>Ga0335070_10007260_pt1 | contig 12994 bp, 10 predicted proteins | sample Lox_Sample_13_FD_206722 | JGI IMG/M metagenome (GOLD analysis project Ga0335070, IMG submission 206722) | Soil microbial communities from Loxahatchee National Wildlife Refuge, Florida, United States - Lox_Sample_1.3 | ecosystem: Environmental > Terrestrial > Soil > Wetlands | place: USA...
CTGGATAACCTCCGGCTCACGCTCGAAGCCCTCCCCGCAACCCGCGTTCCCTTCTTTAAGTCGAACCAATTTTCTGAGAAGAACTTGGAGCCCATCCAGGACTTGCTCAACACCTGGGGGCTATGGGAGACAAGGAAGTTCCCCGTCGCCGCCCTGCCGTACGGGGTTCAGAGACAACTGGAAATCATCATGGCCCTTCTCCAAAAACCCAGACTGTTGATGCTCGACGAACCTATGGCAGGCCTGGAGGCCGGAAGCCGTGAATCGATGATGCGCTTGATCAAAGAATCGAGTAAAGAAACGACCATCTTTTTTATCGAGCACGATATGAACGTGGCATTGCAGCTGGCAGACCACGTCACCGTTCTGCACCAGGGGAAAATCGTTGCTCAAGGAAGCCCAATTCAGGTTCAAAACAACAGAGAGGTCCAGCGAATTTATTTTGGATACGAACAGCACAGCAAATAGATCTCACCGCGGAGCCGCAGAGCTTGCTGAGGGGGTTTCTTCCAAACATTCTTTCTCTGCGTCCTCGGCGCCTCGGCGGTGAAATCTTCATTTTGGATGATCCGTAATGGAAAATAGACCAATCCTCGACGTAGAAGAAATCCATACCTATTATGGCCAGAGTCATATTCTCCAGGGCGTTAGCCTTTCCCTGAAGGAGAGGGCCATCGTTGCCGTGCTCGGCCGCAACGGTGTCGGCAAGACCACGCTCGTGAGATCGCTCATCGGGTTTAACATCCCTCGGGAAGGCAAGGTCTATTTCAAAGGAGAAGAGATCACCCGTCTGGAGCCGTACAGCAGGGTCGATGCCGGAGTCGCCTTGGTCCCTCAAGGACGCCGGATCTTTGGCTCGCTGACGGTCGAGGAAAATCTGCTCTCCTCGGCAAAGAGGAGAGAAAAAAGAAAGATCTGGGATCAAAATGGGATCTTTAACCTTTTCCCTCAGCTCAAGGAGAGAAGAAAAATCAGGGCCTCCCATTTGAGCGGAGGAGAACAACAGATGTTGGCGATTGGCAGAGCGCTCGTCAGCAATCCCGACCTTCTCCTCCTCGACGAGCCCACGGAAGGCCTATCGCCCTCGGTCATCCTGGAATTGATCAAGATTCTTTCTCAACTGACAAAAGAGGGGCAATCGATCCTTCTGGTCGAACAGAACTTACAGTTTGCCCTGAACATTGCAGACTACCTATTCATCCTGAGCAGGGGCAAGATTGTTTACCAGTCAACGCCCTCGGAGCTCTCCCAAAAACCCGAGGTTCAGCTCGCCTATCTCGGCGTGGGCCAGTCTGAAACAAAAGAGATAAAACCAACTGAATAAGGAATCCCGCCCACAGGGTGGGAATGAAGACCGGTTGATCCCGTCCCTTCACACTGAAACGATAAAAAGTCGGTTTCGTTGCTCTGTCATGTCATTCCGGACTTGATAAGCCTGCCCCGTACTTGATACGGGGGAATCCAGTGTTCTCACGGAATTGCAGATACTCTGGAAGGGGATTCTTGGGAGAAGCAGTGACGGGAAAGGCCCCCGGTTTTCTCTTGTTTCAAATACCATCTTGTGTTAGAAAATTTTTACACCCTCGACACGAACACTGACACGGTCAGTCTATTCCTGTTGCAAAAAAGGAGAATATGATGCGATCCGATGCGATGAAAAAAGGACTCGAAAGGGCACCCCATCGTTCACTTTTCAAGGCCCTGGGGCTGACGGATGAGGAGATCGAACAGCCCATGATTGGAATTGCGAACTCCGCCAATGAGGTGATTCCGGGCCATCTTCACCTCCATCAGATTTCCGAAGCCGTCAAGGCGGGCGTCCGGATGGCTGGAGGAACACCCCTCGAATTCTTCACCGTGGGGGTCTGCGATGGGATCGTCATGGGTCACGAAGGAATGAAGTATTCTCTCAGCTCCAGAGAACTGATTGCGGATTCCATCGAATCCATGGCCATGGGCTATCCCTTTGACGGGCTCGTCCTCATCCCCAATTGCGACAAGATCGTGCCCGGAATGATGATGGCGGCGGCCCGGCTCGATATTCCAAGCATAGTCATCAGCGGCGGCCCCATGCTGACGGGCGATGTTCAGGGGAAGGCGTACGACGTCATTTCGGTATTTGAATGCGTCGGAAGAGTGAAAGTCGGGGAGATGACCCTCGAGGATCTCAAAGAGGTTGAAGGATGTGCCTGCCCGGGAGTGGGCTCCTGTGCAGGAATGTTCACAGCAAACTCGATGAACTGCCTTTCGGAAGTCCTTGGCCTTGCCCTTCCCTATAACGGCACGATTCCCGCGGTCTTCGCTGAACGGATCCGTCTCGCAAAGAAGAGCGGCATGCAGATCATGGACCTCGTCAAGCAGGATTTGAAACCTTCAAGGATCCTGACGAAGAAAGCCTTCGACAATGCCATCACGGTCGACATGGCCTTCGGAGGATCGACGAACACTTCCCTCCACCTTCCGGCGATTGCGAAGGAAGCGGGAATCGAACTCCCCCTTGCGGCCTTCAATGAAATCAGCGACAAGACCCCCCATCTCTGCAATATGTCTCCGGGCGGCCCCCATCATTTACAGGAGCTTCACCAGGCGGGAGGCATCCCCGCACTGATGCTTGAGCTGAGCTGCGGCAACCTCATTCATCGGGATGCACTGACGGTCACGGGAAAGACGGTCGGGGAAAACCTCATGGGAAAGAAGACTCATAACCCCGAAGTCATCCGCCCCCTGAAAAGACCCTATCACCAAACCGGAGGGCTCGCCGTTCTGTCGGGAAACTTAGCCCCCCAGGGCGCGGTCGTCAAGCGCTCCGCCGTCGATGACACCATGCTGAAGCATCGGGGGCCGGCCAGGGTCTTTGATACCGAAGAAGAAGCTCTGAAGATGATCCTGGACGGAAAGATTTTGAAGGGCGACGTCGTGGTCATAAGGTATGAAGGACCCAAAGGCGGACCGGGGATGAGGGAGATGCTGGCGCCCACCTCTGCGATTGCAGGGGTTGGAAGAGATCACGATGTGGCCCTCATCACGGACGGGAGGTTTTCAGGAGGAAGCCGCGGAGCAGCCATCGGCCATGTCTCTCCCGAGGCTGCCGAAGGAGGCCCCATCGCTGCGGTTCAGAATGGGGATCTGATTGAAATCGACATCCCGAATAAGAAGCTGAGCCTTCTCATCTCCGAAGAAGAATTGAAGAAGAGATTGTCCCAGTGGAAACCGCCCCAAAAGGAGCTGAAGGGCTATCTGAAGCGGTATGCGAAGTTGGTGCAATCGGCAAACACCGGAGCCACATTCGAAGACTAAATTCGAAATTCGAATTTCGAAACTCGAAACAAATTCGAAATTTCAATTCTCGCAACTCAATACTCTTCGTTTGAGTCATTCGGATATCGGTATTCGTGCTTGTTTCGGATTTTGTGCTTCGAATTTCGGATTTTTCAATCGGCAATCCGCATTCCTGATTTATCGCTTCGTTAGAGCAGGCACGGCGTACGGGCCTTCACGAATGACGGCCACGGTAAGGCCAAACGGGAGAGTGCCGAATGGAGACACGTGCGAAGCTTACCCGTCCGAGTCCTGAGGGAATATTTCCGAGGAAACGACTTTTCCGCAGCCTGGACCAGGCGCGCACCCGGCCCGTCGTCTTCATCACCGCCCCGCCGGGTTCAGGGAAGACGAGTCTTGTCACCAGCTATCTGAAGGACCGGAAGCTGCCGTGCTTGTGGTACCAGGTGGATGAGGGCGATGCAGACCTCGGCACCTTCTTCTACTACATGGGCCTTGCGGCTCGGAAGGCTGCGCCAAGATACAAGAGGCCCCTCCCCCTGTTCACGCCCGAGTATGGCCTCGGCGTACCCACCTTTGTCCGAAGATACTTTGAAAATCTCTGCTTGCGCCTCAAGCCGCCGTATGTACTGGTGTTCGATAATTACCAGGAAATCCCTTCCGAATCCGTGATTCACGAAATAATCCGCACAGGCCTCTCGGCGCTTCCTGAAAAAATTACTTCCATCATCATCAGCCGTTCAGAGCCTCCGGTCCCCTTCGCTGCCATGCACGCAGGAAACAAACTTCACGTCATCGACTGGAATGACCTCAAGCTTACTCCCGAAGAATCAAAAGGCATCGTAAAACTCCAGAAACTCGGCAGGCCCCAAACCGAACTCTACGAGTGGTTGCATGAGAAGGCAGATGGGTGGGCGGTGGGCCTGGTGCTTCTGGCGCGCGCGGTGGAGTCCCAGGGCATCGGTCCCGAGGCATTCAAGAACCTTGCGCCGGAGAAGGTGTTCGGCTATTTTGCGAACGAGTTGTTCGACCGGCTTGATGGGCCGCTGCAGGATTTTTTGCTCAAGACTGCACTGGTACCGAAGATCACGCCTGGGTTGGCGGAAGCGCTGACGGGCAATAAGTCAGCAAGCAGGATCCTGTCGACTTTGAACCAGAGGAACACGTTTACGGAGAAACGAACCCATCCCGAAGTGATTTACCAGTATCATGCACTGTTCAGGGAGTTTCTCATCACCCGCGCCGCAAGCCGGTTCCCATCCGGGGAGCTATCCGCATTACGACTTGAAGCGGCGAAGCTCCTGGAAGCTTCAGGCCAAATCGAGGACGCAGCCGAATTGTTCATGCAGGCCGAGGCCTGGGTGGAGTTGATGGCGCTGATTCCTGCCAACGCCCTAACGCTCATCCGCCAGGGCAGGAATAAGCTGCTCGAGAAGTGGATCACCATACTGCCTAATGAGTCCCTCAAGTCCGGTCCCTGGCTGAACTATTGGCTGGGTGCCTGCCGGCTCCCCTTCAACCCTGCAGAGAGCAGGGCGTTACTCGAACATGCGTTTCAGCTTTTCGTTTCCCTGGGAGACGAGGCGGGCGCCTTGCTGGCATGGTCCGGAGCTGTCCAGACCTTTCTGTACGATTTCGATGACCTGAGGCCCCTTGACCGATGGATTGCCTGGCTGGACGAACGCACCGCCAAGGACGCTCCCTTCCCCTCCCCCGACATCGCGTTAAGCGTGGCAGCGGGAATGACCGCTGCATTGACCTGGAGAAATCCTACTCACCCGGAAATTCAAAAGTGGGCGGACAAGGCTCTTTCCCTCTCGAAAAGCAGTCCGAACATCGAAGCCCGCACACGGGCGTATTCCAATAGCGCGGTGTACCATGTCTGGATGGGGGCGTTCGATGAGTGCAGCCTGCTGATCAGTGAAATGAAAAAAATGATCTCATCCGAACCGGTTTCTCCGCTCCGGTCGATCGTATTGAAGCATAATGAAGCCCTGTTCTATAACACATCGGCTGAATTTCAACGGCAGGCTCTTCAGTCGGTTTCGGAGGGGTTGGAGGAAGCCCGAAAAACGGGCGTTCATGTCCTTGACTCCTTTTTGTACACTCAGGGAGCGGTCAGTTCCCTGAACGAGGGGAACCCCGGCCGCGCAGAGGAATTCCTTTCGGAGCTGGAAAAGACAATACGAAGCAGCAGCCGCGCCCACGCCAGCCATTATTTCTACCTTTCAGCCTGCTATTATCTCTCTATCGGAAAAATGCGCGAGGCCGTTTCTTCGGCAAAAAAAGGGCTGGAACTGGTTCAGGAAACAGGGGTGCCCATTTCCGAGGCACTGGTTCGGCTGGCGCTGACACAGGCATTGCACGAGACAGGGAACGAGGATGAGGGGAACAGGGAACTCGCCTCAGCCAAACGGGCCGTCCTGCAGACGGGCAGTTCCTATTTTGAATACTTATACGGTTTGACCGAAGCGTATTTCGAATATGCTCGAAAAGATGAGGCCGCGGGCCTGGCGTCCTTACAAAAAACAATGAGTCTCGGGCGACAAAAGGGGTTCGCCACACTGCACTATTTCTGGCGGCCTGCGGTCATGAGCCGTCTCTGCGGAAAAGCATTGGAAGTCGGGATTGAGGTCGAATACGTGCAGAATCTCATCCAAAAGCTGAACCTGGTCTCTGAGGAACAGCCCATGGAGATCGAAAGCTGGCCCTGGCCCTTGAAGATCTTCACCCTCGGTCGATTCGAGATCGTGAAGGATGGAAAAACATTGCAGTACCCTGTCCGAGCCCCCCGAGCGCTTCTCACGCTGTTGAAGGCCATTGTCGCCTCTGGCAGCAGGGGGGTGAAGGAAGATCAGCTCGTCGACACCCTCTGGCCCGAGGCGGATGGTGACACCGCTCATCAAACCCTTAAGACCTCCTTGCATCGCCTCCGCCAGCTGATCGGAGACGAAAGGATAGTCCAGGTCCGTGAAGGCCGGGTGACGCTCGACCCACACTACTGCTGGGTGGATGCCTATGCCTTTGAGTTCCTCTTGGAGAAGGCCGAACGTTTATTCGAAGAAAACCAAGAAGTGAAAGATTTTTCGATTGAAGGAGTGCGGCTGGTGGAGAAGGCCCTCTTCCTCTACAAGGGGCTTTTTCTCGGAGAGGAGGCGAATGAGTCATGGGTCATTGCCTTTCAAGAGAGACTTCGAAGCAAGTTCATACGGGCCGTAAAACGGATGGGAGACCATTTTGAAAGAAGCGGCCAGCTGGAGAGGGCGGTGGAATGTTACCAGAGAGGGCTTGAAGCTGACGAGCTTGCTGAGGAGTTCTATCAGCGCCTCATGGCCTCTTATCTTTCCTGGAACCGCAGGGCCGAAGCCATCGCCGTCTATAACCGCTGCCGGAAGATCCTCCACTCCACCCTCGGGATCGATCCCGCTCCCAGGACCGAAGAGATTTTCGAGGCGCTGAAAGAAAAGACAAAAAAGTAACCCAAGATATTTCTTATGTTTTTCCCCGTCTCTGCGTGTCTCCGGGTCTCCCTTTCATTTTCATCCTTCCTGTAACCTACCTGTAACTTCCTTCGTGATATAGGAATGGCCGGCAGGGAGAAAACCATGGAGAACTACATCGTTCGCATTTACCGGTTTCAAAAAGACAATCCCCGTCATCTGGTTGGGGTCGTGGAGGCGGTGGAGGGTGAGAGAAGGGAGAAAAGGGCCTTCACGAATCTCGACGACCTCTGGGAGATACTGAACTGCCCAAGGGATCCGGATCTTTCGACGAAATCGGTAAGGAACACGACCAAGACGCAACTATGAGAAACAACTGGGGCCGGTGATCCGGTGAAGCGGCGTTTCCAGTTGGACCGATCAATCGTCCGGAGGTGGAAGTGGATAAGAACGTATTTAATCCTGAGAAATATAAGATGGCAATCTGCCCCTATTGCAACGGCCAGGGTCATATTCAACATCCGAACCGTCAATGTTGCCCCAACTGTGGGGGCTTTGGGTATACTAAGAAAGAGGGGGAAAAAGAAAACTCCACTCCGAATGGGTCTGGAAATCAGGGTTAAGTCCTTGCACCCATTCTCTCTTTAACCAACTCCGGAGTAAATCGAGGGGGGGAAGAAATGCCAGATTTCCCGCGAGGCCAAGATCGCTGCTGGAAGATCATGGATTGCCCGGAATATGTCCACAAGAAATGTCCTGCCTATCTTTATCCCGAGAGACCATGCTGGGAGGTTGCCTATACCCAGTGCGAAGCCCTGACCTCCCTGACCAAAGATTGCACATACTGCAAGGTCTACCACCTCTATCATGAGAATGGGAGTTGGGGATTTAGGGCGACCTAGCTTCCCAACTCCCTAACTCTTTGCAAGCACGGGCACGGCGTACGGGCCCTCACGAATGACGGCCAGGGTCGGCTCGATGCCTTTCTCCTGGTAACGGAAAACCGCAAACTGGACCGCCTTCTGAACCATCTCCTGAGCCTTTTCGAGCGATGGTTTTATCCTTTTCCCCTTCATGAAATCGAGTCCGCACACTCCCGGAAGGATGCAGTAATTTTCTCTCTCAATCTCGAGGGAGCAGTAGATCAACCCGTCCTCTCCGATTTTTCTGAGGACCTTTCCCCAGACTTCGGGCTCCCACTGATCCTTGGTAAACTTCCAGCGAGAAGTCTTCAGTAAATCGAGGTAGCCGTCCGGTCCCTGCAATTTTAACAGGTGGATCAGGCTCCTGTATTCCGGAGATCCGATGGGGTTGATGAAATCCCGGTTGTTTGCAGCGATGATGATGACACCCCCCGCTTTCACCGCCGGGAGGGCCCCTACCCCTGCTTTTGCGGTCTGGTAGTGATCTCTTCCTACGTATCCGCTGTGGGTCAGGACGATGTCGAACTCCTCCCGGAGAGGGATCTCCGCATAGCCCTTGATCACTTCAAACGCCTTCAAATTCGCTTCCACCATACTGCCCGTATAAACCCCCAGGAGGCGCAAGTCCTTGTCGAGGTTAACGTTGATCACAAAGTCGACCCCGACCGTCTCGGCCACTTCCAGAGCCTCCTCATGACATGGGTTCCCCTCGAGGACGAGATTCGTTGCCCGGGGATCTTCGAGAAAAGAAGGCCCATGAAACCTCTGAATCGTTTTCACATCCACCAATCCCGGGCAGATAGACTTCCTCCCTCCGGAGATCCCCGTGAAAAAATGGCTCTCGACGAGTCCGGTCGCGATCTTCAGGTCCGCAAAATAAAAGTCTCGATTGACGTAGACATGAGTCCCTCTTTTCGTCTTCCCGATGCTTTCGAGAAGGTCCTTGTTCTCGCAGTCATGGTCTGTGATGGCATAGTGTTCGACCACGTCCTTCCCGTACATCTCGATTTTTTCATCCGGGGTGCTCGCCCGGTGCATCCCCGTTGCCACGATGATCTTGATCTTCTCCTTCTTGATCCCCGCAGATTCCAGGCGCCTGAGCAAAGGCGGAAGAATCCCGCCTTCTCCCTTATAGGGAACAGGCCGTGTGATATCGGAAACGGCAATCGCTACGGTCATCTCTCCCGGAGGTTTGCCTTTTCTTCGGAGAATCTCCTCGAGGGGTGGGCTGCTGATCGGATTCTGGAAAGCCTCCTCAAACGCCCGTTTGGGGTCCGACAAAACAGGAACGTCCTTCATGGTCAGCTCAACGGAGTTGGGAGGCACCCGGACCTCAATCGCGTTTTTTCCAAATTCTACCCAGACTTTTTTCCAACCCTTTATATCCGTTTTTTGAATGGCCATTTTAATGTCAGATATCATCGCTCTTCTCCCGAGAATCATCCGGACGCATTAGCCCTTGAACTCGGCCCTCGCCATTTCGGCAGGTGCTCCGCTTTCCGCGCTGTTTCACATTACACTTTAACTTCGAATCCTGTCAAGACGGAACCGCGAATTGAGTTCTTCGCCAGACCGAGGAGGATACGGTCCAATTTGACGGACGCGGAGTAGATCCAAGGTTGTTCCAAGATAATCGTTCAGGAGATTGAAGATCGACCTCCGCTCCTGGGCGTGCCGGATTGAAATGAAGCTTTCTTTTGAAGAAATATCCGATTGATGATTCCCCGGAAGCGAATCGTAGGCAGAACGAAGAAACGGGAAACCGCCGTTCAGGAGGAAGCCATTTCTTGAGGATACAGACGCAGATAAATTCCGACGAGGTCATCTGCCATTTTTTCAGTGGTCCTTTTGATTTCGTATAAATTTGATAGGAAGGAGTCCAGAGATTCGTCGAGCCTGGTCAGGTTTTCGCTATTCCTTTTGGAGCTTTCTAATAATTTCTTCTCTCGTTGACGAGATTCTTCGATCAGATCTCTCAACTTTTCTCTTTCTTCTTCCGTCCATTCTGACACAAGCTCTTCGACTGTCTTCATGATTTATCCCCTCTGATTAATGATAAGAAGTAATTAGCAAGATATATACCGCCCTCCTACATCATCTGGGAAATCATGAAATCGTCCACTCCTTCCAGCACTTACACACTCGCCAAAAAAACTCATCCCGGATGGGTCTCTTAAAACAGGAGAAACGCTTTACTCTTTTTAGAAAATTCTTTTCCCTTTTTGAGTCCCCGTCCTTCCCCTCTCCCCGGGAGACCCTGTCGCAATGAACCAGACACCCCTTTCTCTTGAATCCTTCCTTCTTCATGATGCTGCCACCCTCTCCGCGGGGAGAGGAGAGGGTGGAAGAGAAAGGGTCATCTAAAGCTGACGCATGAATGCTACAAGATCCTTTTTCTCTTGGTCGCTGAGCTTGATCTCGAGAATCAAATTAAAAAACTCTACTGTGTCTTCCAGCGTAAGAAGTCTCCCATCGTGCAAATAAGGAGGGGAATCCTTGATGCCCCGCAACGGAAAGGTCTTGATGGGACCATCCGCGCTCGCCATCCGCCCGTTAATCATGCGAGGCTTATAGAAGCGCTCCGTTTTAAGGTTATGCATGAGATTGTCCGTGTAATATGGCGCCGGATGACAGCCTCCACATCGGGCTTTTCCAAAGAAAACCTCCTGCCCCCGCATCTCAGGCTGGGTTGCTTTTCTCGGATCAAGCCTGCCATCGATCCCGAGTTTAGGAGCCGGCGGGAAATCCAGCAGTTCCTGGAACTCCGCCATGAAGTGGACCTGACTCCCCCGCTCCAGAATATTCACCCCTTTTTTCGTGGCGATCACCGGATCGCCGTCAAAATAAGCAGCCCTCTGCTCGAATTCGGTGAAATCTTCTACTGACTTCAACGCTCGCTGGGAGCCAAAGAGCCGCTGAATGTTCACACCCCGCAGACTCGGGGTATCAAGCCGATGCCGGAACTCCTGGGGCCGGATATCTCCGACAAGGTGCGTCGAGGCATTGGTGTGTCCATTTGCGTGGCAGTCAAAGCAGATGACGCCGCGGCTTGGACGTTCGGACCGACGGTCTTCGGTCTGGTTGAACTGCTGCTGCGGGAACGGGGTCAGCAACAGCCTGAGTCCCTCGATCTGCTTGGGATTCAGAATTCCGTTGAAGAGAGCGTAATAGTTGTCGATGGTCACCAATTTCCCCTGGGAGACGTCTCCGAGGTCGGGACGGGTCGTTAGATAAATAGGCGCCGGGAATTCTGGAAGAAAATGATCGGGTAGGTCAAAATCCAGGTCAAAGCGGGTGAGGTCCCGATTTTCTTGCCTCTTGATCTCTTCAATATGGAACTTCGGGAAGAGCATGCCCCCCTCGGGATGATTCGGGTGCGGGAGCGGAAACAACCCCTCCGGAAATACGCCTTTGTCCCGAACTTCCTCTGGACTCATTTCGGCCAATTTTTCCCAACTCATCCCCGCCGGAAGTTTGATCCGGACGCCTTCCTGAACGGCCTTCCCTCGGGACATCGTCACCCCTGTAGCCGGACGATTGCTCAGATCATAGCGCTGGGTGAGCAACTCCATCTGGCGGTTCATGACGGCCGGTTTTGCGGCTTTCATCCGGGCCATGATTGCCTCAAAACTCTCTTTGACCACCACGGGAGAGTAACTCGATTCTCCTCTGGAAGGGGCTTGGGCAAAAGTAGAAATCGACACAATCATCAACGCGAGCGCTACCGCCGCCCATCCAATGTATTTGATCATCTTGGACATTCTTCTTTACCTCCTTTCTATACAATCTTTCAGGGTCTGAAACTCAATCTGGTTCTGCGATGTCACGGCATGTCCTCATGTTTTCCCACAACAATACCCTCAGGCAACTGATACATTAATGCTTGGGCGATCCCGAATGAATGGGGGAAACACTGTATTTTTCCTGCAGGAAAACAGTATTTTAAAACTTCCCCCCAACCCCGCCCTCTCCCCGCCGGGGAGGGGGAAAAGGCAAGAAGGAAGTTAAGCGTAAGAAGAGGATTTCGGCCAGGGTTCTTTATCGTGGGGATTTTCGAGGCTTCATCTTGGAAACGATCCCATACGTGCTTTTATAGATTTCTATCCATTGATCCCTGAATTTTTCATAATTGAGAGTTTCATTCTTTTCTGACTTGAGCAGTTCAAGAACTAAGTAACAAGAAGCAAGATTTGACGAAATGACGATATTTCTCAGCTCACTGAGTTCCGATGATAAGGGTTTTAACTCCATATTGAACCTCCTCTCACGGTAAGATACTTTCTTTCATTCCCTTCAACGATGGATCCCCACCCCTCTCCCTTTTCCTCAGATCTTTCTGTCGTACGGCCTCGATGTGGAAAGGTCTTCAGCGGAGGGGACTTAAGGACCAAAATTATCCTTTATCGCAACCAAGATATTTGAACAGGCCGCTGATGTAGTTCCCCCAGGTCGGAATCAACCTGTCGATCTCATACGACAGCAGAGTTAATTTCCCATTATGAACCCTCGCATGAATCTCTTCCAGTTTCTCATATCTCAATGGCCACGTTATTTTCCCCGATTGATTAACCATGTAAAAAGTCTTTTGTCTTTCGTCAAGTCCGACGATTCGCAATTGGTTAAGCCCATCCGCAGCCCAGAACTTTACATCCCGATCTTTCATCTCCTTCAATTTTTCCCAGCTGAAGGGACACTTCGAAACAATGTCTATGATTTCTATCATTCTATCCTCTGATTCTCTAGGGCTCGCTGCTGAAAAAAACATTCCCGCCCAGGCCCGCCTCACCGTCCCGGCGGCGTGTCTGCACGCCGTAGGTCCTGTCTTCATCTGCGTGCGCGCTGAAGCCTTAAGTGGAGAGCTTGGCACCCTTCGTAAGCTAAGATGTTTCGGCACGTAGGCGTGGGAACAAGTCATTCCTTATTCGTCGCAACGGCTTCCGGCCCGCTCACCCTCTCGCGGGCGTGCCAAGAGTTGCTCCTTATTCGTCGCAACGGCTTCCGGCCCGCTCACCCTCTCGCGGGCGTGCCGAGAGTTGCTCCTTATTCGTCGCAACGGCACCCCCTAAAAAAATAGTTTCTAGTGGAACGCGGGGACACTGAAGGAACAAGGGCTTTTTTCTAGTGTCACGGAGTGAGCTCTACAAAGGATGAGAATGGGTTACAGGCTGGTGATTCGACCTGTAACCCGTTGTTTCTTCTGGAGGCGGCAATCGGATTTGAACCGATGAATAACGGTTTTGCAGACCGTCGCCTTACCACTTGGCTATGCCGCCTTTGGAGCGGGAAACGGGATTTGAACCCGCGACTTCAACCTTGGCAAGGTTGCACTCTACCGCTGAGTTATTCCCGCAT
>Ga0335070_10007261_pt1 | contig 12994 bp, 9 predicted proteins | sample Lox_Sample_13_FD_206722 | JGI IMG/M metagenome (GOLD analysis project Ga0335070, IMG submission 206722) | Soil microbial communities from Loxahatchee National Wildlife Refuge, Florida, United States - Lox_Sample_1.3 | ecosystem: Environmental > Terrestrial > Soil > Wetlands | place: USA: Florida...
GAGAAGCTGTTTGGTCTCGAGGTCGAGCAGGGCATAGGTGGATGGCTCGAGGGGCGTTGCGTCCCCGACGAACACGACGTGACCGGTGCCTACCTCAGCGGCGGCGAAGAGAGGAGGATAGGGCTGGGAGGCCCCGCCAACATAAGCGGTCGAAGTCCCTGTTACCACGACCGGCAAACTTCCGGGATCCAGCGAGACGCCCCTGTAGTAGGTAAAGGCGGTGACCCCGACAAAGAGGGGATGGGACGTGAGGTTGGAGGGAGTGGATACGAGCAGTTGGTCGCTATAGCCGTCGCTCATCCAGTCATAATCCGTTACCACGCCGGCATTGAAGGTGACGCCGAATACCGTTGGGAGCTTATTGAAGTTGGGCTGTGGAGCGTCGGCATCATAGAGTACCCAGAGTCCGCCGCCAGCCTCGACATAGGAGTGCACCAGCGCTACCTCGGCGTCCGTGAAGTCCGAAGAGACGGGTTGGGGTACCACGAGCAGGTTGCACGCGTTCAGCACGTCTGCGGTCAAGGGGACAATCTCATCAAGCTGATCACCGACGACCTCCCATCCAACGAGGACGCTGGTAAATCCGCTCAGATCGACGGTCTGACCATGGCTTCGGTCGATCACCATCCTGGGCGCCGCTCCCGCAATACCCGCTCCAGCTACCAGCAGCAGGAGGGCGACAAGCACACCGAGTAGGCTCTTCATTCTACCCATAACACCACCTCCTCTTGAAAATCCGTCAAAGGCCATACTTTGCCTTACCTTCAGTACCTACGTCGGTTGTTCCTTTCTGCAAGGGGAGTGCCATCGGAGAATACTTTATAACTATCTGTAATCTCTACGATAGAAGGCTTACCCTGGAATCCGTCCCCCTGGCGGGATGACAATATTTGGCCTTCTGGCTAAACCACGTCTGGTGAAAGCGCCAAGCCCTTACCACTGCTCCCACTCTCCTCCGTCATGGCGCCAGAACTGGATGAGACCATGGGAGCGAATCCGGATGGCATACGTCCGTCCTCTCGTGTTATGGAGGTAGATGGTCCCGGCACTGCACGTCCCGTTCGGATTGAACTTGAGCCGGTTCCGGTTGAAGCTGACCCCGTCGCCCCCGCCGGCGGCGAGCTCGGTGTCATGAGGCCCCCGACTGGGACCGCCCAGCCCCTGGGGATAAGGCTTCAGCCAGACCCCCGGCAGGGCCAGAAAATCGAAGACCATCTCGGCCCGTTCCAGGGGGTCCTTGCGGAGGTTGCCGTTCCAGTCCTCCCAGAGGAGGCAGCCCCCCGATCCGAGGCACCCGTCCCCGTCAAGATCGAAGTCCAGGTAGTAGGACGCTCCGCGATGGATTGCCTGGAGCCGGGCCCGCTGAATCTGGAAGAGAAGGCTCCTGGCTGCGGCCTTGAGGCGGTAGTGGGGCAGCCACTGGTTGACCTGGTGCGCACCGATCCCCGCCAGGGTGCCGACCAGACCCATGGTCACCAGGAGCTGGGTCAGTGTGGCTCCTCGTTCTCTGTTGGTCATGGCGACCCCCTTAGTCTTCGGGCACGGGCGGCGTCGTCAGGAACCGTCCCCGGGTGGGATCGGGGGGAAGGCGAATAATGGTCCCGTCTTGCCGAAAACGACTACGGCGAAAAGGCATTATGAGGCCCGGTTACCTCTCAGTTGAAAAGTTGCCACAGGAACTGGGTGCGGGGTGCGCCTTACTGATTGAACACCACCGAACGATGCGGGATTTGCCTCTTAAGATACGCGAGGTGCTCATCTGAAGTAAAGGAAAAATGACGGCTTCGCGAAAAGTCCATTTGCGGCGTTGCGCTTCATCTTTCGTCATTACAGCGTACGTCTATGTACGCCTCATTCCTCAAGATTCGCGCGCCTTGCATCTGGAACTTTTTACTGTGCCGTCTACTGTGCCGACTTCTTACGAAGTCATCGAAAATGCATTTGCAATCTCCCTTCGGTTATGACATGAAGGTAGGCGCGTAAAACATGGCGGCCGTCGTCGTTTGAGGACCGCCGCCATGCGTCTCAGAAGCGGTTGCGTGGGACCTGTGATCAGGTGGCCTCTCACCCCCTGGGGAGGTTCCCCGTGCTGGCCGAGTTGACCATCCGAAATTTTGCCATCATTGATGAACTCTCCATCTCCTTCAGTCCCGGTCTTACCGTCATCACCGGCGAGACCGGGGCGGGGAAATCCATCCTGGTCAACGCCATCAACCTCCTTCTGGGCAGTCGAGGGTCGGCGGATCTCATTCGGGGCGGAAGCCAGGAAGCAACGGTGACTGCTCTGTTTCTCCGAGGCAAGGAGGATGAGGAGTTCCTCGTCCAGAGAATCCTCACCGTGTCCGGACGGAACCGGGTGCACGTGAACGGCGAGCTGACGACGGTATCGACGTTGACCGATCTCTGCCGTGGCCTGGTGAGCATATCCGGACAGCACGAGCACCAGCTTTTCCTCGATCCTCAGGCTCAGTTGCACATCCTCGACCGGTACGGTGACCTGGAGGAGATGCGGCAGACCTACGGGGCCACGTTCGCCCGTCTGCGGGAGACAGGTGCCGCCCTGGAGCGTCTCCGGCGCCAGCTTCGGGAGCGCCGAGAGCGAGCGGAGCTTTCCCGGTTCCAGGTGGAAGAGATCGTCAGGGCGAAGATCGAGCCGGACGAGGAGCTCGGTCTCGCCGCTGAACGGGAGATCCTCCGCCATGCCGAGCGCCTCCACCAGGGTGCTGTCTCGGCCTACGATCTCCTGTACGGGGAGAGCGGGGCGGTGGTGGAGCGCCTCGGTCAGTGTGAGAAAATCCTCGCTGACCTCGGCCGGCTGGATCAGACCCTCCAGAGCCCTATGGGTACTCTGGAGGACCTTCGCCACCGGCTGGAGGATGTGGCGCTCAGTCTGAGGGACTATTATCAAAGGATGGAGGCCGATCCGGCACGGCTCCAGTGGGTCGAGGAGCGGCTGGATCTCCTGGGGCGGCTGATGCGGAAGTACGGCGGTAGCACCCGGGCGGTGCTGGCCCAGGGGGAGCGACTCCGCCAGGAACTCGAGGCGGTGGAAGAGGGCGAGGCCGAAATCGCTGCCAGGGAGCGAGAGCTGGAGGATGTTCGCCGGCAGGCGGTGAGCGAGGCCCGGGACCTCTCCACCAGTCGTTGCGAGACGGCCGAACGGTTAACCCGGGCCTTGGAGGGGCGCCTCGCGGCGCTCGATATGCCCCAGTCTCGTTTCACCGTACCCTTCACCACCGATCAACAAGGCACCCAGGGGTACGCAGTTCAGGTGGGCGAGTATCTCCTCGACGAGAGTGGCATGGACCGGGTCACCTTCCTATTCTCGGCGAACCCCGGGGAGGAGCCGCGACCCATGGCCAAGATCGCCTCGGGCGGGGAGCTGTCGCGGATCGTGCTCGCCATCAAGGAGCTACAGGCGCGGGAGCGGGCCGAGGAGACCCTCATCTTTGACGAGGTGGATGCCGGCATCGGCGGCAGGACCGCCGACATGGTGGGTCAGCGTCTGAAGGCCCTCGCGAGGAGGCACCAGGTGATCTGCATCACCCACCTCCCCCAGATCGCCTGTTACGGGGATCATCACTTCGCGGTGCGCAAGGATACCCGGCAGGGTCGCACCACCACATCGCTCGATGAATTGTCCGGCGAAGCCCGCCTGGAAGAGATCGCTCGCATGCTGGGGGGGGTGATGGTCTCAACGAAGACCCGGGCCCACGCCCGGGAGATGTTGGAGCAGGCGAGGAAATCAGGGAGCTAGCAGGCGGCAGCTGGCAGCAGTGAGACTTTCTCAGAAATACGTCACCGAAAAGTCGGGAAACTCACCGGTGTAGTCTAGCCACTGGACGTCCACGGCGGTCACCTCCGAGAAGGGCGAGCCGCGGTGGCACCAGCGGATCATATCCTCCACATCTTTCCGCTCACCCTCCAGGACCGCTTCCACCCGGCGGTCTCGGGTGTTCCGCACCCACCCGCGAACGCCTCGCTCATAGGCCGCCTCCACGGTGTAGCCCCGGAACATCACGCCCTGGACCCGTCCCGAGATGAGCACGTGGGCCCGCACCTTGGGCATCTGGTTCACCCCCTTCTGTTGCAAGACGCGGGGATACGGAGAAACGGAGACGCGGAGAAGTGCATCAGTCTCCTCCCTTACCGACAAGTCTCAGAAACTCCTCTTCAGTCAGGAGCCGTATCCCAAGGTCCCGAGCCTTCTCGAGCTTGGTGCCTGCCCCCGGGCCGTAAACCACGTAGTCGGTCTTCCGGGAGACACTGGAGCTGCTTCTGCCGCCCAGGGACTCCACCAGCTTCTCCGCCTCGCCCCGGGTGAATCGCTCCAGGTTGCCGGTGAAGACAAGGGTTTTTCCGGTGAATTCAGCCCGGGGCCCCTCGGCCGGCGCTGCACGCCGCGGTTTCACCTCGAGGAGGAGCCGGTCGAGAGCCTCGTTGATGGCCGGAGTGCCGAAAAAATCCACGACGGACTGGGCGACGATAGGGCCAACACCAGTCACACCAAGGAGGTTATCGAGGCTTGCCTTCCGGATGGCCTCGAAGGAGCCAAAGGCCTTGGCAATATCGGACGCCGTCTTCTCCCCCACGTTAGGTATTCCCAGGCCGTAGAGGAACCGATCCAGTTCGGGCTCCTTGCTCTTTTCGATGGCATCAAGGAGATTCCTGGCCGAGAGTTCGCCGAACCCCTCGAGGCTCGCGATCTTCTCAGCGGAGAGTCCGTAGAGGGAGGCAAGATCGGTTATCAATCTTTTTTCCAGAAAGGTGGCGATGGTCTTTTCCCCGAGGCCTTCGATGTCGAGGGCGCTTCTCGACGCGTAGTGGCGGATACTCCCGTGGACCTGGGCGGAGCAGCCGAGGCGATTGGGGCACTTGTGGTAAGCGCCGGCTGGGACCACAACGGCCGCGCAGACCGGGCAGTGCTCCGGGGGCCGAACGGGCTCACCCCGGGGAGCCCCCGGCCTGACCACCTCCACCACCTGGGGGATGACGTCCCCGGCGCGCTTGATCCGGACGGTATCGCCGGGACGAACATCGAGCCGTTCCACCTCACCGTAGTTGTGGAGAGATGCACGCGACACCGTGACTCCGCCCACATCCACCGGAAGGAGCAGGGCCACCGGGGTGAGCTTCCCGGTTCTCCCCACCTGGGCCATGATCTTCTCCACCCGTGTCACCTCCTCTCGGGGCTCGAACTTGAAGGCCACGGCCCAGCGCGGGTTTCGGGCCCGCGTGCCCATGGCTTCTCGGAGCGACAGGGAGTCGACCTTGGCCACGATGCCGTCTACCTCAAAGGGCAGCTCATCCCGGCGGGTACTAAACCGGCCGTGGACCTCCTGGATTTCTTCCAGGGCGGTACAGCGCATCAGCGCCTCGTCTCGCACCGGGAGACCCCATCTGACCATGGCCGCGAGGGCGTCACTTTCCCTCTCGTAGCCGAGCTCGGGGGCGTTCATAAGCTCGAAGGGATAGAGCTCCAAGGGGCGACCGGCGGTGACAGCCGGATCGAGCTGGCGCAGGGACCCTGAAGCGGCGTTCCGGGGATTGGCGAAGGGCCTTACGTTGTCGAGGATGAGCTGCTCGTTCAAGGCGCGGAACCCTTGAACCGGCATGAACACCTCGCCCCGCACCACGACCCGCGCCGGTGCCTCGTCGGAGAGAACCTTGGGAATGGCGGCGACCGCACGAATATTGAGGGTAACGTCCTCGCCGGTGAGGCCGTCGCCCCGGGTTGCGGCCCGGCTGAGCCGGCGATCCTCATAGACCAGTTCCAGGGAGACACCGTCCACCTTGGGCTGGACCAGGTACTCCACGGAGATATCGCCTGCGGCCTCGCGGGTCCGCCGGAGAAAATCTTCGAGAATCTTGGGCTCATGGGATGATTCGAGGCTGAGCATGGGGCGGTGGTGGGTGACAGGCCGAAAAGCCTCCAGGGTTTTCACCTCCACGCGCCGGGTGGGTGAATCGGGGATGATGAGCTCGGGATGCCTCTCCTCAAGCTGCTGAAGCTCACGGAAAAGCTCATCGTAGGCTGCATCCGAGATTTCGGGGTCATTGAGGCGGTAGTAGCGGTAGTTGTGGTAGTCGATCTGTTCCCGGAGTTCGGCGACTCGCCGACGGATGCGACGGGAGATGGATCTCTGCGCTACGGTCATGGCCTATCTCTCAGGTATCTCCGGGGCGAAGGCCCGCGATGGGAGACGCGGAGCAACGATGACTCGGTGACGCGGCGAAACGGGTACCTGCCCCGCGTCGCCGTGTCCCCATTATGCCTCAGGCATGGGCGGGAGAACAAGGGGAGGTGGCTCCAGAGGCGCCTTGTCTCACAGATGACCCGGCCTCCAGCGGCAGCCTCCTCGGCGGTCGTGAGAAGGGCTTTTCAACAACCCGCTGGAGATGACGATCCTAGCTCGGGAGGAAGGGCGGCACAGCAGTCGAGGAGCGCTCTCACTGCCCGGCGGCAGGAACTCTTGAAGGTGGCACTCCGGAAACCGGGGCGCCATTTCAGGGTGAAGAGCTCGTCGGAAACCACGAGAAGCCCTGCCAGACGTACCCGGCGATACTCCGCCACCCGGAGGAGGGCGGCCATTTCCATCTCCACCGCCAGCACGCCCTCCCCTCCATAGGAGAGGACCTTTCCCACGGTCTCGCGCAGGGGGGCGTCGGTGCTCCACACCGGACCGGCATGGAGGGGAGGGTCGCCTTGATCGCAGAAGCTCTGAAGTCTTGAGGCCAGCAAAGGGTCGGGGGCGACGGCGGGAGAAACGGTAGGGTAGTGGGCGGAAGTGCCTTCCTCACTCCGAGTCCCGGTCGGCATGACCCAGTCCCCTATCCTGATCTGTGGCTGGAGGGAGCCGCACCAGCCGAGCACAACGACGGCTCGGCTGCCGAGGGCAATCAGCCTCTCGAGGACCAGGACAGCCTGAGGTGCCCCGAGTACCGGCCCGGCCAGGGTGATGGTCCGGTCGGCATAGAACAGATCAAGGAAACGAGCGTTGTAAAACTCGCGGGCGCTCTCGGCCACCCGAAGGGCCAAGCGGCAGAAGCGCCGGCGATCCGTCTCGGTACAGACGATGATCGCCACCGGCGCACTCGGCTTCTCGCAAGAGCCGCGGCGGGACTCGATGATTACCCGATCACAATCGTCCAGCATGGCCAGGCAAAAAAAGAGCGGAGCCAATGAGTCCCCGAGTTCGGGACCCTTGTTCTCCGCTCCGGTAAGCACCTATCGTTAGGGGCCGAGCGGGCACCTCTCGTGATCAGAGGGTGCGCCTGCAGCGGGTGTTACTGGACCAGGCTCTTCAGCTTGCTGCCGGCCTTGAACTTCACCGCCTTGGAGGCCCTGATTCTAATCTTCTTTCCGGTCTGTGGATTCCTGCCGTCCCGAGCGGCCCTGCTGGCAACGCCGAAGGTGCCGAAGCCCACGAGCGTGACCTTGCCGCCCTTCTTCAGGGCATCGCTCACGCCGCTGAGGAAGCCGGCCAGAGCCTTCTCCGCCGCGGCCTTGGTAATCCCTGCACTGTTTGCCATTTTTGCCACGAGATCTGCCTTGGTCATAGACTCCTCCTCCTTGTAACCGATGATTCCTGGCTGGCCCCCTGTCCTTGTCCCCTAGATCCGCTCCAGCAGCGGCCGGGCGCAGGGACCCCCCGTAGACCTGCATGAATAGTGGCATTATACATAAGCTAATTTGCGATGCAAGAAGATTTTTATGAAAAAGTAACGCCTTACAGGAAACGCTCGCCGGCCGACTGCCGGGTGGGATGTGGGACTTGTCTATATATCCATATTTGTTGTGGTTCTTAAAAAAACAGGTATGGGTATGGCGGGTCGTCGATTTCTGGTCTTTCAGCCGAGAGCCGGCCGGATTTTCATCTCGATGCCGTTGCGCTGGAAGAAAAGTTTAAGGATCCGGGCGGTGGCTCCCCAGATGATGTATCGGTCATACGGGACGAAGTACACTTGGATGGTGTGGTGATCGGATCGGAAGGTGCGCCAGTACCAGTGGCTCGCATCGGCCAGGAACCGGTAAGGCACGAGAAGGATCTCGGCGACCTCCTCGCTGTTCAACCGGAAGGGATAGGGATACGGGATGTGACCGACGAAGGTGTGAACGAGGAATCCCGAGACGGCGGTGTTGACCGGCTCGAGGGAGCCCAGCACCTCCACGTCCTCGGGCTTGATGCCGATCTCTTCCCTGGCCTCTCGGAGGGCCGTGGCGAGGAGACTTTCGTCGCCGGGGTCATGAACTCCACCGGGAAAAGAGATCTGACCCTTGTGGGCCTTCACCTTCTGGGTCCGCTTGGTGAGGAGAACGTGAAGTTCCCCGTCCTTGTAAAGGAGCGGCATGAGCACCGCTGCGAGCGTGAGCTGAGGCGCTGCGGATCGATCTCGCGGGGTTTTCCTGAGATTCTTGCGGATGGCATCGAGCATGCTGACGGTCTCCAGGAGAGCCGATTGTAATCCATGGCTCCCTTCTCCGCAACCCGCCTTCTTCGATTGACAGGGTGGGAGGAGCATGGTACACAGGGCCTCATGCGCTGGCGGAACAGGCCCAACCTGATCCTGGAAGCTCCATCTCGAGGCCGCCCTCTCATCCGGCTCTTCTTGGTGCTGGGCGTGCTCCTCAGTTGTCTCATTACGGCTCGCTCCTTCTCCCTCCTCGAAGAACCCTGGCAGACCACGCCGCCCGCTTTATCGCGCTATCCTGATCGGTTCGCCGACAAGCAGGAGTATCGTGAGAGTCTCCGAACGCTGGCCTATCACGTGAGACCGGGTGACACCCTCCACCAGATCCTTATGAGACATGGAGTCGATCCCCGTGAGGCGGGATCCCTGGCTGCGGCAGGAAAACCCCACTGGAATCTCCGACAGCTCAAGAACGGTGAGCGCCTGCAACTTTTCTTCCTGAAACAGCCCGCGCGCCTGGAGAAAGTTCGCTGGCAGGATGGAGAGGGACGGGTCCTGACCATCGGCCGAACGCCGTGGGGCTGGGTCGCGAGCACCTGTACCGAACCGGAATTCGTAACCATTGCCGCGGCGGAGGGAACCATCCGAGGTTCTCTCTACCAGAGCGCTGCCGACGAGGGGATAGACCACGATCTGGCCTTCGCCCTTGCCGATATTTTTGCGTGGGACGTCGACTTTCTCTTGGACCTTCGCAACGGCGACCGCTATAGCTTCCTCTATGAACAGCGGTTCCGAAACGGAGTCTTCGTCGGCAACGGCCGGATCTTGGCCGCCCACTTCGACAACGCCGGCACTCGATATGAGGCCTATCTCTACCAGGTACCGGGCATGGAGGCGGGCTACTACGATCGCGACGGACGCTCTCTCCGCCGGCAGTTTCTCAAGTCCCCCCTCCGTTACTCGCGGATAAGCTCCGGTTTCTCCCGGAGTCGCCTGCATCCCATCTTCAAGGTTTACCGGCCCCATCTGGGCATCGACTATGCGGCGCCGGCGGGAACGCCGGTTGCGGCCGTGGGAGACGGCCGGGTGGCCTCGGCCGGCTGGAACAAGGGATTCGGCCGCTGCGTGGAGATCCGCCACACCGGGTCCTATTGTAGCGCCTACGGCCATCTGTCGCGCTTCGCCCCTGGCCTGCGACAGGGAGCCGCGGTGAAGCAGGGGCAGATCATCGGCTACGTGGGCTCCACCGGTTGGGCTACCGGGCCTCACCTCGACTTCCGGTTCAAGAGGGACGGTCGCCCGGTCAATCCGATGCACATCCGCTTTCCCACGGCAGAGCCGGTTCCGCGCCAGCACCTGACTGCATTCCGGGAACATGTGGCCAGGCTGGAAGGTGAACTTGTAGTGACCCGGACCAAGACCGACGACATCATTCCGCCCGGGGCTCTCGCCGCCTCTTCCAAAAATTCCTAGGGTATATTGATTTTTCAGGTTTGCCCACCTGTCCCGGGCACAGCCATAGTCTTCCACAGGGGCCGGCACAGGTATCCGCTCTGCCTCGCCGGAGTCTCGCCAGGGTCGCCCATCCGTCCCCTGTAAGTGGTATGATGAGCCCGAGAATGGTCCGGCAAGACAGGGCCATCTACTCGGCAAATCTTCACAGTCCCATCATTAGTGTAGGGGCAGGCCCGGCCTGCGGCGAGACAGGCGGGAGAGAAGGTTACGCGAGAAAGGATAAAGATTTGCCGAACTGCTTGCGTTTCTCGCCTTTCTCGCGTTTCCCGCTCTGAGCGGAGCGAAGACATACGCTTTGCCTCGCAGATCACCCTGTCTCGGGTAGGAAGCCTCCTTTGGAGCATGAGAAGGGTTTTTCAACGACCTGCTCGGTACGAGGTGGGGGTACATGGATCCGGCGATGATCGAGGTGGCTCTACCTCTCGCGGTACCCGGCACGTTTCACTATCGAGTGCCGCCGGAGCTGCAAGCCCAGGTGGCCGTGGGCCGCGAGGCGGTGGTACCCTTCGGCCGACGGCGCCTCACCGGCTCGATCATCGCTGTCGGCACGGAACCCCCGCCTGATCTTGCCGCGCCCATTCGGGACATCCTCGAGATCACCCCGGGAGAGCCTCTCTTCTCCGAGTCGCAGCTTCCCTTCTTTCGATGGCTCAGCGCCTACTATCTTACCCCACTGGGAGAGGTGATCCAGACCGCCCTCCCCGGGGGGACTCGGAGCAGCACCCGGCGGCTGGCGCAGGTGACCGAGGCGGGTCGTCGGGCTCTGACAGAGGAGGAGATCAGCCCGGCGGAGCGTGACGTCCTCGCCCTTCTCCTGGAGTACCCTAGTCTCGGTCTCAGCCAGATCCGGCGCCATCTTCCCGCTGGGGATGTCCGCTCGATCTGCGACAGGCTCCGGCGGCGAGGTTTCCTCCTCTGGGAGGATCGGCTCCGGGGACCGCGGGCGATCCCCAGGCGCCTCCAAGTGGTGAGAGCCCTGGTGATGCCCGATCAAGAGGGACGGGAGCTCAAGCCGAGGGAGCGGGAGCTCCTTGAGCAACTTGCCGCCGGGCCCCGTCTCCGCCGGGATCTCGAGGGGCAGGTGACGAATCTGGCCTACTGGGTCCGGAAGCTTGCGGCTCGCGGCCTGGTCCAGGTGGCCTCAGAGGAGGTCTACCGGGACCCTGCCGGACCGCCCGTCATCGAGGCCGGCCCCCCGCCGCGGCTCTCGCCCGAGCAGGAGGGGGCCGTCCGGGCGGTGAGCGAGGCGCTTCGAAACGGTGTGTTTTCGAGTTTCCTCCTGCACGGGGTTACGGGAAGCGGGAAGACCGAGGTGTATCTTGCCGCCACGGCGGTGGCGCTCGATCTCGGGCGGCAGGCCTTGGTGCTCGTCCCGGAGATCGCCCTCACCGCTCGCCTCGAGGCCCTCTTCCGCCAGCGGTTTCAATCCCGGGTTGCCATCCTCCACAGCAGCCTCGGCCGGGGCGAGCGGCGGGACGAGTGGATGCGCATTCGCCGGGGCGAAGCCCCCGTCGTTGTCGGGGCCCGTTCGGCCATTTTCGCCCCCCTGGAACGAGTGGGGCTGATCGTGGTGGACGAGGAGCACGACGCCTCCTACAAGGAGGAGAGGGGGCTCCGTTACCACGCCCGGGACGCGGCCGTGATGCGGGCCAAGTTCGCGGGCGCGGTGGTGCTCATGGGCTCCGCGACCCCTGCCCTCTCCTCCTTCCAGAATGCCCTCCAGGGAAAGTTTCGGCTCCTCCCCCTGCCTCATCGCATCGATCAGCGGCCCTTGCCCGGAGTGGCGGTCATCGACATGCGCCAGCAAAAGAGCGGGACGGTGATCTCGCTGCCGTTACGCCACGCCCTGGCCGACACGCTGGCTGCGGGCAAGCAGGCCCTCCTCCTCATCAACCGGCGCGGGTATGCCAGCTTCCTTCTTTGCCGTCGCTGCGGCCATGTGCCGCGCTGCGGGAACTGCTCCCTCAGCCTTACCTGGCATCGGGCGGAGGAGAGCCTCCGCTGTCACCTCTGCAACCAGGCCATGCCAACGCCCTCCGCCTGTCCCCGGTGTGAGGCTCCCATGCTCAGACCCCTCGGCTTCGGAACCCAGCGGGTGGAGCGGGAAGTACAGCGCCTTTTTCCGCAGGCCCGAGTGAGTCGGATGGATCGGGACACCGTCCAGACCAAACAGTCATCTATCCGTCTGCTCCGGGATCTCGGACGCGGTGCCATCGACATCCTTGTCGGCACCCAGATGATCGCCAAGGGGCATGATGTGCCCGGCATCACCCTCGTAGGGGTGGTGAACGGTGACACCTCGCTCCAGTGGCCGGATTTGCGCGCCTCCGAGGTCACCTTTCAGCTCCTCACTCAGGTTGCCGGCAGAGCCGGGCGCGGCGATGATCCGGGTTTGGTGCTGGTGCAGACCTACAACCCGGAGCACTACAGCATTCGCTTCGCCAAGGAGCACGATTACCTGGGGTTTTTCACCGAGGAGACGGCGTTCCGCAAGGACCTCGGATACCCCCCATTCCGCCGTCTCGTCCTGCTGCATCTTGCGGGGAATGTGGAAGGGAGGACGCGGGAGGCGGCGGCAAATCTGGCGGAGCGGTTCCGGCAGCTTCGAGGGCGGCATGCCGATTCGTTTCAGGACCTGGACCTCCTCGGGCCGGCAGCCGCCCCGCTCTCCCGGATCAAGGGCAAATACCGATGGCAGCTCCTGCTCCGGGCCAGGAGGTCGGCGCCTTTGCGGGAGGCGGCGCGCCGGCTCCTGGAATGGGGAACGAGCGCGCTCAAGGGCACGGGAGTCAACCTCACGGCAGATGTGGATCCGCTCTCGCTCATTTGAGGAGGGGCAGGCGAAGGGACCCGTGCAAGAGGGGAACGGGTCACACTGTTTCTGCAGATACGGCGGGAGCAGATTGGGCCAAGGCCGTACGGCCTTGGCCCACGAGTCCTACCGGTCTACAACCCCTTCTTCTCCCACCAGGTGAAGAGCGCTAGGGCCACGACCGCGAACGCCGGGATGATCACCCAGGGGCTCACCCCGAGCACCTCGGGGAGCGTGATCTTCCCGAGATCACCC
>Ga0335070_10007262_pt1 | contig 12994 bp, 9 predicted proteins | sample Lox_Sample_13_FD_206722 | JGI IMG/M metagenome (GOLD analysis project Ga0335070, IMG submission 206722) | Soil microbial communities from Loxahatchee National Wildlife Refuge, Florida, United States - Lox_Sample_1.3 | ecosystem: Environmental > Terrestrial > Soil > Wetlands | place: USA: Florida...
CTCGGACCACTACTCGCCAATTCCGCGGCCCCTCTGCCGCACATCGACGCGCAATGGAGCGGATGGCGCAGCCGGCAGCGCGACTTTGACGCGATGTGCGCGCTCACCTCGGACATCGACAGGGTAGAGCTCGACCGCCGCATCCGTGCGTTCGCCGACGGCCTCGACGGCACTCTATATCTCACGCTGCACGGCCGCCGTTTCCGGATCGAACCCGAAAATAATTAACCTTTTCAGTGGCTTGCGCCCAGGATAGATGCAATCATTTATATCAAATATTGATAAAATTTAGCTAAGTTATTTAAGAAAATTTTAGCAGTATTGGATTAATCTCCCCTGCGAGGCAGAGAGGTTCGCGCTTCATGCGGCCCGCTTTTGCCACCTAGAAGAGGAGAATGAGCAATGGCTTCGATTAATACGAACGTGGGCGCGATGGTCGCGCTTATGAACCTCGACAACACGCAGTCAACACTCAATGAGACTCAGAACCGCATTTCCACCGGCCTCAAGGTCAATGGGCCGCAGGACAATGCGTCTGACTTCTCGATCGCCCAGGGCATCCGCTCGGACCTGAAGGCGTTCGACGCCGTTCAGCAGAGCTTGTCGTCCGGTCAGGGCGTCATCCAGACCGCCATCGCCGGCGCGACGTCGGTCTCGAACCTGCTCAACACGATCAAGAGCAAGGTCATCGAGGCCTCCAATCCGGCCAACACCGCCGTCCAGCAGTCGATCCTGGCGAACGACTTCAATGCGATGATCTCGCAGCTGAATACGTTCATCAACAACTCCGTCTACAACGGCCGTAACCTGCTTTCGGCGGGTTCGATCAGCGTGGCGGTCACCTCGACGATCTCGGGTGGTCAGCTCACTCTGAACAATGCCTCGTCGCTCTCCGGCATCTCGACCACTCTGTCGACCGGCGTTGCGACCACGGCGGCCGCGCTCGCCCTGCTCAGCACGGTCGACGCGCAGCAGCTGGTCGTCGGCACGGCGCTCGGCTCGCTCGGCGCCAACGCCAACGACCTGAACTTCCTCACCACGTTCACCAAGTCGCTCTCCGACGCGGTGACCCAGGGCCTCGGCGCTCTCGTCGATGCCAACATGGCGAAGGAAAGTGCGAACCTGCAGGCTCTGCAGGTCAAGCAGCAGCTCGGTGTGCAGGCGCTCAGCATCGCGAACCAGCGCCCGCAGATCATCCTGTCGCTGTTCCGTTAAGTTCCCTCCCTCGGAGCCGCCATCCGTACGGCGGCTCCTTCTTCCTCCCTCGCCTTGGGCGGCCGCTTCGCGGCCGCCCATTTTCTTTTTCGGCGCACCTCGGCGTGCGCAAAGCGAGCGACGAAAGGTGCGGGCAATTGTTGCCGCAGCGGCAAATTCTTCCGCGCCTCACGGAGTCGCCGCGACGAGGCGAGCGTAAAAAATCGTTAGTTTTCAGCAGAAAGCTCGGCGCGCGGGTTGGCATTCGGCTTGCGATGCGAAGCCCGAAAACTCGGGCGCCAAGGGCGGCAACGTGCCGACTTGCCACCTAGAATGAGGAGATGAGCAATGGCATCGATCAACACCAACGTCGGCGCGATGGTCGCGCTCGCGAACCTCGATACGACGCAGTCGTCCCTGAACACGACCCAGGATCGGATTTCCACCGGCTACAAGGTCAACGGGCCGCAGGACAATGCGTCCGACTTCTCGATCGCCCAGGGCATCCGCTCGGACCTGAAGGCGTTTGATGCCGTTCAGCAGAGCATCTCCGCCGGCCAGGGCATCATCCAGACTGCCATCGCCGGCGCGACGTCGGTCTCGAACCTGCTCAACACCATCAAGAGCAAGGTCATCGAGGCGTCGAACCCCGCCAACACCGCGACGCAGCAGTCGATCCTGGCGAACGACTTCAATGCGATGATCTCGCAGCTGAATACGTTCATCAACAACTCGGTCTACAACGGCCGCAACCTGCTTTCGGCCGGTTCGACCAGCGTCTCGATCACCTCGACGATCTCGGGCGGTCAGCTCACCTTGAACAACGCCTCGTCGCTCTCCGGCATCTCGACCACTCTGTCGACCGGCGTTGCGACCACGGCGGCCGCGCTCGCCCTGCTCAGCACGGTCGACGCGCAGCAGCTGGTCATCGGCACGGCGCTTGGCTCGCTCGGCGCCAACGCCAACGACCTGAACTTCCTCACCACGTTCACCAAGTCGCTCTCCGATGCGGTGACGCAGGGTCTCGGCGCCCTCGTCGATGCCAACCTGGCCCAGGAAAGCGCCAAGCTGCAGGCGTTGCAGGTCAAGCAGCAGCTCGGTGTGCAGGCGCTCAGCATCGCGAACCAGCGCCCGCAGATCATCCTGTCGCTGTTCCGCTAACTCTCCTCGGAGCCGTCCTCGCGACGGCTCCCCATCTCCGTGGCGAGCGGCCGCATCGTGCGGCCGCTCGTTCTTTTTTCGCCGGGGTGAATTGCCCGGCAACTCTTGCCGCCGACCTGCAGCTTATGCCCGGTGCAGCCCGACGGCGATCGCCGCACTCCAAAATTGTCGCGTAATGTCAACGCTTTGCGCTGGGGGCAAGTTGGCATCCGGCTTGCCATGTCGTCATCCAACTGAAACGCACCAAGCCGGCATCGGCCGGTCTTGCCACCTAGAAACAGGAGTCTGAGCGATGACGTCGATCAACACCAACGTAGGCGCGCTGGTCGCCCTGCAGAACCTGAACGTCACGCAGTCGTCTCTGGATAACACCCAGAACCGGATCTCGACCGGCCTCAAGGTCACGGGTCCGAAGGACGATGCCTCCGACTTCTCGATCGCCCAGGGCATTCGCTCTGACCTGAAGGCCTTCGATGCGGTCCAGCAGAGCCTGTCGGCCGGTCAAGGCATCGTCCAGACCGCGGTCGCCGGCGCCACATCGGTCTCCAACCTGCTCGCCGAGATCAAGGCGAAGGCCATCGAAGCCTCGAACCCGTCGAATACCGCGACGCAGCAGTCGATCTTGACGAACGACTTCAACTCAATGATCGGCCAGCTCAACACCTTCATCAACAACGCGGTGTACAACGGCCGCAATCTGCTGTCGGCCGGTTCGGTGAGCGTCTCGATCACCTCGACGATCTCCGGCGGTCAGCTGATCCTCAACAACGCGTCGTCGCTCTCCGGCGTCTCGACCACCCTTTCGACGGGCGTCGCGACCACCGCTGCCGCGCTGGCGCTCCTCAGCACCATCGACGCGCAATCGCTGGTCGTGGGCCAGGTCCTGGGCTCGCTCGGCTCTAACGCCAAGGACATCGACTTCCTCACCACCTTCAGCAAGACATTGTCCGATTCGCTGACGCAGGGTCTCGGCGCGCTCGTCGACGCCAACCTCGCGACCGAAAGCGCCAAGCTGCAGGCCCTGCAGGTCAAGCAGCAGCTCGGCGTGCAGGCGCTCAGCATCGCCAACCAGCGGCCGCAGATCATTCTGTCGTTGTTCCGCTAAATCGTCTTGCGGGGGTGACCGGGGGCGGCCCAGATCTGGCGCCGCCCCCGTAACTTTTTCTGCGTTCGGGCGCAGAAACCATTATATATGGGGCGTTTGGAGTACCAGCCGCGTACCCGCCATAGTTTCATGGCCAAGTGGAGATCCCCGCGATGACTTCAGAAACGGACGCCCCGATTGTCGCCATGAACGTGATCGTGGACGCCTACGAGGCCGCCTTGAGCAAAGGTGTTCCGCCGGAGACCGTCGCGACGGCTGCGGTCTCGAGCGCACTCGGCCTGATGGTACAGATCCACGGCGAAGAGTCGGTCGCCAAGATGGTCGAAGACCTGCCCGCAAAGATCCGGGCAGGCACCTTCACGCATAAGCCCTGATACGATCCGCCGCACGGCGGATCCCCGAATTTCCCTCGCGTGTCACTCGATCCGCGCTGATCGCAGCGCCATGGCGCGCGTCCTGATTCAACCGCACGAACTTCGCTCGTGCTCGGCAAGAAATGCCGGTCCGGTCCGGCATGAATTGCCCGAAGACGCGCCCGATGGCGCGACACCGTCTGCCCAGCACGTGAATCGTCGAATATTTTTCGAGAGTTAGCCGACGCCGACGCCGTGGCCCCGGCTTTGCTGATGTCAACGCGACATGTCAGCAACGCTTCAGCACAGGCCGCGCGGTTCATGAATCTCTCGATCGCCAATCTCAATACAGCTCCGTCGCCCGCAGCGAGCGGGTCGACATCGCCGAGCAGCTCTCCCAGCCAGGGCTTCTCGTCGATCTTGCAGGCCATGAATTCGCCAGCGGCCAACACTCCGAACCAGGCGCCGCAAAACAGTTCCACGCCCGCGGCCAACGTCAACAGCCCGCCGTCCGGCGCGTCCGCGGCCGCCAATGCCGCGAACTCGCAGTCGAATTCATCGACACGGTCCGCCGGACAGGGCTCCGCCGTTCAGCAGGACGACAGCGACGACGGCTCGACGACGACCCAGAGCACCGCCAGCACCGATACCGATGACGACAATACCGGCACGTCGTCCGCGTCGGCGAAGCCCGTGAGTGCGGCCGACGCCGGCAACAGTGACGATAGTCAGGACGACGACAAGGATGGCAACGGCCAGCCGGACACGGCGGATGCGTCCGCAGTCAGCGCCGCACTTCTCGCAGCGATGGTGACGACGCCGTCTCCCGCGCCGACCGCCCCGGCGACGAGCGATGCGGACCCGACGGCGGCCGCCGCGCCGGCAGATCCGTCGACCGATCCGGCAGCGGCAGCCTCTTCCCCGGCGAGCGCGCCCGCTCCCCAGGTTCCCGACATGACGGCGGCGCTGCCCGCGCCTGCATCGTCGAGCGCGAATTCCTCGGCGCCTGCCGGCGACGCGTCGGCCGCAGCGGACATCCCGGCGCCGACAGTCCCGACGACCGACGCTGATTCCAGCACGGGCTCCGCGGCACCGCAGCAGCCCGTCGCCGCGCCGGCCACCGCGCCGGCGGCAGCGGCGAGCCCGACGGCAAGCGCGGCGCCCGCGAGCTCAGATCCGGCCTCAACGGACTCGAGCAGCGCCCCGGCACCGGCGGATCAAGGTTCTGCGGCGGCGCCGCAAAACACCTCGGCGCCGGCAGCCACGCCGGCGGCGAAAGCCAGCGCGGGTCCGCGCACCGCGGCATCGTCGCGGCCGGCCGCCGCGAGCGACGCCACGCCCTCTTCGTCCGCGTCGCCCGCTCCATTGTCGACGACACTCACGCCCTCGACCGGCTACACGGCGCAATTGGCCTCGCAGCAGTCCGGCGAGCAAGCGGCCGAGCCCGCACCGCACGGCGACAGCGACGACGCGCAGGTCAACAAGAGCGCCGGCGATCCCAAGCTGATTCAGACGGCGATCAAGGATGCGGTCGACGCCGCCGCGCAAGGCACGACACAGGCGCCGGCAGACACCAAGACCGCCGATCCGTCGACGCTCGCCAGCGCTACGGCACAGCAGGTGGCCACGCCGGCCACGGCCCATACTCAGGCGCCCAGCGCACCGACGACGGTCGCGACCTCGCCGGTCATCACGGCCGCGGTCATCGATCAGATCTCGGTGCGCGTGTCAAAGGCGGTCGTGGACGGCATCAACAAGATCAACGTCCAGCTCAACCCGCCGGAGCTCGGCCACGTCGAGGTCCGCATGGAGATCGGCCCGAGCGGACACTTCAATGCCGTCTTCGCGGCCGACCGCCCGCAGACCGTCGACCTGCTCCAGCGCAATGCCCATGAACTTACCCGTTCGCTGCAGGACAATGGCCTGAACACCAACAGCGGCAACCTGAGCTTCAACCTGCGCGAACAGAACCAACAGCAGTACCAACAGGCCATGTATGACGGCCGGCCGAACGGCGGCAACTGGAACGATGCGCCGGCCGAAGCGGACCTGGCCCCCGTGCCGGCCACCGCCTACGGCAACTCGAGCCTCGGCGCCAGCCGCGTCGATATCCGGATTTGATGAGGACCCCGTTATGACCACTCTCGCCGCCACCTCCGCCGCCGCGAGCGCGACAAACGCCACGGCACAGACCAACACGAACAATGCGTCGAACAGCGCGCTGGCCAAGTTCAGCACGAACTTCGACCAGTTCCTGACCTTGCTCACCGCGCAGCTGCAGCATCAGGACCCGATGTCGCCGATGGACTCGACCCAGTTCACGAGCCAGCTCGTGCAGTTCACCGGCGTGGAACAAGGCATCCTGCAGAACCAGAACCTGCAGCAGCTGGTCACATTGCAGGGCAACACGCAGATGGCCAGCGCCGTCCAGTACATCGGCAAGACGATCAGCACCGGCGGCAACCAGGTCGACCTGTCGGGCAGCACGGGCACGATCAACTTCAACGTCAGCGATCCTGCGACCACTCAGGTCAAGATCACCATCACCGATTCGAGCGGCACCGTCATCCGCACCGACACCGTCAGCAAACCGCAGTCGGGCCAGAATGCCTACACGTGGGACGGCCGCAACAACACGAACACGATCGTTCCGGACGGCGTCTACAACGTGAAGGTCGAGGGCTTCAACAGCGCGAACAGCCCCGTGACCGTCGGAACCGGCGGCGCCGGCGTGGTGGACAACGTCAGCCTCGTCGACGGCCAGGTCATGCTGCACACCAAGGTCGGCGTCTCGGTGCCGCTCTCCGACGTGACCGGCGTGCAGTGACCGCACACGTAACAACCGCATTCAGATACAGAGGGATCTAAAGGAGCAAAGCCATGAGCCTCACCGGTGCACTACTCTCCGGCGTGTCCGGCCTCCAGGCCCAATCGAACGCGATGGGCATCATCTCGGACAACATCGCCAACCTCAACACCGTCGGCTACAAGAAGTCGAACGCGAACTTCTCGACGCTGGTCGTCAACAGCGCGGCGACGACGACGTATTCGCCGGGTGGCGTGCAGTCCGGCCGCTTCGCGTTGATCTCGACGCAGGGCACCCTGCAGGCGAGCAACAGCCCGCTCGACGTCGCCATCACCGGCAACGGCTTCTTCCCGGTGAACGACCAGGGCAACGGTCTCGGCAACAACCTCTACACGCGCGCCGGCTCGTTCCACCAGGACGTGCAGGGCCGCCTGGTCAACACCGCCGGCATGTTCCTCCAGGGCTGGGTGCTGACTCAGTCGGGCGCCATCGCCAACCCGAACCAGCTGAGCATCGTCTCGGTCGGCACGACCAACGGCGTCGCGGTCGATACCCAGCACGTCACGGTCGGCGCCAACCTCGACAGCACCCAGACCCAGTTCGTGTCGAACACAGCCACGACGACGAACGCCAGCGTCACGACGCAGACCACCGACCTTGGCACGATCGGTACGACGCCGCTCGCCGCGGGCGATACTCTCACTCTGCAGCTGCTTGGCTCGACCTACACTCTCTCCTACGGCGCTTCCCTGACGGCGCTCTCGTCGCCGACCGGTCCCGCCGTTACGGGCCAATTCAACACGCTCGCCGATCTCGCGACGCTGATCGACAGCATCCCCGGCATGCAAGCCAGTGTCGCGGGCAGCGGTCCCGCCACATTGACCATGCAGTCGTCGTACGCCGTCACGGTCGGCGGCACGAACGTCGCAGCAAACCTGGGCGGCTTGGCGACTCTCGCCGCGAGCTACAAGTTCGGCGATATGCAGGCCGGCACGGCGACGGCGCAGTTCAACGATCCAATCCAGGTCTTCGACGCGCTTGGTACCGCCCATAACCTCAACCTCAGCGTCATCCACACCGACACCAACCAGTGGGCTTACGAGCTCTACGCCGCACCCGTCGCCGGCGGCACACAGGCGCAGTCGGATGCCGACATCGCGGGCGTGGCGGTGGGCCGCGGCTTGCTGTCATCCGGCCTGATCAACTTCAACGGTGACGGCAGCCTGAACAGCATTACGACCTATCCGGCGACCTTCACCGCCGCAGCCGACGTGTCGAACAACGACGGCAACACCAACCAGACACTCTACGCCGGCACACCCCTTTCGCCGCAGAACGTCAGCATCCCGTGGGCGAACGGTGCCAAGACCAGCAGCATCGCCTTCAACCTCGGCAGCGCCGGCGCGCTGGGTACCGGCAAGACGGACGGCTTGACGCAGTTCGCCTCGCAAGGTGCCGCGGGCGGCGGGTTCACGAAGAACTTCGTCAACCAGGACGGCGCGGCGGTCGGTCTGCAGACCGGCGTGACCATCGACAAGAACGGCTTCGTGATCGCGTCGTACAGCAACGGCGCCACCCAGAAGCTGTTCCAGGTGCCGGTGACGACGTTCGCCGATCCCTCCGCCTTGCAGGCGCAGGACGGCAACACGTACTCGCAGACGGTGGCGTCCGGCAACTTCAACTGGCGCATCGCCGGCACCGGCGGGTCGGGCACGATCGCGCCCTCTTCGCTCGAGGAATCGAACGCCGACCTTGGCGACGAGTTCGCCAACATGATCACGACGCAGACCGCCTACTCGGCGAACTCGAAGACCATCACCACGTCGAACAACATGCTGCAGCAGCTGCTGCAGATCATCCAGTAAGGCGACTCACCTGATCCCGGGGCCTCGGCGAGGTCCCGGGAGATCCGGATAAAGGGCCATGGCAAGTCTCGGCGGCGTATTCGACAACGGCGTGATGGCGATGATGGCGCAGTCCCAGGCCATGGGCAGCGTCAGCGACAACATCGCCAACATCCAGACGACCGGTTACAAGCGGAGCGACGTGCTCTTCAGCACATTGCTCGGCGAAACCGACGTCCTCGCCAGCGGCACCGCGACGACGACAGCGCCGAACCTGCCCACCACCCAGAACGGCGTGGCGCCCTTCACGCGTCAGCTTGTCGACGTCAACGGCGCCATCCACAACACGAGCGACCCGCTCAACCTCGCGATCTCGGGTCCGGGCATGTTCGTCTTCTCGGACAGCATCTCCGTCCCGGCGAGCAACGTCTTCTATGGTCGCGCCGGCGATCTTGGTCCGCTCGTGCCGACGACGATCAATGGCGGGCTCGGCACCACGACCGCGGCCGCCGGCGGTGTTCAGGGCAGTACCGCTTCGTATCTCGCAAATTTGAACGGGCAGTTCCTGTTGGCGCAGCCGGTCACAGCGCCGCCGCCCGGTCAGAGCTATATCCCGCCCGCGCCGCCGACGAGCACCGCCGGCCTGGTCCCCATCCAGCTGAGCAACCAGGCGCCGTTCCCCGGATCGGCCACGACGACCGAGCAGCTGCAGGCCGTGATCCCAGCCGCGAAGGCAACGACGGTCAGCACGCCGCTCTCCTACTTCGATACGACCGGCATCTCGCAGCCGCTCACCGTCACCTGGTCTGTCCTGAATCCGTCAACCACGAGCACTTCCACCGGGATCGATGAGCTCACCGATCTCTCGCTCGGCGGGCCCGGCTTGACCTACGGCGACCAGGTCACCGCCACGGTCAACGGAGTGACGAACACGTTTACGTTCGTGGCGGCCCCTCCGGGTCCGAATCAATTCACGACCCTGCAGGATCTTGCGAACCTCCTCAACTCCAACTACGGGGCCGGCACCGCGACGATCAACAATGCCGGCACGCCCGCCGCGACGATGACCTTCACCGCGCCGCCCGGATCCGTCCTCGGCGACGCCAGCGGTACGCCGATCACCAATCTCTTCGGCGGCACGGCAGCTCCAACCTACGCAGCCGGAATCAGTAAGCAGTGGACGGTGAACATCACCGACCCCAACAACGTGAACGTCGGCACCGGGACGATGGCGTTCGACAACGTCGGTAATGCCATAGTTCCCGCGACGATTGCGGTGAGCGCCACGAGCACCATCCCGACGGGATCGACACAGACAACCTCTTTCGCGCTCGATCTGTCGAAAATCCAGATGTTGGGCACGGCGACCTCATCGAATCCGCTCGCCACCAACACCAACCTGATCCAGGACGGCCTGCCGTCCGGCGCCTTCCAAGGCATCAAGATCAATCCGGACGGCACCGTCGTCGGTCAATATGCGGGCGGCGCCAGCCAGATCCTCTACCAGATCCCGCTGGCCACGTTCTCCAGCCCGAACAGCCTGCAGGCGTTGGCCGGAAACGTGTACCAGCCGACGGTCAACTCGGGCACCGCGACGTTCGGATTCCCGGGCAGTCAGCTGGTGAACCTCCAGGTCGGCGCCCTCGAGGAATCGAACGTCGATCTCGGCGCCACCTTCACGACGATGATCCTGACCCAGCAGGCCTATGGGGCGGCATCGCAGGTGCTGAAGGTCGCAGACGAAATGACGACCATGGCCGCCGGTCTGAAACGATGACGGTGGCGTTAACCATATTCGCCATAACGCCTAAGTAACGCTGCGGAAGCATCAAATTACGTTGGCCATTTAGGGAATCTTTAAGTCGGGGTTGGCTAACATGCCTGTCATGACGGTGAATGATGGAAATCTAGCTACTGCGGTCGAAGCGCCGAGCTCCGCACCGGCGGTCCGGTCCGATGGACAGGGCCTCGTGCCGACCGTTGCAGCGCTGCCGCCGGCAACGACCAAGCGCTGGGTGATCCGGCGCAAGGCGGCCGTCGTCTCCGCCGTCCGCGCTGGCGTGCTGACCCTCGAGGAAGCCTGCCAGCGCTATCACCTGTCGGTAGAGGAATTCCTCTCCTGGCAGCGGCTCATCGACCGCCACGGGATGCGCGGTCTCCGCGCGACCCGGTTGCAGGATTATCGCCTGCAGCGGCCGCTGCAGACCGGCTGATTCCCGGCCGGCCCAGCGCGGCCGGCTCCACCTCCACTCGGCAAATCCTTCCACGGACCCGGCAAAATCTGCCGGATATTAACCGGTCGTTCATCCCTAAAGTTTTAGGATAATTCATCGCGATTCCTGGGGTTAACCATCCCGGGCATTGGCTGGGTTATCTGACCGGGGTGAATGAACGTGGGTGACTTACTCGAAAATCTGCGGCGTCTCGGGCCCGTCCGGGTGGCATTGCTCGGCGGTGTCGTCCTCGGGATGATTGCGTTCTTTTTCTTCATCTCGACCCGGCTGACGGCGCCGCCGATGAGCCTGCTGTTCGGCGAGCTATCGTCCCAGGACGCGGCGCAGATCGTCGGCAAGCTCGAGAGCGAAGGCGTCCCATACGAGCTGCGCGGCGGCGGCACGCAGATCTGGGTGCCGCAGGATCGCGCGCTGAAGCTGCGCATGTCGCTGGCCGAATCCGGTGGGATGCCGCATGGCGGCTCGGTCGGCTACGAGCTCTTCGACAAGGGCGATACGATCGGCGCCACCAATTTCGTCCAGAACCTGAACCTGGTGCGGGCTCTCGAAGGCGAGCTCGAGCGCACCATCTCCTCCTTGAGCCCGGTCTCTGCCGCCCGCGTTCACCTCGTGCTGCCCAAACGCGACCTCTTCAGCCGCGAAAAGCAGGAGCCGACCGCGTCTGTGGTGATCAAGATGCGCGAAGCCGGCCGCCTCACCCGCGGCCAGATCCAGGCCATTCAGAACCTCGTGGCCGGTGCGGTGCCGGGCATGAAGCCCGCGCGTGTCTCGCTGATCGACGACAAGGGCACCCTTCTGGCCCGCGGCACCACCGACGAAAACGACCCGCAGACGATCGCCACGAACTCCGAGGAGATGCGAAAGAATTACGAGCAGGGCGTCCAACGGAAAATCGAGGAGCTGCTGGAGCGGGCCGTGGGCCCCGGTAAGGTCCGCGCCGACGTGCACGCCGATCTCAATTTCGATCGCATCGTCACCAACACCGAGAGCTTCGATCCGGATGGCCAGGTCGTGCGCTCGACCCAGACGGTGACCGAAAACTCGGATTCGACCGAAGCCAACCAGAACAACGCGGTCACCGTCGGCAACAACCTGCCCGGCGGCGGCGACCAGAATGCGACCGGCGCCCAGAACAGCGCCCGGACGACGCGCAGCGAAGAAACCGTCAATTATGAGATCACCAAGACGACCCGCAGCCATGTCCAGGAGATGGGCAGCGTGCGGCGGCTCTCGGTGGCGGTCATCGTCGACGGCACGACCACGACCAATCCGGACGGCACGAAGACCTACACCCCGCGTCCGGCCGACGAGATGCAGCGGCTGACGGCCGTTGTGCGCTCGGCGATCGGTTTCGACGAGAAGCGCGGTGACACGCTCGACGTCGTCAACCTGCCGTTCGTCGTCGCCGATATCGGCGCCGAGATCCCGACCGACCAGAGCTGGCTCGGACTCGGCCTCGCCAAGCAGGACTACTTCCGCATGGCCGAGATCATGGTGCTCGGCGTCGTCGCCCTGCTCGTGATCATGCTCGTGGCCCGCCCGATGATCCGCGCCATCTTCACGCCGCCGGAAATCAAGGCGATCGAGGTGGAGACCGCGAAGGCCAAGGCGCAGGCCGAGATGCAGGCGATCGCGCCCGCCCTCGCCGGCCCCGAGATCGATCCGCTGCTGGGCGTGCCGCGCCAGAATCAGGTCACCGCCGACGACCTCATCGACCTGGCCCGGGTGGAAGGCCGCGTGAAGGCGTCGTCGATGAAGAAGATCGGCGAGATCGTCGAGAAGCACCCGGACGAGGCGGTGGCTATCCTCCGGACCTGGATGTATCAAGAAGGTTAATGCCCGTTAACCAAACCGCAAACTCGCCCTGATAACGATAAAGCAGCGACCCGGACCTAATTCGCCATGCGCGTCCGCGAAGACTATCGAACGCTGACCGGCCCAGAGAAGGCCGCGATCCTCATGCTCGCCATCGGCGAAGAGCATGCGGCGAAGCTCTTCGCGCTGATGGACGACGAAGAGATCAAAGAGCTCTCGCAGACCATGTCGAACCTCGGCACGGTCCACTCCTCGATCATCGAGCGCCTGTTCGTCGAGTTCGCCGACCAGATCTCGTCGACGGGCTCGCTGGTCGGCACCTTCGACTCCACCGAACGGTTGCTCGAGAAGGTCCTCGGCAAGGACCGCGTCGACAACATCATGGAGGAGATCCGCGGTCCCGCCGGCCGTACGATGTGGGACAAGCTCGCCAACGTGAACGAAGGCGTGCTCGCGAACTTCCTCAAGAACGAATATCCGCA
>Ga0335070_10007263_pt1 | contig 12994 bp, 12 predicted proteins | sample Lox_Sample_13_FD_206722 | JGI IMG/M metagenome (GOLD analysis project Ga0335070, IMG submission 206722) | Soil microbial communities from Loxahatchee National Wildlife Refuge, Florida, United States - Lox_Sample_1.3 | ecosystem: Environmental > Terrestrial > Soil > Wetlands | place: USA...
CATTCCGCGCCGCTCCGTGCACGAGCCCGTGCAGACCGGCCTCAAGGCGATCGACGCGCTGGTGCCGATCGGCCGCGGCCAGCGCGAGCTCATCATCGGCGACCGCCAGACCGGCAAGACCGCGGTCGCCATCGACGCCTTCATCAATCAGCGCGAGGTCAACAAGAGCGGCGACGAAGCGAAGAAGCTCTATTGCGTCTACGTCGCGGTCGGCCAGAAGCGCTCGACCGTCGCGCAGATCGTGAAGACGCTGCAGGATTACGGCGCGCTCGAATACTCGATCGTGGTGGCCGCGACCGCCTCCGAGCCCGCGCCGCTGCAATACCTCGCTCCCTATACCGGCTGCGCCATGGGCGAGTTCTTCCGCGACAACGGCATGCACGCGGTCATCGTCTACGACGACCTCTCGAAGCAGGCGGTGGCCTATCGCCAGATGTCGCTGCTGCTGCGCCGCCCGCCGGGACGCGAGGCCTATCCCGGCGACGTCTTCTATCTGCACTCGCGGCTCCTCGAGCGCGCAGCGAAGCTCAACGACAAGAACGGCTCGGGCTCGCTCACCGCGCTCCCCGTGATCGAGACGCAGGCGGGCGACGTCTCCGCCTACATCCCCACCAACGTGATCTCGATCACGGACGGGCAGATCTTCCTCGAGACCGATCTCTTCTATCGCGGCATCCGTCCGGCCATCAACGTCGGCCTCTCCGTGAGCCGCGTGGGATCGGCCGCGCAGATCAAGGCGATGAAGCAGGTCGCCGGCAAGATCAAGCTCGAGCTGGCGCAATACCGCGAGATGGCGGCCTTCGCGCAGTTCGCCTCCGACCTCGATCCCTCGACGCAGCGGCTCCTCGCACGCGGCTCGCGCCTGACCGAGCTCCTGAAGCAGCCGCAGTTCACGCCGATGGCGGTCGAGGAGCAGGTGGTCTCGATCTTCGCGGGCACCCGCGGCTTCCTCGACCGGCTCGACGTGGCGCAAGTGGGCCGCTTCGAGCAGTCGATGCTCTCGGAGATCAAGTCGAAGGCGCCGGCGATCCTCAAGTCGATCGCGGAGCAGCGCGAGCTCAAGCCCGAGACGGAGAAGCAGCTTCTGGAGTTCCTGGACGGCTTCGCCAAGACCTTCGCCTGAGGCTAGGGGTTTAGAGTAATGGCCAGCCTCAAGGACCTCCGGGTCCGCATCCGCAGCGTCAAATCGACGCAGAAGATCACCTCCGCGATGAAGGTGGTGGCGGCCTCGCGCCTGCGCCGCGCGCAGGAGCAGGCCGAGGCCGCGCGGCCCTATGCCGAGCGGATGGGGCGGATGCTGGGCTCGCTCGCGGCGGGTGCCTCGAGCATGGGGAACGCGCCGAGGCTGCTCGCGGGCACCGGCAAGGAGGAGACGCATCTCCTCATCGTCGCGACGTCCGACCGCGGCCTTGCCGGCGGCTTCAACGCGACCATCCTGCGCGAGACACGGCGGGCCATCCGCGAGCTGCAGGGGCAGGGCAAGACCGTCAAGCTCTTCACCATCGGCCGCAAGGCCCGCGACGGGTTGCGGCGCGACCACGGCAAGCTCTTCGTCGACGGCATCACCGAGATCGACAAGCCGCGCCTCGACTTCACCAAGGCGGAGGGGATCGCGCGGCGCATGCTGGTCCTCTTCGAGGAAGGCCAGTTCGACGTCGCGAGCATCGTCTACAACCGCTTCAAGTCCGCGATGACGCAGATCGTGACGAAGCAGCGCCTGGTGCCCTTCGAGGTGCCGGAGTCCGCGGATAGGCCGGATCCGAAGGTGCAGGGCATCTACGAGTTCGAGCCGGAGGAGGCGGAGCTTCTCGCGCGCCTCCTGCCGCGCAACCTCGCGGTGCAGCTTTATACGGCGCTCCTCGAGAACGCCGCGAGCGAGCAGGGCGCGCGCATGACCGCGATGGACAACGCGACGCGGAACGCCGGCGATATGATCGACCGCCTCACCATCACCTACAACCGCTCGCGGCAAGCCGCGATCACCAAGGAACTCATCGAGATCATCTCGGGCGCCGAGGCACTTTAGGCACGCCGGGACAGGAAGAGGGAATTCGCGACCATGGCAAAGAACGCAGTCGGCACCATCACCCAGGTCATCGGCGCCGTCGTCGACGTGAAGTTCGAGGGCGAGCTTCCGGCGATCCTGAGCGCGCTCCACGCGCAGAACCAGGGCAAAACCCTGGTGCTCGAGGTGGCGCAGCATCTGGGCGAGAACACCGTGCGCACGGTCGCGATGGACTCGACCGACGGGCTCGTGCGCGGCGCCGAGATCGTCGACACCGGCGCCCCGATCAGCGTGCCCGTGGGGCCGGAGACGCTGGGCCGCATCATCAACGTGATCGGCGAGCCCGTCGACGAGCGCGGCCCCGTCAACGCCAAGCGTAGCTCGCCCATCCACAAGCCCGCGCCCGAGTTCGTGGACCAGTCGACCGAGGCGGAGATCCTGGTGACGGGCATCAAGGTCGTCGACTTGCTCGCGCCCTATGCGAAGGGCGGCAAGATCGGGCTCTTCGGCGGCGCCGGCGTCGGCAAGACCGTCATCATCATGGAGCTCATCAACAACATCGCCAAGGCGCATGGCGGCTACTCCGTCTTCGCCGGCGTCGGCGAGCGCACCCGCGAGGGCAACGACCTCTATCACGAGATGATCGAGTCGAAGGTCATCATCACCGATGGCCCCGGCTCCAAGGCGGCGCTCGTCTACGGGCAGATGAACGAGCCGCCGGGCGCGCGCGCGCGAGTCGGCCTCACGGGCCTCACGCTCGCGGAGTACTTCCGCGACGAGGAGGGCCAGGACGTGCTCTTCTTCGTCGACAACATCTTCCGCTTCACCCAGGCGGGCTCCGAGGTGTCGGCGCTTCTGGGCCGCATTCCCTCGGCGGTCGGATATCAGCCGACGCTCGCGACCGACATGGGCGCGCTCCAGGAGCGCATCACCACCACCAAGAAGGGCTCGATCACCTCGGTGCAGGCGATCTACGTCCCCGCCGACGACTTGACCGATCCGGCTCCCGCCACCTCCTTCGCGCACCTCGATGCGACCACCGTGCTCTCGCGCCAGATCGCGGAGCTCGGGATTTATCCCGCGGTCGATCCGCTCGACAGCACCTCGCGCATGCTCGACCCCCGCGTCGTCGGCGAGGAGCACTACAAGGTCGCGCGCGACATCCAGCGCGTGCTGCAGACCTACAAGTCGCTCCAGGACATCATCGCGATCCTCGGCATGGACGAGCTCTCCGAGGAGGACAAGCTCACCGTGGCCCGCGCGCGCAAGATCCAGCGCTTCCTCTCGCAGCCCTTCCACGTCGCCGAGGTCTTCACGGGAACGCCCGGCGTCTTCGTGAAGCTCGAGGACACGATCAAGGGCTTCAAGGCGATCGTCGCGGGCGACTACGACGACCTGCCGGAAGCCGCCTTCTACATGGTCGGCACCATCGAGGAGGCCGTGGAGAAGGCGCGCAAGATGGCGGCCGAGGCGGCCTGAGCGACGAAAGAACGCGGCCATGGCGGACAAGGTCCAATTCGAGCTGGTCTCGCCGGAGAAGCTGCTGCTCTCCGTCGCGGTCGAGATGGTGGTGGTGCCGGGGGCCGAGGGCCATTTCGGCGTCCTGCCGGGGCACGCGCTCTTCATCTCGAGCGTGCAGCCCGGCGTGATCGACGTCTACGTCGGCGGCCAGGTGACCGAGCGGCTCTTCGTCTCCGGCGGATTCGCGGAGGTGACGCCCGAGCGCTGCACGGTGCTCGCGGACGAGGCGATGCCGCTCTCCGCCCTCGATCGGGGCGCCGCCGAGAGCGAGCTCAAATCCGCCGAGGCCGAGATCGCGAGCATCGAGGACCGCATCGGCAAGATGCAGGGCGCCGAGCGCGATCAAGCCGCGAGCGAGCTTGCGACCGCCGCCTCCCGCCGCGCCGGCGCCCAGGCCAAGCTCACCGCCCTCGGCGTCTCTCCCCACTAGCCAAACCGGGCCGGCCGCTTATAATTGATAATGGGTCGCGTTTGCCGGTAGAGGTCAGTGGCGGCGGCCGCTCGGGAGGGGAGTCGCTCCCAGCATCTTTGATGTTGCAGGCGGAACGGAACGGCCATGGGATTCTGGACGCTCGACGACATCCCCTGGAACGAGCTCGACCGATCCAAGGTCGATCCGGAAATCCTGCGTACCGTGAAGGCCGCGAGTCTCGTCGAGCAGAACGGCGCGGACTACGCGCAATATCTCTGTAACGTCTTCCACGACGATCCCGAATTCCAGAAGGTCGCGCGCGTCTGGGGCGATGAGGAAGTCCAGCACGGCCAGGCGCTCGGCCGCTGGGCCATGCTGGTCGACCCCGAATTCGACCACGCCAAGGCCTCCGAGCGCTTCACGCGGGGATTCCGCGTGAAGCTCAACGTGCGCGACTCCGTGCGCGGCACGCGCTCGGGCGAGCTCATCGCGCGCTGCATCGTCGAGACCGGCACCAGCTCCTATTACACGGCGCTCGCCGAGGCGACGGACGAGCCCGTTCTGAAGGCGATCTGCCGGCGCATCGCGGCCGACGAGCTTCGGCACTACAAGCTCTTCTACTCTTACCTCAAGCGCTATCTCGAGCGCGAGCACATCGGCTTCTGGAGGCGCCTGCGCGTCGCCGCGGGCCGCGTCGTCGAATCCGAGGACGAGGAGCTCTCCTACGCCTATTACGCCGCCAATGAGAATGCCGCGCCCTTCGATCGGCGGCGCTGCAACAACGCCTATGCGTGTCGCGTCTACCCGCTCATTCGTAAGCACCACGTCGAGCGCGGCATGGCTATGATCTTCAAGGCCGTGGGGCTGAAGCCCAACGGCCGCCTCAACATGCTCGCGTCCCGCCTTGCCTGGACCTTCATGCATTTCCGCGCGGAGCGCCTCGGGCGCCGCGCGGCTTAGCACTCCGGCATCTCAGAGATTGAAGGCCCTGACGAGGTCCTCGGGCTTGGGTCGGCGTCCCAGCGTGAAGAGGCCGCGGAGCATTTGGATCGCCCCGAAGGCGATGGCGCCCCAGGCGACGACGTAGGTGCCGCCCCCTTGCGCGGCCTCGTAGGTCGCGACGGTGACGACCGTCCCGCCCACGCACCAGAGCGCGCCGAAGAGCGCGTTCCTGCCGCCCGCGGATTTGACGGCTTTCGCGAAAGCCGCATTGAAATTTTGCACGGCCTGCACGACGGCCGATGCCGAGGCTTGGTCGAGGCCCTTCTCGACGAGCGCCTTTTCCGCGCTCGCCGAAGATTCGCCGCGCTGCAGGCCGTTGAAGACCGCGAGGTAGACCGTGCGCCGGACCTGCTGCTGGTCCGGCGGGGGTGGCGCGCCCGGCTGCGCCGTACCCGCGCCTGCTGCGTCGCTCATCGCTCCCCCCTCGTGTAACTCGCCCCAATACGACAATAGCGAGAATCGGGTAGGAGATCGACTAGAATTCATCCACGGATGTCGAGCTGCTCCGCGAACTGCTCCAGCAGGTCGAGATAAAGCTGGCGCTTGAAGGGCACGATGAGGCGCGGGAGCTCCGCGGGACCGACCCATTTCCAGGCGCTGAATTCGGGGTGCTCCGTCGCGAGGTCGATGTCGGCGTCCTTGCCGGTGAAGCGCATCAGGAACCACTTCTGCCGCTGCCCGCGATAGCGCCCGCGCCAGAGGCGGCGGCTGAGCTCGGCCGGAACCTCGTAGCTGAGCCAGCCTTTGGTCTCCGCGATCGGCACTGCCTTGTCGGTGCCGATCTCCTCCTTGAGCTCGCGCAGCGCTGCCCTCAGCGGGGATTCGCCGGGGTCGATGCCGCCCTGCGGCATCTGCCAGGCGTCGCCGGGGAAGTCGATGCGCTGAGCCACGAAGACGCGGTTCTTGTCGTTGAGCAGCATGATGCCGACGCCGGGCCGGTAGGGCGATCGGGCGCGCTCGCCGCCTTCGTCCTTGCTCATCGCTGGGCTTCGGTCCGCTCGGGCTGGAGATCCGCGATCGCGGAGATCGGCGCGAGCGCGATCCCCTTCTGCTCGAGTCCCGCCGCCCAGCGCGCGATGCGCTCGATGGTCACGGGATAGCTGTCGCCCGCGCCGACGGCGACGCCGCTCTGCCGCGCGAGCGCCTCGAGCTCGGCAAGGCGCGCGTCGATCGCGTCGCGCGAGGCCTGCTGGTCGAGCGTGAGGTCGCAGGAGGCCCGCGGCAGCCCGATCGACTTCGCGAGCGTCGCGGCGACGCTGCGCTCGGTGACGCGCCGGTCCACGAACATCAGGCCCCGCGACTTGAGCTCGTCCAGCACCGGCAAGAGGTCGCTCTTCGAGGTCGTGAACCGCGAGCCCGCGGCGCTGATGGTCCCCACGTAGCCGGTGACGCGGCTCAGCACCCACTGCGTCCGCTCGAGGTTCTGTTTCGCCTCGAGCGCCACCAGCAGCGTGTGCGGTCCCGGATCGATGCGCGGATACTCGACCGGCTCCATCGCGAGCGACAGCAGCACCTCGTGCCCGGCCGCGCGCGCCCGCTCGATCCATTCCTCGAGCCGCGGCGCGTAGGGGTTGAAGGCGAGGGTGACGCCGCCGGGGAGGTCGTCGATCGCGGTCTCGGTCGCGGCGCTCGATTGCCCGAGCCCGGTCAGGATCACCGCGATGCGGGGGCGGCGGTCGCCGCGGTCGAAGGGCCGCGCATAGACCTGCCAGGGCTTACGCCCGTCGGGCCCGATGATCGGCAGCGGCCCCTGCGTGCCGCGCTCGACCAGCGCCGGATCGGGGGCGGGCGGAAGCGGCTGAGATTTCCCGGCGGGGGGACGCGGTGGCGGCGGGGTGGGAGCCGGAGGCGGCGGGACCGCCGTCTGCTGCTGCTGCGGCGGCGCCGGCGGGCTCGCGGCGGGTCCGCTTGTCGCGGGAGCCTCGGCCGGCGGAGGTACGGGCGCGGGCGCCGCAGCCGATGGCGCCGGCGCCGTTGCTGCGGGGGGCGGCGGTGCCGGCTGGGGCGGCGCCGGCGGCGGGCTTGGCGCGAGCGGCGGCAAGGGCATGGCGAGCGCCGGCTTGTGCGGCGCCGGCGGCTCGTTGCGCGAGGCCCAATCGGCCCACCAGATCAGGCCCGCGACGCCCGCGATCACGGCGATCGCGGTCAGCGCGAGCGGCCCGGCGCCCCGCGGGCTCGCTCCCTCAGCCCCGCCGCGCCGCGCCACCGCAATCCCGCCTCATCGAGCCCCGCTCACTTGGGCGGAGCGTTCTTGCCGAACATTGCGAGCCCGCGCAGCAGGTCGACGGCGCGCTCGAGCTGGTAATCCTGCTCGGAGCCGATGAGGTCGGGCCCCGTGGGCGAGGGCTTCGACCCGCCGCCTTGGCCGCTCTGGTCCGGCTTGTTCTGCGGGGCCGGTGCCGGCGGCTTGCTGCCGTCCTGCTTCGGCGCGTCCGGGTTCGGGAGCGCGCCCTTGAGGTCGGCCTCGTGCCGGGTCTCGCCGCCGTCGAGCTTCTCGATCTTGGCGGCCTCGACGACGATGTCGGGCTCGATGCCCTTGGCCTGGATCGAGCGTCCCGAGGGCGTGTAGTAGCGCGCGGTCGTGAGGCGCATGGCGCTGTGGTCGGAGAGCTCGATGATGGTCTGCACCGAGCCCTTGCCGAAAGAGCGCGTTCCCATGAGCACCGCGCGGTGGTGATCCTGGAGCGCCCCTGCCACGATCTCCGAGGCCGAGGCGGAGCCGCCGTTGATCAGCACCACCACGGGAAGCCCGCCGGAGATCTCCTTGTCGGGCTGCGCGTTGAAGCGCTGCGCGCTCTGCGGCTTGCGGCCGCGGATCGAGACGATCTCGCCCTTGTCGATGAAGGCATTGGCGACCGCGACCGCCTGGTCGAGGAGTCCGCCGGGATCGTTGCGGAGGTCGAGGACGATGCCCGCGAGCTTGTTGCCGGACTGCTGGCGCAGGCTCTTGAAGGCCGAGACGAGGCCCGTGTCGGTCTGCTCGGTGAAGCTGGTGATGCGGATGTAGCCGATGTCGCTCCCGATGAGATGCGACTTTACGGACTGCACTGTGATCTTCGCGCGCGTCAGCGTCACGTCGAAGGGATCGCGGCCCTCGCGGCGCACCGTGAGCTTGATCGAGCTCCCGACGGGCCCGCGCATCTTCTCGACGGCCTCGCTCAAGGTGAGGCCGATGACGGGCTCGTTGTCGATCTGGACGATGAGGTCGCCGCTCTTGATGCCCGCGCGCGCCGCCGGCGTGTCATCGATGGGCGCCACCACCTTGACGAGGCCGCCCTCCATCGTGACCTCGATCCCGAGCCCGCCGAACTCCCCGCGCATACTCGTCTGCAGCTCGCGGAAGTTCTTGGCGTTGAGGTAACTCGAATGCGGGTCGAGCGAGCTCAGCATGCCGTTGATCGCGGCCTCGATGAGCTGCTGGTCGTTCACCTCCTCGACGTAGTCGGAGCGGATGCGCTCGAGCACCTGCCCGAAGAGATCGAGCTCGCGATAGATGTCCTGCTTCTGCGGCGCCGGCGAGGAGGCCGGCGTTTGTGCGAGAGTGCCGCCCGAGGGCGACAGGAAGCAGAGGAAAGTTGCGGCGACTGCCGCTGCCAGACCTTGACGCATCATCCACTTACCTTTTGTTCGCGGGTCGCCAACCACGGCAACGGGTTTATCGGCTGGCCGTCATGGCGCAGTTCGAGGTAGAGGCGGGGCTTCGGCTCACCTGACGCCATGGCGCCGACCGGCTCTCCCGCCACCAGCCAGTCGCCCACCGTCCCGTCGATCCGATCGAGACCCGCTAATAAAGAATGATATCCGTCGCCGTGGCGGATGATCAAGATTTGCCCGTAGCCCTTGAAAGGCCCGGCAAATTCGATGCGGCCGTCGAACGGCGCCACCACGACCGCACCGGGCCGAGTAACGAGGGTCAGGCCCTTGTTGGAAACGCCGAATTCGTTGAGTTCCCCATAGCGGACCGCAAGCGTGCCGCTCACGGGATAGACCATGGCGCCCTTGGCCTTGGCAAAGGAGCGGATGGTCTTGGGCCGGGTCGGGTCGACCTCGACCGGGGGCGGGGCGTGCACGTCCTCGCCGCGGCTGGAGGCCTCGCCCCGGGGTATCGCCGCAAGCCGCGCCTTCTCCTCGGCCTCGCGCTCCTCCGCCTCCTTGCGCTCGGCCTCCAGACGCTCGATCAGGTCGTGCAGGTCCTTGGCCTCGGCCGAGAGCTGCTCCAGGCGCTGGCGGGTCTCCTCGGCGGTCTCAAGCGCCTGCTCCCGGAGCGCCGACTTGCGCTGGATCAGCGATTCGATCCGCGCCTGCTGCTTCGCGAGGCCGCGGCGCTCGATGTCGAGCGCCTGGCGCTTCCGCCCGATCTCCGCGCGCAGACGCTTGAGATCCGTGAGCTCCCGGCTCAGCGCCAGGGCCTCGGCCTGGAGGCGCGGCACCGTGGCGCCGAGGAGAAGGCCGCTGCGGATCGCATCCTCCGGCGCCATCGGGCCGAGTGCCAGCGCCTCCGGGGGATTGCGCGCGAGCCGTGCCAGCGCCGCCAGCAGCTCCGCCTCGCGTGCGCGGTCGCGGGCGAGCGCCTCGGTCTTCGCGCTCTCATCGCCCGTCAGGCTCTTGAGCTGCGTCTCGAGCTCGGTCGCCGCGGTCTCGTGCGCCTGCGCCTCCTCGGCCGCCTGGACGCCATCGGCGCGGAGGGCCGCAAGCTCCTCCGCGAGCGCCTCGGCGGTCTCCTGAAGCTGCTGCGCCTGCGCGCGGCCCTGGTCGAGCTGGCGCTCGACCGATTTCAGCTTCTCCTGCGGCTTGTCCTCGGCCGCGGCGGGCGTTACCGCGAGCAAGGCGCCCACAAGCGCGAGGATCAAGAGCGGGCGGGGGTCAGGCCGAGGCACGGGCTTCGGCACGTCGCGCCGCCGCGCACAGGATGAGCGGGTGCCCCGTCATCGCCTCGGGCTGGGGCAGGCCCAGGAGCGCCAGCAAGGTCGGCGCGATGTCCGCGAGCCTGCCGTCCTCGAGCCCCGTGATGCCCGCGGGCGGGTTGACCAGCAGCACCGGAACGGGGTTCAGCGTGTGCGAGGTGTGCCGCTCGCCGGTCTCGGGGTCCCGCATCGTCTCGGCATTGCCGTGATCGGCGGTGATGAGAAGCGTGCCACCCGCGCGTTCCACCGCATCGGCGAGCCGCGCGAGGCAATGATCGACGGCCTCCACGGCCTTGATCGCCGCGGCGAGGTCGCCGGTGTGCCCGACCATGTCGGTATTGGCGTAATTGACGACGATCACGTCGAAGCGCCTGGCGTCGATCGCCTCCACGAGCTTGTCGGTCACCTCGTAGGCGGACATCTCCGGCTTCAGATCGTAGGTCGCGACCTTGGGCGAGGGGACGAGGATGCGGCTCTCGCCGGGAAACTCGGTCTCGCGCCCGCCGTTGAAGAAGAAGGTGACGTGCGCGTATTTCTCGGTCTCGGCGATGCGGAGCTGGGTGAGCCCCGCGCGCGAGATCACCTCGGCGAAGGTGTCGCCGAGATCCTCCGGCGGGAAGAGCGTCGTGACGAAGGCGTTGAGCGCGGTCGAATATCCCGTCATGCCCAAGGCCGCCGCGGTCTTGACGAGGCGCTTCCGCGCGAAGCCCTCGAAGGCGGGATCGAGCAGCGCCGCCAGGATTTCGCGCACGCGGTCGGCGCGGAAATTCGCCATCAGCACGCCGTCGCCGTCCTTCATGCCGCGATAATCGCCGACCGCGGTCGGCAGCACGAACTCGTCGCTCTCGCCGGCATCGTAGCCCTGCTGGACCGCGGCAGCGCCGGCCGGCGCGCGGCGGGCCTCGGCGTCGACGAGGCAGCGATAAGCCTTCTCGACCCGGTCCCAGCGCTTGTCGCGGTCCATCGCGTAATAGCGCCCCGTCACCGTCGCGATCGCGACGCCCCTGAGGTGCGCGATGTCCGCGATGAAGGAGGCCATATAGGAGTGCGCGGCCTTGGGCGGCGTGTCGCGCCCGTCGAGGAAGGCGTGGATGCGCACCGCGAGCCCCGCCTCCGAGAGGAGCCGCGCCAGCGCCGCCATGTGATCCTGATGCGAATGGACCCCGCCCGGCGAGAGCAGCCCCATCAGATGCACCGCGCCGCCGCTCTTCTTCAGCGCCGTGATGAAATCCAGGAGGCGCGGATTGCGGGCGAGCGAGCCGTCGGCGATCGCCTGGTCGATGCGGGGCAGGTCCTGCATCACGACGCGGCCCGCGCCGATGTTCATGTGCCCGACTTCCGAATTCCCCATTTGGCCCCGCGGCAGCCCGACATAGAGCTCGCTCGCCTGCAGGAAGGCGTGTGGGCATGTCGCCATGAAGCGGTGCCAGGCCGGCGTTTTCGCCTCGCAGATCGCGTTGTCGGTGCATTCCGCGCGGTGGCCCCAGCCGTCGAGGATGCAAAGGACGACCGGGCGCGGCCGGGAAGGGGCTGTCATGGGGCTGTTATATAAAGGAAACGGCGCAGCTGTTAAAGGCACGGGCGTGTGAGCCGTTTCCCCCTCTCCCCGCCGGGGAGAGGGCAGGGGCGAGGGGGCTTCGCGCTCGATCGCTCAAGCCTTTTTTCTCCGGCCTCCCGGCCGTAACGCCCCTCACCTAACCTCCCCGAGGGGAGAGGGTTTCTAGTCGCGATGATAGGGATGCCCCGCGAGGATCTGCTGGGCGCGGTAGAGCTGCTCCAGCAGGAGGCCGCGCACCAGGAGGTGCGGCCAGGTCATGGGGCCAAGTGCGAGGGTGAGCGCGCCTCGCTTGAGGACCGCGGGCGCCAAGCCGTCGGCGCCGCCGATGGCGAAGGCGAGGGTCTTGACGCCTTCCTCGCGCCAGCGCGCGAGACGCTCGGCGAAGGCGGGGCTCGCGAGGCTCCGGCCGCGCTCGTCGAGCGCCACCAGCACGGCCTCCTCGGGAAGCGCCGCCAGCAGCAGCTCGCCCTCGCGCGTCTTGCGCTCGGGCGCGGGGAGCGCGCGGCGCTCCTCGACCTCGCGGATTTCCAGAGGCCAGGTGAGGCGTCCTGCGTAATGTGCCTGCAAATCCGCATGCGGGCCGCTTTTGAGGCGCCCGACCGCGAGGATCAGCAGCCGCACGGGCGCGGACTCAGCCGGCGGTGCCGGCGTCGTGCAGCTCCGCGCCCCACATCTTCTCGAGGTTGTAGAAGCCGCGCACTTCCGGGCGGAAGAGGTGGACGATGATGTCGCCGGCGTCGATCAGCACCCAGTCGCCTTGGCGCGCGCCTTCGGCGGAGGGGCGATGCTTGCCCTTCTCGCGCACGGCTTCCATGACGCGCTCCGCGAGCGCAGCTACCTGGCGCTGGGAGGCGCCGCTGGCGATCACCATGTAGTCGGCGATGCTGGTCTTGTTGTGGAGGTCGATGACGACGACGTCTTCCGCCTTGCCGTCGTCGAGTGCCTGCTCGATCCGGTCGAGGAGGCTCGGGCTGGGGGCCGCCTTGGGGCGGGCCTTGGTCTTAGCGCGCGGGATGGTCTTCACCTCGTGGTTGTCGCGGCCGCTTTCCGTCGTCTCGCCCGAAGCGCGGTCGCCGAGCTCGGGTCGAGGCGGATCGGGAAGAAGGCCCAGGCCGGCGGCGTCCGATCCGCGAGGCGCCGCATGCTTCCCGGGGCCACGCGCGAGCGCTTGAAACGCTGTGCCGCGAGCTCCGAGAGGGCCCTTAAACAATAGGTAGGGCGGTCGAAAACCGCAACCGGCACCGTCCGAAAAATGTCCTCCCAGCGGTCCCAGCGGCGGATTTGCGTGAGATTGTCCGCACCCATGAGCCACAGGAATCGCGTGCGCGGGAAGCGCCGCCGGAGCGCCGCGAGCGTGTCGGCAGTGTAGCGCGTCCCCAGTTGCGCTTCGATGTCGGTGACGCGGATGCGGGGATGGCGCACCAGCTTCAGCGCCCCCGCGAGCCGCTCCGCGAAGGACGCCATGCCCTTCACGGGCTTCAGCGGGTTCTGCGGCGCCACCATCCACCAGATCTCGTCGAGGCGGAGGCGCTTCAGCGCCTCGAGGCTCACGTGGAGGTGGCCGCGATGGGCAGGGTTGAAGGAGCCGCCGA
>Ga0335070_10007264_pt1 | contig 12993 bp, 12 predicted proteins | sample Lox_Sample_13_FD_206722 | JGI IMG/M metagenome (GOLD analysis project Ga0335070, IMG submission 206722) | Soil microbial communities from Loxahatchee National Wildlife Refuge, Florida, United States - Lox_Sample_1.3 | ecosystem: Environmental > Terrestrial > Soil > Wetlands | place: USA...
CAGGGGTGAGCGAGCCCCAGCGCTGGGCGTCCTCGGACCAGGTGTAGCTGGCCAGCATCACCCCGCGCCCGGTCTCGCGCCCGTGATCCGGGTAATAGATATTGCGCACCGGCAGATCGGTGATCGTTCCGCCGCCGAAGATGCCGTCGTCCTGCTCCCAGAATCGCCGTCTGCATTGGAAAAGAATCTTGGCAGAGGCGTCGTAGTGCAGCTCGCGAATGGCGCGCTGTTTGGTACGCCTGAAGGGTTTCAGTGCCTCGATGTGGCGCAACACCGGGAAGGGCGTCGTGATGATGGCGTAATCACCGCTCTCTTTAAACCGGCCGGTGGGCGTCTGGAAGTGGATCGTGACCTCATCAGGGGATTGGTCCATGGCGATCATCTTGGCGCCGAAGCGAATATCCCCGACCAGGAGGGGCAGGAAGGCGTGCGGCAGGCGGTCCATCCCGCCTTCGATTTCCACCATGTCGGTATAGAACCGGCCATAATCTTCGCGGAAGACCTCCAGGAAAGAAGAATTCATCAGCGCTTCCTGATTTTCCAGCAGTCCGTACATCTCAATGGCGCCTTCAGACCAGCCGTGGGCTTCCAGAAATTCGCGCGTGGAGTACTCGTCGAAACGTTCCACGATTACATTCCAAGCAGAATCGACGTCCTTTTCGAGCTCGGCGACGAGTGGTTTGATCGTCTCCGCCCACAGCAGGCCGGCCGTCTTGCCGCGCTCATGCTCCACCACATCGAAACCGAGCAGCTCGGGGTTTGCATTGGCTTCGGCGGCGCGCAGCTTTCGACCACCGATATAATAAAAGGCCTGAGGGTTGCCCATGGTGAAGTCGCCCGTCTTCAAGCCAAATTTCTTAATGTAGGCCAGGGTCAGTTTGTGGCTGCGCGGGATGCGCATCGCCCCGACCTCGGCATACAGCCCGTCGCTGAAGGCCTCACGCAGGGTGTGGACCCGGCCTCCGACGCGCTGCTGGGCTTCGAGCAGGATGACCTTGTGTCCGGCGCGCTTGAGCTCGGAAGCCGCCACCAGGCCTGCCATGCCGGCTCCGACGACGACCACTTTTTGAGGCCTGGAAGTCGGCGATAATCCTGTAGAGATCAATTTCAAGTAATCCGTTCGAGTTGACATATGAATCCTCCAGGCAGGGAAGATGAGATCATTTTTTTTCTTAGATTGAATTACGGCTGGCAGTCGTCCGATCGCGCCTGGACGATGCGAGTGACGTAGGAGGTGGCAACATACTGATCGCTGCCGTAATCCGTGGCAAATAGCCCTTGGGTGGGGTAATAAGTTACCTGGTAGCAACTGCCTTCACGGGCGGCATTATAGGCACGCTCCACGACGGTAAAGGCGTAACTCTTCGAGCCGGCGGTCATCTCGAGAAGGTAGCGCGTACAGGTCGAACCTTCGCCGCAATTATCCATAGCAATCGTCTTGGTCTTCAGGAGTGCCGTAGCATTCTGCGTTTGGGTCGCCAGGTTGGCAAAGGTTACGATGGTAAACACGATGCCCGCCAGGCACAGGAAGGCGCTGGCGATGACCAAGCCCAGGCGGGACCGCATGGTCTGGTCACGGTGGGCAAAGACATAGACCAGGCCGACCAGGCCGATAGCCTGGATGCCGCCGATGGTGTAAAAAGTGCCGGCGAAGGCTCCCAGCGGGCCGGTGGCGTAGATGATGGAGTCCATAAAGTCTCCTTTCTTGACCTAAAATGTATTGTATTCGTCTCTGGCCCGGACACAATCGTCCCTTGGTACTGGAGGCGCGAATCTCGACGATGGAGAGGTTGGTAAATTGCATGGCAAAAGGTAACGCCAGTAACTTGTCTTTCGATGACCTCAGACTATAATAGGATATACCCTCGGGACTGGCTGGCGGGAGACAGGGCATTGAACTCCATCTTCATGAAAATCGCATCACCGGGAGGCACACCATGGAACAAAAACTCACCCTCGGTACCAAATTCCGCTACGGGCTGGCCGATCTGGGCTTCGCCCTTATCACCTCCGCCATGCAGTTCTTCCTGCTCTTCTACTACACCGACGTGGCCGGCATCAACCCGGCCCTGGCCGGCCTGGCCCTGATGGTCGGCAAGCTGACCTGGGACGCCCTCAACGATCCGCTCTTCGGCTACTGGTCCGACCGCACCCGCTCCCGGTTCGGCCGGCGGCGCATCTACATGATCATCGGAGCCGTGCCGCTGGGGATCGCCGCCTGGATCATGTTCTCACTGCCCAAAGGCCTGACCGGCGCTCCTGCCTTCTTCGCCGTGCTGCTCAGCTTCTGGCTGGTGGATACTTTCCACACCATGACCACCACGCCCTACTATGCCCTGACCCCCGAGCTGACGCGTGACTACACCGAGCGCGCCAGCCTGACCTCCATCCGTATGGTCTTCAGCGTCTTCGGCTATATCCTCGGCGCGGCTTCCACCACCCTGCTGGCAGGCGTCTTCAAAGGCGCAGGGTTGAACCTGCAGCAGGCCTGGTCCGCCACCGGCGCAGTCTTCGGGGTGATTGCGATGACCACCACGTTGGTCACCACCTTGTCGATCAAGGAAAAACCGGAGCTGGCCGGGGAACCGTCCCGGCTGCCGGCGGCGAAGGCCGTCCTGACCTCCTTCAAGAATCGGCCCTTCATTATCCTGATGATCGCCTTCATCCTGAGCAGCTTCAGTTTCACCGTGCTGACCGCCCTGGTGCCCTATTTCATCCAATATCAACTCGATATGAAGGACCAGGTCTCGTTCGTGCTGCTGGTCATGCTCGTGACCATCGGAGTCTTCCTCATCCCGGCCAAGCTGATCTCCGACCGGATCAACAAGGGACCGGCCTATGCCCTGGGATTGTTCATCGCCTCGGTGGCCGTCATCACCAGCTTCTTCCTGCCGCGCGGTCCGTCGGCGCTGATCTACCTGATCGCCGCCATCGCCGGCATGGGCTTTTCGGCCCAGTGGGTCTTCCCGTGGAGCATGCTGCCCGACGTCGTCGAGTACGACGAGAAGATGACCGGCGAACGGCGCGAGGGCATCTACTACGGGTTGTGGGCCTTCCTGACTAAGTTTACTGGCGCCCTGGGCGTGGCGGTTAGCGGTTGGTCGCTACAGCTGTTCGGCTACGTGCCCACCGTTGAGCAGACCGTCCGGGCGTTGTTCGGCATCCGGCTGTTCTTTGCCGTCGTGCCGGCGGTTGTCATCCTGGTTAGCCTGCCGTTCCTGATCTGGTACCCGATCACGCGCAAGAACCATGCCGCCCTGGTCAAGGAGCTGGCCGAGTGCAAGGCCGCCGGCCAGGCCCCTGTCGCCTGAGACGGAGGAGCCTGTTATGAAAGCCATCGTCATCGGTTCGGGCATGGCTGGTTTGACCGCCGGGGCATATCTAGCCAAGGCCGGACACGCCGTGACGGTCTTCGAGCAGTTCCCGTCCCCCGGCGGGGTGACTGCCACTCTGACGCAGGACGGCTTCGGCTGGGACATCGGCCCGCTGCTGCTGGAGGGCTTTGCCCCTGGCGACAAAGGACGCCTGATCCTCGAGGAGTTGGGCGTCAGTGACCAGGTCACGGCGGTGCACGAGGATCGCGGCCTGTTCATGCCGGAGTTCGCCCTGTGGCGGCCGAAGGAGTATGAAGGCCCGTACTGGCGCCGGGAGCGCCTCAAGAAACTCTTCCCGGCCGAACGCCAGGCTTTGGACGACTATTACCGCTTCTACGACCGCATGATCGCGCTGATGTCGCTCGCCCGCCGGGCTGAGACCGCCCGGGGATCGGGAGCGCTGGCACTCAAGCTGCGCACGGCGCTCGCCTTCCAGCCCATCAAAAAGATGGCCGGCTGGAACGGCCAGCAGCTGATGGACCACTATTTCAAGTCGCCGGTCCTGAAAACCTTCTTTCTGGGCATCGTGGCCGACTTCGTCACCGCGCCGAGCGAGTTCCCCGGTTTGGGCGTGCCCAGCATCCACCTCGAGACGGCATTTGACAAGCGCATCCCGACCTTCGCTGGGGCGCGCAGCGCCCAGACAGCTTACACCTACATCCTGGGCGGATGCCAGACGCTGGTCAAGGCGGTGATGGGCGTGATCCTGGCGCATGGTGGGAAGGTGGTGACCGGCGCGACCGTCCGGCGCATCCTCGTCGAGAACGGCCGCGCCACGGGGGTGGAGCTGGCCGACGGTTCGGTCGAGTCCGCCGACCTAGTGCTGGCCTCAGGCGGGATGCGTGAAGTATTCTTTGACCTTGTCGGCCGCCAGCACCTGCCAGTGGAGCTGGTCGCCCAGATCGAGGCCAACCGCATGATGGAGTCGGTCCTGATGGTCCAGCTGGGCATCGACTTCGACCCCACTCCCTACCAGCCGGCGGCACTATGTTATTATTACAACACCCTCGATCTGGAGGGCTCGGTTCAGCGCTTGCGCACCGGGTTCTATCACGAGGGCAGGGAGGGGCTGCTGATCTACGTGCCCTCGCTGCACTCACCGTCGCTGGCTCCTGCCGGTCAGCATGCCGTGACGATCTACACCGTTGCGCCGGATACGCTGGCCGAGGGGACCTGGGCCGGGCGGCGCGAAGAGCTGGCCGACAAGCTCGTGGCGGAGGCGGAGCGCTACGTCCCGGGCTTGAGGCAGCACACAAAGACACGTGTGATCCTGACCCCCGAGGACTTCCGCCGGCGCACCCACCAGAAGCATCATTCATTCGGCGGGGTACCCCCGGTCATCGGCAACAAACCCCCGGCTCACAAGACGCCGGTCGAGGGGTTGTGGTTCATCGGCGCGCAGAGCGAGAGCGGCGGCGGGGTCATGAACGTGATGACCGGTGCCCAGAAGGTTGTCAAACGGATTCTGGATGGTCAATAGACTCTATTTTTCCCAGGAGAAATACCCATGAGTAAAGAAGATAATCTGCGCGAAAGCTTGAAGACGACTGCCCAAGAGATCGCCAAACATGATAACAACCCGCGTGCCTGGCAGTCGTGGCTGGTGTTCCTGCTGGAACAGCTCGAGCAAGAATCCGTGGACGAGAATCCGTCCCATCAGGATGCCTTTCGGGAAATGTTGTCTGCCCTGGAAGATAACCTCCGCAATCGATTGCGAACGGGGGGCTGGTAGCTTTTCCACCTTTTCCGGTGGGGTGATGCAAGGCCGGTAGATGGGCACCTCTTTTATCTTTTCGGTCCGGATGTTTCCATCCGGCCTTCTCACTTATTGGCGGCGTCGGTTCAAGGCACCGTCCTTTTTTTCCGCGCTGCCGAAAATATTAGGATAATTATGGTATAATTAATCTAGAACATATATTCTGTCTATCATTATCTGGAGGTCGAGATGAGCAAAAAAGTGATGGTGTTTGTAGGCACACGTAAAGGTGGCTTTATTTTCAACAGCAACGCCAGCCGCAAGCGCTGGCAGGTCAGCGACATTCAATTCAAGAGCTGGAATGTGATGCACATGCAGCTGGATCGGCGCGACGGGCGCCTGCACGCTGCAGTCGATCATTTCGTCTACGGTCCGACAATGCATTATTCCGACGATTTTGGCAGCACCTGGATCCAGGCGCGCCAGGTGCCGGCCCTGTCCCGTCCATCGAAATCCGGCCGTCCGTACAGCACACCCGAAGAGATGTTCCAGGCCTCCGGCGGGGAGGGGGATGCCAAAAATTATCCTGAAAAATTGAACAAAGTCTGGAACATCACCCCGGCGGGTGAAGCCGAGCCGGGCGTGCTGTACGCCGGAGCACAGCCGGCCTCGCTGTTCGTCTCCCGAGACCGGGGCGAGAGCTGGTTGCTCAATGAAAGCCTCTACGACCATCCCCAGCGCGGCAGCTGGAACCCTGGTGCCGGGGGACTGTGTCTGCACACCATCCTGCCGGACCCGAAGAATCCACGGTGCATGTATGTGGCCGTTTCCGCGGCCGGCTGCTATCGCACCGACGATGGCGGCGAAACCTGGACACCTTACAACAAGAATGTGCGCGCCGATTTCATGCCAAACAAGTTTCCTGAGTTCGGTCAGTGCGTGCACAAAATGGCGATGCATCCCTCCCGCCCGCAGACGATCTACCAGCAAAATCATTGTGGAGTGTATCGGAGCGATAATGGCGCGGAGGATTGGATTGATATCGGCGAAGACCGGCTGCCCAGCCGATTTGGTTTTCCGATCGTCGTCCACCCGCACGACCCAGATACCGTCTACGTCGTCCTGGAACAGAGTGACGAATATCGTATGAGCGTGGATGGCCGTTTTTCCGTCTGGCGCAGTCGCGACCGTGGTGACTCCTGGCAGCGATTATCCGAAGGCTTGCCCGAGAAAGCGCACTTGGTGGTATTGCGGGACGCCATGGCGACAGACAACCTGGAAGACGCTGGCGTATACGTCGGCACCGACACCGGCCAGTTATTCTACAGCCGGGATGCGGGCGACACCTGGGAATTGATGGCGGATTATCTTCCCCCCATCCTGTCTGTCGAAGCGGCGTTTATTTCGGGTTGAACGCCAGGATTCGATTTCAAGCCCGTGTGCTTCCGTGATCTGAATAACATTCAGCGACGTCGGCGGCGGCCGCGACCGCGGTCGCGGGGTTTATCCCCCGCAGCGTCCGGTTCGCTGGAAGGTCGAGGGGCAGGCGCGTGCAGCGTCTGCTGGTAGTAGTCGTCCAGCAGCATGGTGATGATGGGTAGCTCGTCCTCGTTATCCGCCAGGCTGCGGGCGAGCGACGTGAAGCGGTGCGAGCGTTCGGTCTGTAGCTTGTCGCGCCCGCGCAGGCGGGTCTCGAGCAAGGCGGTCGTCCGTTCGGCAACCACGGCGGCCACATCTGCATCGCTCGGGATCGTGCGTTCCTCGAAGGGGATATTGTATTGCTTGCCGATGCGGTTGAGCATGATCTTTTCGCCGGGACTGACCAGCGAAATTGCCACACCGCTGGCGCCGGCCCGACCGGTCCTGCCGGCGCGGTGGATGTAACCCTCCAGCTCTTCGGGAAGCTCGTACAGGATGACATGCGAGAGGTCCGGGATGTCCAGGCCGCGCGCCGCCACGTCGGTTGCCACCAGGAAGCGCAGCGTTCCGCGGTGGACGCGCTCCAGCACACGTTCGCGCCCCGCCTGAGGCAGGTCGGCGCTTAACTCGTCGGCGTCGTAGCCGAAGCGCTGCAGGACGATCGTGACGTAATTCACGCGCACTTTCGTGTTGCAGAAGATGAGCGCCGAGGCCGGGTTCTCGACCTCGATCAGACGCACCAGGCAGCGATCCTTGTCCATTCCAGGGACGTTGTAAAAGATGTGCTCCGTCTCCGTGACGTGGACGTGATCGCTGCTCAAATTGAGAAACTCCGCCGCGTGGATGAATTCCTGTGCTGTGCGCATGACCGAATCCGGGAAGGTGGCCGAGAACATACCGGCCTGGATGGGGTGCTTGGGCAGGTAGCGCTGCAGGTCCTTCATGTCCGGATAAAAGCCCATCGAGAGCATACGGTCGGCCTCGTCGTAGACCAGCATCTTGAGGTGTTCTAGGTTGAAAGTGCGTTTGAGCAAGTGATCGAGCACCCGGCCCGGCGTGCCGATCACGATGTGGGTGCCCTGCTTAAGCGCCTCGTTCTGCGCTCCATAGCCCACGCCGCCATAGACCGCCACCGTGCGCAGACCAGCCTCCCCGCACAGCTTTTCGGCCTCCTGCCAGACTTGGCGGGCAAGCTCACGTGTCGGGACCAGGACCAGCGCCTGGCAACCCTGGCGCGCCGGGTCGAGGCGGGCCAGCATGGGCAGGATAAAGACACCGGTTTTTCCGCTGCCGGTACGGGCCTGGACGATCACGTTGCGACCGGCAAGCAGATAGGGAAGGCCGCGCGCCTGCACCGGCACCAGCGAGGTCCAACCCGCGCGGGCGGCCGCGAGGCGCAATTCGTCCGGCAGTTGGTCGAGAGTCAGGTCGGCCAGCTGTTCGTGTTGATCGTCCGAAGATGCTAGGGTTAAGTTGTTCAATCGAACCTCGCTTCTTGGTTTGGCCCCTGGAATGCTGCGTCGAATTGTGGGTCTTTCAATTTTACTCCTCCCGGAGTGGAGTGGCATGATTTCCTTCTTGACGCAAGCAGCGAAAAAGCCGATAATCAAACTGGTCGTGACCACATGATGCCTCGACCCAGTGATCGGAAATACTATGCCTGAACATGTCGATCCGAACGATTATCTGCCCCGCTATTACCAGCTGGCCAACATCCTGCGTGAGCGCATCGCCGCCGGAAAGGTTGAGGCTAATCAACCAATTCCCTCCGAACGGGAGCTGGAGAAGATCTACAATGTCAGCCGCACGACGATCCGGCAGGCAATCGACCTGCTGGTGCGGCAGGGGTTCCTTTATCGGGAACACGGCAAAGGAACTTTTGTCTCGCCGCAGAAGCTGCAAAAGGGTATTTCCGAGCTGACCAGCTTCACCGAGGACATGAAGCGGCGCGGCATAGCACCGGGACAGAAAATCCTGGACATTGGGTTTGTTAAACCCCCCGAGAATGTGCGAGCGCATTTAGATCTACCGGAGGAGTGCAGTGAGATTTTTTATGTCGAACGCCTGCGCCTGGGGGATGGCATCCCCATGGGATTGCAAACTTCTTATTATATTTTACCTGAAGAGCAAACCATCACCCGGGAGGAACTGGAACAGTACGGCTCGATCTATGCCCTTCTCCAGGAAAAGCTTCACCTGATCCCGACCGAGGCCGACGAGACCTTGGAGGTGACCCTGGCAACGCCGCGCGAAGCTTCCTTGTTGCAGATCGAACCTGGCAGCCCTCTCCTGCTCAGTGAGCGCACGACCTACTCCCAATACCGGCGCGTGATTGAGTTCGTGAAAATCCTGTATCGCGGTGACCGCTATCGCTACTCCGCCAAGCTGACCCGTTAGGGGAGCGGGTCTCGCTTTCGGCCATATTGATATTTGCAACGGGGGACGAATACTCCAGTTGATTAACATCCTGGCAAATCTAATTCAGGAATATCCGGTAAGGCGAACTCCGTCACTTGACTTTTTGGTTTTTGCGTGCTAAGATAGAGGTAGTTTGGTCATGTGGTCACTACCAGTTATATGATTCACCTTTCATAAAAAGGAATTTCGAGTGGCCGCCATCGATGACGCTGAAATCCACCGCATCGTGCAGAAAGTCCTCGGCCAGCTGAGCGGGCCTGCCCCGGCTGCCGCCGCGCCTGCGACCCAGCCGGTCAATCAGGAGCCTGCTCCAGCACACCAGCCTGAACTAAAGGGTGGTGTGCTCAAGGTGGTTGCCATCGGCGCGGACCACGGAGGCTTTGAATTGAAGGAGAACCTGCGGGCTTACATCACCGAGCTGGGCTTCGACGTGCGCGATGTGGGCGCCTACAACAAGAATTCGGTGGATTATCCCGATTTTGCCCATGAGGTCGCTAGCCGGGTTGCGTCCGGTAAGGCCTGGCGTGGCATTATGATCGACGGTGCAGGGATCGGCAGCTGTATCGTCGCCAACAAGGTCCCCGGCGTGCGCGCCGGGATGGCATACGACCTTTCGTCGGCGATCAACAGCCGCGAGCACAACGACACCAACGTCCTGACTTTGGGTGCCGGGTTGATCGGCGTCAATCTTGCCAGGCAGATTGTCAAAACCTGGCTGGCGACCGAGTTCGGCGGAGGACGGCACGCCCCGCGCGTGGACAAGATCACCGCGGTCGAAAAGCAATACTTGAAATAGAGGCACCTTATGGTCACGGATATGAAGACGGTTGAAAACCTGGTCGAGATCATCACCCACGAAGTCCTGGCGGCGATGGTCGAGCAGCAGGAACGCGCCCGCATGCCCGAGGGCAGCCAGTGCAAGTTCGAGTGTGCCGACAATTTGTGCGTGCGCACCTGCTTTGACCGCACCGGGCAGGTGGTGGATGCCGGGGCGGAACGTCTCTCGTCGACCCTGGGCGTGATCCCGGAAAACCTGGACCTGGCCAGGATGATCGACCATACCCTGCTCAAACCGGACGCCACCCAGGACCAGATCGCCCAGCTGTGCTTTGAGGCGCGCAAGTACGGCTTCGCCTCGGTTTGCGTCAACCCCACCTGGGTGGAGCTTTGCGCCAAGCTGCTGGAGGGCTCGCCGGTCAAGGTCTGCACGGTGATCGGCTTCCCGCTGGGTGCCACCGCCCCGGAGGTCAAAGCCTTCGAGACCCAGAACGCCCTGGACCATGGTGCCTCCGAGATCGACATGGTGATCAACATCGGGGCGCTGAAAGCGCGTGACTTCGATCTGGTGGCGCGTGACATCCGCGGGGTGGTGATGACTGCCCATGCCCGCGGTGCGATTGTCAAGGTCATTATCGAAGCCGTGCTTCTGACCGACGAGGAGAAGACCATCGCCTGCCTGCTTTCCAAGGAAGCCGGGGCGGACTTCGTCAAGACTTCCACCGGCTTTGCCAGCGGCGGCGCCACCGTCCACGATGTGGCCTTGATGCGCAAGGTTGTCGGACCGGAGATGGGTGTCAAGGCTGCCGGCGGGGTGCGCACCTATGAGGATGCCGAGAAGATGATTCAGGCGGGTGCTACCCGCATCGGCGCCAGCGCCGGGGTCAAGATCCTGCAAGGCCCCACCGCGACGCAGCCGGTTCCAGCCTCCGCCGCGCCGGCTGGGAAGAACTATTAATTATTTGTGTCCTTGCGAGGGCTGGCGGTCGAGTAGCGTTCTTGGCGTACACTTGCACCTGCTGCAAGTGCAGGTGTCGAGACCCCAGCCCGAAGCAATCCCCTCGTCAGATTGGAGATTGCTTCACCGCAAAGAACGCGGTTCGCATCGACACCGAGGAGTGCAACCATGCTGATTGCCAGAGTGATCGGGACGACCGTTTCGACGGTCAAGGACGAAAAGCTGACCGGGCGCAAGCTGCTCATCGTCCGCCAGACGGACGAGACCGGCAGCCCGGTCGGCAAGCCCTATGTGGCGGTCGACACGGTCGACGCCGGGATCGGCGATCTGGTCCTGACCGCAGCCGGCTCCTCGGCCCGCCAGACGACCATCACCAAGGATACACCGGTCGATGCCGTCATCATGGCGGTCATCGATTCGTTGGAAGTGGAAGGCAAGGTCGTTTTTCGCAAGTCGTAACGAGGCTACCATTCTATGGACAAGGATCTCGCTTCCATCCAAGAGGCGCGCGACTTGGTCGCTGCCGCCCATGCTGCCTGGCAGACATGGGGCAAGGCGACCCAGACCGACGTGGACCGCGTCTGCGCTGCCATGGCCGAAGCCGGTTACCAGGCCTCCGAACGGCTGGGGCGCATGGCCCAGGAGGAGACCGGCTACGGCGTCGCCGCCCACAAGAAGCTGAAGAACCAATTTGGCTCGCGGACCGTTTGGGAGAGTATCCGCGACGTCAAAACCGTGGGCGTCATCCGCCACGACCCGGCGCGCCGCCTGTACGAGATTGCCTGGCCGATGGGTGTGGTGGCCGCCCTGGTGCCTTCCACCAACCCAACCTCCACGTCTTTCTTCAAATGCCTGATCGCGGTCAAGGCTCGCAACGCCATTATCGTTTCACCGCACCCGTCAGCGGCGCGCTGCACCTTTGAGGCGGTCGAGGCTATGCGCCTGGCGGCTGAGGCTACCGGGGCGCCCAAGGGACTGATCGGCTGCCTGCAGCAGATCTCCCTGCCCGGCACTCAGGAGCTAATGACCCACCGCCACACCGCCGTCATCCTGGCCACCGGTGGGACGGCCATGGTGCGGGCGGCGCACTCGACCGGCAAGCCGGCCTACGGCGTCGGCCCGGGTAATGTGCCCGTCTACGTGGATCGCAGCGCGGACGTCGAGAAGGCCGCCCGCTATGTCATTGCCTCCAAGGCTTTCGATTACTCGACGATCTGCGCCACCGAACAATCGGTCATCGCCGACCGGCCGATTGCCGCCCGGCTGCTCGAGCGCATGCGCGCCGAGGGCGCCTACGTCACCGATCCGCATGAGACCGACGCCTTGCGCCGTGCGCTCTTCCACCCGGATGGGAGCATCAACACTGCCGTGGTGGGCAAGTCCGCGCAGTTCGTTGCCAGCTATGCCGGATTCAGTGTGCCAGCCAACCGGCGCATCCTGCTCGCGCCGCTGGCGAAGGTCGGGAAGGATGAGCCGCTTTCCCATGAGAAGCTGACTACTGTCCTGGGCTGGTACGAGGCGGACGGTTGGGAGAAAGGCTGCGAGCTATCCATCGACATTATCAACACCGGTGGGCGCGGCCACACCCAGATCATCTACGCCAACGATGAGAAGGTCATCATGGCTTTCGGCCTGGAGAAACCTGTCTTCCGCATCCTGGTCAACACCATGGGCACGCTGGGCGCCATCGGCTTGACCGCTGGGGTGATGCCCTCCATGACCCTCGGTTCTGGTGGCGTCGGTGGTGCCATCACCGGCGATAACATTACTGCGACTCACCTGATCAACGTCAAGCGCCTGGCCTACGAGACCGTCGCCCCGCCGGCGGAGGCGTTCCTGCCTGGGGAGGCTCCCACCGGCCCGAACCCGGACGAAGTCGAGCGCATGGTACGCCAGGTGGTGAATGAAATCCTGGAAAGCAAAACATAAAATCTTGAGACATCATCACTACCGTAAGGGCGACGTATACGTCGCCCCACAGAAAGGAAGGAAAAAATGGCATTAGATCCCTCTTTGATCGCTCTCGGCATGGTCGAGACGAAAGGCCTGGTCGGCGCTGTGGAGGCGGCCGATGCGATGGTCAAGGCCGCCAACGTGGTCCTGCTCGGCTCCGAGTACGTCGGTGGCGGGTTTGTGACCGTCATGGTGCGCGGCGATGTGGGCGCGGTGAAAGCCGCCACGGACGCCGGTGCGGCCGCAGCCAAGCGCGTCGGCGAACTGGTCTCGGTCCACGTGATCCCGCGGCCGCACTCCGATGTCGAGATGATCCTACCCAAGTCCAGCAAGGGCACCATCGGCGGGCGTTCGGGCGAAGCGTCCAAGACAAAATAATCCGCTGATGCAGTGAAACC
>Ga0335070_10007265_pt1 | contig 12992 bp, 12 predicted proteins | sample Lox_Sample_13_FD_206722 | JGI IMG/M metagenome (GOLD analysis project Ga0335070, IMG submission 206722) | Soil microbial communities from Loxahatchee National Wildlife Refuge, Florida, United States - Lox_Sample_1.3 | ecosystem: Environmental > Terrestrial > Soil > Wetlands | place: USA...
CAGCCTCTGCTCAGGCCCCAGCCGCACCCCATCGTGCCCCCCGATCGCCCGGAGCGAATCGATCGGTCCCCGAATGCGTGCTCCTGAAGACGCGCGAGTTCCCGAGTCCTGCCATCTACGCGCCGGGGCGGCGTCTTACGGCGGTGCGGGCTCGGGTTCTAGGCCGAGCTGGGTCCAGATGGTGCGGGTCGGCTCGATGGTGTTCATCGTGTAGAAGTGGAGCCCGGGCGCATCGTTGTCGAGCAGTCGCTCGCACAGGCGCGTGACGACGTCGATGCCGAAGGCCCGCACGGATTCGGGATCGCGGGCGAAGCCCTCGAGCCGTTTGCGCATCCATCGGGGGATCTCCACCCCCGCGGACTCCGAGAAGCGGGAGAGACGTTCGAAGTTCGTGATCGGCATGATCCCGGGCACGATCGGCAGCGTCACGCCGAGGCGGGCGCATGATTCCACGAAGCGGAAGTATGCGTCCGGGTTGTAGAAGTACTGCGTTAATGCGGAGGTCGCGCCCCCCTCCGTCTTCCGTTTGAAGTTGGCGAGATCGGCATCGGCGCTGAGGGCGTCCGGATGGAACTCCGGATGGGCTGCGACCTCGATATGAAAATAATCGCCAGTCTCGGCGCGGACGAACGCGACCAGATCGCTGGCGTGAGGAAGGTCGCCCATGTATTCCCGCACCCCGGGCGGCAGGTCGCCTCGGATTAGCACCAGGTGACGGACCCCCAAGGTCCGGTACGCTGCCAGGAGCCGAGACATATCGTGTCGGCTGGAGCCGACGCAGGTGAGGTGTGGTGCGAGGTCGGTGCTGGGCCCGAGGCGCGCGCGAAGCGTCTCGACCGCCCGGCAGGTCCGCTCAGGGGCGGCGTCGTCGGTACCGCACGTCACGGAGATGTAGGCTGGAGCCAGGGTACTAAGCCCATCGCACGCGACCTGGAGCCGCGAGGCACCCTCAGGAGTCCTCGGGGCGAAGAACTCCAGGCTGAAGATCCGGCGAGGTCGTGTTGTCTCGGGTTCTCGGGGCCGCATGCGTCCTATACGGTTGCAATCAAGGCGCCAGGTGGCCAGGCTGGAGGACATCCAAGAGATTCGGCACTTGTCTTGAGCGCGCTCGTTTCCTTCTCGTCCTCTGGGGGTGACACTTCCTCACTGGGGTGGTCCTGGTACACGGTTCCGGCGGGATTTGCTGGGTTCACGTTGCGGACGTCGGATTTCGGTGGTCACCTGGCTGCGAAGGGTGTGACATGCTCGACAAGCTGCTTTCCCTGCGGGTGACTAGGCACCGCTCCGCCGTGCCGTCGGCCGGAGCGCTCCGCCTGCCCTAGCCGTCGTGGCCCGGAGAAAGCCAGCAATCCGGTCCAGAGATCTCGGCATTGGCTTGGCGTCAGGGCGCGAGCGCGACCTGTTCAGGTGGTTTCTGGCCTGTCTCCTATTCGGGAAGCCTATCCAGCAAGAGATCGCCCGCCACGCCTACGTCGAGTTCGCGCGGGAGCGCCTCGTCACCCCCGAGGCCATTCTCAAGGCGGGATGGGACAAGCTCGTGGAGGTGCTGGACCGAGGTCACTATGTCCGTTACGACTTCTCAACGGCCACCAAGCTGCTGGAGGTCTGCGGCGCGCTCGTCCGGGAGTATGGCAGCATATCGAATCTGCTCCGGCGCTCGACGAGCAGGGCCGACCTCACGCGGCGCCTCCAGGCCTTCAGGGGCGTAGGGCCGACGACCACGCGTATTTTCCTCCGCGACCTGCCGCGTTGCCACGAGGCGGCCTCTTCTATTCGAGGAGAGCCGCGATCTCGCGCGGGAGGCGCGCTTCGAGGTCGGCGACTTCCCCGGCCGATATCGCCTCGCGGAAGACACCAAACACGGCCGTCAGCGCCCGCTCGGCCTCTGGGGCGTGGACGCCCAAGGTTGCGCCCAGGTGCTGGAGGAAAGCGTCGCGGGTCATCCGGAGCCCGCGGGGGGGCTCCGCGTGGAGGCGGGACTTGAGGAAACCAGGGAGTTGAGAGGCGAAGTGCCGCCGCGCTTCGGAGTCCGGCAGCACGTGCGACAGCACCGTCAACACCGCTATAGTCCACCGCTCCGCTTCTTTCGAACTGGGAAGGGCGGCTGACTGCTGCACGCGCAAGAGAAAATTCCGTTTGTTCATCGCAGCACCTCCATCGTGGCCAAGGCGCTCACGGTCCGGGCCAGGCCGTGCGTGATGCGGACGAGATGCCCCTCTGGAGCAGTAGGGGGAAACCCGGGGCGCCTCCCCACGGCTTACCCGACTGGCCGGGCCGCCACCGGCTCGTCGTGCTCCTCGCGCAGGCGCCGGGCGGCTCCGACCATGGCGATCAGCGCCGGCCGTACCTCTTCCCATCGCCTGGTCTTCAAGCCGCAGTCGGGATTGACCCAGAGCCGGTCCGGTGGGATGACCTGCCGGGCCCTACGGAGCAGCCCTTCGATCTCTTCGGGGGCCGGTACCCGAGGCGAGTGGACGTCGTACACCCCCGGTCCGACGTCGCCCGGATACAAGCGCCGCCCAAGGACGTCGAGGACGCGCAGCCCGGAGCGGGCGCCCTCAACGAAGAGGACGTCGGCGTCCATCTCCGCGACGGCCTCGATGATGTCGTCGAACTCCGAGTAGCACATGTGCGTATGAATCTGGGTCGGGGGACGTGCGCCTGAGGAGGCCAAGCGGAAAGCCTCGACCGCCCAGGCCAGGTAGTCGCCGTGATGCTCCTTGCGGAGAGGCAGGCCTTCGCGGATCGCGGGCTCGTCGATCTGGATCATGGCAATGCCTGCGGCCTCTAGATCCGCCACCTCATCGCGCAGGGCAAGCGCAATTTGACGGCAGGTGAGCCAGCGCGGCTGATCGTCCCGCCCGAAGGACCACTGGAGCATCGTCACGGGCCCCGTGAGCATGCCCTTGACGGGCCTCTTCGTCAACGACTGCGCAAAGCTTGCCCATCGCACAGTGATAGCACCGCGACGCGAGACGTCGCCGTACAGGATCGGCGGTCGCACGCACCGCGAGCCGTAGCTCTGCACCCAGCCATGCTGGGTCAGGGCGAAGCCCTCCAGTTCCCCGGCAAAGTATTCAACCATGTCGCTCCGCTCGAACTCCCCGTGCACCAGGACGTCGAGGCCGATCTCCTCCTGGAGCCGGATGGCCCGCTCGATCTCCTCGCGGAGGAACCGCTCGTACTCCGCCGGCGTCCGCACCCCGGAGCGGGTTTCCCGCCTGACCCGGCGCACCTCCTCGGTCTGCGGGAATGAGCCGATGGTCGTCGTGGGCAGACGTGGCAGACGCCCGGGTTCCCGCCGCCGGCGGCGTTCTTCGCGGGGCAATGCCCGCCGCAGCATCGCAGCCGAGACGGCCGCGGCCCGGGTCTGGACGGCCGGGTTGTGGAGCCGCGGGGACATAGCTCTCGACGTGAGCGCTTGCCGGCTCTCGGCCAGCGCGACCCGCACCGTCTCCCGGCCCTGCCGCAGGGCACGAGCGAGGATGGATACCTCCGCCAGCTTCTGCTTGGCGAACGCGAGCCAGCCCCGCATCTCGGGATCGAGCCCCGTCTCGAGATCGAGATCCAGGGGGCAGTGCAGCAGCGAGCAGGAGGGAGCCACGTGCACGCGCTCGGTCCCGAGCCTCTCGACGGCCCGCTCCAGCGTGGCGAGGGCCCGATCGAGATCGGTCCGCCAGACGTTGCGCCCGTCGATCAGGCCGAGCGAGAGCGAGAGGGTCGCGGGAGCGTCGGCCAATGCTGGCTCGAGCTGGGCCGGAGCCTGTACGAGATCCAGGTGAAGCGCGTCCACCGGGAGCCGCAGGGCGTGGCCCAGGTTCCCACCCAACCCCCCGAAGTACGTGGCGAGTAGCCTGCGGAGTCGGGGGGCCACGCGCGCCAGGCGCGCGTAGGCGGTCTCGTAGGCCCGCAGTGCATTGGGCGAGAGGTCGAGCGCGAGGCAGGGCTCGTCCAGCTGAACCCACTCTGCCCCGGCGGCGGCCAGACGCCCCAAGAGGGCCTCGTACACGGGAAGGAGGCCGTCGATCAGATCGAGAGGTGGTGGGCTCCCGTCTGGAGCTCGCCCGAGGAGCAGGAATGACACGGGGCCGAGGAGCACCGGGCGCGTGCTCGCGCCGCAGGCCCTGGCCTCCAGGAATTCGTCGATGGGCTTGGAGGACTCGAGCCCAAACGCCTGGCCCGGCCGGAGTTCCGGGACCAGGTAATGATAGTTCGTGTCGAACCATTTCGTCATCCTGAGCGGCGGAAGCTCTGGGGTGCCGGCGGGGGCCGGGCGCTCTGACCCGGCTCCCCGAGCCATCGCGAAGTAGACGGCAAGCCCGGCGGCCTCCCGGTCGAGCCGGCGGTATGGCTCCGGCACCGCTCCTACCGTGACCGCCATGTCGAGAACATGGTCGTAGAGCGAGAAGTCGTTGCAGGGGACATGATCGAGACCCGTCCCAGCCTGGAGCATCCAGCTGCTCTGCCGGATGGCGCGGGCGGCCGTGAACAGATCGCTCTCCCTCGTCTCACCGGACCAGTACTGCTCGAGCGCTAGCTTCAGCTCGCGGTTCGGCCCGATTCTTGGGAAACCAAGGTTCGTGGCGAGCACCATGCCCTCATATCCAGCAAGCTCTGTGCCTCGCGCCAAGTCCTTGCTACGTGGATGAACCGTGGTCAGGACCTGCGGCTGCGGACCCGGCAGGCGTGCCCCATGTGTGGCGCTCCTGCCTCATCGGCACAAGACTGACCCTTCCCAACTGCGATAAACAAGCCGCTGCAAGTCAGGCATCTCTCTCCATGAAGTTGGCATAGGCAATGCTGGTGCTATCATCGCCTTCTTCATCAGCGACTTCGTCGGTGGCCATGCGAGTGCCTGACAACCGCGGGTAACGTGAGAAACGAAGCAGGGGAAGAGACGAGAAACGATCGGGAATACGGCACTGCTCCTGTCTTGGCCGTCGCCGCCTCGGCGATGAGAGAGCGCGGTACCGCCTCACTCCAGGTGGAGCGCCAGCGTGCCGTCGGTGGCGAGGTCGACGCGTGCCCCGAACCGCTGGCTTATCTGGTGGAGTGTGCTCCTGAGCCACTCGGCAGCGGCGGGGGTGGCGCGGTTGGCTCTGAGATTCCGGATCTGCATCGGCGTCATACGAAGGCTCTTGAGGCGGCCGGTCTCGAGCTCCACCGTCGGAAAGTACATCAGCGTCAAGTCGTCGCGGAACTCCTCATAGCCGGCGATGCCTTCATAGTCGTCGAGGAAATCCCCGCAGCCGTAGAGAATGAGCTTCCCCTCGTAGATCTCGATCGGGCGGACATGATGGGAGGAATGACCGTGGATGATGTCGACGCCGCCATCGAGCAGGCGCCGCGCGAAGCGCTGCTGCGCTGGGGGAACCTGATAGCCCCAATTGCTTCCCCAATGGATGGACGCGACGACGATGTCTCGTGCTCGCTTCACCTGCTGGACCCGGTCCACGATCCCAAGCGCGGTCGCCTCCGACAGGTCGGGCAAGAAGTCGATCCCCGGTCGGTCATCCGCCGCGGCCCAGCTCGAGGGAATGCCACTCGTCTCGTCTCCAAATGCGAAGACAACCAGCCGGCCCTTTTCGGAGATTTCCACCACGGCCGGCTCGCGTGCTTCGGCCTGGGTCCGCCCGGCTCCCGCGGTCCTCACGCCGGCCTGCGTGAGCGTTTCCAGCGTCTCCCGAAGCCCGGCATGGCCGAAATCGAGCACGTGATTGTTCGCCAGGGTGCACACGTCGATACCGGCGGCCGTGAGGCACCTGACGTTGTCCGGGTGCATCCGGTAGTGGATCTCTTTGCCCGGCCAGTGATCGTCACTCCGGGTGATGCTGGTCTCCAGGTTGACGATGCGCGCGTCGGGAAGTATGCGGGCGAGCTCGTCGAGCGCGTCGCCCCAAATGTACGAGAACTCTACCGGGTGTGGGACCCGTCCGTTTGCCGCCTCGGCCAGCTGCACATATTGGCCAGCGTCCTTGACGAAGGGCTCGTGGATGCGGGGGTCACTTGGGTGCGGGAGCACCTGGTCGATGCCCCTTCCGGTCATGACGTCCCCACACAGGAAGACGGTTACCAGCCCGCCCCATCGCTCAGCAGATCTGGGATGCTCCATGCTCGATACCAACGTGCAAGCGGTATACGTGGCCGGACCCGTGGCTCTGCTCAACGATGTGGCCGCGATGGGCCCCCCCAGCCTGGTTCAAATCCATGATCATCGTGCCCCCCGCACCGCACAGCTAGGCGAACTTCGTCCACCTGGACGTCGGGCGAATCCCGTCCATCCGTGCAAGACTCCGAGGGCATCCAGTTTCTCCAGTGGTGCCTGCCCCAGTTGGGGCTCCGCTGGCAGGGCTTCCGGAAGGTCCGAAAGCGCGTATACAAGCGGATCGCCCGACGGATCCAGGAGCTGGGCTTATCGGGCCTTTCCGAGTATCGCTCCCATCTCGAGACCCACGCCGGCGAGTGGACGATCCTTGACGAGCTCTGCCGGGTCCCCATCTCGCGTTTCTACCGGGATCGTGGCGTCTTCCAGCATCTGGAGGACGAAGTCCTGCCGGAGCTGGGAGCACTGGCCGTGGCCCGAGGCGAGACTGAGCTTGTCTGCTGGAGCATCGGTTGCGCGTCCGGGGAGGAACCCTATACGCTCGCCATCATCTGGCGCCTCGGCTCGGGCCCCCGCGTTCCCGACCTGCGTCTGCGCGTCTTGGCCACCGACATCGATCCTGAGAATCTCGCGCGCGCTCGCCACGGCTGCTACTCGCGGAGCAGCCTCAAGGACCTGCCGCCGGCCTATCTCGAGCAGGCCTTCGTCCCGACGGTTCAGGGATGGCGCCTGGGCGAAGTGTACCAGGAGGGCGTAACATTTGCGGAGCAGGACGTTCGCCGAGCGGCCCCACCGGGGCCATTTGATCTTGTCCTCTGCCGGAATGTGGCATTCACGTACTTCGACGAGGACGGCCAGCGCGACGTCCTGCGAAGGATCGTGGAGCGCCTGGTTCCCGGGGGTGCGCTCGTGATCGGTAGCGTCGAGTCGCTGCCCGACGGTGTCCCGGGGCTCGAGGTCTGGTCTGCGAAGTCCCGGATATATCGCCGGAGACTGCCCTGAACAATCCTCCCTTCACGATCGATCCCGAAGCACCGGGACGAGGCCGGCCAGAGGGGGCGCGCTTCCGGGCAGCCCCGAGGGCTGCCTTTGGGAGGGAAGCTCGACTGTCCGGGCTGCACGAGCGACACAAGAGCATCAGCGAATAAAGCGGACGGCCTCGTACAATGGCGAGCGTAGCCGACGACACCCTGGGACGACTATTCTGGAAGCGCGTGGAGAAAAGCAGCGCTCTCCCGGCTCAGATGATCAAGAGGCGCGGCCAGTGGCGCACGTTCACGTGGGCTCAGCTGGGCGAGGTGGTTCATCGGCTCGCGCTCGGGCTCCTGGCTCTTGACCGGAAGCAAGGCGAAGCCGTCGCCCTCCTCTCGAGGAGCCGGGCCGAGTGGGTGCAGGCCGACTTCGCCATCCTGTCGGTCGGCTGCGTGACAATTCCGATCTACCCTACATACACTCCCGAGCAGGTCGCCTACCTGATGAGCGATTCTGAGGCGAGGACCCTCATCGTCGAGGACCCGGCCCAGCTTGCCAAGGCGCTCGAGGTGTGGCCACGCGTCTCTGGGCTCGAGCAGATCGTGGTGATCGAAAGCTATGAGGGTCAGGAGCCGGGTGTCCTGACCTGGGAGGCGCTGCAGCGGCTCAGCGAAGCGCGCGGCGACCAGCTCAAGAGTCGGCTCGTCGAGCGGCTCGACGCCGCTGATCCCGACGATATCGCGACCATTGTGTACACGTCGGGGACGACCGGACCGCCGAAGGGCGTGATCCAGACCAACCGCAACCACATGGCCGTAAGCTGCCCGCGCGCCCATTCGGGCACATCCGGGCTGGCCTTCAGCGATGGCGGGTAGATCACATATGCGAGAGCCGGCAGCGTCAGGAAGAGCACGAGTCCGACGGGGAAGAAACCTACGGCCCACTCGCCCCATCCAATGCGTGTGCCTGTGGTATCCCTGATCAACGATACGGCGAAGAGGTTTGCCGCGTTCGCGGTCAGAAACATGGAGCTCGTGATGCCCGTCGCGGCGAAGGCAGTCCACATAAGATAGGCGCCGATCCGGCGGCGACCTTCGTCGGGGGAAGAGTCGTACAGGCCGGGAATGCTCTTGATAATCGGGAAGATCATGCCGCCGCTTCGAGCGGTGTTGGAGGGCGTGAACGGCGCCAGCACGAAGTCGGCGATCGCGACAGCATAGCCCAGCCCCAGGGTGGTCCGTCCGAGCCGCCGCACCAGGCCCAGTGCGATCCTGCGCCCGAGCCCGGTCCGCTCGTAGCCGAGACCGAACATGAAGGCGACGAAGATGAGCCATACCGTCGGGTGGGAGAAACCGGACAACGCCCATCGGAGCGATTCGTCCGGATTCGCCGCGACGAGTCTGAGCGTCGTCGCGACAGTAATCCCTAGGACGCCTATCACGGGGCCAGGCAACGGCTCGGTGATGAGTCCAGTGATCACAGCCACGAAGAGCGCGAAGTAAGCCCAGGCACTCTGGGTCAGTCCGGCCGGAGCGGGCACGACCCAAATCGCCACTCCCAGAATCAGTGGAACCATACCGCGTCCCAGGGTGCTCATCCCGAGTGGGCCGAGTGGACATAGACCCGGGAGACCAATGAAGGATCCTCGTCGTCCCTTAGGAGCGTGATCAAACCCAAGGTTGGCTAGGTGCGGGCTCGCGCCAAAACGGTGCGTCGACGGCCGGTCCGGTTTCTGAGATGCTTGAAGACCTCGATCTGGCGCAGCCGCTTCTCTGCCTCCGCTTTGGTGTCATACGTCCCAAACCTGCGCCCCGTGGTTTCCGAAAGCACAACGTACTTCCCATCGATTTTCTTGATCAATTATGAGGCCCGCCGCAACTCCGCCGACAAGGCACCGCGATGTCGCGCGTGCCTGGGCCCTTGCGGGCTGAGCTCTCACGACGGCCTCGGGGTACTTGGCAAGGTCGGCGTGCCAGAGCGTGTGGTTGCCGAGCTCGAACCCCCGACTCACCAGGTACTGGAGCTTGTGGAGCTCGTGCTCCGGTTGGCCGAAGAGCCGGTTTGGCTCCGCGGCGGCGGGTAGCACGAAGAACGTTGCGTTCAGACCGAACCTGGGGTGCAGGCGGGTAAAGGCTTCCAGGATCCCGACGGCACAGTCCGGATCAATCTCAAGCCGACCGTCACGCTCCAGATAGCGGAATTGCCCCGGTGAGGAATCGTCGAACGTGAGGACGACAGGGCTTGTGCCCGAGGGAAGGTCGATAGATCCAGTGATGAGGGCGAGGGCATTGAGCGCGATCGATCGGTACCTGCGTCCCAGAGCCGCTCGAGATCTTCGCGAAGGCGGGCGGGGGACCGCATCCACCCTCCCATCGGGCTCGGCGATCCGATGATACTCGAGGATCATGATAGAGCCAAGTTCGTTGGGGGACCGCTCTACGGTGGCCTGGAGCGGGAGGACGGGGACGGAGGCCGCCCAGAACACGAGGCCAATCAAGAGGCACGGCGCGAACGCCCGCATGGCTTGCGGGCCTATCGGGACGGCGTCAACGCGGGGGCCAGCGCCTCGACAGTGTAGTGGTTTTGGGGATTCCAGAGCATCCAGCCTGTGGCGCCGGCATCGACGGCGGCCCTCATTTCGGCGCGGACCTCCGATACGCCGAATGATCGCCGATCGAAGGCGTAGTCACGGAAATCCTGGATCCAGGGTCGCACTTGGGTCTTCGCATGGACCGAGCGCTCGCGTACCCTTCGAACGGTCTCGAAGACGACCTCGTAGGGATGCGCGACGGGATTCCGGTAGTTCGGAATGCCGAGATGATAGGCAGACGGGTAGGCCATCGGACAGAAGGTATCCACGAGCGGCGCTAACTCTTCGATTCGCTGACCGACGCCCGTATCGTCGAGGTTGAAGGCGGTATAAGCGAACAGATCGATCGCCAGCGACGTCCCGGTCGGCTCGAGCGCCGCGCGCGCTCGCTTCAGGAATTCGATGATGGAGTGGAGGCGGGTTTCCTGGGTGTTCGGCCTCGAGTAGCGGGCGGCGCTCAGCTTGCCGTCCGTCGGGAAGCGCAGGTAGTCGAACTGGATCTCATCAAATCCTTTGAGGGCTGCCTCCCTCGCCACCGCGATCGCATACGCCCACGCCCGGTCCTCAAACGGATCGAGCCACGCGAGATGCTCAGCGTCAAGCCAGAGCGATCCCGTTCTCGTGTCGGTAACGGCCCACGTCGGGCGGTGGCGCGCCAGCACGTTGTCCTTGAACACGACGATCCGTGCCACGGTGTAGATCGCCCGAGCTTTGAGATGAGCCAGGATGTCGTCGAAGTCGCGGATACGCACGGGTCCCATGGCGCCGGCCTCGCGCGCGAGGGGAATCTGACTCTCGTAGGGGATGAACCCCCGATCACCTTTGACATCAATCACGACGGCGTTGAGCTCCGTCCGTTCGAGCAGCTCGAACACCCCTGCCCGGATCGTACGGTCGGCGACCCCGTAGTACGAGAGGTAGGCGGCCTTGACTGATCGGGGCGCCGACGTGAGTCCCCGTCCGCTTTCCTCGGAAACCGTCACGCGACGAGGCCTGGCCACGACATCTGCGGCCCAGGCCGGTACTGCCAGACCCAGGGCGCCTCCGGCTGCGAGCGCAAGGCCGCTTCGAAGCAGATGACGGCGTGTCGGGTCGGAACGTGGAGAGAGCGCACCTCCATCGGAGCAATCGACCGATTGGCTCACCTCTTTTGAAGGTTTGGTCACCGAGCAGCCCGAAGCTCCTCGGCCCAAGCCTGGAGCGTCTGCGGCCGGCGAGGCAAGCGATGGGCAAGATGCACACGGGTTACTTCGCAACAGGCGAGGCCGGCCACGGCAGGGTCGCCGCCCACGCCGGATTTGCGCCGAGATCCGCGAGCATCTTCAGCACACGGGCCGGTGTGCCGAGATCGCACCAGGTGATCGCCGACAAGGTGCAGATTCCCAAGGGCAGCGGCCAGACCTCTAGCATCGAGCGTGAGAAGTTCGCCGTCGGCGCCAGCCCATACGCCTGCCGGAGCGCCCAACGCTCGTGGTCGGTGCCCCCAAAGAACGCGGCCCGGCGCAGGCGACTCTCGAGCACTGGCACGCACTCGCGGCCGGCCTCGATAAGCGCCGCGGCGCGGGCGACAAAGACGAGGGTGTTCCAGAGCGCACCCCCGGCAAAGAGCGAGCGCGCTTCTGCCGGCGATGGCTTCTCTCGAAAACAGCGAACTCGATGGACAGGGTTACGACGAGCCCATCCGATCCGCTCGGCTGGCTCGACCCAGCCGTAGTCGGTTTCGGGCTCTGTCGGCTGTGCCCCCAGAAGGACAGTGTAGTCGGAGTTCGACTCAACGAACGCGGCGAGGGCCTCGACATGCCCCATGAACGCGCGCTCCTCAAGAACGAAGTGGTCCGACGGAAACACGGCGATCGTGGCCTCGTCGTCCCGGGCTTGGGTCCAGTGCGCCGCCAACAGCAGGGCGGCGGCGGTGCCTCGGTCTTCGGGCTGCGTCAAGATCCACGGCCTCCCGCCTGCAACCTCGAGCTCTGCCGCGACGTGCCGCAGGTGCTCAGCCATCGTCACGACCACGGTTCGCTCACGGGGGATAAGCAAAGCAACCCGGTCCAATGTCTGGCGAAGGAGAGACCGATTGCCGCTGAGTACAGCGAATTGTTTCGGGCGGTCGTCCCCGTGCACGTGCCGCGTAAGCGAGCGCAGCCGGGCGCCTTGCCCTCCGGCAAGCACGATGGCCCACAGCGAGCCTCGCGCGCCGCCATCGGAACGGGTCCAAGCAGGGGGCATCCCCGCCATCCTCATTGGATCAGGCATCTCGTCCTCGATTCCCCGTCATGTTTTTCATCAGTCCGCTTTCTTGCCCTCTGACAGGCTCTGCTCATCCCCGAACACGGTCCCGGATCGTCACTTGCTCGCCCACGGGATCGACGCTCTTTATCTTGGACACCGCATCGCCCATCGGCAAGCGGGCGATTCGGTTACCGTTCAGCGCGACCATGGATCCGTGATCGCCATCGATCAAGGCCTGCAGCGCCGCCACGCCGAACCGTGTCGCGAGCATCCGGTCGAAAGGCGTCGGAGAGCCGCCGCGCTGGAGGTTCCCCAAGACGACATACCGCACCTCGAACGGCACCAGTGCGCCGAGCGCGTGGGCGATCACGGCCCCGATGCCCCGAAGCCGAACTGGGTCGAGGCTATCCTCGATGATCTTGCGCACCAGCGTGTGGCCGGGCCGACGAAGTCCACGCGGCGCAGGGCGCGCTTCAGCCATCCGCCGATCTTGGAGTCCTCGCTCGATCCCTCAATGTTACAGCCTCCACCGAATTGGGTTGCGCACGTCGACCACTTACCTGGTCAATGTGAATGCGGTAATACACTGAAGTTGATTCTTTCGGAGCAACCACGTGAGCAGCAATCGGGACCAAGGCTGGCTGCCACCACAGCGGCCGATCCTGAAGGAGCTCATGAGCCAATGTGCGTTCCCTCCGTTCAGGGGTATCCAGCAACTCCTCATAGCGACCTTGAACGACCACACTCGTCCAATGATAGTGATCGACTATTTCCTCTGCTTCTAGAGAGACCAGTGGGTTGGCACGCATCCATTCGATCTTCTGACCGAGTAGGGCAACACTATAAAGATGCCTGTCGTGGCAGGCGAAATACACCGGCACGATATACGGTTGATTGTCGCGTGAACAACCCAGTCTGCCGAACTTCAGGCGTGTCAGGGTTTCAAGAGATTCCTTCTTCGTCAGTTCATGAATGTGCATGGCACGTTACCCCTTCTGGCCATTCCAACTCGACATCGATACTGTTCTTGTTTCGTCGCCACTCTCTTGCCATTGCGGATGGTCTCTGTGACCAGGGTCCTCCACGAGTACCTTCGTC
>Ga0335070_10007266_pt1 | contig 12992 bp, 15 predicted proteins | sample Lox_Sample_13_FD_206722 | JGI IMG/M metagenome (GOLD analysis project Ga0335070, IMG submission 206722) | Soil microbial communities from Loxahatchee National Wildlife Refuge, Florida, United States - Lox_Sample_1.3 | ecosystem: Environmental > Terrestrial > Soil > Wetlands | place: USA...
GCATGATGTGTCCTCCTGCCTCTGCGGGCGCGCCTACTTTGGCCGCTCCCCGTCCAAGTCGATCACGTGCTGAGCGGCGGGCGGCCCCGCGCGCGCGGCCAGCAGCTTGCCGGCCACCACCACGAACGCCGCGGCCAGCAGCGGCACGGCGTACATGAACACCGAGCTGTCCTTGGGCACCCAGGCCCCGAGAACCGGCTCGGTGAGCAGCATCTCGCCCGCCACGTAGCCGATCAACCCCGCGCCGATCTGCACCAGCGCTGGAAAGCGGTCCATGACCTTCAGGATCAGCGCGCTGCCGAACACGATGAGCGGAATGCTGATCGCCAGCCCGAGGATCAGCAGCGTCAGGTTGCCGTGCGCCGCCGCGGCGACGCCGAGCACGTTGTCCAGGCTCATCACGAAGTCGGCGATCAGAATCGTGCGGATCGCGCCGCCCAGGCCCCTGGCGGTTGACCCACCGCCGTCGCGCTGCTCTTCGTCGTCGACCAGCTTGACGCCGATCCACAGCAGCAGCAGGCTGCCGACCAGCCGCAGCCACGCCAGCTGCAGGAGCTCGATCGCGACGACCGTCAGGACCACCCGCAGGACGATCGCACCAACCGAGCCGAGCACGATCGCCATACGCCGCTCCCCGGGCGGAAGGGAGCGCGCGGCGAGTGCGATGACGACCGCGTTGTCGCCACTGAGGACGATGTTGACCCCGATGATCTCCGCCAGCCCGACCCAGAAGCCGGTGTCGATCACGCAGCGGACTCCGCGCCGTTCGCCCGACGCATGGGTGTCGGGCGGCAGCAGCCGGCGAATCCTGATTGGGCGCGAGGCAATGTCGCGACAGCCGCGCCGCGCATACTGCGGTGCGTCGACGAGCGGCTCATGCGCATCCCCTCACTGCATCGGCGGCCGGCCCGACAAGAGATTCGCCGTGCACACGGCTAGCGCAGGACCGACTTTGCGAGCTTGCCGATCTCGGCGGGGTTGCGCGTGATCTTGATCCCGCACTCCTCCATGACCGCAAGCTTCTCGGCGGCGGTGCCTTTGCCGCCGGAGATGATCGCGCCCGCGTGGCCCATGCGCTTGCCCGGTGGAGCCGTGACGCCGGCGATGAAGCCGACCACCGGCTTGCTCATGTTGTCCTTGATCCAGCGCGCACAGGCCTCCTCGTCGCTGCCGCCGATCTCGCCCACCATGATGACGGCTTCGGTGGCCGGATCTTCGTTGAACATCTTCATGACATCCAGGTGCTTGAGCCCGTTCACTGGATCCCCGCCGATGCCCACGCAGGTCGACTGGCCGAGATTCAACTCCATGAGCTGGCCGACCGCCTCGTAGGTCAGCGTCCCGGAGCGCGAGACCACGCCCACCGGGCCGTTTTTGTGGATGTGGCCCGGCATGATGCCGATCTTGATCTCGTCCGGCGTAATCACGCCCGGGCAGTTGGGGCCGACCAGGATGGTCTTGCTCCCGCGCATCCGGTAGCGCGTGCGGATCATATCGCGCACCGGGATACCCTCGGTGATGCAGATGACCAGGTCGATGCCCGCGTCGACCGCTTCGTCGATCGCCGCGGCCGCATAGGGTGGCGGCACGTAGATCACGGACGCGGTCGCGCCGGTGGCCGCCTTGGCCTGCGCCACGCTGTTGTAGATCGGGATGCCTTCGAAGTCCTGCCCGCCTTTGCCGGGTGTGACGCCGCCCACGAAGCACTGCTTGCCGTGGGCGTAAGCGGCGCAGGCACGCGTGTGGAACTGCCCCGTCTTGCCGGTGATGCCTTGCGTGAGCACCCGGGTGTTCTTGTTGATCAGAATCGCCATGTGCGCCCTATTTCTGCTGCCCGACGGCGGCCACGACCTTCTGCGCCGCGTCCGCCATGTTGGCGGCCGAGATGATCGGCAGCCCGGACCTCGCGAGGATGTCCTTGCCCAGCTCGACGTTGGTGCCTTCCAGCCGCACCACCAGCGGCACCGAGAGCTTCACCTGCCGCGCCGCCTCGACCACGCCCTGCGCGATGACGTCGCACTTCATGATGCCGCCGAAGATGTTGACCAGGATAGCCTGCACCTTCTGGTTGGCCAGCATGAGCTTGAACGCCTCGGTCACCTTCTCGGTGGTGGCGCCGCCACCGACGTCCAGGAAGTTCGCTGGCGCGCCGCCGTAGAGCTTGATGATGTCCATGGTGGCCATCGCCAGCCCGGCGCCGTTGACCAGGCAACCGATGTTGCCGTCCAGCGAGATGTAGCTCAGGCCATGCTTGGAGGCTTCGATCTCCGCCGCGTCTTCCTCGTCGAGGTCGCGCAGCGCGACGATCTCCGGATGGCGGAACAGCGCGTTCTCGTCGAAGTTCATCTTAGCGTCCAGCGCCAGCACCTTCCCCGAACCGGTGTAGACGAGCGGGTTGATTTCGGCCAGCGACGCGTCGGTTTCGTCGAAGGCCCGGTAGAGTTTGCACAACAGCGCGCCCGCCTGCGCCACCGAGGCCTCCGGCACGCCGATCTTGCGTGCGACTCGCCCCGCCTCCTGCTCCGTGAGCCCGGCGCCGGGGTCGATGAACACTTTGTGGATCTTTTCCGGGGTGTTGGCAGCAACCTCCTCGATGTCCATCCCGCCTTCGCTGGATGCCATCAGCGCCACGCGCTGCGTCGTCCGGTCCACCACCATGCCGACGTACAGCTCCTTGCGGATGTCGGCACCCTCTTCGATCAACAGCCGCTTGACGATGCGGCCCTCGGGCCCGGTCTGGTGCGTGATCAGCCGCATCCCCAGTATGCGGGAGGCATAGTCGCGCAGCTCCGCCGGACTCTTGGCCACTTTCACCCCGCCGCCCTTGCCGCGCCCGCCAGCGTGGATCTGCGCCTTCACCACCCACACCGGGCCGCCGAGTTCGCGCCCGGCTTCGACCGCTTCCTCGACGCTGAAGCACGCGATGCCGCGCGGCGTCTCGACCCCGTACTTGCGCAGCACTTCCTTGGCCTGGTACTCGTGGATTTTCATACCGGTGCGGTGTGCAGTTAACGCGGTTTTGCAGTGCGGCGAGTATAACGCACGCTGCGTGCCACCGCGGACGCCGGGCCTGCGGAGAAGAGCGCTCAAGTCCCGGCAATTTCTGCCGTTTACTGCACGCAGGCAGTGGCTGTGCACTGCCGGCTTGCACTGAAAAGGGCTAACCCGACCGAAAGGCGGGGGCGCAAAGTCACCGGTCTACCGGAAGAGGATTTCCTAGGACAGCGGAACTGCCAGTGGGGCATTCCTTCATGCCCGCCTGCCCCATCCGGGGGCCTGGCGGCGTCCCGCTTCAGCTTCTGCGCCTTGCGCAACCCCGGCGACCGGACCACCTACTCGAGAGGACATGGTCATGGACAAGCTGCTCACCAGTCGCCTGCTCAACGAAGCCGGGTACACGGCGTACAGCCTGCTCACAATCGGGCTATCGCTGACCGGAATCGCAGGTGTGCTCTACCACGTTCTCGCGCCAGAAGGGGTGTTGAGCAAGTGGATTCTCGGCCTGTGGGCACACCACCCGTTCTTCTCCACCCTCGTGATGATCGGTGTGGTGACCATGGGGCTGGCTGCGCGCAGCGGCGGATTGGGCGCGCGGGCGGGGCGCAGCGCGAGCGACTTCTCGCTCTACCTTCTCGTAGCGCTTGGCACGCTGTTTGCTGGACGTCTGATGGTGGTTGGGACCTTCTAGGGGTAACCCTCAAGTTGCCCAATCCCGCGACGTTGTTGGTTTCAGGTCTCCTCCCCCTGTTGGGGAACTCTGGGCAGCGGGTCTCCTCCCCCTAGCTGCCCATTTTTTTGATCTCCCGGCAGCCAAAAAAAAGAACGAACCAGGACCTCAAGTTCCGCAGATGCCTGCCGTAAATCTAAACAGGTCTCCTCCCCTGTAATGGGGAACTCGGGCAGCGGATCCTCCCCCGCTGCCCATTTTTTTTACGGTTTGGCCTTGCGCGCATCGTAGATCGTCTGAATCACCGCCTCGGCCCTGTCGAACTCCTCCTTTGCTCTGGCCGCGTCGGCCTTGGCTGCCTGCAACCCGGCCTGGCTTTGCTCCAGCTGCTTGCGAGCGCGCTCCAGGCGCTTCTCGGCGTCCTGCACAGCCGCCTCCGAATCCTTGACCCCCTTCTCGGCATCCCTGAGGTTGGCTTGGGCACGGCTCTGATTCTGACGCGCGGCCTGCATCTTGCGCTGTGCTTGAGGCAGCGACTCGCCCGCCGTCACACCCGCGGGCTCATCCGCGGCGAACCCTGGATCCGTGGCGAGCGGAGCCGCGAAGGACAACGCGAACGCGAGAAGGACACGACAGGAACTCGGGACTGAACGCATCGGGGCATCCTGCAGTGGAAATGGGAGGTGGTGCCGGATAGAGGAGTCGAACCCCCGACCTTCGCATTACAAGTGCGCTGCTCTACCAACTGAGCTAATCCGGCACGCGCAGCCGGATTATAGCCGCGCGCTCCAAGCGCGACCGGCCTCGCCCTCCAGGGCTACTTGACGACCTGCAGGCGCGGTCTGCCCCCGCCCGGTGGGCGCGGCTTGTCCGGGTCGGAAGCGTCCTGCGGCTGGGAAGCGGGCGATGTGGGCACCGAGCGGATGGCCGGCCCGGCGGCCTGGAACGCCAGGCCCTGGCCATTTTCCTTGGCGAAGATGCCGGCCACCGCCGCGACCGGGACCGAGACTTCGCGCGACACGCCGTTGAAGCGCGCCGAGAACTGGATCAGCTCGTTGCCGATCTTCAGATTGCGCGTGGCGTCCGGGCTGACGTTGAGCACGATCTCGCCGTTGCGCACGTACTCCATCGGCACCTTCGTTCCCCCGTCCACCTTGACCGCGATATAAGGCGTCAGGGCGCTGTCCACGCACCACTCCCAGATCGCGCGGATGAGGTAGGGCGTGGTGGGAATGTCCTTCACTTGCGCATCACCTTCTCGGACGGCGTGAGCGCCTCGATGTAGGCCGGGCGGCTGAAGATACGCTCGGCGTACTTCATCAGCGGCGCCGCCTGCTTCGGGAGCTGGATGCCATAGTAGTCCAGCCGCCACAGCAACGGCGCGATGGCCACGTCGAGCATGGAGTACTCATCGCCCAGCATGTACTTCTGCTTGACGAACACGGGCGCGATCTGGGTCAGACTGTCCCGGACGATCACCCGCGCCCGATCGGCCGCTTTCTGCGGCCCCTTCTCGATCGCGTCGATGTGCGCGAACAGCTCCTGCTCGAAGCGGAACAGGAACAGCCGCGCGCGCGCGCGCATTACCGGATCTGCCGGCATCAGCTGCGGGTGCGGGAAGCGATCGTCTATGTACTCGTTGATGATGTTCGATTCGTACAGGATCAGGTCGCGCTCGACCAGCACCGGCGTGCGGTTGTACGGGTTCATCACCGCCAGGTCTTCGGGCTTGTTGAACAGGTCGACATCCACGATCTGGAAGTCCATGCCCTTCTCGTAGAGCACGATCCGGCAACGCTGGCTGAATGGGCAGGTGGTGCCCGAATACAAGGTCATCATGGGGACGTTGCTCGCGTGTGTTCGGGTTAGTGAACGTCCTTCCAGAATTCTTTCTTGAGCAGGTAGACCAGCACGAACAGCACGCCCAGCGCCATGAGCACCGCGTAGCCGATCTGCGCCCTGCGCGCCTGCGCCGGCTCGCCCATGAATACCAGGTAGTTCACCAGGTCCGCCACCAGGCCGTCGTACTCGGCCACCGACACCGAGCCCGGGACGGCAAGCTCAAGCTTGATCTCCTTGTGCTTGCCGCCGTGCCCGTCGTCCTTCTCCTCGACTGTGGCCACCTGCGTGCCCTGCAGCTGCCACAGCACGTGCGGCATACCCACGTTCGGGAACGCCAGGTTGTTCCACCCGGTCGCGCTCTTGTCGTCGCGGTAGTAGGTGCGCAGGTAGGTGTACAGCCAGTCCGCGCCGCGCGAACGCGCGATCACCGACAGGTCGGGCGGCACCACACCGAACCACGCGGCCTGATCGCTCTTGCGCGCGGCGATCGACATGGTGTTACCCACCTTATCCGATGCGAACATGAGGTTGTCGCGGATCTGCTGCTCGGTCAGTCCGAGATCCTCCAGACGGTTGTAGCGCATGTACTGTGCGCTGTGGCAGTTCAGGCAGTAGTTGACGAACAGCTTGGCGCCGCGCTGGATGGATGCCGCATCGCGGATATCGATGGGTGCGCGGTCCGGATTCACCGCCTCCGAAGCCACGGCAGCCAGGGGGAAAAGCAGCGCCAGCAGCAAGAGTCTTTTCATCGTTCCAGTTCCAGGCGAGAGTTTGGCTGGGCCGCATCCTAGTGCCAAGTCACGCGCTCGGGCTCCGGCTTGACCGGATCGATCCGCGAGTACCAGGGCATGAGGATGAAGAACAGGAAGTACACGATCGTAAACAGCTGCGCGAGCCGCACCGCGACATAGCTCTCACCCATCTTTCCGAGGAAATCCGTGGGCTGCGTGCCGAGCCAGCCGAGCACCAGGAAGCTCACCACGAACAGCGCCAGGGCGATCTTGTAGTACGGCCCCTTGTAGCGGATCGACTTCACCGGGCTGCGATCCAGCCAAGGGAGTAGGAAGAAGATCAGCACCGCACCACCCATCACCAGCACGCCCCAGAATTGGGTGCCGGCGAAAGCCGGCACCGCGCGCAGCATCGCGTAGTAGGGAGTGAAGTACCACACCGGCGCGATATGCGGTGGCGTCTTCAACGGGTCGGCCGGGATGAAGTTGTTGTACTCCAGAAAGTAGCCGCCCATGGTCGGCGCGAAGAACATGACGAAGCTGAACACGGCGAGGAACACCACCACGCCGACCATGTCCTTGACCGTGTAGTACGGATGGAACGGGATACCGTCCAGCGGCTTGCCGCTGGCGTCCTTCTTGTTCTTGATCTCCACGCCATCGGGGTTGTTGGAGCCTACCTCGTGCAAGGCGAGGATGTGCACCGCCACCAGCGCCAGCAGCACCAGCGGGATAGCGATGACATGGAATGCGAAGAAGCGGTTGAGCGTGGCGTCCGAGATGACGTAGTCGCCCCGGATCCATTCCGCCAGACCCTCGCCGATCAGCGGCACCGAGCCGAACAGGTTGACGATCACCTGAGCGCCCCAGTAGGACATCTGGCCCCATGGGAGCAGGTAGCCGAAGAAGGCTTCCGCCATCAGGCACAGGTAGATCACCACCCCGATGAGCCAGAGCAGCTCGCGCGGCTTGCGGTGCGAGCCGTATAGCAGGCCACGGAACATGTGCAAGTAGACGACGATGAAGAACATCGACGCGCCAGTGGAATGGATATAGCGGATCAGCCAGCCCCCGGGGACGTCGCGCATGATGTACTCGACCGAGCCGAAGGCTTGCGTCGCATCGGGCTTGTAGTTCATCGTGAGGAAGATGCCGCTCACGATCTGGATCACCAGCACCAGCAGCGCCAGCGAACCGAAGTAGTACCAGAAGTTGAAGTTCTTCGGCGCGTAATACTCCGAGAGATGCTCTTTCCACAGGGAAGTGAGCGGGAAGCGCTCGTCGATCCAGTTGAGCAGCGCCTGGCTTCTTGTCATGGCTTAGGCTCCTTTGCTGTCCTCGCCGATCAGCAACCTGGTATCGGTGAGGAACACGTACTTGGGCACCACCAGATTGGTCGGCGCAGGCACGCCCTTGTAGACGCGCCCGGCAAGATCGAAACGCGAGCCGTGGCACGGACAGTAGAACCCGCCGGTCCAGTCCGCGCCCAGCCCGCTCTCGGCGCCAGGTTGAAGCTTGTCCGTGGGCGAGCAGCCCAGGTGAGTACAGATGCCCACCAGCACCAGCCATTCGGGCTTGCGCGACCGGTATTCGTTCTTCGCATAGTCGGGTTGCATCGGCTGGCTGGACTCGGGATCGGCGACGCGTTCGTCTGTCTTCTTGATCTCTTCGAGCATCTGTGGTGTCCGATGAACGATCCACACCGGTTTGCCGCGCCACTCAGCCCGGATCATCATTCCAGGCTCGACCTTGGAGATGTCGACCTCGACCGGGGCGCCGGCCGCCCTCGCCCGCGCGCTCGGGAACATGCTCCAGACGAAGGGAACCGCCACCGCGACTGTTGCCGCGCCCCCGGCGACGCTGGTCGCCGCCAGGAGAAGCCGGCGCCTGCCTCTGTCCACGCTGCTGTCAGCCATCACGCACGACCCTCGCTGCTTGATAAACAACGTATTTTAGCCTCAAGCGCCACGCGGTTGCAGCATTTTCGTGCTAATCCACTGAATAACCGGGGAATTTCGCGATGGCGAGCGCGGCCAGCCGCGCTCCCGGCAGACATGGACCGCGCATCGTGCTGCAAAACGATATCGATCGCAGAAGGCAGTTGAGAAGGCATCGCCACTGCCCTCTCAGATTCTTGCAAGCGCTCCGGAAAGAGCGCAACCTTTTCACGTGGCGCAATTTTCCTGCCACAAGGAAGCGCTGAGCGAAAGACGGAAAAGCGATGTCTACAGCCCCGTCAGCCGCCGAATTCTCCCAGGATCAAGCGCTGAAGAGGAGTATTTTGGTGCGCCGCAGCTAATCCGTTTCTGGGTTCTGCGAGGGCCCGAATCCGCTATGCTCCGCCCAGTTGCGACCGCGCGCGTGTTGAGAGGCCAAGCATGAAGGTCAGGATCAAATGGGTGGAGAACGTGAGCTTTCTGGCAGAAACCGAGAGTTCTCACGCGCTGGTGATGGACGGTGCGCCGGAAGGGGGTGGGCGCAACCTTGGCCCGCGGCCGATGGAAGTGGTGCTCGCCGGCACCGGCGGCTGCACCGCTTATGACGTCGTCACGATCCTGCGCAAGGCGCGCCAACCGGTGACCGATTGTGCGGTGGAGATCGACGCGGACCGGGCGGCGCAGGATCCGAAGGTCTTCACACGCATCCACTTCCACTTCGTCGTGACCGGCAGCGGCCTGGATCCCAACCAGGTCGAGCGCGCCATTCATCTGTCGGCCGAGAAGTACTGCTCGGCTTCGATCATGCTGGGCAAGACCGCCCAGATAACGCACGACTACGCCATAGTCGCCGACTAACCGGTACGTCGCGACCAGCGCCCGCGCGTTGCGCAGGAGGCGCGCCGACCGCCCGGCTTCAATCGGTCTGCAGCACAGCGGCCCGGGCAATCCGCGGCAGCGCGCTTGCCATCGCCTGGTTCACTGCCTCGAGGATCAGCCCCGGGTCCGTGACGGCAACGCCGTTGTGCATGTACTCGAGCGCACCGTCGGCGACCTGCTTGCACATCGCCGCACGCAGCGCAGACAAGTCGCGGGTTCCGTCCATGAGCTGGATCAGGTGGCGCGTGAACTCATCCAACTCCACCAGCTGGTGCAAGCGGTTCACTATCCAGGTCGCGGAGGCCGCATGGTAGCGCGTGAAAGCATTGGCACGCGGGTAAGTCAGCGGCAGCTGTGCAGACGGTCCCGCCTGCACGCAAAACCAGGCCAGACCCGCAGTGCAGCAGCCCAGCAGATCGTTACACAGGCCCTCCGCGTTCTCCTGCCAGATCCGATCCCTCGAACGCGCGTCACCGGCCAGCCGCTCCAAGGCCGCCTCGCGCAGCTGGGAGAAATGCAGGGGCTGCGGCGCACTGCTCGCGAGGATGTGCAAAGTCGCCTTGGTCAGCGGATTGGTCGCGGCGATCGACACGCCGGCTGCGTCGCGAAAGGTCTCGCTGATCCCCGGCGAACGCAGGTCCGGATTGGCGGACACCGGCGCGCCGAGGAAGGCCACGAACAGATCCTGGAGCTGGCGCGCCTCCTCGCCCCGGCGCAGGCTGACCGCTCGATGGACCAGCAGCGACCGTCGGAACGTGCGCTCGCGCACGAAGTCGATGTACTGCTCCAGCTCGATGGGATTCGCGGCCAGGCTCACGAGCTGGCTGCGGACGTCTGGTGCGAAGTCATTCAGCAGGCCGGTTCGCACGTCGACGTCATTGAGATATTGCAGCCCGTGCTGCTGCGCCGCGCCGACGAACTCATGGAAGTACACCGGTGCGTTGACATCTTCCAGGTGGTCATGAGCAAGGTAGAAGTCCGGACTTCGCTCCAGCGCGTCTATCTCTTCGCGCAAGGCCATGCCAAAAGCGTTCTGTGCCGCGCTGCTGGCACGCCGCAGAAACTGCATGAGCGCGCGAGCCTGTGCGACCTTCTCGCGCGCCGTCTGGAACCCATTGGTGCGATAGCGCAGCATGTCGCGCACCATCCCGCGCGCGTGCCAGCCGGGATAGGTGTTGTAGCTCACGTACGCCACGCCGTCCGGCGCCAGGTTGGCGGCACATACCGCCAGCAGCTTCTCGCGCACCAATTCCGGCACCCAGGAATACACGCCGTGGGCGATGATGTAGTCGAAGCGCCCGAAGTCCGGCGCGACATCGGCGATGCTCATCGCATGGAAGCGGACGTTCGCCAGTCCGGCCGCCTCTGCAGCACGCCGCGCTGCGTCGATCTGCACCGCGGAGAGGTCCACGCCCACGAACTCGCAGCCGGGGAGATACGCCGCCATCGGCAGCAGGTTTCCCCCGCTGGCGCAGCCCAGCTCCAGAACGCGGCAGCGGTCCGGCGGTGCCGGTCGCATGCCGTGCAGGCGGGCAATTGCCGCCAGCCGATTGGGGTGGGTCCCTTCGAACGGCTTGCTGTCGTACGGAAACTCGTCGTAGGCGTTCGCCTGGGTAGCTGTCATAGCGCTGTGCATGTTGCCGCGGGGCAACTAGTTGGGCGATGCTGTCGACTGCGCCCAGAGGCAAGCAGGTAGCGTGCGCGGCGGCGCCGCTTTGCCAAGCGGGCTGCGGCCCGCTACAGCCAGCGTGCGCTGCCGGTCAGGAGTTTCGAGGCGGCGTGCATCGCATTGCGCACGGCCGCCGGCAACTCGGCCGCCCCTTCGCGGCGCGCGCTGACCGCGTGGCCGGCTTCGTCGGCCTTCATCTGCTCGAGCACCGCGCGGCTCTTCGCATCCTCGGCCGGCAAGCGTCGCAGGTGACCGTCCAGATGCTGCTCGACCTGGCGCTCGGTTTCGGCCAGAAAACCCAGGCTCCAGCGGTCTCCCGCCAGACCCGCCAGAGCGCCCAGGGCGAACGAGCCGGCATAGAAGAACGGGTTGAGCACGCTCTTGCGTCCGCCCAGTTCGGTGAGCCGACGCTCGGTCCAGGCCAGGTGCTCGGTTTCCTCGCTGGCGGCACGCGCGAGCAGCGCACGCACGCGCTCGTCGCGCGCAACCAGCATCTGCCCGTCATAGAGCGCCTGAGCGCAGATCTCACCGGTATGGTTCACGCGCATCAGGCCGCGCGCATGCTCGCGCTGCGCGTCCGTGAGCTGCGCTTCCGGTGACTGCTCCCCAGGGATGGCGCGCCCGGAGGTCGCGGGAGCGAACAGCGTGCGCAAGGCGCGATCGGCGCATGCGAGCAAGACGTCGACGTTCATTTCCTGCGCGACAAGAAGACGATCTGGCGGTCCGCCTGCGTGGACCGCGGCGGCTTGCTGCCGCGCTTTCGGGGGAAGGCATGGAAGTCCCACATCGACTCCCCGTCGCGCGCCACTTGACCGCAGGCCATGGCGCAGGCCGTCTTCTCGGTGCGCAGGACCGCTAGCGCACGATCATGCCAGCGCACATCCACCTCTCGGCCGAAGCGCATCGATCAGGGCTGCGCGACCGGTCGGCCCTCGCGCAGCCAGGCGAGAATGCCGCCCTGCAGGTTGTAGACCTTTTCGAACCCCTGCTGGGCAAGCCACACGCAGGCCTGCGCCGAGCGCCCGCCCGACTGGCAGTAGACGACGGTGGTTTCGCCCGCCTGCAGTTCGCCCAGGCGCTGCGGCAGCGTCTGCAGGGGAATATGCCGCGCTCCCGCGATGATGCCGCGCGCCACCTCGGCGTCGGTGCGTACGTCCACGAGCAGCAGCGACCCGCCGCTGCGCAGTCGCTCCAGTTCGGAGATGTCTATGTGCTGAATTGCGGTCATGGATCCGGCCAGGCTGGTTGACAGCCCCGATTTTAGCAGGCCGGCGACGCGCAAGCGTCAGAGCATGACCTTCTTGTCCGGCCCCACTTCCGATAGCCGCACGTCCGCGGCTTCCAGACGCGCGACCAGCAGCTCGAGGAACGCCGCGGTGAACTGATGGCGGCAGCTCTCCGTCGCCGCGGCCAGGGCGTCGGCCTTGATCTCGATGAGCGTGATCTCGCTGGCGCTCACGACGCTGGCGCTGCGCTTGAACTGCCGCCGCCCGAGGTAGGACATCTCGCCGAAGCATTCGCCCGCCTTGAGCACATCCAGCAGGTGCCCGTTCTTCGTCACCTTGACCTCGCCGGATGCGAGGATGAAGAACGATGTCCCGCTCTCGCCCTCCTGAATCAGCGTAGTGCCGGCAGCGACGCGATTCCAGTTCGAGATGTGCAAGACCTGCCACAAGTCGACGTCGGTGAAGTTGCGGAAGAAGTCCAGGCGACGCAACGTGTTGAACTTCTCGGTATCCGGAACCGGTTGCTCGGGGGTTTGCAGGTTGTTGAACACGCGCACCAGGTCCTGGGAGAGCTCTTCCCAGGTCTGGTAGCGGTTTTCCGGGCGCTTCTGCAGCGCGCGCTTGACGATCAGGTCTACGCTCGCCGGGATCTCGGGCCGGAAGATGCTGGGCGGCGGTGCGTCGACGTTGATGATCTGGAACACCATGCTGTAATTGTTCGTGGCCTTGAACGGCAGGCTGCCGGTGAGCAGCTGGTACATCACCACGCCCAGCGAGAAGATGTCGGTCTGGTGAGTGAGCTGCTGCTCCTGCACCTGCTCCGGAGACATGTACGCGGGCGAGCCGATGCCGGTTACCTGAGTGGTTTCGGCGGCGCTGGTGAGCGCGGCGCCGAAATCGGAGATCTTGATATCGGTGTCCTTGGACAGCAGGATGTTGGCCGGTTTGATGTCGCGGTGGATCACCCCGTGCCGATGCGCGTAGTCGAGCGCCTTGCAGCACTTGAAGATGATCTCGATGGTTTTGTTGATCGGCAGCAGA
>Ga0335070_10007267_pt1 | contig 12991 bp, 15 predicted proteins | sample Lox_Sample_13_FD_206722 | JGI IMG/M metagenome (GOLD analysis project Ga0335070, IMG submission 206722) | Soil microbial communities from Loxahatchee National Wildlife Refuge, Florida, United States - Lox_Sample_1.3 | ecosystem: Environmental > Terrestrial > Soil > Wetlands | place: USA...
AGTTGCTTGCAGGTCAGTCAATTTCAAAGTAGGATTGGAAGGAGTTTCAATAAAGATTAGTTTCGTGTTTTCTTTAATAGAAGCTTCTATGTTTCCCACGATGGAAGTGTCAACGAAAGAAAATTCTATCCCGAATTTCGGAAGAATGTCTGAAAAAAGTTTCTGCGTACCTCCGTAGAGGCAGTCAGTTGAAATCACATGATCACCTTTTTTAGCCACCGAGGTTACCGCCATGTGTATCGCAGCCATTCCAGAAGCGCATGCTCGTGCATCTTCGCCGTTTTCAAGTTCAGCGATGTTTTTTTCTAATGCCCTTATCGTTGGATTACCCAGACGAGTGTAAATGTATCCAGAAGCTGTGCCGGCAAATCTTGCGGCACCTTGTTCAGCATTTTCGAAAACGAAGGTTGAGGTTTCATAAATAGGAACAGCTATGGAGCCTGTGGATGGGTCTGGGTGCTGTCCTGCGTGAACTGCTTTTGTAGTAAACTTCCACTTGTTCATTTGTAACTCACTGTAAGCTGTTATTATACAAGTTTTTATTTAGCGTTTTGTTCATAAGTTGCCTATCTTTGTATTAGGTTTGAGTATTGATTCTTCTTAAGAATAATGCTAAGGGATTAGTGTGGTGAGCAGGCCTGCTGTTAGGCCGAAGAGTATTGGGAATGGGAGTCCTGGAAACATTCCTTTCTTTTCCAGCATCTTAAACGACAATGCACATCCGCACAGGATGCCTATCGTTGAGGCTATGAACGCGGTGTAGCCGAAGTTGAGGAGCATGTGTCCTGCGAGCATTGAATAGAATGTTAGGTCGCCGAGTCCCATCTGTATGTCTTTGAACGAGTAGCTTAAGCCTCGGAGGTTTTCAAGCCCGCTTCGGGCTATTTTTCCCACTGGTCCGCGGTAAACTGCGAAGGTGTCATACACGGCAAGAAACCCTAGGATTAGTATAGCGCTAAAGGTTGGGATTGTGCTTCCTAGGAACGTGCCTAATGCTCCGCCTAACAAAAGGATTGCAAAACTGCTGATTTTGCTGGGTGTTCGGAAAATCACTAGAATGGTTATGGCTGTAATGAGAATGGATGGGATTAGGCTTAGAACATCGGCGTATGGAACGTCTACTGTTGAAAATATGGCGGTCAGGTAGACTATGGAAAGCATGAGTGTTGCTGCTGTTAAGGCGAAGCCTGTTATGAAGGTGATTATTTTTTGGTTTCTGCGTTTTAACAGAATGTATAAAACAGTGGCGCCTACTGCTACGAGGATGACGAAGTATAGGGCGTTGCCGAATGAGCCGATGCCTTCTTGGAATGGCGTAACTGAATAGAGTTCTATAGGTGCTGTTAGTAGTGTTAGTGCGCACAGAAACCCAAAAAGTAAGCTTGCGATTATGGGTGTCAGGTATATTAGTCCCATCTTAACTTTGCTGTTCAACATTCTCATCCGGTTTGTTTTCGATTTTTAAGTAGCATTTATTGCAGAATAAGCTTTGTTTTCTGTCGGTTTCGAATATGGAATTGGAGAAGTACATAACACAGAACGGGTTAGAACAATGGTTTAAGCCTAATGTGTGTCCTATTTCGTGTACGGCTTCTTTTGTGCTTCTTTCTATGAATAGTTCCGTGTTTGGTTTTTTTCCGTAGAATTCAGGTTTAAGTCTGTACAGCGATATTAGTGCTGCTTTGCCTGGGCTTTCGGCTTCTCCGAAGACGTAGTTTAGGGGGGGAAGAAAGATGTCGACATCCACGATTCCCAGAATTCGGTCGAGGTTTTTTGTTTTTGTGGCTTTGAGTCGGATTTTGTTTAGAATTATGGTTGATTGGTGTTGTTGTCTTTCTTCGTCGTATGCTTCTTTTGGTAATGGTAAGTTTTTGGCGATTTGGTTGATTTGGGCTTTGGGAAAGGTTGTGCTTAGGTTTTCTTGGACTCTACTTACTACGTCGTGGTTGACTTGTCCTATGCGGATGATTCCGATTTTCATCTTGTTCACTAGATTTTGAAGGTGTCTCCTGTTCTAGGTGCGGTGGCTTCTAGTCCTAGTTCGTCTCTTGTCCATTTTGCGAGGTATTCGCAGTTTCCTTCGGCGCCGTGTACGACGTAGACTTTTGGTTTTCCGCCGAGTTTTTTGATTGCTTCTTTTAGTTCGGTTGCGCCGCAGTGTGATGAGAAGTCGAAGTGTTGGACGTGGGCTTTGACTTTGCGCATTTTTCCGTCGATGAGGCATACTCCTTTTTCGAGCAATTCCTTGCCGGGTGTGCCTGGAATCTGGTAGCTGACGAGGAAGATGGCGTTGTTTGCTCTTTTGCCGATTTTTGAAAGATAGAACATGGCTGGTCCGCCTTTGAGCATGCCGGCGGGTGAGATTATGACGCCTGGGGTTTTGCAGGCTTTTCTTCGGTCTCTCCATCCTTCTACCCAGTAGGTTGCGTGCAAGGCGTCGGCGAAGGCTTTTGGGTCTTTGAGGAATTGTGGGTAGCTCATCATTATTCGGCTTACTTCGCGTGCCATGCCGTCAAGATAAACGGGGTATTCGTAGTGGTGTGCGGCTAGGACGCAGGCGAGTTCTTGTGATCTGCCTACGCCGAATGCTGGGATGAGTGCGGTTCCTCCTTTTTCAGCTATGTTGGTGCATTCGTCTACGAAGTGTTGTTCTAGTTCTGGTCTGTTGGTGTGTTCTTCTGTGGCGTAGGTGCTTTCGGTTATTACGGCGTCTAGGTCTCCGTAGTTCATTTTTGCGCCTTCTAATAGTCTTGTGTCGGTTATGTTGTAGTCGCCTGTGAAGAGGATGCGTTTTCCTTGAGTTTCTATTAGTGTTTGGGTGCTGCCTGGGATGTGTCCGGCGTTTTTGAATTGGAAGGTGATGTCTCCGATTGTCTGTGGGGTGTTGTAGTCTGTGAGTTTGCTGTTGTTGGTCATGGATCTGAGTTCTAGGTATTCAAAAGGCAGGTAGTAGCTTGAGAGGTGGATGAAGTCTGCGATTAGGAGTTGGTTTAGTTCGGCGGTCATTCGGTTTGTGTATAGGGGTTTTTTGCCTTGGACGTAGAAGATGGGGATGGCGCCTGAGTGGTCCAAGTGGCTGTGGGAGAGGATGATGGCGTCGACTTCTTTTGGTGGGATGTGTCTTGGGAAGCCTGGTTCGTGGTTTAGCATGGCGCCGTAGTCCAGTAGGACTTGGGTTTTTGGGGTTTTTACGGTTATGGCGATTCTGCCGACTTCGCGGGTTCCGCCTAGGAATCCGATTTGTAGTTCGCTCATTTTTATTCAACTGTTGGCTTATTAGTTATTAATTGTGGTTTGTGGTGTTTTAAAAACGTATTGACTTTTGGGTTTTGGTTTTTCCGTTTTTTATGGCTTTTAGGATGTCTTCGACGTTTAATTCTGCTTGGATTTCGGTGTATACGTTCCATGGGTCTGTTGGGGCGTGTGAGTCGCTGCCTGCGGTTTGTGGTAAGCCTCTTGCTTTGGCGATTTCTTCAGCCTTTCTATTCAGTTCTGGTTCGGTTATGCCGTTGAGGGTTTCGATGGCGGTTAGGTCTAGTGTTTGTGTTAGGTCTGCTAAGCCGAGTCCTCGGTATGGGTGTGGTGCGATGGTTATGGCGTTGTTTTCTCTTGCGAAGTCGATTATGGTTTGGGATGTCCATGGTTTTGGTGGTAGTTCTGTTGTGCCGAGGATGATTATTTCGCCTTCTTCCGCGGTTATTTCTGCGCCTGGGATTATGAGGATGTCTGGGTATGGTTTGGCTAGTTGCGCTAGTGCTTTGTAGCCTTTGCATGTGTTGTGGTCGGTTATGGCTATGGTTTTGGTGGTTGGGTGTTCGTTGAGTTTTTCGATTATTTGTTTGGGTTGGTTTGTGGCGTCTGGTGAATAGCACGTGTGGAAGTGTAGGTCTGCGTTGATCATGGTTTGTTCGGCTCGCGTTTTTGTTTAGGGATGTGCGTTTGCCTGTTAATGTGGCTTTTCTTTCTCTTTCCTAGGCTCTGTGAAGACCCTAGCCCCCCCTATAAATAGGTTGAACTTTAGGGGTTAATGTTTAGATGTGGGTTTTGTTGATTCCTCCCTTATGATAAAAGCGTAGTTTGGCTGAGATTTAAACGAGGTCTCAGAAGTATAATTCGTGGGATTGGCTTGCAGGGTTTTCGATGACGGTTTGAAGCTGAAAGCAGTCAATACCGCCTACCCCGTCATAATTTCTATTTGGGTTTTCAATGTCTGTTTGAGGCTCTAAAACAGCCAATACGGACCTACCCCCTAGGGTTTTGCGGCGAATTTCTGTTGGGATACAAATATGTGATGTTGTGAATGTGGAATTAGTGTTCTGCAGTGCCTACCCCTTCTTATTGTATAGATTAGAGGTCATAGCTGGATAAGGAGCAATTGATTTTAGAAGTTGGTTCATGGCTAGAGAATTAAATCTTGGGTGGAGCACTGAGTTTATACTTTTTTTTATTTATACTTTTTTTTATATATGTGCATTAAAGAACTTTATCTTTGCCGAAAGTGAAAGGAGGTGAATGAGAATGATTTTTAAAAGTCTCAGATTTCTGCTTCTTTCTGTACTGCTTTGCTCTGCTATCTTCGTCATTGCGGTAGCCACCATTCAGAACGAAAATCAAATAGCGACGGAAACTTGTGGAATCAATTATGCAAAGAGCACCCGTTCAGGCTTGATTCTTGTTGGAGATCCAGTGCCAGGCGGCGGTACACCTTTGAGTGGAAATTGGACATGGAATGGAACGTGTTGAACCGAAAGTTCTAAGAATCTCTGCTGCGCATAGAGTGATAAAGATATGCAAGTGACCAAGTTGGGCAAAAAAGAGAAGGAAACAAATCTGAAAAGCGTCGATGTGAAAGTTCTAGAAGGTCTAGGTCTGTACGATCCGAGAAACAAGACAAAACTTGCAGCTCAACTTAATATGTCGCGAGAAACCCTCAGCTATAGAATCAAGTGTTTACGTTCCCATTTTTCTTTATATCTTCAAGCAAACCTTTATCACACCAATATCGGGCTCAGAAAAGCCATGGCTTTTGCTGAATCAAAACCAGGATATGAAGAACTTCTTGTTCAGTGCTTGAAGTCAAACGACTATTGGTTGTACGTGAGTCAATGCATAGGTGCTTCGAAATGCTTGGCAACCTACGGAATACCTGCTGGAAAAGAACCTGAATTCGAGGGATTCCTTGCTAAGCTTGGTGAGTCAGAACAGGTATCCGATGTTAGCTTCTTCTGGTCTACATGCATTCACAACGTAAATGCGACTACTACATGGTTTGACAAGACTTCTGAGAAATGGATGTTTCCTTGGGATTCATGGTTAAAAGAAATATCCACGAGCAACAGAGAGCTTCCTTACACGCTTAAAGAACCCGAAGGCTACTTCCAGAAGGCTGATTGGGTTGACATCATGATATTGAAAGAGCTGGAAAAGAACTATGCGATCACGTTTGAAGCGATTGCCAAGCAGCTCAACACGAGTAAACAAAGAATCAAGTATCATTTTAAGAATCATATTGTTAAGAAACGAATGCTTGAAGGACCACAAATCTTAGCTGCCCACTATAGTGGGTTGTCGCCAGAAACGTGCTTTTTTATTTTCACTTTCAAGAGTTTCAAAGACTTCTCTAGATTCGCCACTTCGTTGCTGAATAAACCCTTTGTGAGAGCGATGGGAAAAGTGTATCATAAAGACCAGTTGTTTGCACGGCTTTATTTGCCGAGGCAAGAGCTTAGAAACTTCATTGAAGCGCTTTCAAAACTAGTGAGAACAAGGTTCATAGAAACGTACCAGTATGTAATTGAGGATCCAGCTAAAGTTGAGAGACAAACAATCTCTTACGAATTCTTCAAAGACGGCAATTGGAGATATGATCATCAGAAACACTTAGAGAAACTGCAATCTGCTATCGAAGAGTCCGTCATCCTCAGCTGAAGTTCACTTATGGCAAATATACATGAAACATTATTACCGAAAGTAAAATAAAATAGATGAACTGATTATTGACTGGAAGCTGCTCTGAATAGGAGTAAAGTATTATGATACCTGAGAAGAAACGCAAAATATCAGTGACAACCATACTGTCCTGCAACATAATGTCGATAAACGGCACTGCAATAGAATGGATAGACGCGAAAGAATTCAACCTCGCAGACCTAGTAAAAGCCATTGGAATTGACAATGAACATAAAGCAAAAGCAGTGGTCACGATAGAAATCGTGGAGCAACCATGTGAACTCTGCGGAAAACCCACACCAGGAGATAAGCTCTGCGACCAATGCGACAAACTGATTTGCGACTCATGCGCCAAGACCGACGCTACAGGCAGATACTGTCCAATATGCTTCGACCTAAAAAAACAACCACCTCAAATCTAATCTCGCTTTCTATATCTTCTTCACATTGTTTTCATTGTAGTTAAACCGAAAGAACTAATCAGAATCGTGAAAAACTAATTCCCCTATCTTATCGGCACAACAAAGACCTTGCTGTTTAGCCAACCTCTTTCCTTTATTCTCTTCTCAAAAGTTTCAGTAAGTTCTCTTGATTTCTCGTAACCTATAACAACGATGACTTTCTCCAAATATTTCAGATACTTCTCTACTTGCCCATACAACCTATCAAGTTCGCTGCTGCTAGGCTGAAACTTTATTTCAATTCCAACACCACTTATCTGGGCATCTATTTTCGCATTCTGGTAAGCCACTTGCGTATTGATGTCAGGATAGAATGCAGATAAGTAGTGAACAAGCATATTGTCAAGGTCTTTCTCAGTTTTAGGCGTCTTGTGACTTGTGAATTTTTTGATTCTGGCTAGTATTTCACTACTATCGGCACTTGCTTTTTCGGTTCCCTTTTTTGGTTGTTCCTTTTCAACTAATCTTTCTTTGCCTAACTTGTTCACTTTCATATTTTTGCGATTTTCTTCATTTTTGACAAGTGCTTGTCTTAAATCACTAAATAATTTCTTGTCGAAATCGCTGGAACAAAAGTAGAATCCTCTAAAACTATCAGGTGCAATCATGCCCAACCCATCATAAATTTTCACATAATCTTTAAGGCACTCACGGACACTATCAGTTGTAAAATCTGTGGTATAGTAGAGATAAACATAATGGGTTTGTATTACGTAACTCTTTTTCTTTAATAGTATTCTTGAGCCGTATTTTAGCGTTCTCTTTGCTTCAATTTTAAAGCCATCTTTCTCGTACTTTATTGCTTCTCTTTCCAGAAGACTCACGAAGACACCGTTAATTACAGAAGATACCATGCTCTACTTTTAAATTTTTGGACGTTTGTGTAGAAAAACCATGCAAACGCATAATAGCTGAACCGAAAGAATTAATCAGAGAGTAAGGAAGAAAACAAAATGAGCCTTAACTTTTGGGATGCGTTAACTGTTGGCACTGTTGGTGGTGCTTTAGCTGGTTTGACCGTTTGGAGTGTTAATTTAGTTAAGGAGATGACCATGACAGAAATCCACAAAAGAAGAGTGTATAACTGGTTATACCAGAGAACCAAAAAGGGCAAGGGCTTAACCGTTGGCTCACCCATTAATGACCCTCGATGGGTATCCACTTCGGAAATAGCATGTTTTACTAATTTAACAATAGAGAGAATACGATACATTTGTAGTATCCACAAAAAGATTAGACCCAAAACAGAGCAAGACGCTTGGAAAAATGTCCCTTTAAAAGAAGAATGGGCTATACGGGAGTTTGTGAGTTAAAACACTTACTTCCAGATACGCTACTTTTCAAAAGACTCCTACGAGCCATGATTTATCTGGTGTCACACGCTATAAAGAAGGTGTGCGTAGCGTTTTCTCTTTTTTATGGTAATTTTTTCTTTTGAGGGCTTCCTACGTAAGAATCTATGATTTTGTCTACCACTTCAGGCTTGTAACCCAAGTCTTTTAACTTCTCGCGTAGTTCCTTGTTGTCTTTAGTCATGAATTTTTTACTTCTTTGCCGTAAGACACTCGCTAATGCAGATGCTAACGTGATGCCTCGGAGACAGTGACTTTTTTCACCTCTAGCAGCCAATCGCATTGCAGAGTTTTGGCAATTTCACTTTCAATATCGCGTTTATTTTTGCTTGATGCTTCTGGAACTAGTTCTATGACGATCACAGCTTCTATCATGTTAAATCCTCCGTGAGCGTTATGGCGAAGCGATTATTTTAAGTTTGTGCAACCAAATTAGTTATGCATATTGCTTAACGGAAAACGTCATGTGAGGAACGTTTGTGAAAGCAAATAAGGTAACCAACATGCAAAAGGGCATAGGAAAATTCGTCAATCATCCCACACAAACTGGTAAACAACTCTACGACAAATTCTACATCTACATTCCAACACAAGTCGCAAAAGACGGAACATTCCCCTTCAAAGAGAACGACAAAGTTGAAATTGAAATTAAAGGAAAAACTCTAATCATAAAAAAGGTTAAGTCCTAACCTGACTAGATTTTTCTGTTTTTATGTTGTTTTTTTTGATTGTGAGTTGTATGTGTTTTTGTCGGCATGTTTTCTTGAGTGCGTTCAGTACTGTTTTGTCCCAGTTTTCTGTGTCATCTATCAACACGACTTTTTCATAGTCTGTTCGGTTAACATAACCCGCAACCTGTTCTGCTACGTATTCTCTTGTTTCTTTGTCAAGCGGCAAAGCCGTCTCATGCTGCGAAAGCGGGTAAACCTCATCCAACTCAACAGGAACCACTCCAAACGGAGCAGCATAAAAACAAACATGAACCTTATCCATCTCAGCTTGAAAATCCTGCTTAAGCAGTTTCCTAATCCTCTTATACTCATGCGATTTATGGAAAGGTTTACTCTCCGTCTGAGGCACGAGTACAAGCGTTTTGGCTTCTTTAGGCACAGAGTATCGTTCAGCCAGATTCTTCCTATACCGAGTGACTTCGGGTCGCGCAAGCCCAACTGAATCAAAAAAGAAAAGCCCACTATCCTTCACCGCAGGACTAAACTTCTCCACAAACTCACCATACTTACCCAACCGCTTCACAGCCTGAAGCAACGCAGGATGCGCACGCGCACGCATTTCCAAAAGCTCCCACAACCTACCATCCCTAATCGCCTGCTTAACCCGCCTCAACTCAGCAGCACACACGTACAAGTTATGCTCCGCAAGAAACGTCTGCCTCTCCTCAGCCGACAATTCCCATACCTGTTTCGGGCTTGCTCTCGTGCATTTTGGACATTGGCACGGAAAATAATCCATCTCACCAAGCCTAAACGTGCCACTCTCCGTCATGTACCTATCCTCCTTCGCGTACAACGCATACGCCGCCGAATCAAAAAAGTCACATCCAAGCGCTACCGCCAAAGCAAACATAAACGGATGCCCCGCACCAAACAAATGCAACGGTCTATCAACGGGCAAATTCATCTTCGCCGTCATCACCATGTCAACAAGCACGTCAAACCTGTAACGCTCCATCACCTCAGTCGGGCTTCCCAAAGCATAAACCTGAAACGGCAACTTACCCATCTCCCTAGCCGACCGCGCCACAAGACTCAAGTATTTTCCGCCCTGCACTGGACCAACCCAAAGAACATCATCACGACTCTTCTCCGTGAAAAACCTTCTCGCACGCTTCAGCGTCTCATCAACCGTCTCCTTCGCATACGCCTCACTCACCCTCCAGCCAGTCGGAATATCTAGAATCGTAGCAACATCCGATCCCACCTGCTCTTGATAACGCACGATCTCCTCCTGACTCGCTTGAATACCACCATAAACAAGAATCTGATAAGCACCAGAATCCGTCATCACCACACCGTTAAAATCCAGAAACCTATGCAACCCTTCCCGCACGGGCTTGTCGCTGAAACGCTGCTTCAAAATATACGCATTCGTAATAACCGCCTCAAAACCAAACTCCTCCCTAATCCTCCGAGGCGAAACAACCTGCATAACAGGATTAATAACAGGAAAAAGCAACGGAGTCTCAACCGTGCCACTCTTAGTCTTGAGCCTTCCAATCCTCGCAAGCAAGTCTTTCTCTTTTATCTCAAAAGACATCCTTCAAACCTAGAAAAAGAACACAGCGATCAAGCTTATAAAAAATGTTCAACAGACACAACGATACACGCTGAAAAAAGCATGCATCTCCATTCGTTCTCAAAATGACGTTTTACTGCAAGAATATAATGTCTGTAATACGCTTCGCATTCATGTTTCTTGCGTTCTGGTGTTGAGCAAAGACGCTGAAATATTTCCTCGTCAACCGCCTAACCTTATCCTCATCACTCGAATATTTCGCGTGAAGAAGCTCATGAATCAACGTCGCCATCGCCCTAGCTTTAATGTAAAAATAAACCATCTCCTTCTCAAAATCCCGCACCAACCTACGACAAAACTCCAACCTCTTCGGATAAATAAAAATCTCACCCTTCCGACTAAACTTTCCCGCAAGCCCCTTCCCGTTCTCCCTTCGAAACGGAAACATCCAGACCTGAACGTTCACAACCTGACACTCTTCAATGTTCTCCCTCCGCATCATCCAATCAAGAAACCTCTGAAAAAGAGGATTCCCCAAAGTCTTGAAAGTAACATTCGCATACTTAGCGTAAAACTTAACGTGCCTACTGGAAAAACCCTCAACCCTCTGAGAGCAAGCACTAATCTGTATCTTATTCGACAGTTTTTGCCGCGTTTCATCCACCATAGACTTTCCAACTTTTCTCCGAAGAAAACTAGAGAGAAACTAACTAGTACGCGCGTCCGCGCCTTCGGCCCATTCAACAACACATTATGTTCTGCAACGCATATTAACCTTGTCTCACAGGCTATCGCAACAGAACGCTACCTATAAAAGGACAAGCACACAATCCTAGCATAATCTCAGAAGCTTCGAAAACCATGACAGAAAAACCCGAAAGCACAACACCTCCACCTGCTCCTTCTCCAGAAAAACAGTTAATCGACAACCCATCAAACTTTCAATTCCACGCCGCATACCTAACCTACTCAACCACCTTCGACAAAACCGCTTCTGCCGAAGGCAAAAAACAATTGAATGAAAACATCACGGCTCTCCAGCAAGGAAAAATAGACTATCCAACGTTCTACTCAAACATAAGCCAATACCGCGGAGAAGAGGGTTCTCAGTACAGTTATGGCAGAACCTTCATAAAGGGACAGAAAAAACGTGAATGGCGCAGAAAAACGCAGAAGCATGAAAGAATCGAAAGACACAAAAAATAAACACCATCTGGTTTTAACCATGACACTAAACAAACTCGTAAAAGAAACCCTCTCAAGCAGCATCGCCAAATCATACGTAGCCCAAATCTGCCGCTTCCACCGAATCCAAGCCTCCACCATGTACCACGAGGCCGCCGAATACGTCAAAAACGAACTACTAATGCTCGGCTTAGAAGACGCAACGATCGAACAGTTCCCCGCAGACGGCAAACACCAATACTGGACCCACACCAGCCCCCTAGGCTGGACCATAAGAAGCGCCGAGCTCCGCCTAACCCAACCTGAAGAAAAACTCATCTGCACCTACGAAGACTGCCCTCAATGCTTGCACACGTTCAGCAACGCCACACCAAAAGAAGGCATAACCGCCGAACTCATCGATGTCGGCGCTGGAACCAAACCAGCAGACTACGAAGGAAAAAACGTCAAAGGCAAACTAGTCCTCGCCACCGGCAGAGCCCGACTTGTTCATGAACAAGCCGTCCACAAACACGGCGCAGTAGGCGTAATCACCGACACGATTACGTACGAGATGCCAGACGTCCGCGAAAGCCTAGACATCCCGGACGCACACGCTTACCAAGCCATCTGGCCTTCAGCCGAAGAACTGGACAAAACAGCCTTCGGCTTCTCACTCAGCAAACGCCAAGGAAACCAGCTACGCGCATTGCTGAAAGACGGCAAAACCGTGAAGCTCAAAGCCAGAGTAGACGCTGAACTGTTCGCTGGCAACGAAGACGTGGTAACTGCCACCATACAAGGCAGTGAGGAACCGGACCAAGAAATTTTTTTGATCGCACATCTGTGCCACCCGAAGCCCAGTGCAAACGACAACGCTTCAGGCTCAGGCCTGCTTCTAGAGATCGCAAGAACCATCAAAGCTTTAATTGCCTCGGGCAAGATCGAGCTGCCAGCCCGAACCATACGCTTTTTCTGGGTTCCTGAAACACTGGGCAGCGTAGCCTACCTCTCTAGTCACTCGGATTTGTCTAACCGTCTAGTCGCGGGGATAAACTTGGACATGGTCGGTCAAAACCAAGAACTCTGTCACTCCACGCTCAACTTAGACCGCACGCCCGACAGCTGTCCTTCTTACCTGAATGATTTTGTCTACAGCCTAATCGAGCAATCCGTCGACATCTTCGACCCGATCACACATTTCGGTTCAGGTAGCACGTTCCGCTACCGAACGCAGACGTTCAGCGGCGGCAGCGATCATGCTGAGTTCACTGAAGCCACGACACACGTGCCCTGCGTCATGCTCCTGCAGTGGCCAGATCTGTTCTACCACACAAGCGAGGACACAATCGATAAGGTCAGCGAGGACAGCCTTATACGAGTCGGCTGGATAACTACCGTTGCCGCTCTAACGTTGGCAGATGCCGATCATGAAGACATCTTGCTGTTCGCGCATCAAACTGCTACCGGCGGCTTGGCTCGAATAGCGGAAACCAGCTGCAAAGCTGTAGAAGCGTTGCTTAGAGTGCAGGACGAGCTGAAAATCAAGAACAAACAAGCCGACCTAGCCACAGAGCTTGCTAGAACAGCCGCGTATTACAAGAGCAAGATTGAACACATCGTTTTGCGCGAGCAGCAAGCCGTCAAATCAGTGACAAGACTCGGAGAACACCCCGAACTGGCAGTCTTCATCGACAAACACTGTGAAGACATCATGAACTACGGCAGGAATGAGACCGCGAAAATTGAAGAAGCCGAAGGCTTTATCGCAAAAACGTTAGCCGTCAAGCTTCCTGAAAGGCTTGAGGAAAC
>Ga0335070_10007268_pt1 | contig 12991 bp, 13 predicted proteins | sample Lox_Sample_13_FD_206722 | JGI IMG/M metagenome (GOLD analysis project Ga0335070, IMG submission 206722) | Soil microbial communities from Loxahatchee National Wildlife Refuge, Florida, United States - Lox_Sample_1.3 | ecosystem: Environmental > Terrestrial > Soil > Wetlands | place: USA...
AGTGTTTGACTACAAAGGTTTTGAAATCAGTCTCTTCAACGGCGGAAGGATGCTGATAAAAAACGTAGAAGACGAGAAGTCAGCTCTAAGGGTCTACAGCGAGGTCAGAAAGAAGCTTGAAAGCGGTTGACAATCTATTTATTTAGGTCTCAAAAGATATGTAAGTTGCCGGGGTGGCCGAACCGTTCAGGCGGCGGCCTGCAGAGCCGCTATATATGGGTTCAACTCCCATCCCCGGCTCCATCTAAGCATTCTATCGGATGTGCTGGAAAAAGCACGTCTTCGTAAAGATTTCCTCACCAAAATCCTTATCCCATACAGCGCGCCTGACAGCGTGGTTGCTTCGAAGAGAAATCCTCTTATCAGTCGATCGCATTAGCTTTGTTCCGCGGTGATAGTCGATTGCCGAAGATCCTTGTTCTTTACTATAGCCGAACTGGAAACACCGAAAAAATGGCCAAAGCCGTGACTGAGGGGGCGAGGTCTGTTCAAGGGGTTGATGTCGACTTGAACTATTATGTCTCTCCTGAAGAACTGGCTGGTTTTGACGCCATTCTTGTAGGGGTCGCAACTTATCATCATGACATGCCCGTCAGTTTCAAGAGTCTCTTCGAGGAAGTGGCCGTGAGAAATATTAACCTGAAAGGAAAGGTTGGAGCCGCGTTCGGATCTTACGGTTGGAGCGGTGAAGCAGCCAAGCTGGTTATCGAAATCATGAAAAACAAGTTCGAAATGAACGTTACGGAACCGCCGCTTCCAATTAAGTACGAGCCAGATCAGACGAGCATCGAGAAATGCAAGGAACTCGGAAAAAGAATCGCCGAAAGACTTATTCACACAACCTAGCATGTTCCTAGAAGAAGGAGACAAAGATTTTGAGCTCAAAGGATGAACTCGTCCAGTTTCTAAAAGATCAAATCAAAGTCGAAAACAAGATTGTCGAATCGCTAAACAAGTCCCTGCCGGAGATTGGAAATCCGACTGTCAAAGGCGTGTTGAAGGGAGTATCCTTGGACTCGGTGAAACATGCGGAAATGTACTCTTCAGCCGTGACGCTGCTCACAACAGTGTCCAAAGCTCTGACACAGGAGAACTTGGACAAACAGAAGGATCTGGTCGAAAAACACATACAGATGGAAGCTGAACTCATTCAAAAAATAGGCAAGACACTGCCAAGCGTCAAAGACAGGAAGGTCAGACTTCTCCTTGAAGCAATACTGTCGGACGAGATAAGACACCACGCACTCCTGAAAAACGTGCTGGAAATCCTAGTTAAAGGAGAAACCATAACTGAGGCAGATTGGTGGGACATGCTCTGGAAGGACGTTCCATTCCACGGCGCACCAGGAGGCTAAGAGACCGCCGAAGACAAAAAAACCGCCTCTCAAATCACGGACTTTTCTGCGGACCTGTTGATGCAGAAGGAGCGCGCATGTCCTCCTAAGTGTCAAACCCTCCTCCTGGGATCGAGCAGTCTGTCAAAGTTTCCCTCAATCCTAATTCCCGTCTCGTGGATCGTTTCTTTTGCCGTCTTGCCATTTCTGCTGGTTCTCAGTGCTACTTCGGCGCGCGCGCTTTTGACCTCGGCAAGAGCGCGAAAAAAGGATACGGGAAATCTTCTTCCGCTTATCCGAAAAGGCTGGATTGCTCTCTGAGTAGCTATCCCCCAACACGCGTCTTTGGAACTTCAACTTCTCCCCGTTCCTTCCTCATTTTGTCTTTCATGATCGTCAATCCTTCAGGATTTCAATCCCCATGCCTTGAGCATCAAAAGATTGAGGAGGCTACGAACCAGTTGCTGATTTGTGGCTTCTAGTGCTTTTGAACTTTTGTCGTTGCTCGTTTCAATGGCTTGCTCAGGTTTAGGGGTTGAGGGTTCGGTCGAAATGAATATAAGATGTGAGGGTTTACTGAGCTTCTAATACGAGAGGAAGCTCAGCCTTCGAATGGCAAATGGTTTTGAACGGTGATATTGCATGGCAGCCACTAATTCGGAACGGAAGAAGGATTTGCAGGAGCCGCTTGGCTGGGCACAGAAGGCGAGCCCTGAAGATATTCTCTGCGTGCCAATTGACGATGTTCTTAAGAGCTTGGAGAGCTCCCGCTTAGGCCTTACCTCGTATCAGGCGCAGGAGTCCCTGAAAACCTATGGCTACAACGAAGTGGCCAAGAGAAAGAGAACCACGGCCGTGGTAAAGTTTCTCTCGGGTTTCAAGAATCCTCTGATGCTCATTCTATTGTTCGCGGGTGTGGTGACGGGCTTTTTGGGGGATCCGGTGGAAGCATCGATAATTCTGATAATAGTAATGTTGGGCGTCGTGTTGATGTTTTTTCAGGAATCCAAGGCTGAAAAGGCAGCAGAAGAGTTGAAGCAAAGGGTTGCAACAACTGCCACGGTGATGAGAGATGGTGGCAGCAGGGAAATTCAGCTTTCAGAAATAGTGCCTGGAGATGTTATAGCGCTTTCTGCTGGAGATCTTGTTCCTGCTGACGCGAGACTGATAACTGCAAAAGACTTTTTCGTGGATCAGTCGGCTTTGACTGGTGAATCGTTTCCTGTGGAGAAGACTCCCGGCGCTTTGAGTGCGGAAGAAGCTTGCAGTGTCAGTGAGTGGAACAATTATCTCTTCATGGGAACTTCGGCAGTGAGCGGTTCAGCAAAGGCTGTGGTCGTGAAGACAGGAAGGTTTACGGACTATGGGAAAATTGTTAAGAAACTTGTTGAGAGAAGGCCTGAGACCGAGTTCGAGAGGGGGTTAAGGCGATTTGGATATTTGATCATGCAGGTGACTTTTGTACTTGTTATTTTTGTGTTGTTCGTGAAGGCTTACACTACGGGTAAGCCTTTGGAAGCATTGCTCTTTTCAGTCTCGCTTGCCGTGGGTTTGACGCCGGAGCTTCTGCCGGTTATTCTTTCTGTTAACCTTTCGAAGGGTGCGTTGGCAATGTCGAAGGAGGGCGTCATAGTGAAGGATCTGGCGTCAATCCAGAACTTTGGCAATATGGACGTTTTGTGTACGGACAAGACGGGGACGCTGACCGAAAATAAGGTTAGACTTGCTTTGCATGTTGATCTTGAAGGAAACGAGGATCCGAAGGTTTTGCTGTATTCTTACCTGAACAGTTATTATGAGACTGGACTTAAGAATCCATTGGACGAGGCAATCCTTGAACACGAAGACGTCCACGCGGAAGGCTTTGAAAAGATCGACGAAGTTCCTTTCGACTTTGTGAGAAGACGAGTTTCAGTCGTCACTGAACACGAGAGAGAACGATTCTTCATAACCAAAGGAGCACCAGAAGAGATATTCAAAGTTTGCTCCTACTACGAGCTTTCAGAAAAAATGTATGACTTGACCCCTGAAACGGAAAGAAAGATTGAACAGAAATACTATGACTTGAGCGCCGAAGGCTACAGGGTTCTAGGTATCGCATACAAGAAGGTCAAAGAAGAAAAGACTGTGTATTCCCTCAATGATGAAACCGAAATGATTTTCCTCGGTTTTGTGGCCTTCATAGATCCTCCCAAAGAAACCGCCAAAGATTCCCTCGAACAGTTCAGAAAAGACAACATACAGCTCAAGGTTCTGACTGGCGACAACGAGCTAGTCACGAGAAGAGTCTGTGAACAGCTGGGCTTCGAGGTTAAAGGAGTGGTCATGGGAGTCGACGTTGCAAAGATGAACGACGATGCGCTTGCAAGAGTCGTTGAGACGGCCAACATTTTTGCCAGGGTGACTCCCTCGCAGAAAGACAGAATCATCAGCGCACTGAAGAGTAATGGACATGTCGTAGGCTTTCTCGGTGACGGAATAAACGATGCCCCATCGATGAGGGTGGCGGATGTGAGCATTTCCGTCGAGAACGCTGTAGATGTGGCAAAGGAATCAGCAGATATCATCCTTCTGCACAAAGACCTCACGGTGCTTGATAAAGGCGTTCTTGAGGGAAGAAAAACCTTCGGCAACACGATAAAATATGTCTTGATGGGAATCAGCTCGAACTTCGGAAACATGTTCAGCGCCGCTGGCGCATCTCTGTTCATAGGGGCAATAACGAATTTTCAATATCCAATGCTGCCTATTCAGATACTCCTGAATAACCTTCTTTACGATCTGTCAGAGTTAGCTATTCCAACAGATAACGTGGACGAGGAATACATTGAAAAGCCAAAGAGGCTGGACATTTCATTCATCAGAAACTTCATGATATATTTTGGGCCGATAAGTTCGATTTTCGACTTCTTAACTTTCTTCATAATGCTCAACGTTTTCTCCGCGTGGAATAATGGTCCGCTGTTTCAAACAGCCTGGTTTATTGAATCTTTGTGTACCCAAACATTGGTGATATTTGCAATAAGAACTACGAAAACGCCCTTCTTCAAGAGCAAGCCCAGCAAAACTTTGCTCATAAGCAGCTTGTCAGTGGTTGCCGTTGCGATATTGCTACCTTTGTCACCATTGGGCGGCATATTTGGGTTTGATAGAAATCTGCCGAGCACATTCTTTCTGTTCTTGGCCGTCTGTGTCGTGGCCTATTTTGTGATGGTTGAATCGTTGAAGAGCCTATTCTATAAACGGTACGGCCAACGTTTGGAGCAAGTTCTTGTTCCGGCTAAGGGTCCGCCGTTACTTACTCCGACGGTGAGGTTGACTCAAGACATGGTGGCGGTAATTTGCTTGCGGCCCGAAAGCGAGATTTCAGAGGATTCACTGCTGGACGATCTCAAGTCAATCGTGGCCTATCCGATCGACTCTGACCAGGTTATCCGCAATCTTCATCACATGCGGCGCACGGGACTAGTGGACATAGACTGGCGCAAAGGCATAATCACGCGCAAACCGTCCATGAAAGGCTATGTGGAAAAGCTTACTAAAAGTGACCTTTGGCCGAGGGTGGCGGACGACTGGCAGAGAATTGGCTCTTTGGTTCAGTCAAAGTACAAACAAGTCAACCCGGAATACCAGAAACTTCTCCAGTCTTGGGGCCCGGGACAGGATCGTAAAGTTACCTAATTCATCTAACGCAATCTGGAGACAAGTTGCACGCGCCATCTCGTCAGATATCTTGTCGGGACAGTGAGTGCTTGGCCGTCTGTCAACGTGCTGTCTTGTTTCCCCCTTTGTTATGGGTTCTTGCATGTTGGTGAGATAGCTTCGTCTTTTCATGTTTTCCTGTTGCTTCCCTTTTCACGGCGCAGTAGGCTGTGAAGCACGCTGTTTGTAGGGTCGACCCTCTACTCTTTATTTGTAAGGTCAGACGTAATCTGTAAATGTAATCTGTAAATGTAATCTGTAAATGTAATCTGTAAATGTAATCTGTAAATGTAAGAAATACCCGTAATGTCATTTCGTCGACCCCTCGGTTCTCTTGTTTAGGTCTGACATTATGTTGGAGTACAAGATCTCAATGTTGTGTGGCAAGAACTCCGTAATCTGGCTGTTAGGGTTACCTGTGTTTCTTTGAGCTTAATGTTTAACATTATGTTGGAGTACAAGATCTCAACATTGCACCGTGCTCCCCCGGCTTTTTTTCTTTACGTCTGTTGTAATGTTGTGGCGTAATGTTGTGGCGTAATGTTGCAGGGTAACCACGATGTTCTTCGACCGCCTCGCCGCCCCCGGCTCTACGTTTGTGAGGTTAATTGTAATGTTGCTTTGTGACAAACAATGTTGAAAACAGGCTGGACAGTGCCTCACGGTTGATGCGTCTGGTTTTTTTGTGTTGTTAGTTGTAATGTTGTTTTGTGACAATTCTTTCGGGCCACACTCAATTTGTAATGCCAGACGTAATGCTGCGCTGTGACAAAGCGGAGTTGTGGCGGCCCGTTGCTAAACAGCGTTGTGTGCGTCAAAACACTGGTACCAGTATGCTTCCACACTTAAATCAGGGAGAAGTCGGCGCGCTAAGACTGTAATGCCTCTGACTCCATAGGTTTTACTGTTTTGGGGTTTGATGTTGCGGCAAGCAGGTTTTGAGCGAGAGCCATTTGTGGTCCGTGCTGTTGTCATTTAGCGTGAGGACCGGATGAATCCTGAGGGAAGGAGTCGTTTTGCCTGAAGGGTTCTATCGTTGTTAAAGGAACGATTTGTTCATCTTTCCTTTTCTTTCCAGTTGGCTCAACATTCAGCTCTACCTTTTCGATTAGATTTTCGTCGTCCACAAGATATGTTGCTGCCGTTAAAGTCTCGACAGCCAATTTGTGCACGCCTTGCAGCATTGTGCCCACTTTGAAGCCCTTGGCGGTTGTGGAGTAGGAGGTTGGTCTCTTTCTGGTGAAAACCAGTTTCTTTCCTTTCAGTCTGCGCAGGTACTTGTACGTTCTTCTGAGTGAGATTCCGGCTTCTCTTGCGAGTGACCGGGCGGAAATTCCTTCTTTGGGAATTCCTTCGTAAACCTTCTTTTCGGTTGGAGACAAATCTGACTTGTCTGGTCCTCTTTTTGTTGTGAACAAGAAGACGTAGTCTTTCTCGGCGCTTGTTTCGGCTAGTGCTGCTTTCTGCAGACGGCTAAGAACGCGGGCTAGGCTTTTCTCAGGGATTATCCCTTTTAACCCTTCATGGGTACGTGGCCCTTTCATGAGCGCGTCTAAAGCTATCTCTTCGTAGCATTCAGAGTGTGGTGACAGGAATCCTTCAAGATCATGAAAATCCTTCATTAGATCGCTGATTCTGCGGCCAAAAAGGGTCGAATGGTATAGGTTTTGATATTCATCAGCAATTCCGACTGTTATCAGTGGGTTGAGGTATTCTTGGCTTATCGTTTGCTGGCTGTGGTTGAAGCCTAGTTTTCGCAGTTGCTGCTGAAGCTGCGCTATTGAATGAGGCTCCTCTGAGATTATTTCCAGAAGCTGTAACCGTCTCTTATTCTTCAGCGTGTTCAGTAGGTTCGTCATGAAGTCGGGGGTCCTTGTTTTTTCGTGCAGCTTTCTGAGCTCGTTCTTGAGCTTCCAGCTCTTGCATCCCGAAACACACGTGAAGGGAGATAACGGTTTACAATTCTTGCAAGTTTTCTCTATAGCTCCTAGCAAGTCTGCTAGGCTTGTTTGTTTGTCCGCCCGTTGCGACAAGCTTGTCGTGTTTCTGCCTTCCATCGTTCAGGACCTTCAAGCGTATGTCGCGACAGGTTTGGAGAAAGGGTCAAAATCGCTCCAAAAAGAGAGTTTGAGCCTGTTTGAACCTGTCATGACATACGTCATAATTGATATGACATACGTCATGTTTAAATACTTTTCCAACCTGAATAGGTCAAACGGTGAATTCCATTTGATACTTCCATGCGAGGTTGCAGTAAGATCTGTTATACCCGCTGTCAGAGCGTTAATCGCAAACGAACTTATGGAAGAGCAGGGCTTGAAGCAAGATCAGGTGGCGGAGATTCTTGGCATATCGCAGTCTGCGGTGAGCAAGTATTCCCGAAAGGTCAGGGGACGTGCAATAAAGGTTGATGACATAGAAGAAATACGGCCGTTCATCGATGGCATGGTGATACTGCTGTTGGATAGAACACGTCAAAGTGCCGAACTGCTTCAACTCTTCTGTCAAGCATGCATAGCCGTAAGAAAGACGAGTCTTATGTGCACGTTCTGCCAAAAATCAGACCCGAAGATCAAGTTAGAAGAATGCAGGTTTTGCACAGCAGTATCTGAAGAAGTTCAGAGGTAGATTGGAGTGTCTTCGTTTGACGAAAAGGCCGTCCTTGACATCCTCGATAATGCGAGCAAATGCGTCGTGAACATAAGCACAATTAAATTTGTTCGACGCACGTTCTATCAAGCAGTTCCCGTTGAGGGCATGGGTTCTGGAACGATAATTGATCCAAAGGGCCAAATTCTAACCAACAACCACGTCGTGGGCGGAGCACACAAAATAGCCGTGACACTGTGGAACGGTGAGATCCTGGAAGGAGCAACAGTCGGTGCATGCGCCGTACACGACACGGCCGTTGTGAAGGTAAGGAAACAGGATCTAATAGCTGCTGAGTTGGGAGACTCAGACAAGCTCAGGGTTGGTCAAAGAGTTTACGCTATTGGAAACCCGTTCGGGCTAGCGGGCGGTCCAACCGTGACTTCTGGAGTGATAAGCGCGACGAACAGGACTATAGAGTCTCAAAGGGGGTTGGTTGAGAATCTCGTTCAGACTGATGCGGCGATAAATCCTGGAAACAGCGGAGGCCCGTTGGTTGATCTTGAAGGAAAAGTCGTCGCCATTAACACGGCGATAATCCCTTATGCCCAAGGAATCGGGTTTGCCATACCCATAAATTCTGCAAAGAAATGCACGAGCGAAATGATACGAGAGGGAATCTCGATCAGACCTTGGCTAGGAATAATAGGTCTAGGCCTAACCGAAGAGGTTTCCCGGTACTACGATTTGCCATTAGAGCGCGGCGTTCTCATAACGAAGGTCGCAGACGGAAGCCCAGCACAAAGAGCAGGAATAATAATGGGCGACATAATCCTGCATATAGACGACACCGATATCGGAAGCATTGAAGACCTGCTGATGCTGATTCACCAAAAAAAAGTTGGAGAAAAAGTTAGAATCATCGTCCTTCGCGGGGGCTTCAAACAGTTCTTTGAAGCGACCCTGAGCAGCATGCCCCAGGACAGACCCGTCTAATCGCTCAGAGCCTATTCAAACTTGCAAAATAAAGATATGCGTGTTTCACCAAACCTAAAGTACGACGTTAGCCAAAGTCAAGAGGTGATGATGAATGGTCAAAGAGATGACTGAAACCAATCTTAGAAGCGCGTTTGCTGGCGAAAGCCAAGCCCACGTCAGGTACAGAATCTTTGCAGAAAGAGCCGAGAAATCAGGTTGGCCCAACGTGGCCAGGCTGTTCGGTGCAATATCCATTGCAGAGAGAATTCACGCGGGAAACCATTTCAGAAACATACTGACCAAAGGAGGGGCACAAACAGTTTCAGCTGCAGTCTTTGGTGCCCGAAACACTTCAGAAGATCTTCAAGCAGGAATCGACGGCGAAACGTTCGAGATTAACGAGATGTACCCTGTCTACAAGGCTGTGGCTCAATTTCAGGGAGAAAAAGCTGCAGAGACGAGTTTCACGTGGGCGTTGGAGACTGAAAAAGTCCACGCTAGTCTGTACAGAAAAGCCAAACAAGCCGTGGACCAAGGCAAAGACGCCGTTTTGGGGCCCATCCAAATATGCAGTGTCTGCGGCTTTACGATTGAAGGAGACGCACCGGACAAGTGTCCGATATGTGGCGCCTCAAGAGACACGTTCAAAACTTTCTAGGTCGGCTTTGCTCTGCATTAAATGTAAGCAATGGGTAGTCCATCCTGCCAGAACGATTGCGGATTTGCTCTAGGACGAAAATGGAGTGTGTGTTGAGAGTGGCCTCTAATGAGAAACCAGTCGGACGAGTAAGTCTTGCTTTGCTAGCTTTGATTTCCTTCGTTATCTCCTTCGCGATTGCAAGAACATTCACGACAATCCGCAGGAACATGGTTTTGAGAGTCGCTGGTTTTCACATTCACCACTTCTGGTATGGCACAATACTCTTGGTGATTGGCGTTTGTCTAGCGGTGGGCTACAAAGAAGAGCGAATCGTTAGACCGGCAGTTGTCCTTATTGGCTCCGGCGGAGGACTTATCGGGGACGAAGTTGGCCTACTGCTCACCGGAAATTACTGGACAGGAATCACTTACACGTTAGTCGTCATTTTCCTTGCCTCCGTTTCCGCTGTCCTCTTGTTCAATAGGTACTCAAGAGCAATTTCGGCGGAGATCAAAGGATTTACGAGGAGCAGGGCGAGCTTCTACTTCGGCATCATTCTAGCGGCGGTTTCAATCGCGTTCTTAACAACGAGAAACTCCTTGGTAGCCCGCATTTCAACTTTGACAACCATAGCTGCCTGCATCATAATAATCGCTTATATCGTTCAACGGATTCGCAGAAAGCAGCACTAATAGTGGCAAGTTGTATCTGCCAGGCAAAATTCTGTCAAACCAATTTGGTGCGGGCGGCGCGCTAGGGACTAGATACATAGGGCACGCACTGTCTAGGGGTTCTACACTTTGCTAGTAATACTTATTAAGTCTCAAGATGCAGGTTACGGAATAAATGGGTGAAAGAATGAGAAAAGCCGGTATTCCTAAGAGAGATGCAAAAGACCGAAAGAGGCAGAACTCAGAACCTGATGCAGAAGCTGTACGAACCCTGAGAACAGTAAAAGATCAAGAAGCCTTCTACTTCTACGAGGCTGTTGGCAAGCCAACGGGCGAACTTGCCAGAAACCTTTCAGACTTTCTTAATAAGGTCAAGGTTGTCAAATCGGAAAGTCTAGTGTTCCATCTTCAAAGAAAAGACTTTCAAAATTGGGTCGCAAACACCCTAGGCGATTCAAAACTTGCCGAAAAACTGGGAAGAATATCTCCTTCAAATGGTAATAACCTTCGAACAAACGTTTGCAAAACTGTCGAGAATCGTATCGAAGAACTCAGAGAATCATCCTTAGCGATTTCGATTGAAGATGAACGAACCGTCGTCCCCGTCAGAGTCTAGTTCCGACATACGCGAAAAACATTGTCCAATGGACTATTATCCTATCCAAATCAAAAGACAAAGCTTCCATCTTTTCTAACTGCCTAAGAATTCGCTGCCGATTGATCCATTTTCACCCGCACACGCGTCTACTTTTTTTCGCTCTCGCGGGCAACTCGCCTAGGTTGCGTTCGTCATGAGACTCCGAAAGCTTTTCACTTAACTCAGAGGCGCACCCATTTCCTGCACTCGTTTTTCATGTTCTAGGCGTTCACTTTCAAGTCATTCAAGAACAGCGCGCGCAGGTATTCTGCTAGGCTTTTTATAAACTCTACGTCTTGGCGCGGGCTCCATACGGACAAACCGTGAAAGTTTAAAAGCCTTCATTTGGCTGAGGTTAATCAACAGGGTCTGCAGGCCAGTTTCTCGAATATTCTGGAGCTGCGTCCCCTAGCAAGAGAGGTTAACATGGCGCGCGCTATTCTGGTTACTTGGGCTTACCGTCTTTGCAGAAGTAGCTTATTGGTTTGCCTTTGCTGAGATTGAAGTCCCTGAAAACCTGACAGCTGCCACATGTGCACATTTTGTTGAAATCGAGATCTTTGCAGAGCGCAACGCCATTAGCACAGTACGGTCCGGGAATATCGTCCGCCTTAGGTGCCATCGCGGCAATCTGCTCTTTGGGCATGTTCTTCATCATTTCATCACTCATGTTCTTCATCTGTTCTCTTGACATGCTCCTGATCTTTCCGATGTTCATGTCCTTCAACATCTCCACGTTCTTCATCATCCCAGGGCTCATGAACTGCTTTGCCTTTTCAGGGTTCTGCATCATCATATTTCTGGCCGTTATCTTGGGTTTGACGCACGCGCTGTCAGCTTGGACTGGACACAGTGCACACTTGCATTTCATCATCACGTCGTAAGTTAGCGGAACCTTAATCTCCTTGTGACCAAAAAAACTCAAAAATCCACCTCCTTCCCGCTTTCATGTAACTTTATCACACTTTTCGTGCATGCTTTCATATCATATAGTGCCCATATAAGCCATGACAAATATGATTGCAATCTGGAATATCGTCTGGCTGCCAGCAAAATAGAAGTTTCGCATGCCAAGCCTCACGATCTTCTCTGTATCCGGGTTTGGTTTCCTAAGCTCGAGAAAGACACGAACCTCGTTAGGCAATATCAGAGCAAAGCCTTGAACTGATAAGATAATCACAATGATGAAGGCCGCAATTATGGGTGTTGAGAAGAAACTCCAACCTAGACTAATGGCCAGGTAAACGCCCGCAGTAATGGCTACCGAAGCAAGGGCGGGCATGAAGAACAACATGATTGGCACGAGTTTCTTTATGATCTCGACACGGCTTTGAGTCGAGATATCTTTCAATACCCTGCTCATAACCAGCCCCATAAACAAGTCTATGCCGGTCCAAGTTCCACCGGTCAGCACATGGACATAAGTTAGCAGAAGAAGGCTTCCGCTCAACAGCGTAGCGATCAACGCAACCACAGGGACAGTCAATGTCAGGATGGCGCTTGGTCCTACGATCCGGCCAGTTTGGCTGGCTGAAGCTGTTGTGCCTTGAGGCTGTGTCATAAACGTTTCTCCGCATCCATTACGGTTACGAGACCTATTTTGCTGAGTTTTGCTACTAACGCAATCTAGCGCGAGCCTTATGGAGCAAAATCTCGCAAATAAAGAGATAAGGGATTCTTGCTATAGTAGCAAATTACACATAGATGCGCACGTTTGGCTTCAGTGCGCGCATGGTTCGAGTACCTGCTATTCTTGCCTTCTGCAACCAAGATTGCCAGATGCGCCATACGGTAATGCTTGACTCAATAGAAGTAGCGAGACATCAAAGACATGATAGCTGTATAGTCAAGTTGGTTTTTTCGGCTTCTGAGACTTCGTGTTCCACTTTCTCAACGAATTCGCCACATCGTGAGAGGGTAATCGCTTCCTTGTGGACATGAATAAGGTACGATCAATGAGAGACTTCCATCTTTCTTCAAAATGCGGTGGAATTCTTTCAAGCCCTCGTGGATATTTTGGGGTTCGCCGTGGGCTCTCACGGCGCCAATGAAATTGTCCTTGAGAAGTGTGTTTTCGACAGTCGTGTCCAAGGTGAGAAGGTTTCCGCATTCTATGTTAACCTTCATTGTGGGCGGCTTGAATAAGTAGATTTTTCCTTCCTTGAATCTGGTGCGAGCATAAGTGTTCATTAATTATTTTTGAACTTTTTTCTTCTGATTAAGCCTTCTTTTAGCTTGGATAGGTTTTTAGAGGCGAGGGTGTAAGGGGATTTATGAGTTAAGCCTTTTAGGAGGTGATAAAACGTTTTGGACGCGCGCGCGTTTATGAAACTTTGTTCCAGTGTTGATGAGCCGTGTAGTGTCATTGAACTGTTCATGGTCAGCACAGCTCTTGAAACTCCTCTTTCCAAAGAGGGGCCTAATGGGTCGATGAAATCAT
>Ga0335070_10007269_pt1 | contig 12991 bp, 11 predicted proteins | sample Lox_Sample_13_FD_206722 | JGI IMG/M metagenome (GOLD analysis project Ga0335070, IMG submission 206722) | Soil microbial communities from Loxahatchee National Wildlife Refuge, Florida, United States - Lox_Sample_1.3 | ecosystem: Environmental > Terrestrial > Soil > Wetlands | place: USA...
CGGTCGGTGATCTGCAGGAATCCGTCGGGGTCGATGGTGGCGACGTCGCCGGTGGGAAACCAGCCTTCGACCAGCGGGTCGCCACCCTCGCCCTTGAAGTAGCCGGAGATGATCCACGGCCCCTTGACCTGCAGGTCGCCGCTGGCCTTGCCGTCCCAGGGCAGCTCCTTGCCGTCGGGGTCGACGATGCGCATCTCCACGCCGTAGACGGCCCGCCCCTGCTTGGTCATCACCGCCAACTGGGCGTCGGCGCTCTGGCCGAGCTGCTTGTTCTTCAGATGGCACACCGTGCCCAGCGGCGACATCTCGGTCATGCCCCAGGCGTGCAGCACCGTGACGCCGTAGTCGTCGCGGAAGGTCTTGATCATCGCCGGAGGGCAGGCCGAGCCACCGATCACCGAGCGCTTCATGGTCGAGAACTTCAGGCCGTGCTGCTTCATGTGGTTGATCAGCCCCAGCCACACGGTGGGCACGCCGGCCGACAGCGTGACCTGCTCGTTCTCGATCAGCTCGTACACCGAGGCGCCGTCGAGCGCGGCACCCGGAAACACCAGCTTGGCGCCGGTCATCGACGCGCTGTACGGGATGCCCCACGCATTGACGTGGAACATCGGTACGACCGGCAGGATGGACTCGCGCGCCGAGATGCCGATGCCATCGGGCAGCGCGGCGCCGTAGGCGTGCAGGATCGTCGAGCGGTGGCTGTACAGCGCCCCCTTCGGGTTGCCGGTGGTGCCGCTCGTGTAGCAGAGCGCGGCGGCGCTGCGCTCGTCGAACTGCGGCCAGGCGTAGTCGGTCGGCTCGCCGCTGAGCCACTCCTCGTAGCTGCGCAGCCCCGGGATGCCGCTGTCGGCCGGCAGCTTGTCGGCGTCGCACAGCGCGATCCAGTGCTTGACCGTCTTGCAGTGTTGCCAGACGCCCTTGACCACCGGCAGGAAGGTCATGTCGAAGCACAGCACCTGGTCTTCGGCGTGGTTGGCGATCCAGGCAACCTGATCGGGCGCGAGGCGCGGGTTGATGGTGTGGATCACGCGGCCACTGCCGCTGATGCCGAAATACAGCTCGAAGTGGCGGTAGCCGTTCCAGGCCAGCGTGGCCACGCGGTCGCTGAAGCCGAGCTTCAGCCGATCGAGCGCGCGCGCCACCTGGCGCGCGCGTCGCGCCGCGTCGGCGTAGGTGTAGCGGTGGATGTCGCCCTCGACGCGGCGCGAGACGATCGGCGCGTCCTGGTGGTGCCTGGCGGCAAACTCGATCAGCCCCGAAATCAGCAGCGGCTGCTCCTGCATCAAACCCAACATGCACAGTCTCCTTGGAGCGGCGACCCCAACCGCCGCCAGCTGGCTATTGTGGGGCGCCCCGGCGCTGCCGCATGGGGTGATTCCCTCCCGCAACCGCGTGTGACCGCTGGCGCCGACAATGGCACCATGAAGACCGTGCCGACGCCGTCGGTTGTCCTCGACTCGCCACACTCGTGGCCGCGCCCTGGGTGCCCGGCGGGCTGAAAGGTTTGCAGCAGCCGATCGACGAATGCCCGAGCACGACGCCGGGCTTCCGACCGAATAATGGCGCTGCGCGTGCAATCTCTTGTTCGCCCCGAAGCTGCCCTCACCTGACACGCCATGAGTCACGACACCGACGACCCCCGCTACCCCGTGCACAAGACCGACGCGCAGTGGCGCAGCGAGCTCGACCCGATGCAATACCGGGTCGCCCGCAAAGGCGATACCGAGCGTGCGTTCAGCGGGAAGTATTGGGACCATTGGGCCGACGGCACCTACCGTTGCGTCGGCTGCGGTCAGACGCTGTTCGAGAGCGACGCCAAGTTCGATGCCGGCTGCGGCTGGCCCAGCTGGTGGAAGGAGGCGGTGCCCGGCCGGATCGAGCGCCTGACCGACTACAGCCATTTCATGAAGCGCATCGAAGTGCGCTGTGCCAACTGCGGCAGCCATCTCGGTCATGTGTTCGACGACGGGCCCGAGCCCAGCGGCGAGCGCTATTGCATCAACTCCGCGTCGATCGACTTCAAGGCCAAAGGCTGAGCGGGCGCGCAGCGGGCGCCTGCGGCGACGCTACACTCGCGCCGCGCATGAAACTGCTGCTCGACTTCCTGCCGATCATCCTGTTCTTCGGCACCTTCAAGTACGCCGAAGCCAACACCGCGTGGGCGGCCGCGTTCGCCACCCAGTACCTCGGCGGCATCGTCGCCGGCGGCGTGGTCGGCCCACAGGAAGCGCCGGTGTTGCTGGCCACCGTGGTGGTGATCGCCGCCACGCTGATCCAGGTGGCCTGGCTCAAGCTGCGCGGCCGCAAGGTCGACCTGATGCTGTGGGTGAGCCTCGGGCTGGTCGTCGTGCTGGGCGGCCTGACCGTGTGGTTCCACAGCGAGACGTTCATCAAATGGAAGCCCAGCGCGCTGTACTGGACGATGGGCCTGGCGCTCGGCGTCGGCCAGCTCATGTTCGGCAAGAACTTGTTGCGCGTGCTGCTGGGGGCGCAGCTGCACCTGCCGGACGCGGTGTGGACACGGCTCAACTGGGCGTGGGTCGTCTTCTTCGCGCTGATGGGCGTGCTCAACTTGTGGGTGGCCTACACCTTCTCGACGGCGGCCTGGGTCAACTTCAAGCTGTTCGGCGCGCTCGGCCTGATGCTCGCGTTCACGGTGGCGCAGGGCGTGTACCTGAGCCGTCACCTGGAGCACGAGCCGCCGGCCGAGCCGCGGCGCTGACGGGCCGCATCATGGGTGTGTCGGCCGCCGACATCGAGCGCGAGTTGCGCTTCGCGCTGGCACCCGTCGCGCTCGACATCCAGGACGATTCGCACCTGCATGCCGGACACGCCGGTGCGCGCGAAGGCAGACACTTTTCGGTACGAATCACCAGCGCGCGCTTCGCCGGCCTCGGCCGCGTGGCGCGCCATCGCCTCGTGTATGATGCCCTGCACCTGTTGATCCCGCAGGGCATCCACGCGCTGGCCATCCAAGCGCATGCCCCCGATGAGCCCGGTGCCACCTGGTAAGACAAGACGGTCACCGATCTGGCTCGATTTTCAAGTGGCTTCCGCGACGGGCGGGACCGCCCGGCCACCGCCACGCCTGTCCGAAAGGCATTCACCATGACCCCATCGATCCGCATGACGCGCCTGGCTTGCATCGCCATCGTCGCGCTCGCCCCACTGGCCGCGCTGGCGCAGAACGTCGCGGTCGTCAACGGCAAGGCCGTGCCGAAATCGCGCGTCGACGTGCTGCTCAACCAGGCCGCGCGAGGCGGACAACCTCGCACGCCGGAGCTCGAGCAGCGCGCGCGCGAAGAAGTGGTGCTGCGCGAGATCTTCGCGCAGGAGGCCGAGAAGAAGGGCATCCCGCAGACCGCCGACTACCGGACCCAGCTCGAACTGGTGCGCCAGACCGTGCTGATCCGCGAGTTGTTCGAGGACTTCAAGAAGAAGAATCCGGTCACCGAGGCCGAGGCCCGCGCCGAGTACGAGAAGTTCAAGGCGCAGTCCGCCGGCACCGAGTACCGGGCACGGCACATCCTGGTCGAGAACGAAGACGACGCCAAGAAGCTGATCGCGCAGATCAAGGGCGGCGCCAAGTTCGAGGACCTGGCGAAAAAGAACTCCAAGGACACCGGTTCCGGCGAGAACGGCGGCGACCTCGACTTCGCCAAGCCCGACGCGTACGTGCCCGAGTTCAGCAAGGCAATGACGTCGCTGAAGAAGGGCGAGATGACCGAGGCGCCGGTGAAGACGCAGTTCGGCTATCACATCATCCGGCTCGACGACGTGCGCGAGGCCAAGTTCCCCGAGTTCGACGCCGTCAAGCCGCAGATCGAGCAGCGCCTGGCGCAGTTGAAGCTGCAGAAGTACCAGGAAGACCTGCGCAAGGCCGCGAAGACCGACTACAAGTTCTCGAACGAGCAGTAGGCACAGAACGCATTGGCGCCCGGAGGGGCGCAGGTTCGAGCGGACACCAAAGATCCGGCTCCGCCGGGCGGGTGGTGGCGCCCCCTTCGAGAGAAAGGCGGCCGCTACCAGGCCGCTTCAGGGGTGGTCAATTTCCCGGCCTCGATGTGCAGCTGTCGCTCGCAGCGCGACGCGATCGCGGCGTCGTGGGTCACCAGCAGCAGCGTGGTGCCGGCCTCTCGGTTGAGCTCGAACATCAGCCCCATCACGCGCTCGCCGGTGGCGAAGTCGAGGCTGCCGGTCGGCTCGTCGGCCAGCAGCACGGCCGGCCGCACGACGAACGCACGCGCCAGCGCCACGCGCTGCTGCTCGCCGCCCGACAGCGTGCGCGGGTAGTGGTGCAGCCGCTCACCCAGGCCCACGCGCTGCAGCATCTCGGTGGCGCGCTCGCGGGCGCCGGCGGTACCGAGCAGCTCCAGCGGCAGCATCACGTTCTCGAGCGCGCTCAGGTTGGCCAGCAACTGGAAGCTCTGGAACACGAAGCCGAGCTGCCGCGCGCGCAGCGCGGCGCGGTCGTCCTCGTCGAGCGCGAACAGGTCCTGCCCCGCCAGGCGCACGGTGCCCGACGTCGGCGTGTCCAGGCCGGCCACGATGCCCAGCAGCGTGCTCTTGCCCGAGCCCGACGCGCCGACGATCGCCACGGTTTCGCGCGGCTCCAGCTCGAACGCGATGTCATGGAGAATCGTCAGCGTGCCGCTCGAATCGCGGACCTGTTTGTTGACTCGTTCTACCGCAATGATCGGATCTGACATGAAGCGCACCCGGGTCGTGCCGCTGACGCGACGCGCCTGGCTCGCGCAATGTAGCCTGATCGCAGCGGCCTTCGCCGGCGCTCAAGCATCGGCGCGCGCAATGGCGCGGCCGACCAAGGTGCTGGTGGTCGGCGACAGCCTGTCGGCCGAGTACGGCCTGGCACGCGGCAGCGGTTGGGTGGCGTTGCTGGAGCAGCGGCTGCACCGCGAGAAGGTCGGCGCCACGGTGGTCAACGCCAGCATCAGTGGCGACACCTCGTCGGGCGGACGGACGCGACTGCCGTCGCTGCTCGAGCAGCACAAGCCGACGCACGTGATCATCGAGTTGGGCAGCAACGACGCGCTGCGCGGGCTGCCACTCGCGATGACGCGCGACAACCTGGCCTTCATGCTGCGCGCGGTGCACGGCACCGGCGCGCAGGCGCTGCTGGTGGGCATGCGCATGCCGCCGAACTACGGGCGCACCTACACGCAGGAGTTCGAGTCGATGTACAGCGCGCTGGCCAAGGCCGAAGGCGCGGCGTTGGTGCCGTTCATGCTCGCCGGCGTGGCCGATTCACCCCAGGCCGGCACGCTGTTCCAGGACGACCGCATGCACCCCAACGCCCAGGCGCAGCCGATCATCGTCGATAACATCTGGCCGGTGCTGCGCAGGCAGTTGCGCTGACGACCGGCGCCGCAGCGCTACTGCATCTGCGCACGGCTGGGGTGGCCGCGCCACTCCGGTACCCGCGCACGCGCCTGCGCGGGCGGTGACGTCTGCGGCGCGCGATGGGCCTCGGCGCCTCGACTTGCTCGCGGCGGTGCTGCACGCTCGGCGTGCTGCTGCGGTGGTGCGGGCATCGCGCGCGCCTGCGGCGCCGGCAGCCCCGACGATCGGCCGGGTCCCGGGGTCCGGGGATTGCCGGTGTCACCCGGTTCGATGCGCTGCGGCGCGCGCGGCGACTCCGGCTGAGCGGGCGGCGCGGGCTGCGGCGTGACGCGAGGTGCCGGCTGCGGCATCGCGGGCCCAGGGGCGCGAGGCGCGGCCGGCATGGGCGCCGTCTGCGGCGCGCCATGACTCGGTGCCGCTGGTGTCGTGGTGGCCTGCGGCCCGGTGGGCCGGGTCGGCACCGTCACCCGCGGTAGCGTCGCTGCCGGTTGCCCCGACGTCGGCGGTCGCTGCGTCGGCGGCCGTTGCGCCGGCGGGGTGATCGTCGCGCGCGGCGGCGTCGTCATCGGAGGCGCTGGCACCGTTCGGGTGCCGCGCCGGGCATCGGGCACGTTGCCGGGCTGCCCCATCAACGCCGGAGACGGCTGCCGCCCTGGCGGCCGTGGCCCGGGCGGCTGGCCGGGGGCACGCGGCGGCATCGACGGCGGCTGCGGCGCGGTCGACGGGGATGCGCCGGGCACCGCGATCGGCCGCGCCACGCCGGGCGGCGGCACGTGCGTGCGCGTCGGCTGATTCGCAAAGCTGCTGCGCACCGTGGGGTCGACCTGCGCCACGACCGGCGCCACCGGGCGTCGCGGCACTAGCGCATTGCCGGGCACCACGCTGACCGCACCGCTGACGCCCTGGTTCGCATACAGCGCCGGGCTGGTCGGCGGGCGGCGCGGTGTTCCCGGCGGGAACAGCTTCATCTGCGCCGCGTTCACCGCCCGCCAGTAGTTGCCGCCGGTGGCGTAGTGCGGGTAGTACGGTTCGCGCGGCGCCAGCGGCACCCAACCCACGAAGGGCCACGGCGCCCTGCCCGGCGGCACGGTGCTGACCCAGGCCACCATGGCTGGCGCGTACACGGGCCGCGCCACCCGCACCCCCGGTGCCCAGCACCAGCGGCTGCCGAAGTAGACCCAGCGTCCGTAGTGGAACGGCGCGAAACCCCACGGCGCGTCGTCGACCCAGGTCCAGCCCCACGGCGGCATGAACACCCAATGGCCATAGCGGTAAGGCGCCCAACCCGCCACCACGGTGGTCGGGATCCACAGCGGGCCGTACTCGGGATTCGATTCCCACGTGCCATAGCGGTTGAGGTCTTCCGCACCGGTCATTTCCGGCGACACGTACTCCGGCAGCGTGACGCGCTCGTCTTCGCGGTCGGCGCGTGTGGTCCAGTCGGCGAACTCGTCGCTCTCCGGCTCGCGCCAGCTGTAGTGGGTTGCGTTGTTGGCGCCCTCACGCCACAGCTCGGCGCTGCGGCCTGCCGGAATGTCGAGCGCGCTGTCGTCGGCGTCGAAGTGCAGGTCGCCGAGCCACGCGGTGGCCACGTTGGCATCGTCGCGAAGGTCGACCCGGAAGTGGCCCGGGCCGAGTGGCCAGAAGCGGCCCACCGCGCTGGCGACACCGACCTCGCGGGCCACCTCGGGCGAACGGGTGCGCACCGCGACGCTGCCGTCGTGCAGGTACAGGTCGATGCGCTCGTCGTCGATGCGGACAATCTCCAGCTCGCTGCCGCCAGCCAGGCGCACCGCGGTCGAGCCGATGCGCAATTCCAGGCGACCGTTGCCGTCGACGGCCAGGCGATCGCCGGTGCTGATCGGGCGGTTGCGTTCCAGCGGCGTCCATTGGTTGGCGTCGGCGTCGTAGAACCACGACTGGCCCTGGCTTTCGGTGACGCGACCGACGCGACCCGGCGGATCGTCGGCCGCCCACGCGGGCGCGACGATCGACATCACACCCAGCAACAACCGCGCCAGCCAAACGATCAGGTGGCCTGCGAACCAGAAGCTGCGGCGGGGGATCGTGGTCGGTGCCATGGCTTCCTCAACGCAGCCGACGCCCACCTCGCCGACCGCCCCGCGCAGCCGATACGTCAAGAAGCGTGAAGCTGCGGTAGCGATTGGATACTGCAACGGCACACCACGTCATCACAGGCGCCCAGATCGCCGGCGTCAGTTGGCGCCGGCATCCTCGAGATCCGGGAACAGCACGCTGGTGAAGCCCAGCTTCGTGAGATCGCGCATGCGCGTCGGATACAGCCGGCCGATCAGGTGATCGCACTCGTGCTGCACCACCCGCGCATGAAAGCCCTCGGCCTCGCGATCGATCGGACGGCCGTCGGGGTCGAACCCGGTGTAGCGGATGCGCGTGTAGCGCGGCACGACGCCGCGCAGGCCCGGCACCGACAGGCAGCCCTCCCAGCCCTCGTCGATCGCATCGGTCAGCGGCGTCACCACCGGATTGAGCAGCACGGTCATCGGCACCGCCGGCGCATCGGGATAACGCTCGTTGTGCTCGAAGCCGAAGATCACGAGCTGCAGGTCTTCGCCGATCTGCGGCGCCGCCAGCCCGACGCCGCGCGCGGCGGCCATGGTGTCGAACATGTCGTCGATCAGCGCGCGCAGCGACGGCGATCCGAAGTCGCGCACCGGCTGCGCGATGCGCAGCAGGCGCGGGTCGCCCATCTTCAGGATCTCGCGAACGGCCATGGATGCGTGCCGGGTGATCGTCGTCGACGCCGCATTATCCGCAGAGCCGTCCGATCGACGCTCACTGCGGCAGCAGCGCGCGCAGCCCGGCCTCGTCGAGCACCGCCACGCCGAGTTCGCGCGCCTTGTCGAGCTTGCTGCCCGGCTCGGCGCCGGCGACGACGAAATCGGTCTTCTTCGACACCGATCCGGTGACCTTGCCGCCGGCCGCCTCGATCAACGCCTTCGCCTCGTCGCGACCCCAGGTGGGCAGCGTGCCGGTCAACACGAAGGTCTTGCCGGCCAGCGGCTTCGGCGCCGTGTCGGCACGCGCGCCGTCGTGCTCGTCCCAGTGCACGCCGGCAGCGCGCAGCTGCTCGACCACCTCGCGATTGTGCGGCTGGTCGAAGAACACGCGGATACTCTCGGCCACGATCGGACCGACATCGGGCACCTCGAGCAGCTCGTCGACGCTCGCGTCGACGATGCGGTCGAGCGCGCCGAAATGAGCGGCCAGGTCGCGTGCCGTCGATTCGCCGACGTGTCGGATGCCCAGCCCATAGAGAAAGCGCTGCAGCGTCGTGCGCTTGCTCTTGTGCAGCGCATCGACCAGGTTGGCGGCACTCTTGTCGCCCATGCGCTCGAGCGCCGCCAGCTTGGCCACGCCGAGCTTGTACAGATCGGGCAACGCGCGCACCGCGCCGCTGTCGACCAGCTGGTCGACCAGCTTGTCGCCCAGGCCTTCGATGTCGAGCGCGCGGCGTTGCGCGAAGTGCAGGATTGCCTGTTTGCGCTGCGCCGGGCAGAACAGCCCGCCGGTGCAGCGCCAGTCGGCCTCGCCTTCCTCGCGCGCGATCGCGCTGCCGCACACCGGGCAGCGGCCGTGCAGCTTCGCCTTCAGGTCGAACGGAGGGCCCACGTGGGCCGGCCGGCGATCGGCGACCACCGCCACCACCTCGGGGATCACGTCGCCGGCGCGGCGCACGATCACCGTGTCGCCGATGCGCACGTCCTTGCGGCGGGCCTCGTCCTCGTTGTGCAGCGTCGCGTTGCTCACCGTCGTGCCGCCGACGAACACCGGCTCGAGCTTGGCCACCGGCGTCAGCTTGCCGGTGCGGCCGACCTGGATGTCGATGTCGAGCAGGCGGGTCATCTGCTCCTGCGCCGGAAACTTGTGCGCCACCGCCCACCGCGGCTCACGCGTCTTGAAACCCAGGCGCAGTTGTTGCACCCGCTCGTTGACCTTGTAGACCACGCCGTCGATATCGAACGGCAGCGCATCGCGCTTGGCGGCAATCGCGGCGTGGTAGGCCACCAGGCCGTCGGCGCCGTGCACGAGGCGATACTCGGCGCTGACCGGCTGGCCCATCGCCTCCAATGCCTTGAGCAGCTGCTCCTGCGTGGGCGGAATCGTCCAGCCCCGCACGTCGCCGAGGCCATAGGCGAAGAAGCTCAGCGGGCGCTTGGCCGCCATCGACGAATCGAGCTGGCGCACCGCGCCGGCCGCGGCGTTGCGCGGGTTGACGAAGGTCTTCTCGTTCTTCGCCCCGGCAGCGATCAGCGCGCGCTGGCGCTCGTTGAGCTTCTCGAAGTCGTCGCGCCGGATGTAGACCTCGCCGCGCACCTCGAGCACTGGCGCGCTCACGCCGTCGAGGCGCAACGGGATCTGGCCGATCGTGCGCGCGTTGTGCGTCACGTCCTCGCCAGTCTCGCCGTCGCCGCGGGTGGCGGCCTGCACGAGCACGCCGTGCTCATAGCGCAGGTTGATCGCCAGTCCGTCGAACTTGAGCTCGGCCAGGTACGCCACCGGCGGCGCGTCGTCGGGCAGCTCCAGCTGCGAGCGCACGCGCGCGTCGAACTTGCGCGCGCCGGCCGCGGTGGTGTCGGTCTCGGTTTCGATCGACAGCATCGGCAGGGCATGCGTCACCGGCGCCAGCCCTTCGAGCACCGCGCCGAGCACCCGTTGCGTCGGCGAGTCGGCGGTACGCAGCTCAGGATGCGCGGCCTCGATCGCCTGCAGCTCCTGGAACATCCGGTCGTACTCGGCGTCCGGGATCTCCGGCGCATCGAGCACGTAGTACGCGTGCGCATGATGGTGCAGCAGCTCGCGCAGCTGCGCGGCACGTTCGCGGATGGCTTTCGAGGCGGAGGCCATGCGCCGATTCTCCGGCATCGCCCGAGCAGGGTCGGCCGACTTCCCGTACAACCGGGCCTGCCGCGCTGTCAGGCTGCGGCCGTTGGCGCGACAGATGCGATTTGGCGGGAGCGATCCATGGGCCACGACTTCGACCTCCTCGTGCTGGGCGCCGGCTCCGGCGGCGTGGCAGCTGCCCGGCGCGCGGCGCTGCACGGCGCCAAGGTGGCGATCGTCGAGGCGGGCCGTGTCGGGGGCACTTGCGTGCTGCGTGGCTGCGTGCCGAAGAAGCTGCTGATGTACGCCGCCGGCTACGGCGACGCCGTCGCCGAGGCCGCCGCCTACGGCTGGCAGTTGCCGGCCGAGGCGGCGAGTTTCGACATGGCCACGTGGCAGGCGGCCAAGACCGCCGAGACGGCGCGTCTGGAAGGCGTCTATCGCAGCATGCTGGCGCAAGCCGGCGTCGAGCTGGTGCCGGGCCGCGCGCGATTCGTCGACGCGCACGGTGTCGAGGTCGCCGGCCGACGGGTGAGCGCCCGGGAGCTGATCATCGCCACCGGCGCGTCACCGGTGCGCGACAGCATCGACGGCATCTCGGCCTGCCCGACCTCGGACGACCTGCTCGACCTGACCGCAATGCCGGCACGTGCCGCCATCGTCGGCGGCGGCTACATCGGCGTGGAGTTCGCCTCGATGCTGGCCCGCCTGGGCGTGCCGGTCACGCTGCTGTACCGCGACCGCCTGCCGCTGCGCGGCTTCGACGAGGATCTGCGCGCGCGGCTGGCCACGGCACTGATGAATGCCGGTGTGATGCTCAAACCGGGTCAGGCACCCATCCGCATCGACGGCGGTGCCGGCGCCTGGCGGCTCACGCTGCCCAGCGGCGATTCGCTCGACGTGCCGTGGCTGCTCAACGCCACAGGTCGGCGCCCGAACACGGCCGAACTCGGCCTCGACGCAGCCGGCATCGCCGCCGACGACAGGCACGCGGTGAAAGTCGACGCAACCTGCCGCACCACCGTGCCGCACGTGCACGCGATCGGCGACGTCACCAACCGCAGGAACCTGACGCCGGTGGCGATCGCCGAGGGCCGTGCGGTGGCCGATCGGCTGTTCGGCCCTGGCGGCTCTCAGCCCGCCCTCGACCGTGTCGCAACGGCGGTGTTCACGCTGCCGCCGATCGGCACCGTCGGGCCGACCGAGCGCGAGCTGGTCGCCGCCGGTGTGAAGTTGCGCGTGTACGAGGCCGACTTCAAGCCGATGCGGCACGCCTTCACCCGGCGCAGCGAACGCTGCTACATGAAGCTGCTGGTCGACGATGCCGACGGCCGCGTGCGCGCCGTGCACATGCTCGGCGACGACGCCGCGGAGATCGTGCAGAGCCTGGCGGTCGCGCTGACGGCCGGCGCGACCAAGGCGCAATTCGACGCCACGCTGGCCGTGCACCCGACGGTGGCCGAGGAGTTCGTGCTGATGCGCAACCACCGCTGACGGGGAGCCGCGTCCCGCAGACCGGCAACGCTCTAGCTGAACAGCCGCCGCGCCGAGGCCGACCCCGCGGCCAGGTCGCGCGCCTCGAGCGCGCGGTACATCTGCTTCAACTCCTGGCCGATCGCATGGAAGGCATGCAACGTCACGGCGTGGCCCTGGTCGTCGACCAAAGTCGCGCCAAGATCGTCGGCCAGCTTGCGCGCCGCCTGTTGCCAGGCCTCGAACGGCTCGGCCGACTCGGGCGTCTGCGGCACGTCGAGCGACAGCGTCGCCTCTCGCACCGCGGCCATCTCGGGCTCGTCGGCGAGCGCTGCGCGCGCGTCGAAGCTCAGCGTCAGCAGTGCATGGTGGTCTTCGATGGATGGCAGCACGAGCCGTCCGGACACCGCGCCGGGCACGAAGCCGTGGCGCGCGGCGACCTGCTGCAGATAGCCGGGAGACCACGCGACGTCGTTGGCACGCAGATTGACGGTCAGTTGCGCATCGTGCTGGCCGGCAAAGGCGTCCAGTTCCTTCGCGCGCGCCGCCACCTCGAGCATGTCGGGCAGCTCGATCAACGCACCGACGCTCTCCGCGAAGCCCTGCATCAGCTGCGCGAACTCCGAATACTCGATCTCGTTGAGCGCACCGCTGCGGTTGGCCAGCTGCACACCGGCCTGCAGCTCGCTGTAGCGGCGCCCGAGCGCCACCGGCTCCCAGTCGCCGGAATCGGCGTCGAGGCCTTCGAGCAGAAACGGCTTGCTGCCGGCGCGTCGGGTCGATGGCGCGTGCGCCAGCACGAACTCACCGCTGACCGGCGACTCCAACCGCACCGCCACGATGGCGTCGATCAGCGCATCGATGCGCGGCCCCTGACGCGCCGACGCCGCGCCGGCGGCGGCCAGCACGGGCGGGTCGGGCACCTCGGGCAGCACCGGGGCGCTGAACGTCGGCTCGGCGCGCTCCACCGGCTGCATCGTCTGCGGTTGCCGCGGGCCGGCGCGCCGCGCATTCCACGCTCCGTGCGCCACCACCGCGGCCAGCACCAGGCCGGCGACGATGGCCAACGCCGCGGTCAGTGTCACCGATGCCCCTCGCAACGCGTCGGTCCGGCGGTGTGGAGCACGCGCCGCCGCATCATCGTCAGGCTGCCTCGGCCAGGCTGACCGCGGCATCCATGTCGACGGCCACCACGCGCGACACGCCCTGCTCCTGCATCGTGACGCCGATCAATTGCTCGGCCATCTCCATCGCGATCTTGTTGTGCGAGATGTAGAGGAACTGCGTCTGT
>Ga0335070_10007270_pt1 | contig 12990 bp, 10 predicted proteins | sample Lox_Sample_13_FD_206722 | JGI IMG/M metagenome (GOLD analysis project Ga0335070, IMG submission 206722) | Soil microbial communities from Loxahatchee National Wildlife Refuge, Florida, United States - Lox_Sample_1.3 | ecosystem: Environmental > Terrestrial > Soil > Wetlands | place: USA...
GTCAAGACCTACGGCTACACACTCGATCAGCACGTCGTCGACACATTCACGAAATATCGAAAGACCCACAACGATGCCGTGTTCGATGCGTATACGGCAGACATTCGGCACTGTCGCAGCTCGCACATCCTCACCGGACTGCCCGATGCGTATGGGCGTGGGCGGATCATCGGAGATTACCGAAGGGTCTCTCTGTACGGTGTTTCCCGACTCATAAAGCGCAAGCAAGAAGAAAAGGAGAGTCTCGATTCATTGCTGTCTACCGATGAGATTATCCGCGACCGAGAGGAACTCGCAGAACAGATTCGGGCGCTGAAGGAACTGCAGCAAATGGCGGCCAGCTATGGCTTCAATGTATCACAGCCGGCCCGGAATGCCCGCGAGGCAGTGCAATGGCTCTACTTGGGATATCTCGCAGCGGTGAAGGAACAAAATGGCGCAGCGATGTCGCTGGGGCGCACCTCGACCTTCCTGGATGTCTATTTCGAGCGCGATCTGCAACACGGCCTTCTCACCGAAGAGCAAGCTCAGGAAATCATCGATGACTTTGTTATCAAGCTTCGCATCGTGAGATTCCTGCGCACGCCGGAGTATGACGATCTATTTGCTGGAGATCCGACCTGGGTGACGGAGTCCATCGCTGGAATGGGAGATGACGGAAGGCCGCTTGTAACAAAAACAAGTTTCCGCTTTCTTCAGACTCTCTATAATTTGGGGCCCGCGCCGGAACCGAACCTCACAATCTGGTATTCGCCTCGCCTGCCGGATACATTTCGCGACTTCGCCGCTAAAGTAGCGATTGAGACCAGCTCGATCCAGTTCGAAAGTGACGAGATCATGCGCCGCTCTTGGGGAGATGATGGCGCTATCGCCTGCTGCGTCTCCCCCATGCTCGTCGGCAAACAGATGCAGTTTTTCGGCGCTCGCGCCAATCTGGCGAAATGCCTGCTCTACGCCATTAATGGCGGCAGAGACGAAATCACTGGCGATCAGGTCGGCCCTGCCAGCGAGCCCGTTCGGGGCGAGTATCTTGAGTTCGACGACGTCATCAACAAATTCGAAAAGATGATGGACTGGTTGGCTTGTGTCTACGTCAATGCCATGAACGTTATCCACTACATGCACGACAAGTACGCCTACGAGCGTCTGGAGATGGCACTCCACGATTACGCTCCAATGAGAACCATGGCCTTTGGAATGGCCGGGATGTCGGTGGTCGCGGACAGCTTGTCGGCAATTCGCTACGCAAAGGTAAGAGTTGTTCGCGACACAACAGGTCTGATCACGGATTACGAGACCACAGGCGAGTTTCCGCAGTTCGGCAACAATGATAACCGGGTTGATCAACTGGCTTCCTGGCTTGCGACGACGTTTATGAACAAGCTCCGGAAGTACCCAACGTATCGGAACGCGTTGCACACACAGTCGATTCTGACCATTACGTCGAACGTGGTGTATGGGAAAAACACGGGTAACACACCTGACGGACGCCGCCGCGGAGAGCCCTTTGCGCCAGGCGCCAACCCCATGCACGGACGCGACAAGCGCGGCATCCATGCCTCCGCCGCGTCCGTTGCAAAGATCCCCTACCGCGATGCCGCCGACGGTATCTCCCTCACCTCCACGCTCGTTCCGGAGGGTCTTGGACGAGTCACGGCAGACCGCGTGAGCAATCTTCGCGGCATGCTGGATGCCTTCTTTGGCGTCACTGGCTACCACATGAACGTGAACGTGCTCAATCGCGAAACACTACTCGACGCCATGGATCATCCGGAGAAGTATCCGCAACTCACGATTCGGGTTTCAGGATACGCCGTAAATTTTGTCCGGCTTACTCGCGAACAACAGATGGATGTGATCAATCGAACGTTCCACGGGGATTAACGTGAGCCTTGCTCATAAAATGCAATATCCTCCGCTGCAGGCGAAGAGCCCGTTCGAACTGCGCGGGAACTGGGCCTGGAGCGTTCCTGATAGCGAGGTGCGAGCAGCACTGGCAAGCGGAGAAATGGGATTTTTGCATTCGTTCATAACCGGGTCGGCAGTCGATGGGCCCGGTGTCCGCGTTGTGGCTTGGACGACGGGTTGCCAATTCCGTTGTCTCTACTGCCATAATCCCGATACGTGGAACCTGAGCAAGGGAATCCCGATAACCCTGGACAAAGCGATCACAGAGTTACGCAGATATCGTCACGGGCTGAAAACAATGGCGGGAGGTTTCACCCTAAGCGGCGGGGAACCGCTGATGCAAGATCGCTTTGCAGTGAAACTGCTCGGCGCCGCTCGAGAGATGGGTATCCATACCGCTCTGGACACAAATGGGAGTCTCGGCCATCGTCTGTCCGATCAGGACCTGGACGTCATCGATCTCATCTTGCTCGACATCAAGTGCTGGAATCCGGACTTGCATCGGCGTCTCACTGGAATGGATGTGGCACCGGTACTCGATTTTGCACGTCGCCTCTCAGCGTCCAGGCGTTCGGTATGGCTACGCTACGTACTTGTCCCCCAATGGACCGACACTATGACTGACATCGCCCAACTCGCCGAATTCGTTGCTGGACTGGGCAATGTGGAACGCATTGACGTCCTTCCTTTCCATCAAATGGGGCGATTCAAATGGAAGGAACTCAAGTTGAATTACGAACTTCATGACCTTCAACCGCCGTCAGCGGAACTCGTTCGGAATGTGTGCGAACAGTTTCGGGCGCGGGGACTAAGTGCTTTTTGACCCCTTGGCTGCTGAATAGTGGGTCACGTCTTGAATTCTCAATTGCCCTTGCCGCTGTTTCAACTGCCAGTTCTCATTTCGAAGATTCCTACCTAGAGTCGACGAAGACGGTCGAGCCCGTGGCCTGCCAAAAGTGCGGATGCGGCGGATGCTACGGCCGTCCACCTGGAGAATGAGGATACCCATGCGCTATCTCAACCTACTCGTTCGCAACAAGATGATCGGCATTGTGCTGCTCTTAGCTGGCTTGTCCACATTTGTGCACGGCCAGGGACGTATGACCATTCAGGCAACCGCAATGGGAACAAGCACGCAACTCGGCAGGATGTACGATGTGAACATCTATATCGAGTCGTTTTCTACCCAGGAGGATCGCCAGAGACTGATCGAAGCTTTCAAAACCCGTAAACAAGATGGCCTTGTGGACGCGCTACAGGATATGAAGAGCAAAGGGCGAGTCAGATTCTCTAGCGGCGGTGTAGGCAATGACGTGAAGTACATCATCGAGCTACCATCGAAGAATGGGCGCAGACTGCGGCTCGTCACCGACCGCTGGCTCATGTTCCCCGAGCTTTACAACTCAACTCGTTCAGCGGATTACAGCGTGGGCGCCATCGAGTTGAATCTGACCCCCGATGGCAAGGGCACCGGCACAGTGCTTCCAGCCTGCAGAATAACGATGAACAAGAAAAAGAAGCAGGTCGAGATCGAGACCTATCAGAACCCTTGGAATCTGACGAACTTCATGATCACCAACGACTAGAGGCCTCGGTTCGTTTTTTGCTTCCGCCAGCGGTGACCTAGGCAGTTGTTTGTTGTAGTTTTCCTCTCATCCTTCGGTCTGGCGAACTGCCATCTATGACAGCGCGCAGCAATCTATGACGAACCGCGCTCACTTCGTTCGAGGGAATCGTTTGAGGAGTTTGATGACCGCCTTGTCGGTAAGTTCCAGCGACTTGGTTTTCTGTTCCATGTCTAGCTTTTGTTTGACGGAACCCGACCAGACCACTTTGTTCAACGCTCGATCGACGAATGTTAGCTCAAGGGTTCCCTCGGTAACATAGACGGCGGCGGTGGACGGGCCAGTCGAGCCGACCCACATGCCCGCGTTCATCGTCGGTGGCGCCGCGCTGTAGGTGGGGCTGTAAGGGGTGCCTGCCTGACCGGCAAAACCGAAATCCAGACCACCCGAGGGGACGAGCAAGAGGTCGCCACCCTTTGGGATTCTGGTCAAACCTTTCGATCCTAGTTCCACCTCGACACGCGCCACGACCGCCTCGAAAAGAACCGGTCTTGTGGAAGGCATGGCAGGTTCGTCCCAACTGTAGGTTTTGAACTTGGAGAAGTCTGTGCCCTTGTCATGCCCTATTTTTACTTTTTGGGACAAACAGGCAATGGAGAGGAACGGAATGATGGCTAGCAGCGTAACACGGCGCGTGATTCTCACGGTCCCTCCAACTGTGACGTTGAGTCAAAAGTAACCAGGCACTAGGCGAAACCAAACTGTTAGTGCTTACAGACCGCTTCTCTCTCTCGGAAGGACCTTCACCACTTGTAAAGACGGGCGTGGTTCAGAACCGACATGAACGACGTGGCGCAAAACTGTCATCCACAGAACCTGTCAGTTCTGATAGTTACAGATCAGCTTGCTCGATAAGTAGGATGGATCCGGGAGACGCTCTCCTCATCTCAAGTTCCCGCCTAGGGCGACTGACTGCCCTTCAATCCGCCCATGCCGAAGGTCAAGGAGGCATCAATGAAGCTGAATCGGCTGCTGGTTGCACTCATTTGTCTAACTACCGTGGTCGCGTTCGCGGACAACGAAAAAGAGAAGGAGAAAGAGAGGACCGAGATCCGCCAGATGTCTCAACAAACCCTTGCCCGCCTTTACAAGGCAGAGCCCTCGGCCAAAGCCGCCGTTGAGAAGGCCTATGGATACGCAGTGTTCAGTAACAAAGGGATAAAGATTCTTTTTGGTGGCTCGGGGAAGGGTGCAGGCATCGCCATCAAGAATCCCGACAAGGCAGAGACCTTCATGAGAATGTTTGAGATCCAAGCTGGCCTTGGGATGGGAGTCAAGAAGTTCAAGGTCATATTTGTATTCGACAATCAGAAGGCTTTCGACGGGTTTGTGAACTCCGGATGGGAGTTCGGCGGTCAAGCCTCGGCGGCCGCAAAAACCGACCCGGAAAAAGGTGGATCGATGCAGGGCGCAGTCTCGGTTTCGGACGGTGTGTGGATGTATCAACTCACAGACAAGGGACTGGCACTGGAACTGACCGGCAAGGGTACCAAGTACTCGAAAGATGACGACCTGAACAAATCGTGAAGGGCACCTCGGCGGTTATCAATCACCGGTCAATCCGGAGTGATGCGCTATCGTGCGCGCAGATGGCTGGGCATTCGTCGACGAGCTTGAGGGTATTTCCCGCATGATGCGCCTCCCATGCTCCGAGCAAGATGGACGAGATCGTACCTAGAGATAGCCGGAGTAGCTGCGCCCCTTGGCGATCCTCCCCACAAGGATCTTTGGCCTTACCATTTACGGCAAGGATGCCACTAGTGGCGGCCCAATATCCAACCGATACTTTGGTGTCGATCGATACGTTCGTCCAATAGACCGCTGGTGATCGTTCTGGCTTAATCGCCTTTGTAGTTTCTGGCCGGACCTTTACAACTAATAACTCTTCAACCTGCTTTGCTTGTCATCAGCCGGCTAAACACCGCGACTTCGTTTTCACACGGTATGCACCACTCGTGGACAGTCCGCCGCGACCGCAGATGCGAGATTGGCGCGCGGTCACGATCGCAGTTTCAGCTCGACTGTCAGGGGTTCCCGCTCATCATTCAGTCGCACTTACAAATTCTTAGGGGGATTTATGGCAACGTTAACCGTTGTAAAACCAGCAGTAGCCACCATGAAAGCCGCTCAGATCTCCAAACCTGGAGCAGCCTTCGAGATCGTCCAGCGTGAGATTCCTGAAGCGGAGGCAGGGCAGGTGCGCATCAAAGTTCAGGCCTGTGGTGTCTGCCACAGTGACGTGCTCGTCGCAGAGGGCGTATTGCCCTGGATTCAATATCCACGTGTCCCCGGTCACGAAGTTGCCGGGATCATCGACGAAGTTGGACCGGGCGTGACTGTGTGGGAGGCGGGACAGCGAGTCGGAGTCGGCTGGCATGGCGGGCACGACGGCACCTGTCGCGAATGTCGCCGCGGAGACTTTCGCAATTGCCGAAACGTAAAGATAACCGGCGCCAGCTATGACGGCGGATACCAGCAGTACATGGTAGCGCCTGTGGAAGCGCTGGTGCCGATCCCAGAGGGTCTGAGTGATGTGGAAGCTGCGCCCCTGCTCGATGCCGGAATCACAACGTACAACGCTCTCCGCCACAGCGGCGCGATGCCCGGCGATCTTGTCGCCGTGCAGGGCATCGGCGGTCTGGGGCATCTGGGTGTCCAGTTCGCTAACAAATTCGGCTATAACGTCGTGGCCATCGGACGTGGATCCGAAAACGCGGTACTGGCCAAAAAGCTGGGAGCGCACGTCTACATTGATAGCCAAGCGACGAATGCCGCCCATGAATTACAAAAACTGGGCGGTGCGCGCGTCATCCTCGCCACGGCCCCTAGTTCCAAAGCCATGTCCGCGTTGATTGACGGCCTCGGACCGAACGGCAAACTGGTTGTGATCGGTGCCGCCGCCGATCTCATCGAGGTCACACCCGCCCAGCTGATTTTTGGCAGCAAGACGATCCAGGGGTGGGCCGCGGGCACGCCTGCTGCTTCGGAAGACACTCTTAATTTCTGCGTACTCACCGGGGTGCGCCCAATGATTGAAACCTATCCGCTCGAAAGGGCGGCGGAAGCCTACTCACGGATGCTGAGCGGTAAGGCCGAGTTCCGCGTCGTCTTGAAGATGTAGTGAAAGCTTATAACTTCTCATGGGTGCCTTGCAGCTGACCACGTCATTCGACTTGGTCAGCTCTGCCATCTGCTGAAACGATGCGAGGAGAAGAAGGAGTCTATGCCGGCATATTTCTTCGTAGACATTCGAGAGATCAAAGACGCTGCAAAAATGGGTGAGTACCGATCCCGTGTGGCTACTACGGTCGAGAAGTTTGGAGGCCGCTATGTTGTGCGCGGTGGACCATTCGAGGTTGTCGAAGGGACTTATCAGCCCGTGCGGCTCGCGATGCTTGAATTTCCAAGCATGGATCAGGCACGGCGGTGGTATGACTCGGAAGCGTATCGCGATCTCAAGCGGTTGCGTCTGACAGCGACAGTCTCGAATGGATTCTTCATGACGGGGACGTAGTCGCTCCGTTGGTTGGCTCGGGATTGAAAGACGCTGAACCAGCAAACCAGTATTCCAATTCGACAAAGATCAAGAGGTTCCTATGACAACGACCTTGACTTCAGTACGAACTAACACGACGAGCGTGGTTCGGCAGCACACGTCAGCGCTGAGCGGCCTCGCAATCGTGCGGGTGACCATCGGCGCGATGTTCGTGTCGGTTTTCTTCGAGAACCTGGGAAAGGGTCTGTACAGACCCGCGGGCTATGCAGGCCTGATCAACTACTACATCCAACACGACCACGCTCCGGCTGTATGGAAGGCGATCATGGGCCTGGCGGCAAGCCATGCTTCGATGGCGGCGCCCATGCAAGGTCTTACAGAAATTTCTCTTGGTGTTCTGCTTGTCATCGGTTTGCTCACTCGACCGGCCGCATCTGTAGCCTTTCTTTTTCTCGCGAGTCTTTGGGTTTCGGAATGGGGCACGTCATGGATCTGGGAGCTGCTGGTTCCGGTCCTTGCATCGCTCGGGCTCGCTATCGGAAGCGCCGGCCGAAGATGGGGCGTTGATGCGTGGCTAGCCCAGCGATGGCCATCGTCTGCCTGGTGGTGATACAAACAATCAACCATTCGAGTACCTGTCAGCATTTCCACCACAATGAGGCGCAGGCCATTGGCTGTGAGATTGCCGATGTGCCTTCCAGCCTTGTCACTGAGGGTCATCGTTGTTAACAGCAACTCACTTGACCGGCCTCCCGACCGATATTTCAAACGAACCCCTACCAAGGTGTCGATCAATACCTTCGTCTAATACACTCCTTTCTCTGGAGATGGCTTAATGGCAGCTGTCATACCTTTCGCAAGGAGAATCTCTGATGAAAAAACTGGCCCGTTCCGCCACCATCCAATGGATGGTTTTCGCTGTCTTACCGCTTGCGTCGAACTCCTGGGCGCAGACTCCCCGCGCGCCAATTCTTGAGACGGTCGCGAAAACCTATGGTCTCGATTCGTGGGACAAGGTCGAAGCGATCCGCTATACCTGGACGGGGGAAATCCCGGGGGTCTTCAAACTCTCTCGCACGTGGGAGTGGGAGCCCAAAACTACACAAGTTACCTACGAGGGAAAAGACAAAGACGGCAAACCCGTGAAGGTAACGTACAAACGGTCCGAACTCAGCAGCCAGCCTGAAATGGTGAAGAACGAGGTTGACCCAGGTTTCATCAACGACAGCTACTGGGTGCTGTTCCCGTTGCATGCTTACTGGGACAAAAGCGCTTCGGTGATCGATCAGGGCATGTTTAACCTGCCACAGGGCAGCGGGACGGCGGAATTGGTTCCGGTGAAGTATCCCGCGGATAGCGGCTATACGCCCGGCGACACGTGGGACCTCTACGTCGGCAAAGACAATCGAGTAGTTTATTTCGTGTACCATCGCGGCGGGGCCAAGCCGCCGAGCCGTGTGCTCGCAACTTGGGCTGGCTACAAAAAGGCTGGACCTCTGTTGTTCTCAACGGAGCACCGCGGCAGCGCCGATGGGAAGCCGTTTCACCTGGTCGTTTCTGATGTGGCAGTGAAGTTGACCGGGTCGGATGCCTGGATAAAGGCGCAGTGAAGCGCTACTCCTGCATTCATCATCTCCGACACATGCGGACATTGCGCCGCCGATGAGTTTGGCCACATCGCTTTCGGCTGAGCCAATTGGTTCTGCGACGCACCACTCCGTAAAGTTGCAGACGGAATGTACCCTGCGATGATTAGGCCAGAAGCCTGTAGGGAGTTTATGAGAGGAAGTGGCGGCTGCGCTCTAGCGGATTCTCGGTTCACGCCAAGTGAATCGCCTGACCGTCAGGGCGGATCTTGGACGCAATCCTTACCAGGTCCGCAAGGGAACTCGCTCTCATTTTGTGCATCACCTGACCACGATGTGCCTTCACCGTGATCTCACTAATACCCAGTTCTCCCCCGACCTGTTTGTTCAATAAACCTGAGACTACGAGTTGCATGACTTGCCGTTCCCGGGGAGTCAATGACGCGTAGCGGTTTCGAACCTCACGCAACTCCGTTTCGTGCTCAAGAGCCGTGGCACTGCGTTCTAGGCTTTGACGGATGGCCAGCATCAACACATCATTTCTGCTCGGTTTCATCAGGAAATCGACTGCTCCGGCCTTCATGGCCTGCACAATTGTTGGAATATCTCCATGGCTGGAAACGATGATGATCGGAATCTCAGGCCGCTCTCGCGCGATCTGCTTTTGCATTTTGAGCCCATTCGGATCCAGATGAGATAGAGCGAGGATAAGGCAGCTAGGCACAAGAGGCCGTGGCCGGGCAAGAAACTCTTGCGCCGATGCGAACGCCTCAATTTGCCAACTCTCACACTCAATTAGAGATTCCAGCGAGTTTCGGAGAGAGATGTCTTCGTCGATAACGAAAACCATCGATGTGATACATGGAACCGAAGGCAAGCTCGGTTGTTGGTTAAAAGCGTGTTGCAGGATCATTTCCCCACCTCGATTGTGATGCGATTCTGCGACATCTACAGGGGAGTGCACAAGCCCAAAAAGTCCGAATTTGATGTTACGAGATCGTACGTCCGCTCAATACCACTTTCGAGGAATGAGCTTTGTGGTTTGTTCTTAGTTCGTGTGATTTTTCCTGTCGAAAACTCTGAAATGCCCGAGTCTTGCGACGGTCCTAAGCCACCGGAGTGAACTGTTTTCGGGGAATTTTCCGGCAGTGCGGACACTTCCCGCTCTCGACTTGGGAATGCGTGTCGAACATAGACCGCGTGTTAACCACATCAGGGCGTGCGCGTAAGGCGACTCGCGTATACAATCACTCTACGAACTGGGGTCACGGAAGCATTCAGCTGTAAGACTTCATATGCCTATCGGAGTTTTTCCAACTCCCTGGGCGTGCAGGATTGAGTTGGATTCGCCATTCTCCGCTGTACGTGCGGCCCGTCTTGTTTCCGTGTTCGCGAACGACGATGAAAATTTGGCTGTATACCTTCGTAATCCGCCGGGGACTCCCGATTTTAGTCGTGTGCATTCTGCTTTGCTCTTGCCGATCAAACCTCGCATCACCTACGCCCACCCTTCTGATCACCGAGGTGCCCGCTGAAAATTCGAGAACTCCCGAACAGGCGTACATTTTTGGTCGTGTGGCTGGCGCTCGAGCTGGACAACGGCTCGTACTCTACGCGCGAAATGACGGACGGTGGGACGTACAGCCATCTCCGGCCGAACCGTTTACCAAAATAGAGAATGACGGCCACTGGGCGAGTTCAACCCAGCTGGGATCCGAGTATGCTGCTCTGTTGGTGGACCCAGGTTTTAGTCCGCCGGAGCTAACAGAATCTTTGCCCGCCGTCGGATCTGGCGTGGCAGCCTCGGCCATCGTAAATGCCCGAGGAAGTGCAGCCGTATTTTCTCCTCCAAAGACAATCAAATTCAGTGGGTACGAGTGGGCCATGAGCACCGGCTCCATTTATCGTGCGGGCTCCAGGAATTTGTTTGATCCGTCAAACGTTTGGACCGACTCCAAAGGGGCGTTGCATCTTCGTATCTCAGGCAGTCCGGGCAAATGGATTGGAGCCGAAGTGAAGTTGACGCGTAGCCTCGGATACGGAACGTACCGTTTCCAGGTACGCGATATCTCTCACCTCGAACCTTCGGCCGTATTGACGCTTGTGACGTGGGATGGGGTAGGTACAGAACAGAATCGGCGTGAGTTGGATGTTGAGCTCAGTCGTTGGGGATACGTAAATAACCAAAATGCACATTACGTCGTACAGCCTTATTACGTACCTGCGAACATCGTACGATTTCGGGTTCCGGCCGGAGCTTTTACGCATTCGTTTCACTGGGAACCTGGGCAAGTGACATTTACCACTGCGGCTGGATCAGGGGGGCCCGCGAATCCTCTTCTAAATCAGCATATTTTCACTTCAGGAGTTCCGGCTGCAGGCAACGAGACCGTGCGCATCTCGCTATATGTATTCCATCAGGGCCAAGTGCCGTTGAAAACTGGAGACGAAGTCGTAATTGACAAGTTCGAGTACCTTCCGTGACCTCTTGGCTGAAGCGATGTCGACGTGCAGCATGTGCGATGGCATTGATGTGCCTTGGCAGCTATTTGTATGCACTCGATCCCAACCGTTCCTTGGTCCAATACGTCCGCGAGTATTGGAATACAGAAGCCAGATTCCCCGGCGGTGCAGTCAACGCGATCGCGCAAACCAACGATGGATATCTCTGGATTGGCACCGACAAGGGACTGTTTCGTTTCGACGGATTCCACTTCGTCCGGATCTTATTACCTTCAGGCGAACCGGACTCAAATGCTCCTATCTTGGGTTTGCTCACGGACGCGAATGGAAACCTCTGGGTCCGCGTTCAAGGTTCGGATGTACTCCGTCAAAAGCACGACAAGTTTGAAACTGTGGTGTACGGTTCCGGACCAGTGGGTTCCCACGTTACCGCCGTTTCGAAAGATGAAAAGGGTGGGATATTGATTTCGGATCCCGCAAAGGGCACGTTCCGCTTCGACGGAGAAAGTCCCCAGCGGGTTGCGACGCCCAAGATGCTACCCAGTCAGTCGCCGGTGATCTCAATCGCCGAGACCTCGGAGGGCAAGATATGGCTCGGCACTCTGGGGGGCGGCTTATTTCTTCTCGCCGACAGAACAGCCACCTCTGTTAGTCCTGCGTTGCCCGAGCGTAAGATCAATTGCCTTCTGCCAATTAGTGATGAGGATTTACTGGTCGGAACGGACAATGGCCTATATCACTGGACAACCAAAGGCTATCGGCGTGAAGCGTTACCTTCCTCAGTCGGCATCGTACAAGTTCTGACCCTAATGCGCGACCGTGATTTGAATGTTTGGGTTGGGACTGACCGTGGCCTGTTGCGCATCAATCCAAACAACGCATCGTTCTCTGAGGAAAGAGAACTTCGTGGTAGTGGCGCCATCAACATCCTTTTCGAGGACCGCGAAGGGAATGTTTGGGTCGGCGGCACACGTGGTCTTGGGCGCATCCGGGACACGGTTTTGATGTCCTTTTCATCGGCGACAGATCCCGCCCTCGAGAACACCGGCTCCATTTACAACGACGGACAGGGTCGCACGTGGCTAGCATCGGGTGAAGGCGGGTTATACACCATCCAGGATGCTCACGTTCAACCGGTGACTGCGGTCCCCAGCAATGATGTGGTCTATTCGATCGCAGGTAGCGGAAACGAAATCTGGCTAGGACGTCAGCACGGCGGCCTGACACATCTGGAATTGCGGAATGGAAATATAGAAACCCGGACGCTCACCGAGTCGGATGGTCTGGCTCAAAACAGCGTGTATGCCGTATTCGAGAGTCGGGATCGTTCAGTATGGGCTGGCACTCTCAGCGGTGGCCTCAGCAGATTCCGCGATGGCCGATTTACTACCTACACTGCCACGACCGGTCTCGCTGGAAACACCGTGTCCTCCATCCTTGAAGCTCGGGATGGAACAATGTGGTTTGCAACCTCCGATGGCCTCAGTTCTTTCTCCAATGGTCAGTGGAAAAGTTATGGCACGCGGGATGGTCTGCCTTCGATCAGGGTCAATTGTCTTCTCGAAGATTCACAGCGAGTGCTGTGGACCGGCACGTCTGCGGGTTTGGCGTTTCTTCTCTCTGGAAAAGTGCAGGTTGCACTGCTGCCGGATGCTTTGCGCGAACGCGTGTTCGGAATAGCGGAAGACAAGCATGGACAACTCTGGATATCAACCTCCAATCATGTACTGCAGGTATCACGAGACAAACTGCTCTCAGGAAAGGTTGGACCGGAGGATATTCGCCAATATGGTCCGGCAGATGGTTTACCCAGCAGCCAAGGAGTTAATCGAAGCAGATCATTGGTCAGTGATTCCGAGGGAAGAATCTGGATTTCCGTTAAGGGTGGACTTTCTGTGGTTGATCCATCGCA
>Ga0335070_10007271_pt1 | contig 12990 bp, 11 predicted proteins | sample Lox_Sample_13_FD_206722 | JGI IMG/M metagenome (GOLD analysis project Ga0335070, IMG submission 206722) | Soil microbial communities from Loxahatchee National Wildlife Refuge, Florida, United States - Lox_Sample_1.3 | ecosystem: Environmental > Terrestrial > Soil > Wetlands | place: USA...
ACTGGGTCGCTGCGTCGCGCACATCCTTGCCGACCGCGAGTACGGCCAGGTTGGTCGGCGCGCTGAGCTGCTCGGCCAGGTCGGCGACGATGTTGTCCACCGCGCCGAGCCCATCCGCGATCGTGGCGGGCGCCTCGGTCCGCGATTCGAGCGCGTGGATGCGCTCGCGCGCGCTTGCCAGGCCGCTCTTGCACGCTGCCGCCACGTCGGCGGCGGACAGCGACCAGTTGATGCCGGTATCACTGCCGAGCGTCGCGGCGCCGAAACACAGTGCCGGCAACGCCGCCACCGACAAGGCGACCAGGCATGAGCGGGCCGAGATCTGCATGGCGTATTTCCCCGTGGATTTCCGGATGCGGGGGGCAGTATAGGCGAGCGCCATTCCACGGTACATTGGCATCCATGGCCTCGCTGCTCGACAACATCACCTGGAATTCGCTCACCGGCGCGCCGGCGCGCTTCGCCGCGGTCACGCGGTTGCAATCCCCGGCGGGTATCATTGAATGGCGCAGATCCGGCGCTGTCGGCGCGGGCCGACATATTTTCCTGGAACCAATGCGGCGCGGCGAACTCCATACCGGTACACCGATGCAAACCCCCACCACACACCCGACCGCAGCACCGATTTTCCGGGCCGCGCGGCATCCTGCGCCGCTGGGCTTGGCCGGTCCGCCCTCGTTTGCGCGCGCGCTGCGGCAGCGGGGCCTGATCGCACCGGCGCCCGTCGCGGGCGCCGTGCCGGAAGCAGCGCCCAGCGACGCGCCGGATGGCCCCGGGCAGTGGATCGCGGTGCGGTCCGCATTCGAAGTGCACGTCCGGCGCCAGGCCATGGAGCAGGCCTTTGCCGAACTGCGCGGCGACGCGGCGTGATGCGAGGCCAGTCGGCCCACCCATCACACCGCGCGTCGCGCAACCGGATTACTTCGGCAGCAGCGTCACCGGCACTTCGGTGATGGTGTCGACCGGTATCGCGTTGGCCTGCGCGGCCTGGCGAACCGCGTCCTCGCTCGGGGCCTTGTAGATGCAATAGGTCTTGGTCTTCGCGGCGTTCGCGTATGACATGACCCAGTACACGCCAAACCTGGCATTCGTTGCGTTGATCTTCGCCTTGCCCGCCGCGTCCAGCCCGTCGAGTGCGCCGGCGGGGAAGGTGCGCTCGATCAGGTAACGGTGCTCGGTGGCATGCGCGTGCCTGGGGGCAGCCGGCGCGCCGCTGTCGGCGGCGAATGCCGGGGAAAGGAACAGCAGCGGCAACATCGCAATGATCGTCTTCATGGTTGTCTCCTGGTTGGATGGGCAGGGCGCTTATTCGGCGGTCGACGGGTCGATGACGGCAGTCACGCGCGAGATCCGGTTGGCGGGGAATCCGCCCAGTTCCGCGTGCCTGCGCACCAGCGATTCGTCGGTCGCGTGATAGACGCAGTAGATCTTGTCGGCCGTGACGTAGCTCTGGACCCAGTTCACGCTGGGCCCGAGGCTGCTGAGCACCCCACACGACTTCAGTGAAATGGCCTTGAGATCAGCCGGGCTCAGCTTGCCGGCGCCGGGAATGTCACGTTCGATTACAAACTTGGGCATGGCCATCTCCGTGTGTTGAATTGAAGTGCAATGGATCCGTCTCTCGCGCTGCCAGCATCGCCAACCAGGACGATCGCGTCTTGAATTGCGCCTGAAATTATTCTAAAAAGCATCTGGCGCGCCCCTAATAGAAGAAAGGATCCCAGGATCAACAACTTACCGCCAGGCGCCGCCACTGCGATTCGCGTCGGCAACTTCGAGCTGCATCCATCCGAGCGGGTGCTGTCGATCGATGGCAAGCCTGCGGAACTGGGCGCCCGCGCCTTCGACCTGTTGCTGGTGCTCGTCGAGCATCACGGCCGCCTGGTCGCGAAGACGACGCTGCTCGAGCGCGTGTGGCCGCGGCTGTTCGTCGATGAGAACAACCTGCCCGCGCAGATCGCCAGCCTGCGGCGCGTGCTCGGCGCTGGCGCGATACGCACCGTGGCCGGGTTCGGCTACCGGCTGGAATTGCCGGTCACCATGCCTGGCGCATCGCCACCCAAGGCCGATGCGATGGCCGCCGCGCCCCGGCCGATTCCGCCGCAGATCGCCATTCCGCGCCGTGCATGGCCGAACCGGCTCGGACCGCTGATTGGCCGCGAACGCGACGTGGACGAGTTGCGCGCCATGCTCGAACGGGCCTGCCTCGTGACGATCGTCGGCATGGCCGGCGTGGGCAAGAGCCGCATGGCGCAGGAGATACTCGTGCGTTCGGGCGATCCGCCCGCGCTCCCGGCCGCCTGGATCGCGTTGCAGCCGATCAGCGACGTGCAGCACGTGCCCTCGGCGATCGCGCTGGCGCTCGGCATCGCGCTGCCGGAGGGCGTCGAGGGTTTCGCGGGCCTGGGCCAGGCGCTCGAGCAGGTGCCGGTATTGCTGATCCTCGATGGGGTCGAGCACCTGGGCGATGGGCTTGCGCGGCCGCTGGCGCAACTCGTCTTGCAGACCGAGGGCGTGCGCGCGCTGCTGACGAGCCAGGTGCCGCTCGGCATCGCCGGCGAGACGGTGTACCGCCTGGGATTGCTGGAGGTACCCGCGGGCCACGCGCCCCGGGCCGACGCCTCGCGCCCGGCGGCCGTCGAGCTGTTCGTCGAGCGCGCGCAGGCGGCGGATCGCCGCTTCGAACTGACGACGGCCAACGCTGCGCTGGTCGGCGAAATCTGCCGCCGCCTCGACGGCAATGCGCTGGCGATCGAACTGGCCGCGGCGCGCGTGCCTGCGCTCGGCGTCAGCGGCCTGCTCGAACGGCTCGATGACCGCTTCCGTTTGCTCAGGGCTTCCGGCCGCGCGACCGAGCCGCGCCACGGCGCGTTGCACGCGGCCTTCGACTGGAGCTACAGCCTGCTGGCCCCGCAGGAGCAGCGCGTGTTCAACCGGCTCGGCGTGTTCGCCGGCAGCTTCACGCTGGCGACCGCGGCGCTGTGCGTCGCCGACGAATCCGTGGACACGGCGGCCGCGATCGACCTGATCGGGCGCCTCGTCGACCGTTCGCTGGTCACCGCCTTGCCGACCGAACCGCCGCGCTATGCCCTGCTCGAGACCGCGCGCTTCTACGCCGCGGCCAAGCTCGAGGCCTCGGGCGAGACCGCGGCGGCACGGCGCCGCATGGCCGGTGCGCTGCTGCAACTGCTCGATGCCGCGTACCAGGAGTATTGGTCGCTGGACGAAGCCATCTGGCTGCACCGCTACGAGCCCGAGCTCGACAACGTGCGCGCTGCGATCGATTGGGCGGCGGCGAATGACCGCGGGCTGGGCGTCGCGCTGTACGGCTCGGCCTGGCCGCTGTTCCTCGAAACCGAGCTGCGCGCGGAAGGCCGCGATCGCTTCGAACAGGCGGTCACGCTCCTGTCGGATTCACTGCCGCCGGCCCGTGTCGGCCGTTTCTGGGAAGCCGTCGCCGGTTACGACTCGTCGCGCCAGTACGACCGGGCGCGCTACGCCGCGGAGCTGGCCGTCGCGATGCACGCTGCGGCGGACGATCCGCGCGCCCGCTATTACGCGCTCGCCCAGCTCGCGCTGAGCTGCCGCGACGACGAGCCCGCGGCGCGCGCGGCAATCGATGCGGCCCGCGCCCTCGAGGATCCGGCCTGGCCCGCGCGGCTGCTGACCTGCGGTGCGCTGGCCGAAGGCGCGGTGTTGATGAACGGCGGAGCGTTTCCCGCGGCGCGCGCCGCCTACCGGCGCGCGGTGATGCAGGCGTTGACGGTCAGCGAGCGGCAGGCGCAGGCCGCCAGCGTCAGCATCGTCGAGCTCGACATCGCCTGCGGTGATCCGGCGTCGGCGCTGCAGCTCGGCCGCCCGCTCGAGCTGGGCCTGCGCCACTCGGGCCGGCGCGCCGCGCACTTCGATCTGCTGGCCCTGAATTTCAGCGCGCTGCTGCTCGCCGGCGCGCTCGCCGAGGCACGCGCGATCGGTGCGGAAATCCATGAGCTGGCGGCGCGGTTCGACGCCGGGCGGCTCCACAAGGTGCTCGACGCGATGGCGTACCTCGCCTGCAAGGACCAGCGGTACCCGGCCGCCGCGCGCATCCTCGCGTGCGCGGACCAGGCGCATGCGGCGCGCGGGCAGCGCTCGCGCCGGCCGGTGCAGCAGCAACTGCGCGACGCCGTGGTCGCGCAGCTCGATGCGCAGATCGGGCCCGACTGGCGCAGCGCCCCGGTGGACAGCCGCGAACGATGCAACGAGCCGGCCGCGTGCGCGCTGGCGCTGGGCCTGGGCGCCTGAACGTGCCGGTTCTGCTTCGGGCGCGCGTTACCGCTGCTTGCGCTTCTCGGCCTTGGCGGCGCGCTTCTCCATCAGCGACTTGGCAGGCTTCTTCTTGCCTTCCTTCTTGCGGTCCATTCCCTTGCTCATTGGGCTTGCTCCTGAGTTGAACCCGGGCCCGGCGTGGCCGGCATGGGCGCCGGCGCCGCAACGGGTTCGATGCCGTCCACGAAATAGCGCGTGTCGCCGAAACAGCGCGAGGGGACGCCGCGGTGCTCGGTGTAGTGCAGGCGCACGCGTTCGCCGAGCGCCTGGTCCAGGTGACGGGCCACCGTGGCGTCGCGCACCGTGAACTCCCAGATCTGCGGCATGACGCCGCTGACCACGTACTGCGCCAGCTCGCCCTCGACGGTCTTGCAGACCCAGCCCTTGCGCGACACCTTCTGCAGGATGCCAACGCGCTCGCCTTCGGAATACGACCAGGTCAACGACAGCCAGGTATACGCGGCCAGGCCCAGCACGATGGCCAGCAGCGCGTAAGGCCACCGCCGCCGCTTGCCCAACTGCGCATTCATGAGTGCACCCCGCCTGTCCGGTTACGCGCGATCATGCGATACCTTGGCATTGCGTACAACGCCTTGGAGTCAGGTGGGAGTGCGCGGCCTGGTGGTCGGCAACATGTTGGAGGGCACCGAAGCCCGAAGCGCAGCCGCGACGCAGTGGTCGATCCAATCCGCGTTGTTACGACAAGCCGTCGCGGCCGCGAGGGCGAGGTTCGCCAGCGGCCGGCGATTCCAGAGCCGGCCGCTGGAGCGTGCCCGACCATGTTGCCGACCGCCAGGCCGCCGCACTGGCAGGTGACTAAAACGCGCTGCGTCCCGTCAACGCACGGCCCACGGCGAGCTGGTGCACCGTCTCGGTGCCTTCGTAGGTGATCACGCTCTCGAGGTTGAGCATGTGGCGGATCGGTGCGTACTCCGCGCTGATGCCGGCGGCGCCGAGCATGTCGCGGCAGTCGCGCGCGACATCGAGCGCCATGCGGCAGTTGTTCCACTTCGCGAGCGAGACCTGCACGGGTTCGAGCGCGCCGCGGTCCTTGAGGCGTCCGAGCTGCAGCGCGAGCATCTGCGCAGCGGTGATGCCGCGCGCCATCTCGGCGAGGCGCACCTGGATCGCCTGGTTCTGCGCCAGCGGCCGCCCGAACAGTTCGCGGCTCGCGGTGTATTCGATGAGCTGCGCGAGGCAGGCCTGCGCCGCGCCGATGACGCCCCAGGCGATGCCGTAGCGCGCCTGCGTCAGGCAGGAGAGCGGACCCTTCAGCCCCGCGGCGCCGGGCAAGCGCTGCGATTCCGGCACGCGCACCTCATCGAAGAACAGCGCGCCGGTGTTGGAGGCGCGGAGCGAAAACTTGTGCCCGATCTCCGTGGCGGTGAATCCCGGCGTGCCCTTGTCGATGATGAAGCCGCGCACGCCATCCTCGGTGTCTGCCCAGCACACGCAGGCATCCGCGATCGCGCCGTTGGTGATCCACATCTTCGAGCCGCTGATGATCCAGTCGCCGCCACTGCGCCGGGCGCGCGTCTTCATGTTGGCCGGATCGGAACCACCGTGCGGTTCGGTGAGGCCGAAGCAGCCGATCAGCTCGCCACGCGCCATGCGCGGCAGGTACTGCTGCTTCTGCGCCTCGCTCCCGTAGGTGTAAATCGGGTACATCACCAGCGAGGACTGCACCGACACGAAGCTGCGCAGCGCCGAATCGCCGCGCTCGAGCTCCTGGCAGATCAGCCCGCTGGCGATCGAATCGAGGCCGGCGCAGCCGTAACCCTCGAGGCTCGCGCCGAGTAAGCCAAGCGCGGCGAGTTCCGGCACCAGTTCGCGCGGGAAGCGGTGCTGCTCGAAGCAATCGGCGATGATCGGCAGCACGCGCGTGTCGACCAGCCGCGCGACGCTGTCCTGCACGAGTTGCTCCTCCTCGGTCAGGCTGCCGCGCAGGTCGAACAGGTCGAGCGCGTTCATTCGACCGGGAACTGCACGCCCTGCGCGAGCGGCATGGCGGAGGAGTAGTTGACGGTCTGCGTCTGGCGGCGCATGTAGGTCTTCCAGGCATCGCTCCCGGATTCGCGCCCGCCGCCGGTTTCCTTCTCGCCGCCGAAGGCACCGCCGATCTCCGCGCCGCTCGGGCCGGTGTTGACGTTGGCGATGCCGCAGTCGCTCCCGGTCGCCGACAGGAAGGTCTCCGCCTCGCGCATGTCGGTCGTGAAGATCGCCGAGGACAGGCCCTGGCGCACCTCGTTTTGCAGGGCGAGCGCCTGGTCGAAGGTGTCGTAAGGAATCACGTAGAGGATCGGTGCGAAGGTTTCCTCGCGCATCGCCTCGAACTGGGTTTCCGTCTCGACCAGCGCCGGCCGCACGTAGTAGCCACCTTCGAGCCCGGGCGGCAGCACGCGCTCGCCGCCGACCACGGTCGCGCCGGCCTGGCGCGCCGCGGCCAGCGCCGACTGCATGCGCACGAATGCGCCGGCGTCGATGAGCGGTCCGACCAGCGTCTCGCGCTCGAGCGGCGAGCCAACCGGGAGGCTGGCGTAGGCCTTGCGCAGCATGCCCTTGAGCTGTGCAACCAGGCTGCGGTGCACGATCAGGCGTCGCAGCGTCGTGCAGCGCTGGCCTGCGGTGCCGGCGGCCGCGAACACGATCGCGCGCAGGCTCAAGGCGAGGTCGGCCGAGGGCGTCACGATCGCGGCATTGTTGCCGCCGAGCTCGAGCAGCGAGCGGCCGAAGCGCGCGGCGACACGCGGCCCCAGCGCCCGGCCCATCGCCGTGCTGCCGGTCGCGCTCACCAGCGGGATCATGGTGCTGTCGGCGATCTGTTCGCCGGCCTCGCGCCGGCCGATCACGAGCTGCGAGATGGCCGGGTGCGCGGGCGCGAAATCGCCGATCACCTCGCCGAGGATGCGATGCAGCGCCAGCGCGCACAGCGGGGTCTTTTCCGAAGGCTTCCAGATGACCGTATCGCCGCACACGAGCGCCAGCGCCGCGTTCCAGGCCCACACCGCCATCGGGAAGTTGAATGCGGTGATCACGCCCACCGGACCGAGCGGGTGCCAGCGCTCCAGCAGGTGATGGCCCGGGCGCTCCGAGGCGATGGTCAGGCCGTAGAGCTGGCGTGACAGGCCGACGGCGAAATCGCAGATGTCGATGACTTCCTGCACTTCGCCGAGTCCTTCGCTGAGGATCTTTCCGGACTCGAGCGAGATCAGCTTGCCGAGCGCCTGCTTGTCGCGGCGCACGCGGCGCGCGAATCGGCGGATCAGTTCGCCGCGCACCGGCGCCGGCACCGCGCGCCAGACGAGGAAGGCTTCCTGCGCGGCGGCGATGCGCGCCGCGATCACCTCGGCGCCGTCGATGGGCACGTACGAGAGCGCCGAGCCGTCGACCGGCGTGTGCGCCTGCAAGCCGCCAGCGATCGGCACGGTGGCCGGCGGCACGCCCGCCTCCTGCATGATGGCGCGAAAACTCATGTTCCGGTCATGCCCAGCGCTTGGCTAGGCCGCATCGCATAGATGCGGCCGAAGCGGTTGGCGAGGAAGTCCTTGAGCGGCACGTCCTCCTGGCGGATGAAGCCCTGCTGCGGCAGCCGCTGGTCCGAGAGCATGTCGAGCACGGCGCAGATGCCGGCGGCGGTCGTCAGCTGGATCGCGCTGCGCTCCACGCCGTTGAGCGCCTGGCCGTAGATCTTGTTGGCGTAGGTTTCCTGCACGAGGCGTCCCTTCTTCATGCCGGTGACCGTCACGAACACGATCACCACGTCCTGCAGCGTCGTGGGGAGCGAGTGCTCGAGGATATCCTTGAGTACGTCGCGCCGCTCGCGCAAGCGCAGGTCCTGCAGCAGCGCCTTCATGATCGCCGCATGCCCGGGGTAGCGGATTGTACGGTAATTCAGGTTGCGCACCCTGCCGCGCAGCGTTTCGCACAGCGTGCCGACCCCGCCCGAGGTGTTGAACGCCTCGTAGGTCACGCCATCGAGCGAGAACTCCTCGCGCTCCTCGAGCGGCGGGGCCTGCACGAGTTCGCCGTTGGCGATTTCCTCGCAGGGTTCGCAGTACTCGTTGATGACCCCGTCGGTGCTCCAGGTCAGGTTGTAGTTCAGGGCGTTGGACGGGTACTGGGGCAGGGCGCCCACGCGCAGCCGCACGTCCTGCAGCTGGTCGAAATGCCTGGCGAGGTCGTAGCCGACGATCGTGATGAAGCCCGGCGCCAGCCCGCACTGCGGGATGAACGCCGTGCCGGCGGTGGCCGCCAGCGCACGCACGCGCCGCGTGTTGGCGACGTCTTCGGTGAGGTCGAGGTAGTGCACGCCGGCCATGGCCGCGGCCTCGGCGATCTTGCCGGTGACCTGGAAGGGCGCGGCGCTCAGCACCGCGAAGCGTCCGCGCAGCGCCTGCGCCACGGCCTGCGCATCGTTGACGTCGAGGGCGAGGCACTCGACCGGGGTGGCGGCCTTCAGGCGCGCGAGCTGTTCGGGCGACCGGTCGATCACCGCGACCTGGTAGTCGCGGCTCTGGACGAGCAGGTCCGCGATCATGTGGCCGATCTTGCCGGCCCCGACGATGGCTACTTTCTTCATGCTGCACCTGTAGTCGACTAGCCCACTATGATCGCCAAGGTCCATTCGAAAAGCAGCCCTGAAAGTGCCAATATGACGAGTCATTGTCGTCAAAATGACGTAGAATTCAGTCAATATGACGATTGACTCGACTGACCGCGAGATCCTCGCCCTGCTGCGCGAGGACGGTCGCGCCTCCACCGCGCAGCTGGGCCGCCGCCTCGGGCTGTCGCGCACCACGGTGCACAGCCGCATCGAGCGCCTGCTCGCCCGCCAGGTCATCACCGGCTTCACCGTGCGCATGGGGCCGGACACCGAACGCACGCAGATCCAGGCACACGTGATGATCACGGTCGTGCCCAAGCTCCAGGCGCGGGCCGAAGCAGCGCTGCGCCGGCTCCCGGAAGTGCGCAAGCTCTATGCGGTGAGCGGCCAGCACGACTGCATCGCCATCGTGAGCACGGAGACGGTCGCGGAGATGGACCGGCTGCTCGACCAGATCGGTTCGCTCGACGGCATCGACCGCACCGTGTCTTCGATCGTGCTGTCGACGCGCATCGACCGCTGAGCAGGCCGGCCGGGCGCGCCGCGCCCGCCCGGCGCCGCGGCTTCAGGCCAGCGTGTGGAACACCCGCTGCACGTCATCGTCCTGTTCGAGCAGGTCGATGAGTTCCAGCGCCTCGGCGGCCTGCGCCTCGGGCAGCTCGGTCGGCGCCGTGCAGATGTACTCGTGCTCGGCCGACAGCGGCGTGATGCCACGCGCCTCGAGCGCCTCCTGCAGCCGGCCGAAGTCCGCGAACTCGCAGCGCAGCACCAGCTGCGGCTCGCCTTTCTCGCCGCTGCTCTCGCCCATTTCCTGCAGCCCGTGGTCGATCATGTCGAGCTCGAGCGCATCCTGGTCGATGCCGGCGGGGTCGAGGCGGAACACGCCCATCTTGCGGAACTGGAACGCCACGCTGCCGGTGGTGCCGAGGTTGCCGCCGTGCTTGGCGAAGATATTGCGCACGTGCGCCACGGTGCGCGTCGGGTTGTCGGTCGCGGTCTCGACCAGCAGCGCGATGCCGTGCGGCGCGTAGCCTTCGTAGATCGCCTCGTGGTAGTTGGCCGCGTCGCGCCCGGAGGCGCGCTTGATCGCGGCCTCGACCTTGTCCTTGGGCATGTTGACCGCGCGGGCATTCTGGATCACGCGCCGCAACGCCGGGTTGGAGGCGGGATCCGCGCCGCCGGCCTTCACCGTCATCGCGATGTCCTTCGAGATGCGCGCGAACTGCTTGGCCATGCGGTTCCAGCGCGCGAACATCGCATGCTTGCGGACTTCGAAAATGCGGCCCATGCCGGAACATCCCACGTGGCGAGGACGCGGGAGCATAGCAGACCGACGGGCCTCAGCTGGACTTGAGCACGCGCGCCATCAGGCCGGATTTGTCGGGTTGCTCCCAGCCGAGCTGGTCGAACAGCGTGCGGCAGTGGCTGGCGCTGACCGGCTTGCTGAAATGGAAGCCCTGCGCGAAGCCGCATCCCAGCGCGCGCAGCGCGGCGGCCTGCGCGGCGTTCTCGACGCCCTCGGCGATCGTCGCCATGCCGAGCTTCTTCGCCATGTCGATGACCGCGCCGACGATCGAGGCGCGCGCATCGACGCGGCCGATGTCGCTGACGAAGCTGCGGTCGATCTTGATCGCGTCGACCGGCAGGTGCGCCAGGTAGCTCAGGCCTGAGTAGCCGGTGCCGAAGTCATCGATCAGCAGCTGCGAGCCGAAGTTGCGCAGCGATTGCAGCCGCGCGGCCAGCGCCCGCGGATCCTTGAGCAGCGCGGTCTCGGTGATCTCGAAGCGCAGCCAGTGCGGCTCGACGCCGTATTCGGCGGCCAGCGCGGTGACCAGTTCGCAGAATCCCGCGCTCTCGAACTGCACCGGCGAGATGTTCACCGCGATCGGCACGACCGGCAGGCCCGAGTCGAGCCAGGCGCGCAGTTGCGCGAGCACCTCGCGCAGCGCGTGCAGGCCGATCGGCTCGGTGAGGCCGCAGGCGTCGGCGACCGGGATGAACTGCGCGGGCGGGATCGCGCCGAGATCCGGATGGCGCCAGCGCATCAGCGCCTCGAGCGAGGCGATGCGCCCGCTGCGCAGGTCGACGATCGGCTGGTAGACCATGCTGAGCTGGTCGGTGCCGACGGCCCGGCGCAGCGCCTGTTCGAGCGCGACGCTCTCGCTGACGCGCACCAGCATGTCCTGCGAGAACAGGCGGTGGCAGCGGCGGCCCGCCTCCTTGGCCTGGTAGAGCGCGATGTCGGCATGCTTCAGGAGCGATTCCATGTCGAGGCCGTGGTGCGGGAACAGCGCGATACCCATGCTCGCGGATACGTTCAGCACCGCCTCGCCGATCGCGATCGGCGCCTGCACCGCCGACTGGATGCGCTCGGCGATCAGCTCGACCGCGCCGGCATCGCGGAGCGAGACGACCACGATGACGAATTCGTCGCCACTCATGCGCGTGACCAGGTCCTGCTTGCCGACCGCGGCGCGCAGCCGCCGCGCGACCGTCTGCAGCAGGTGGTCGCCGGTGCCGTGGCCGCGCGAATCGTTGACCTTCTTGAAGTGGTCGATGTCCATGTAGATCACCGCCATCGTGCGATCGGTGGCGGCCGCGAAGCGCAGCGCCCGTGGCAGGCGCGCGCGCAGGTACAGGCGGTTTGGCAGCCCGGTGAGCGGATCGTGCTGCGCCATGTACGAGAGCTTGCGGTTGTTGGAGCGTTGCTGCTGTTCGGCCTCGCGGCGATGCGTGATGTCGCGGCCCACCAGGCACAGCAGCGCCTGTCCACCGCTCTCGATCACGGAGATCGACACCTCGGCGTCCGTCGAGCTGTCCGGCGTGCATTGCATGCGCGAGGAGCACACGAGGCGGCGGGGCGCCCCGGTGCGCGCTCGCTCGAGCTGCTCGGGCACCAGGTCGGCATACACGTCGTAGACGGTCAGCTTCTGCAGCTCGTCGCTCGTCACCCCCAACGAGCGCAGCAGCGAGGCATTGCCTTCGACGATCCGGCCCGTTTCCGCGTCCACCAGCATGATCGCCTCGTGCACCTGCGCGGCGATGCTGGCGTAGCGGCGCTCGGAATCGCGCTGCGCCGCCAGGTTCAGCCGCAGGCGATGCGCCAGCCACAGCGCGTAGCCGCCGGCCGCAAGCAGCAGCAGCGCGATGCCGCCGAGCATCGCGCGCGTGGTCCGCGTGCCCAGCGCATGCACGTCGCGCGGCACGCTCGTGGCCAGCAATGCCGCCGGCCTGCCATCGAGGTCGCGCGCCAGCACATAACCGGCCATCGAGCCGTCCGAGGCGATGCGCACCAGCGTCGGCGCGGCCTGCGGCGCAGCGATCCATGCGCGCACCGCGGGCGGCAGCGTTGCGAGGAACGCCGGCGTCAACGTCGCGGGCAAGTCGATCAGCTCCAGCGGCATGTCGAGCGCGGCGCCCGCGCGCGCGACTTCGGCCCTGCCCAGGAAACGGGCGAACAGCATGTAGGTGCCGGTGCCCGGGCCGTGGTCGCCCGCCGTGATCTCCTGCGCGGCGTAGACCGCGAGCCCATTGCCGGTACGCACCAGGCGGTCCGCCGGCGCCGGCGCGGACGGCCCGCCCGCCACGGGCAGCGCGCGCCTGAACGGTTGCAGCAGCTCGGGCGGCGCCGGGCTGGAGATCCGGCCGCTGCCGCGGTCCAGCAAGCCCGAGTACAGTTCGTGGCCGTCGCGGTCGACGATCCACACGAGGTCGACGCGCATGCCAGCGAGCGCATCAGGCGTGAAATTCGAGCTCAGGAACCGGCGATCGCGCCTGGCGATGAATGTCGCGGCATCCTCCCAGGCGGCATAGTCCCGGACGTTCGCCTGCAGCTGCGCCAGGTCGAGGGCGAACAGGCGTTCGACCTGGCGCGCCTTCTGCGCCGCGGCGCCGGCATCAATGGCGTTGAAGCCGTGTTCGAAGACGCGCGCGGCGACGCCCAGGCTGGCGCCGATCACGGCCAGCGATGCGAGGCAGACGCCGAGCAGCAGCCGTTGCTGCTCTCCCGGTTGCCGCGCCTCGGCGCGCTTGAAGGGCCACCGGACGCCCATCAGCGCGGGACATCGGCCGATCGCACG
>Ga0335070_10007273_pt1 | contig 12989 bp, 12 predicted proteins | sample Lox_Sample_13_FD_206722 | JGI IMG/M metagenome (GOLD analysis project Ga0335070, IMG submission 206722) | Soil microbial communities from Loxahatchee National Wildlife Refuge, Florida, United States - Lox_Sample_1.3 | ecosystem: Environmental > Terrestrial > Soil > Wetlands | place: USA...
AAACTTCGTTGACAGCTCCGGGCGTGTTCGCATAAGGTGTCCAAAGGAACAGAGTACCGTTCACACTGTTGAGGAACGTGCCTTCCACTGGATCGGTTGTCATGCTCAGATAAGCTGGATCCCATGTCAACTTGACTTTCCAGCTCCACAGGTTAGTTACGTTGTCGACATGTAGTTTCAATGTGAAAGTTTTGCCTATGTCTTGTGAGGGGACATTTGTTGGTGGAACATATGCTGACTGTAGACTCAGTACGGCCGGTGAGACTGCTTTCACGTTTCCAAATGCGCCTGCCAATACTGGCAGTATTACGCACATTGCTATCGCGATTGCGAATATTCTTTTGTTCATTTCATTTTCCTCCTCAAGTTTCCTTCTAGGAGTTGGCTGCGATGTAGCTTTGGGCGAAGCCGCGGATGTCTGCGAGGGTCATTTGGCCGTCAGCGTTGAAGTCGCAAAGTGGGTCAACGACACCGCCATTGTGTGCTGAAACATAGGCTTTGGAGAAGTACACTATGTCGTCGTAGTTCACCAGCTGGTCAGGGTAGTTCTGCTGATTAGGCGGGCAAGCGTCTGAACCACCGCCAAGGATTACGCTAGGCACGTTTGTGCTGTTGGAAAGGTCGGCCCATGGTAATCGTATGTAGCCTTCCTTGTCAACCCACGTCGTAGCGCTAACGTTTCCAGTTGGATTTGGATTAGGCCAAGCACTCCATATGGGTGATCTGACGTAGCTGATCCAAGCACGAATGACCGTGTCTGTCGCGTTCGGTATGCCAGCAGTGTCGTAGAATAGATACCTGTATGGGAAATACGCGCCGCTCTTGACATTTGCCTTGGTTGGAGCAACATATGCGCCGCCTTTGAAAGATACGCTAACAGGTTGAACGTTTGGTGGCGGACTAACATCTGTGAAGCCCAACCCCACATACGCGATGAACCAGTTGCTAGAGGGGTTCGTCATCAAGTTTATGATATCTTGGTTGTCTGTCTCTACTACTGCACCAGAAGTGATGTTGGCTGTGGTTCTACCAAATGGTTTTAGGAAGAAGTTCTGGAAGCAGTCAGCGGTTCCTGAAGTGCCCACACGCACTGCGACGTTTATCGTCGTGCCCACAGGTATAGCTGGGTTGAAAGCGTTCCAATCAGTGACTGCGCCGACAAAGATGTCTGATACGTTTTTGTCGGTGAGTTGTGTGATCAGGTTTCCCGGAGTTTGACCACCTGCGCTGTGAACTATTATGGCAACGCTGTCAACTGCGATTGGGAAAAGTCTCATGGTTGGAAGACTGGCTACGTTGCCTGCTGTCGGGAACTTTGAGGCTGCGGCCATGTCGATTGTTCCGCCCACTAATTCGTTGAGACCTGTGCCGCTTCCTGGAGGTGGGAATGGAATGTTCACCGTGATTCCTGAGATGCTCCATCCATTGACTGGATCTGCGAGCCAGTTTGAAAAGTTAGCTTGTGCATCGACGCTAACGGGGTATACGGTTGATGAGCCGTCGATCTTCAAGACGCCAGGAGTTAGAAGTGCATATGATTTGTTTACCAGTAGTGAACTCGTAGATGCTATCATCAGTACTGCTAAGACTGTTGTTATCGTTATCGTTCTTGCTCTATGATTTGGTTTATTCATTTTCTTTTCCTCTTTATTTTTTCCTTCTCTACTTATTGAACGAGACCTTTCTCCCGTTCTGCTATGGTTTTCACCGCTGCGGAATAAGTTCCTTCTCCAAATAGTCTATCTAGCACATCGCAAGCGCCAGTGTACTCAATAGATGACAGTATGGCTATAGAGACTATATTGAAAAGCAATAATCATCTGTACGCAAATAGGAAAAAGCAAAGAAGTTCAAGAGAAAGAAAAACTTTGAAGCGCAGGATAGAAGAGAAAATATTCGAGTCACTGCTTTTGCTGTCTGCAGTCTCTTCCATTGCAATAGTACTCCTCCTGATTGGGTACCTTGGTTTGCAAGGGTATCCGGCCGTTGCAAATTGGGTGCTTCACGGTTTCGGTTTCTTGATTCCATACATGTTCACCACGGCATATGTGGGGGCGGGAGCAGTAGCCATTGCCACGGCCATTGGGCTTCCGACCGCAATCTATCTAGCAGAGTTCTCAGGACTAGGGATCCGAAATTTCATCAAACCGAGTATGGAAACACTGTCAGGAATACCGTCAGTCGTGATGGGGGTCATAGGGGCCTTCTTGATAGCCCCTGCTGTAGCCTCGTTTTTCGGTGGTACGTCAACGAGCGGATTGTGCGTCTTTACCGCATGGATTGTCCTGGCCATTATGTCGTTGCCGTTCGTGGTGAGCATCTCCGAAGATGCCCTCAGAGCGGTTCCAAATTCCTACAGAGAAGCTTCGCAAGGATTAGGGGCAACCAATTGGCAAACCACCTTCCGTGTAGTCTTGCCTGAAGCCAGATCAGGCATACTTGCGGCTATTCTGTTAGCTCTTGCAAGCGCACTGGGAGAAACAATGGCAGTGTGGATGGTCATCGGTAACACCATTCCCACGATTTCGCTGAATCCCCTGCTCAGAGCAGATGTTATCTCCACCTACATTGCAAGGTACATCTACGGACAAGAATCCGTTGGAGATGTCACGTCGCTGTATGGTGCCGGATTTGTTCTCCTTGTTATGATCGGAGCCATCAACATCGCAGTTGCCATGATCGCAAGAAGTCGTCTGTATCCTGCAAGAAGCAGCCACCCGTTAATTCGAATGTGAAGAGGAGTTGGAGAAGAATGGTTTCACTGATGTATTTCAAGGGTCTTGAAAGAGAGACGATTATCGCGGGCTTCGCGGTTCTCGCTGGCGCTGGCCTGCTTGCCTCGTACGGGATAGCTACTCTGCTCAAAGACTTGACCTATACAGTTACAGGTGCGTTGCCGTTTGGGACACTTCCTTTCACTGACACGTTTGCCAATCTCTTGTGGTCCCTTCTTTTTCTCTTTGCAGCCACGTTTCTGTCTTTGGCAGGATATTTGTTGATGGAATCTCACTACATTGGAATCGTGATGGCAAGCATCATTGGGTTGTGCCTTGTTGCTGCTTCAATACTTGGACAAATAGATACGGTGTTGAGCTTGGCTACGGGGGCTCTTTGCCTTTTCGGGGCCTTTGTAGGTTTCTCGGCGAAGAAAAAATCCCGAATTGTGAGAACTCCGGCACGAGTTGTTGAAGAGAACATCGTCAAGGTTTGTCTACGACTAGCCGGACTGATTGCCATAGGAAGTCTTTTCACCGTGATCGCCGTCGTGTTCATCCGCGGTGCGCCCTACGTATCATTGAGCTTTCTTACGAACGGGACGCCGCCAGGGCAATTTCAAAAAATCGCCGCTATTCTCGGTGGATTTGAAACCGGCGTCTTTGGTGTAGGACCAGCAATAATAGGATCTTTCCTGGTGTGCGGGGTCTGTGAGCTTACTACTATCCCACTAGGATTAGGCTCTGCGATCTACCTGACTGAATATGCTCCCAAAAACATCTTTACCCGAATAATACATTTCTTTGTGGAGCTTCTAGCAGGTGTCCCATCCATAATACTCGGAATTTTCGGTTACACCTTTTTCTTCTACAGCTTTCATTGGGCACGACAAAGCCTGCTAGGGGGAGCTCTTTGCCTCGCATTCATGACACTTCCATGGAACATAAGAGTGACTGAAGAAGCCATCAAAACAGTTCCAGACGATTTCAAAGCCGCATCCTATGCTCTCGGGGCAACCAAGTTGCAGACGATTAGACGCATTATTCTTGAAGCAGCTGGTCCAGGGATTCTAACAGGGATACTTCTAGGGTTTGGCGCTGCATTTGGCGAAGCAGCAGTCGTCATTTTCACAGCTGGGAACGCATTCTACAATTTGCCCAGCCCATTTTCTCCGACAAATTCCAACATTCCAACATTGCCCGCTTGGATCTATCAGATTTTTAGAGGAGAGACAACGAACGAATTGGCAAGAATGAGAGCGCAAAATGTGGCTTTCGCAGGCTCATTCGTGCTCATCGCCATTTTCCTTGTCATAACTATTGCTGCCTTGCTGGTGAGAAACCGTCTGAGCAAGAAGCTTGGAGCCGCCTAGGAATCACGCTTAGGCTGGAGGAGATTGTTAAATGAACCATAAAAGCGAAAGGAAATCAAATCACAAGTCTTTCATCTCGCATATTTCGACGTTCCGCAATACCCAACAAACGCACTAGAGCCAGATTAGGGGAGAGAGCAATGAGAAATCCCACAGATCAAAAGACAGCGATCGGATGTAGTAGAACGCATAGAAATCAACTCCAACTCGGTATTCCAACATTCCTAGACATACACTTCGTCTCACTTCTCCTCTCGATTATGGGCATCGCTATGGTCATTGGAGGATTGTTCTTGATAATTATAGACACAACCTTGCCGATTAATGCTGACACCGCACGCTCCACTTCATTTTTCGCAATTCAAAGCATGGATCAGGTTCTTGGTTTTCCACTGCCCATAGACGAGATGATCAACGATAGCATCACAGCCGTAGGAATCGCCACATCTATTATAGGTTTAGACCTTCTTATCGTCAGTCAGGGACTACGCGCGAAGAACAAGCTGGCTCTATGGATCGCGATAGTAATACTCGCATTGGCAACGTTCTTCGACGTGGTTTCATTCCTTTTCCAAGGTATCATAGGCGCTCCAGCATCAGTGCCAGGTGCAGTTATCAACGGACTGGCGCTTTACGTTCTTCTGAAAGATCGAGAATCGTTCACAAGAGCATCGACAGAATAGCTCCAAGCAATATGCTCAAGAACATTTCTGCCTAAGACTTGGACGGCCAGGGTCAAAACTGCACTCGCTATCACAAATACGATACTTTGGGCTTGGTGTTGGACGTAGACTATATAGCTCGTGATATGTATCAATACACTATAGAGGGAAGTCCTATTAGGAATGTGGTCTAACTCAACAAAAGGATGCGAAGTAAATGAAAGTCGTAATCATCTGCATGGTCATTACGTTTGCTCTCTGTCTCGGCATGGTCAATTTTGCTAGAGGTGAAGGAACAGTGGTTGCGGTTGACCCTCCATCATACACAGTGACCCAAGATCAAATTGGGAAAAATTTCACGTTGAACATCAATATCACAGGCGTGACAAATCTATGGTCGTGGGGTGTCCGTTTAAACTGGAATGCGAGCATACTGAACGTCACAAGTTTACAGGAAGGACCATTTCTGAAAAGCGTGGGTAGCACGCTCTTTCTGCCGCCCACTAGGGGAACTGGATACCTTAAGGATCTCGGTTCCACACTTCTGTCGGCATCAACTGCAAACGGTAGCGGCCTCCTGTGCACTGTGACCTTCGAAGCGCTCGCGGTCGGCCAATCAAGTATAACGCTTAACGAAACTTCCATGATCCGGTATGACCAGACAGTAATCCCTAATACGGTGAACAACGGACAAGTCACTGTTATACCTGAATTCCCCGATCCGTTGGTTTTTGTCATAATCTTTGCCGGCGCAAGTATGACTGTCTTGATCAAAAAACGACCAAAGCTTACTCGACAACGTGACAGATGACTCGTAACATTTGGTTAGACCAGAAACAAGCGCGCGCGACGAGCAGGATCTCAAGGCAACCTGCGATAGTAGCGGCAATACATTTTAATCGCGGAGTCTTCCAAGTTTTCACCGCTTTGCGATTCTCGCAATACCGTTCAGAACACATTGCCGGAGAAAAAAACCATGCCCAAGGTTATTATAAAGAACCTTAACGTCTGGTTCAAAGACAATCACGTCCTGAAGGATGTAAGCATCAATATCGAAGAGAACGCCGTGACGGCAATAATGGGTCCTTCTGGCTGTGGGAAAACGACGATAATTAGGGCAATTAACCGAATGAATGATGTGATACCTGGCAGTCGAACGACTGGAGAGATAATCATCAATGGAAATAACGTATACGACAAAAATACAGATGTCTATGAACTTAGAAGGAATGTTGGCATGGTCTTCCAGAAGCCCAATCCCTTTCCGAAAACCATCTGTGAGAACGTTGCATACGGACTGAGAATCCATAATATGGCCCAGAAAGAGGAACTCTTGAAAATAGTAGAGAGAAGCTTGAGAGAAGCTGCACTGTGGGACGAAGTCAAAGATCGGTTGAATGATAGCGCTCTAAGCCTTTCGGGCGGGCAACAACAAAGACTTTGCATTGCAAGAGCGCTAGCCGTAAACCCAGAAGTAATACTGATGGATGAACCATGCAGCGCCTTGGATCCCAGTGCAACCGCAAAAATAGAGGTTCTTATGAGAGACCTTAGCAAGAAATACACAGTCATTGTGGTTACTCACAATCTTCAGCAAGCATCACGAGTTTCTGATTTCACGGCTTTCATGTACGTGGGCAAACTGGTCGAATACGGCAACACGACGAGCGTGTTTGAGAATCCACAAAGTGAACTCACAGAGAAATACATAACGGGAAAATTCGGTTAGACCAGCCTAACGCTTTAGGCATTCTCCGCGTTTTTGACAGGTTTATAGATCATGCAGAATCAAAAACCAAAGGGATCACGGAGCTTCTGATGTCATTGCAGGTTTGGTTCTGGATCTTTTTGGGGCGCTCACGTCCAGTCTATCTCAGTGCACGTTCGGTTTGATGGTAGACACTGCAATTGAAAACATGAATCATAGACCTTGAAGCGCAATTGCAAATGATAGGAATCGTAGGGGGATGTCATCAATCATGAGCGCCTTTCGTTATTCGCTAGCTGAAAAGCAACAGGATTTCTTGGAATCTCTTGATGAATTCTAGTCCTTTGGATGTGGTCACGTAATTCCTGCCATCATCAATTATCATGCCGCTTCTGGTGAGGAGCTCCAAATAACAATTCAGTTGGGAAGTACACATTCCGATTCTCTGCGTCAAGTGTGTTTTTCTCTCTCCCCGCGCGCGCGACAATTCTAATATTTCCAGAATCAGTTCGAAGTGCGCTCTTCTTCTGGACCCTTTGAAGATTGTACTTATTCTGTCGTCTTCTAGGATCTCACTGACGATTGTGATACGCATCACCATTTGAATTTCTTCAAGCTCGAATCCATATCGCTATTTAGCGCGCACACTTCGACTGTTGTTTGTCTTCTCATTTTTCTTGGAACTCTCTTCATCTCAACCCCATTAGGAAGCTAGTTGATGGAAGTTTATCTACTATTCCAATACATTATATACAGGCATATCTAGTCGTATCTAGTCTATATATTTGGAAGTGGCTTGACCACATGCCTCAATTTTGACGAGACCATGGGCCATTGCGCCTAGACGATTCTTTCCATTGGTTTAATACTTGAAGCGCCTTCAGAGTGTGGGAACAGAAACCGAGCAAAATTCACGAGAAGAACAAATCCGCATTATTGTCATGCCCTTAGCCATTGCCAATCTGCCTCTTACGTCAAGTCAGGGTTTGACAGGAAGAGCGTCAGGACATAGCACGCGCTGACTTTCGTTGGTGAACTAGCATCTAGAATCGTGACCAAAAGCCCTCAACAAGTTGAACCACACCGACAGTTGTTGGCTGATAAAAAGTGCGGCAACAATAAGCGATTTGTTGTTGAATCGTTGAAGTTCGCTATTTGCCACTTTCTCACGTGAGTATTGATTCAACAGTCAGGTTAAGCACGATTTCGGCAATGTCGCTGGCATATTCTGCGGTTCTGCGAATGCTTTCAATAATCAATCGTAGATAAGGTGCTTCTTCAATGTCCATTTTTTGAGAAAAGACAACAGCCTGTTTTTCAATTGAAATGACCTCTTCTATTTTTTCGATTATGCCCTCCGCAAGGGCGTAGTCTTGCCTGAAAAGTGCTTCTACTGCGGTTTCAAACATCGAAATGGCTATGTTACTCATCTTTTCGAGTTCTTCGAGCGTTTCAGTTTCCAGCCGCCTTTTCAGTGACAAAACGTTTTCTGCGATGTTGGCTGCGTGATCTGCAGTTCTCTCTACAGTTTTGGTCACTAGACGATAGCCCAAGCAATCGCGGGCATTCTGCAAACCTATTTCTTTTATTATTCTGGGAGTTTGAATTGCAGTTTTGAGCTGCCTGACTATATAGAGGTTGAATCTGTCCACCTCGTTGTCCGACGTTGTTACCTCTTTTGCCTGCTGGCGGTCGAGTCCTCTTAGGGCGGTCATGGCGTCTCTGTGCATTGAAGCTGTAATTATGCTCATTCGTCTGAGGGCGCTCTGAACGGAAAGTTCAGGATAGCTCAACAAGACCTGCAGCGTCAGTTCTTGCGGGGTGTCGATAACTATTTCGGTTCCGACGAGCATGCGCCGCGAGAAATCCTTCACGTCGTGCCTTTGCTTTCCGGATAACTGTTTTTGACTTTCAGCTTTTATGTGTATCATGTTGTAGCCTACAAGGTAAGCCGCCACGGTTTTTCTTATTATGGAATCTGGAGCATCTTTAAATGCGACTCTGATCGTAGCTTCGTCGGTTTTCTCTTTTTGTATGGCTGTGTCAGTGGGCATTATTGTTAATAAGCCGCCCTCTTCTTCGCGTAGTTTTATAACGTCTCCTTGCTTAAGCTGGTTTTGCGTTATCCACTTTTTTGGCAATGAGAGTATGTAGGTTGATCCACCGGTGAATTGTAGTTTTCTCGTTTCTTCAGTGAGTTTTGATGGCTGCAATCTAAATAACCTTTGGTAAATGTCGTAGTTGACTATTAATATATCTCTTGTCTATATAGTTTATAAGATCTATTGTGAAGAAGAATACCTTTGTGTTCATGTCCTAATATTCTGGCGACTTTGCTTTTATTGTGCATGGGTCAACTCGTGGAGTATGGTGACACGAAAAACGTATTTGAGAATCCTCAAAATAAGATAACAGAGAAGTATACAACCGAAAAATTCGGTTAAACTAGAGTCTAGGGAAGCTTTTTGATATAGAGCGAATGTAGTTCTTGCGGTTTTGTATAGTTCTAATGGTATCGTCATATGGGTTTGGATTATATATAGTTTATAGAGTTTATGGAGCATATCTATATAATTAGGTGAATGGTCAATTGTTAAAAGAGGAAATAAAAATGAGAAGTACAAGCAAAATCGCGATTGGAATAATTGCAATCGTCGTCATCGTAGCAGCTGTTGCAAGTTACATGTACCTTTCTCAAACAGGCACGCAGCTTGAACCGGCAACCTTGAACGGTGCAGGAGCAACGTTCCCACAGCCTTTCCTTAATGCCACGATCACAAAGTACACACAAAACGTAAGAACCAACCTCCAAATCAACTATCAAGGAGTTGGCAGTGGCCAAGGGATATCCTCTCTCATAGCCAAAACAGTTGACTTTGCAGCCTCAGATGCGCCGTTGTCAGCCTCTCAAAGACAACAAGCACCGAACGCGCTTCACATCCCAGAAACGATCGGTGCAGTAACAATAGCCTATAATCTGCCTGGCGTCCAAAGCGGTCTGCAATTGACGGGTCAAGTGATCGCTGGCATCTACCTCGGCACCATTACAAACTGGAACGACCCAGCCATGCAAAGCCTCAACACAAACTTAACCCTTCCCGATCACGCCATAACCACAGTTCACAGATCCGACAGTTCTGGAACAACCAGAATATTCACCAAGTACCTAAGCAACGTGAGTTCTACTTGGGCTAGCCAAGTTGGAAGTGGCACATCAGTTCAGTGGCCCGGTGGACTCGGTGCAAGCGGAAACGCCGCAGTCGCAGCGACCGTTAACCAAACACAGTATGCTATCGGATACGTTGAGTTAGCTTATGCATTGCAAAATGCCATGAGCGTTGCAGCGGTTAAGAACCCCGCAGGAAACTACATCTCACCGACTCTAGCTTCGACAACAACGGCCGTTCAGTCAGGCGCTTCAAGTGGCTTGCCAGCAGGCAACCAAGATTGGGGAAACGTGAGCCTTCTCAATACTCAAGCCGCACAAGCTTATCCAATAGTTAGCTTTACCTACCTGCTGGTATATCAGGAACTCAATGTAACCTCGGGAATGGACAAGAACAAGGCAACACAACTGGTACAGTTCATCTGGTGGGTCGTTCACAGCGGTCAAGACCTCGCACCAAGCCTACAATATGCGCAGCTTCCAGCGAATGTAGTGCAAATAGACGAGACATCAATCCAATCGATAACGTTCGACGGACAACACCTGCCCACAAGTTAGCATTGCATGAAGCTTTGCACACATCAACACCAAAAATTTTTCTTTACAAATACACTTAATGGTTCGCGAGCAGATCTGCATGATTAAGAAACTGGCTGGAGACAACCTATTCAAAATCTTAACCGCCATAGTTGCAGCATCCGCCGCTGTAATTCTCATAGTCAACGCCGGAACTCTCATCGGCGGGTCTCTGCCAGTCCTACAACGATTCGGAACGTACTTTTTCACTGGAACAACATGGAACCCCGTTGAAGGAAGAGAATTGTTCGGCGCTCTCCCCTACGTCATGGGAACGCTTGTCACCTCAGCTATCGCTCTTCTCATAGGCGTACCGATAAGCCTCGGCATAGCAATTTTCCTAGCAGAAATGGCTCCAAAAGCCATGAAGGTTCCCGTATCGTATCTTGTGGAACTCTTGGCTGCGGTTCCAAGTGTGATATATGGACTCTGGGGTCTTTTCGTTCTTCGCATCTGGATGCAAAACTACATCGAAACTCCCTTGTCGACCTACTTAGGATGGATTCCGATTTTCAGCGGAACCCCGTTCGGCCTTGACATTTTTACCGCTGGAGTAATTTTGGCAATAATGATTATACCGACTGTTGCCTCAGTCTCGAGAGAAGTTATCAACGCGGTTCCCGACTCTATCCGCGAAGGTGCCTACAGCATCGGAGCGACTAAATGGGAAGTGATCAGGTATTGGGTTTTAAGCTACGGTCGCTCTGGAATCTTCGGCGCGGTAATCCTTGGTCTTGGCAGGGCAGTTGGCGAAACGATGGCAGTAACTATGGTCATAGGCAACGCCATTGGTCCCGTTGCGATGCCCACCTCTCTCTTCAAGCCAGGTCAGACGATGTCGTCTCTCATAGCAAACGGTTTCCTAGAGTCTACTACGCCAATAGAAAAATCCGCATACATGGGTGTTGGATTAATCCTGCTTTTAGTGAGTCTCCTCATAAACATTGGGGCCCATATAATGGTGACTCGCGTCCTGAAGGTTAAAGGAGGCGCCGTCGAGTAAGTGAGCGCCAGTTATATCTTTAGAAAATTCAAGAATAGCCTCTTCTTTGGTCTCTGCCTCGTTTGCGTAATCATCGCCGTTGTGCCCCTTCTGAGCATCCTCTACGAAGTCATCATGAGAGGCGCGCCACAGTTAAGTCTTCAATTTCTCACCAAAAGCGGGTTGGAAGGTGGCATTGGACCAGCTATACAAGGAACTTTAATCCTGATTGGGTTAACCAGTCTCATAGGAATTCCCGTCGGCGTGCTGTCAGGCGTCTACTTGGCGGAGTATGGGAATAACAAGTACGCTGCATCGATGAGATCCATTAACGATGTGCTTACAGAATTTCCCTCCATAGTAGTAGGAATCACGGTTTTCAGCGTCATCGTCCTAGGTGTGACAGGATCTTACTCTCCCATAGCAGGCGCGGTCGCTCTATCCTTCATCTTGATACCCATAGTTGCCAGAACCACCGAGGAATCGTTGAAGCTTGTCCCCACTTCCGTTCGTGAAGCTTCTCTTGCATTGGGCGTCAACAAGTGGAAAACCACGCTCCGAGTTGTTTTGCCTTCGGCCCGAGCAGGGCTAGTGACTGGAACTCTTCTCGCCGTCGCCAGAATCGCAGGCGAGACTGCACCATTAATCCTGACGATTCTAGGTAACAGCTATTTCTTCCAAGGTTTCAACGCTCCCATGGATGCTCTTCCGATAAGAATCTGGACAGACGCGCGGCAACCCTATGCCGAGGTTCAGGCGCAAGGGTGGAGTGCAGCGTTAATCTTGATTCTCATAGTATTGAGCCTTAATATTGGCGTCAGATTAGCTAGCAGAGGTCGGCTCGGAAGGTGAGGACTGAAGAATGAAGGGCGATGAAATGAATGAAAACGTTCACGGTGAGGAGCTGGCGCTTGAAAAAAGGAAAATGCAAACCATCGGATTAAACGCTTGGTTCGGTGCCAAACAAGCTTTAAAAGAGATAGACCTAGCGATCAAAGCCAACCGCGTCACGGCCATCATCGGCCCTTCGGGCTGCGGGAAATCAACTTTGATTCGGTGCCTAAATAGGATGCATGAGCTGGTTCCAAGCGCCAAGACTTCCGGAAAGGTGCTTCTTGATGGAAAGGACATTTACGCGAGCGACGTTGACCCGGTGCTGATTCGCAGGAGAGTGGGGATGGTTTTCCAGAAGCCGAACCCGTTTCCGACGATGTCCATTTACGATAACGTGGCAGCCGGGCTGAAGTTGACTGGAGTGAAGAAAGGCGAAAGCCTCGACGAGACTGTGCGAAGGAGTCTTGAGCAGGCAACTTTGTGGGACGAGGTGAAAAACGACTTGAAGAAGCCTGGAACAAGTATATCGGGCGGGCAACAGCAACGGCTTTGTATTGCGCGCGCGATTGCGTTGAAGCCTGAGGCCATTCTCATGGACGAACCGTGCTCCGCTCTAGATCCTATTGCCACTGCCAAAATTGAAGAATTGATCGTGTCGCTTAAGCGCGATTACACTGTGGTGATTGTTACGCATAACATGCAGCAAGCTGCGCGTGTTTCGGATTTCACAGCATTTATGTACTTGGGTCAACTAGTCGAGTACGGAGATACGACTTGCGTGTTTGAAAACCCGACCAGCGAACTGACAGAGAAATATATCACAGGAAAGTTTGGATAGGTGAAAGATGCGTGAGCAGGTTACTCGATGTTGGTTTAGAGCAGTTGACGACAATTCTTGTGAACATGGGCGAGACAGCTGAAAAAGTGGTTAGAACATCGATCAACGGTTTCATGGATGGCAGAAACGTGAGCGA
>Ga0335070_10007274_pt1 | contig 12989 bp, 13 predicted proteins | sample Lox_Sample_13_FD_206722 | JGI IMG/M metagenome (GOLD analysis project Ga0335070, IMG submission 206722) | Soil microbial communities from Loxahatchee National Wildlife Refuge, Florida, United States - Lox_Sample_1.3 | ecosystem: Environmental > Terrestrial > Soil > Wetlands | place: USA...
CTTTCGGCACGTCCAACGAGATCCAGTTGTGCGGCAGGCGCGGGCCGGTCAGCACCAGATGCCCGGGCTCGAAGGTGCCGATGTAGTCGCCGACGAAGGTCTTGCCGCGGCTGGCGACGATCAGGTGCAGCTCGTATTCGTCGTGGTAGTGCCAGCGCACCAGCGGGTTCGGGAACCCGTGTTCGAGGCAGCGCACATGGCCGAAGCTGCCTTCGGGCTCGTAGCCCAGGCTGGGCGTGCGGCCGACATCGTGCTCGAGTTCGGGGGCGCGGATCCTGGGGCTCATGACATCACGTTGCCACCGTCCACGTTCAGCGTCTGGGCGGTGACGTAGGCCGATTCTGCGCTCGCCAGGAAGACCGCGGCACCGGCGATGTCCGCCGGCACGCCCATGCGGCCCAGCGGCACCGCGCGCCCGACGGCGGCCTTCTTCTCGCCCGGCTGCAGGCCCTCGTAACGCGCGAACAGCGCGTCGACCTGGTTCCACATCGGCGTGTCGACGACGCCGGGCGCGATCGCGTTGACGCGGATGCCGTGCGGCGCCATCGCGAGCGCCGCGCTCTGGGTGTAGCTGATCACCGCCGCCTTCGTCGCGCAGTAATGCGCCACCAGCGCCTCGCCGCGCCGGCCGGCCTGCGACGCGAGGTTGATCACGCAGCCCGGGCGGCCGGCGGCAACCAGCGCCTTCAGCACCGCCTGCATCGTGAAGAACAGGCCTTTCACGTTGACGTCGAACAGGCGCTGGTACATGCGCTCGTCGCTGTCGAGCAGCGGCGCGAGGTCGAACACCGCGGCGTTGTTGAACAGCAGGTCGACGATGCCGAAGCGCTGCGCGGCGGCGTGCACGAGCGCGGGCAGCCGATCGGTCTGCGTGATGTCGGCGGCGAGGTAGGCCAGCTGCTGCGGATGGCGCTCGCGCAGCGCGGCCAGCGCTGGCGACGGCGCCGCGGCGATGTCGACCGCGGTGCACGACGCGCCTTCGGCCAGATAGGCCGCGCTCACCGCCAGCCCGATGCCTCCACCGCCGCCGGTGACCAGCGCATGGCGCCCGGCCAGCCGTTCAGCCACGGCGCTGTGCCTGCACGAAGGCCTGCACCTGGCGCAGCGCGATGCCGAGCGACGCCAGCAGCCGCGGCTCGCCGGCCAGCGGGCCCCACAGCAGCGGGTCGGCGCAGAACGCCGCCAGCGGGTCGGGCGCGGCGAACAAGGCATGCGCCGCGGCCGGGTCCATCACGCCGTCCTGGTAGGCGTAGGCGAGCTCGCCGCGGTGCCAGCGGCCGAGGAAGGCGAAGAACAAAGCCGGCAGCAGCGCCACCTTCGCGATCGACTCGTTGCGCGCCAGCCGTTCGCGGATCGTCGGCACGATGAAACCGGGAATCTTCGAGAAGCCGTCCATCGCGACACGCTGGTTGGTGTCGCGCAGGTACGCATTCGAGAAGCGGTCGAGCACGGTGTCGCGATAGGCCGCAAGGTCGATCGGGCTCGGCGACAGCACGGGAATCGCGTCCTCGGTCACGTAGTCGTGCGCCATCCGGCGGATCGCCGGCACGCGCACGCCTTCGTGGATGTAGTTCAGGCCGATCAGCGTGCCGGCCCATGCGATGCAGCTGTGGGTGGCGTTGAGCAGGCGGATCTTCGCTTCCTCGTAGGGCAGCACCGACGTCACCATCTCGGCGCCGACCGTCTCCCAGGCCGGCCGGCCGGCGGCGAAATGGTCTTCGATCACCCACTGGATGAAGCGTTCGCCCATCACCGGCGCACGGTCGTCCCAGCCGGTCGCGGCCTTCACGCGCTGCGCGACCTCGGGGCCGGGGCGCGGCGTGATGCGGTCCACCATCGCGTTGGGCGAAGTCGTGTCGACCTCGACCCAGGCCCGCAGCGCGGTCTCGCCGCGGCGCGCCAGGAAGTCGAGCAGCCCGGCGCGGAAACGCTCGCCGTTGCTGCGCAGGTTGTCGCAGTTCATCAGCGTCACCGGGCCGCTGCCGCGCCGCATGCGTTCGGCCAGGATCGCCGCGGCCGCGCCGTAGATCGTGCAGCGCGTGCTGCCGGCGAGGTCGCTGCGGATGTCGGGGTGGCTGGTGTCGAGGCGGTGCGCCGAATCGAGGTAGTAACCCGCCTCGGTGACGGTGAACGAGACGATGCGCGTCTCGGGCCGCGCGCCGAGATCGACGAGGCCGCCGAGCGCGGCGTCGAACGGCACGATCTCGCGGATCGCGCGGATGCGTTCGTATTGCGCGCTGCCGTCGGGCGCGATCGTCTCGAGCGTGTACTCGCCGTTCTGCGCCGCCAGCGCGGCCAGCGTGTCGGCCATGTCGGGGCGGATGTTGCCGCCGGCGATCGACCAGCGCGTGTCGCCCCCGTCGATCAGCCGCTGCAGGTAGACCGCCTGGTGCGCACGGTGGAACGAGCCCAGGCCCAGGTGCAGGATGCGGTAGCTCATCGCGAACCTTCGCGTCGTCACGCGGCAAGCGCGCGACCTGAGGCGTCGAACCGGTGCACGCTGCCAGGCGCGATGTCCAGCGCCACCGCGTCGCCGGGCTTGAGCGAGGTGCGCGTGTTCTGGCGCGCGATCAGCTGCACGTCGTCGGCCAGGTTGGCGTAGATCAGCGTGTCGAGGCCGAGCGACTCGATCAGCTCGACCTTCGCCGCCAGCCGGCCCTGACCCGACGGCTTCACCGCCACATGCTCGGGCCGCACGCCGATGAAGCCGTCCTTCGGCCCGCCGAGCCCGGCCGCCGCCGGCAGCTTCGCGGCGTCGAGCACGTTCATCTGCGGCTGGCCGATGAACTGGGCGACGAAGGTGTTGGCCGGGTGGTCGTACAGCTCGAGCGGCGTGCCGACCTGCTCGACCGCGCCATCGCGCAGCACCACCACGCGGTCGGCCATCGTCATCGCCTCGACCTGGTCGTGGGTGACGTAGATCGTGGTCGCGCCGAGCTCGCGGTGCAGCTTGGTGATCTCCACCCGCGTCTGGCCGCGCAGCGCGGCGTCCAGGTTCGACAGCGGCTCGTCGAACAGGAAGCACTTCGGCGCGCGCACGATCGCGCGCCCGATCGCGACGCGCTGGCGCTGCCCGCCCGACAGCTCGCGCGGCGTGCGCTGCAGGTACTTGGTCAGGTTCAGGATCTCGGCCGCACGCTGCACCTTCTCGGCGATCAGACCCTTGTCGACCTTCGCCAGGCGCAGCGCGAAGCTCATGTTGTCGGCCACGCTCATGTGCGGGTACAGCGCGTAGCTCTGGAACACCATCGCGAGGTCGCGTTTGCTGCTCGGCAGCTTGGTGATATCGCGCCCGTCGAGCATCAGCGTGCCGGCGTCGATGGTCTCGAGGCCGGCGATCATGCGCAGCAGCGTGCTCTTGCCGCAGCCGCTGGGGCCGACGAAGACGATGAACTCGCCGCGCTCGATCGCGAGGTCGATGCCCCTGATCGCATGCACCGCGCCGTAGTACTTCTCGACGCCTTTCAATTCCAGAAACGCCATGGCCTCACTCCAGAGGTAACGCATCAAGCGACCGCCGCCGAGCCGGCTTTGCCGGGCCGCTGGCGGTGCCCCCTCGAGGGGGCGGCCGAAGGCCGCAGGGGGTGGTCGTCACTTCACGGCTCCGAACGTCAGCCCCTGCACCAGCTGCTTCTGGCTGAACCAGCCCAGCACGATGATGGGCGCGATCGCCATCAGCGACGCGCAGCTCAGCTTGGCCCAGAACAGGCCTTCCGGGCTCGAGTACGACGCGATCAGCGCGGCCAGCGTGCCGGCGTGCGCCGCGCTCAGGTTGAGCGACCAGAAGGCCTCGTTCCAGCTCAGCACCAGGCACAACAGCCCGGTCGAGGCCAGCACGCCGGTGGCGAGCGGCCGAATCACGTGCACGAACTCGCCCCAGACGCCGGCGCCGTCCATGCGCGCCGCTTCCAGGATGTCGGGCGGGATGTCCTTGAAGCCCGAGTACAGCATCCACACCATGATCGGCAGGTTGCTGAGCGTGAACACGATGGTGAGGCCGGTCAGCGTGTCGAGCAGGCCGGCGGTCTGCGCCATCACGTACACCGGCACCAGCGCGCCGACCGCCGGCATCATCTTCGTGCTCAGCATCCACATCAGCAGGTCGCGGGTCTTGTTGGTGCGGAAGAACGCCATCGAATAGGCGGCCGGGGCCGCGATCGCGAGCCCGATCAACGTCGACAGCACGCTGGTGACGACCGAGTTCCTCGCGTACAGCAGGTAGTCGCTGCGTGCCTGCACCTCGTGGAAGTTCTCGAACGTCGGCGTGAAGAACAGCTCGGGCGGCACCGCGATCGCCTGCAGCTCGGTCTTGAACGCGGTCAGGAACAGCCAGATCAGCGGGAACACGATGAGCAGCGTGACGAGCCAGGCCGCCACGGTGCGAACGACGAGTCCGGTCTTGTCCATCTCAGCGGCTCCGTGAGCGTGACGACGCTGCGAGCGGACGCCGCGGAACCGGCTCTGCCGGGCCGCTGGCGTCGCCGCCTCGAGGGGGAGCGCCGAAGGCGCTTCGGGGGTGGGTCATTTGTCCAGGTTCTTGCCGATCATGCGGATCAGGAACACTGCGGCGATGTTCGCCAGCACGACCGCGAACAGCGCGCCCGCGCTGGCCACGCCGACATCGAAGTTCATCAGCGCCTGCTTGAAGATCAGGAACGCGACGTTCGTGCTCTCATTGCCGGGGCCGCCGCCGGTGGTGGTGAAGATCTCGGCGAACACGCTCATCAGGAAGATCATCTCGATCATGATCACGACGGCGATCGGCCGGCCCAGGTGCGGCAGCGTCAGGTGCCAGAACTTCTGCACCGCGTTCGCCCCGTCCATGCCGGCGGCTTCCATCTGGTCGCGGTCGAGCGACTGCAAGGAGGTGATGAAGATCAGGCAGGCGAACGGCAGCCACTGCCAGGCCACCATCACGATCACGCTGAACAGCGGGTGGTCGGTCAGCCAGTCGACCGGCTGCGCGCCGAAGAACTTCCAGACCTGCGCCAGCACGCCGTAGATCGGGTTCATCATCATGTGCTTCCACAGCAGCGCGTTCGCGGTGGGCATCACGAAGAAGGGGCTGATCAGCAGCACGCGCACGATGCCGCGGCCGGGGAAGGGCTCGTTGACGAGCAGCGCCAGCGCCACGCCGAGCACCACCGTGATCGCGATCACCGCCGCCAGCAGCACCAGCGTGTTCATCACCGAGACCGCGAAGTCGGGGTCGGTGACGAAGTAGCTGAAGTTGTCGATGCCGATGAAGCTCTTCTCGCCCGGCTGCATCAGGTTGTAGCGCACGGTCGAGAAGTAGATCGTCATCACCAGCGGGACGATCATCCACAGGAACAGCGAGACCACCGCCGGTGCGAACAGCAGGCGTGGCAGCATTCGGTTCATCGCGTACCCTCGGCTCACGTCATCAAGCGGACGCCACGGATCCGGCTCCGCCGGTCCGCAGGCGTCGCCCCCCTCCCCGCGAGGGGGCGCGCGAAGCGCGCAGGGGGAGGCTACTTGTAATACCCGGCCTTCTTCATCTCGCGGTCGGCGGCGTTCTGGCCCGCCTTCAGCGCGTCGTCGACGCTGACCTTGCCCGCCAGCGCCGCGCTCATCTGCTGGCCGACGGCGATGCCGATGGCCTGGAACTCGGGGATCGCGGCGAACTGCACGCCCACGTACGGGCTCTTGGGCAGCGTGCTGTCGTTCGGGTTCGCGGTGTCGATCGCCTTCTTCTCGGCTTCGGCGAAACGCGCGGCCTTCAGGAACTCGGGCGTCGCGTAGGTGCTCTTGCGGGTGCCGGTGGGCACCGCGGCCCAGCCGTTCTGCTTGGCGACCAGCTTGATGTAGTCCTTGCTCGTCGCCCACTGGATGAACTTGTTCGCGTCGTCGACCTTCTTGCTGCCGGCCGGCACCGCCAGCGCCCAGGCCCACAGCCAGTTCGAGCCCTTGGACGTGACCGCGCTCGGCGCCGCCGCGAAGGCCACCTTGTCGGCCACCTTGCTCTGCTTCGGGTCGGTGATGAAGCTGGCGGCGATCGTCGCGTCGACCCACATGCCGCACTTGCCGGCGTTGTACAGCGCCAGGATCTCGTTGAAGCTGTTCGCGCTGCTGCCCGGCGGGCCGTCCTTCTTCAGCAGGTCGACGTAGAAGGTGATCGCGTCCTTCCACGGCTTGCTCTCGAGCTGCGGCTTCCAGCCCATGTCGAACCACTGGCCGCCGAAGGCGTTCACCATCGTCGTGATGAAGGCCATGTTGTCGCCCCAGCCCGGCTTGCCGCGCAGGCAGATGCCGTAGACGCCGTCCTTCGGGTCGTTGATCTTGTCGGCGATGTCCTTCACCTGCTGCCAGGTCGGATTCGGCGGCATCGTGAGCCCGGCCTTCTGCACCAGGTCGGCGCGGTACATCAGCATCGAGCTCTCGCCGTAGAACGGCGCGGCATAGAGCTTGCCGTCGACGCTGAGGCCGTTGCGCATCGCCGGCAGCAGGTCGTCGACGTCGTAGGCGGCGTCGGTCTGGATCGGGTTCAGCCAGCCCTTCTTGCCCCAGATCGGCGTTTCGTACATGCCGATCGTCATGACGTCGAACTGGCCGCCCTTGGTCGCGATGTCGGTCGTCACGCGCTGGCGCAGCACGCCTTCCTCGAGCGTGACCCACTTGAGCTTGATGCCGGGATTGGCCTCTTCGAAGAAGTGGCCGAGCTTCTGCATCTCGATCATGTGGCCGTTGTTGACGGTGGCGATCACCAGGTCGGCGGCGCCCGCCGCGCCGGCGGCGGCCAGGCCGAAGATCAGGGCCAGCGATGACTTCAAGCGCATGATGACTGTCTCCTGTTTTCGAGCTTCTCGCGCGTGGCGCCGCCACGTCGGCGAGCGAAAATTTAGGCGCGCCCCCAGCGGCGCGCCGATACGCCGGACGGCGAATCCTTGTACTTTCTTGCGCGCATCGCTCGGGGTTTCCCGGGGATGGGCGCAAGAGAGTGCAGCCTTCAGCGCGCTGATATGCTGCCGTTCACCATGAGCGCCGGCTACTCGGGAACACCGCTCGCGAACAAGCTCGGCATCGGCGCCGGCGCGCAGGTGTTCGTCGCCGACTCGCCGCCCGAGTACGTCCGCTGGCTCGCGCCGCTGCCCGAGGGCGTGGACTTCGCCACCCGGGTCACGAAGGACACCGCGCTCGTGCACCTGTTCGCGCTCGAACGCGCGGCGCTCGCGCGCCAGCTCGCGTCGCTGCGCCAGACGATCGCGCCGGCGGCGCCGGTGTGGGTCTCGTGGCCGAAGAAGTCGGCGCAGATGCCGACCGACATCACCGAGGACGTGATCCGCGAAATCGCGCTGCCGCTCGGCTTCGTCGACGTCAAGGTATGCGCGGTGAGCGAGGTCTGGTCGGGGCTGAAGCTGGTGATCCGCAAGGAACTGCGCTGAGGAGAGACACGAGATGCACGACATCGCCGAGCTGCAGGCGCTGCTGGCGCCGATCTTCCCCGGGCTGATGGGCGTGCGCCTGACCGCGCTCGAACCCGACCGCGTGAGCGCCGAGATGCAGGTGCGCCCCGATCTGTGCACCACCGGCGGCATCCTGCACGGCGGCGCCACCATGGCCTTCGCCGACACGCTGGGTGCGGTCGGCACGGTGCTCAACCTGCCCGCCGGCAAACGCACGACGACGACCGATTCGAGCACCAAGTTCATCGCCGGCGCGCGTGTCGGCAGCGTCGTCAGTGCCGAAAGCGTGGCACTGCACCGCGGCCGCACGACGATGGTCTGGCAGACCTCGATCCGCAACGCCGATGGCAAGCTGTGCGCGGTCGTCACGCAGACCCAGCTGGTGATCGACGCCGCTGCTCCTTCCCGCTGATCGGCCGCTGCCGTCGTTTCACGACTGCCACCGGCGCTTCGTCGCAGCCCGCTGGCAGCCGGCCGGGGCCGCGCTAGGCTGGCGCCCACGTCGTCTTTCGAGGAGCCCGACATGAGCCTGTTCAGACTGATCACCCGCCCGATCAAGAACCTGACCGATGCGGTCTTCATGCCGTTCAAGGCGATCTTCGTCGTCGGGCTGTGCGGCTTCATCAACTGGATGACCTTCAGTGGCCACTGGTGGGTGAAGTGGGTGGCCTTCGGCATGGCGGTCGCGGTGCTCGTCGCCTTCGCACGCGCCGCCAAGACGCTGCTGCTGCTGGCGCTGGTCGCGTACGGCGGCTGGTGGCTGCACAAGCGTTACGGAGAAGACGCGCGGCGCCAGTTCGACGACTGGGTGCAGCGCACCCAGCCGCAGGCGCAGCAGGTGGTCGAGGTGCTGCGCGGCGCACCGAAGACCGCCGGCTGAAGCCGGCGCGCGCGGCGGCGCGTGTTCAGGGCCCGCCGCCGCCGGGTCGCCGCTGCGGGCGAGCACCAGCGCGCCGGCATGGACCAGAGAACAACCGCAGCGACGGCATCGGCGCGCGTCTCATCCGACCTGTCGAAACGGCGCGCGGCAGCGCGACAATGCGGGCCCGCAGACCGCGCCCCCGCCATGCCCGACGAACCCCTGACCGCCGCCGAAGCGCCGCCGACCGCCGAAGCCCCGCCGCCCCCGCCCGAGCTGGGCCCCGCTGCCTGCGCGGCGCGCCTGGCCGAGCTGTTCCCGGCCTTGTTCGGCAGCGCACCGAAGCCGATCAAGCTGCGCATCCAGGCCGACATCCAGCAGCGCGCGCCGGGCCTCTTCACGAAGAAGTCGCTCTCGCTGTTCCTGCACCGCCACACCACCGCTGGTCGCGAGCCCGACACGCTTCGACCTCGACGGCGCGCCCGCCGGCGAGCTGGCCGAAGAACACCGCAGCGCGGCGGCGGCCGAGCTCGAGCGCCGACGCGCCGTCGTCGAAGCGCGCCGCGCCGCCGAACGCGAAGCGCAGCGTGCGCGCCAGCGCGAGGCCTTCCAGGCCGAACGTCAGCAGCGCCAGGCGGCCGAGCACGCCGGGCGCCAGCAGCGCGACGCCGAGTTCGACGCGCGGCGCGAACGCGCGGCGCTGCTGCGCGCGTTCGAGACGACGACGCTGACACGCGCCAACTTCTGCGCCCTGAAAGGCCTTGCCGAGGCCGATCTCGAAGCACGGCTCGCGCTCGCGCGCCAGGAGCGTGCCGAACGGCCGCCGCGGCCGGCGCCGGCTGCGCAGGCGGCCGCGGTGCCGCGTGAGGGCGACCGCCGCCCGCCGCGGCGCGACCGCCCCGACCACCGCCGCCCGCCCGGCAAGCCGCGCCCGTCGGCGCCACGATGAACGGCCGGGCGCCGGCGGCGACCGCGCGCCTGTTCCTCGCCCTCTGGCCCGACAAGGCCACGCGCGACGCCATCGCGGCCTGGCAGCGGCGCTGGACGTGGCCCGAACGCGCCGCGGTCGTCGGCCCCGAGCGCCTGCACCTGACGCTGCACTTCATCGGCCAGCTGCCGCGTGCCCGTCTGGCCGAAGTCTCGGCGCTGCTCGCGGTGCCGCACGAGCCGTTCGAGATCGCCTTCGGCCGCGCCGAATGCTGGCCGCGCGGGCTGGCCTTGCTGATGCCGCAATCGCTGCCCGAGGCACTGCGCGCGCTGCACCGGCGGCTGGCCGCGGCGCTTGCCGCAGCCGCGCTGCCGGTCGACACGCGCCCTTTCCAGCCCCACTGCACGCTGGCGCGCCAGGCCGTCGGCGCGATTCCTCCCCCCGAGCCGCCGGCGCTGCGCTGGCCGGTGAACGGCTACGCGCTGGTCGAGTCCGAACGCGGCTATCGCGTGCTGCAGCGTTACGGCGGTTGAACGCGGTCTACCGCGGCGACGACGGCATGACGCGCGCCGCGATCTCGCGCACGCGTTCGCTCGCCGCGCGCGGCAGCTCGCCGGCGAGCGCGACGCTGACGCCGCTGCCGAGCATGCCTTCGAACACCGCGCGCACGCGGCCGGCATCGACGGCGTCGAAACGGTCGATCAGCTCGCGCTGCGGGCGCACGCGGCCGAAGGTGAACAGGTCCAGCGCCGCGTCTTCCAGCCGGTGCTGGGCGCGTTCCGACGCGCGCAGCTGGCGCACCAGCAACTGGTGGCGCGCGCGTTCGAGGTCGAGCGCCGACACGCCATCGGCCTGCGCCGCCAGCAGCCCCAGCACCGCTTCCAGCAGCTCGGCCAGCTGCTTCGGGCCGGTCGAGGCCTCGACGACGAACTGGCCGCACATCTCCAGCACGTCGGCCGAACAGGCGGTGTAGTAGGCCAGCGCACGCCGCTCGCGCACCTGGTCGAGCAGCGGCGAGCTCATGCCGTCGCCGAACACCGCGGCCGCGACCGTGCCCGCCGCGTCGTCGGCCGCCAGCGGCGGCAGCGGAAAGCCGATCACCGCATGCGCCTGGCTGCCGCCGCCGTCGCGTTTGCTCGCGATGCCGCCGACGTAACGCGCCGGCGCGACGAGGTTCGGCGTGCCGGCGGGCAGGCCGCCGAAGGCCGCCTCGGCGGCGCGCACGACCGCGTCGGGCTCGATGCCGCCGGCGACGCCGACGACGATGTTGTGCCCGGTGTATTCGCGCGCCACCCGTTCGCGCAGCGCCGCGCGCGCAAAACGCTCGACGTTGCGCCGCGGCCCGATCACCGACTGCGCCGCCGGGTGGTCGCCGAAGCAGGCCTTGTCGAAGAGCTTGAACGCGGTCGCGAGCGGGTCGTCCTCGTCCTCGGTCACCTCGTGCAGCAGCACCTGGCGCTCGCGTTCGAGCTCGTCGTCGGGGAAGGTCGGCGCGCCGACGATGTCGCCCAGCATCGCGACGAAGGCGCAGGCGTCGCGCGCCAGCCCGCGCATGTGGAACGCGGTGTGGTCCTTGTCGGTGTGCGCGTTGACCTCGGCGCCCAGCCGTTCGGCGTCGAGGTTGATGCGGCGCGCGTCGCGCGTGGCCGTGCCCTTGAACACCATGTGCTCGATGACATGGCTGATGCCGTTGTCGGCGCGCCCTTCGTGCGCGCTGCCGGTGCGCACGAACACGCTGGCGCAGGCGGTCTGCAGCGCCGGCAGGCGGATCGTCAGCACGCGCACGCCGTTGGCAAGCGTCGCGACCTGGGTGTCGGGGTCGGTCATGGAGGGGAATGGAGCAAGGATTGCGAATCTACCGCCGCCGATGCCCGCGAAAGGGGGGTTTCGTCGCAAAGCGCCGAAGATCGGGCGGTTGGTGCGCCAGCATGGCGGCACCGTGATTGTCGAGGAGGCTGCCGTGATGCTGAGAACCGGGGTCTTGTTCGCCCTGCTGCCGCTGGTCGCGGCCGCGGCCGACCTGTCCGGACGCTGGGAGGGCGTGGCGCAGGTGCCGGGCGCACCGCAGGCGCTGGTGCTCGACCTGGCCGGCGGCATCGGCTCGGTCACGCTGCCCGGCCGGCGCGTCAGCGGCGCGCCGCTGCGCGAGCTGGCGCTGGGCGCGAACGGCCTGCGCGCCAGCCTGGCGGCGGCGATCCCGAGCCTCGGCGGCGCCGGCGCACCGCCCGCGATCGCGCTCGAACGCCAGCCCGACGGCCGGCTCGCCGGACAGCTGACGCTGGCGGGCCTGAGCGCACCGGTCTCTCTGCGCCGCACCGGCGACGCGCAGGTGCAGCCGGCACCGGCCAGCGGCGCGATCAGCGCCGCGCTCGCCGGCACCTGGCGCGGGCGCTACCAGCTGGACGGCGTGCCGCGCGAGGTGACCTTGAAGCTGCAGGCGGGGCCGCCGGGGCCGGGACGGGTCGACCTGCTGATCGTCGGCAAGCGTGCGAACCCGGTGCCGGTCGACCGCGTCGAGCAAGGGCCGGTGTACCTGGTGCTCGAGTCGAGCGACTTCGGGCTCAGCATCGAAGGCCGCGTCGTCGGCGCCGACCGCATCGAAGCCACCTTGCTGCAGGGGCCGATCGAGGTGAGCTTCGTGCTCACCCGCAGCACGGGAGCCGGATCATGAAGCTCGTTGTTCTGCTCGCGCTGGCGTTCGCCGCTGCAGCGGCGCCGGCGCAGACCACGATGTTCCGCGGCGATGCCGCCCACCAGGGCGTCTACGCCGGCACGGCACCGCAGCGTCTGCCCCGGCTGAAGTGGAGCTTCCCGACCGGCGACCGCATCGTCTCGTCGCCGGCGCTGCACGACGGCGTGCTGTTCTTCGGCAGCGACGACGGGCTGCTGTACGCGGTCGACGCCGCGACCGGGCGCGAACGCTGGCGCCTGCGCACCGGCGGGCCGGTGGCGGCCAGCCCCGCGGTCGCCGGCGGGCGCGTCTATGTCGGCAGCTACGACGGCAAGTTCTACGCCGCCGACGAGAAGACCGGCACGCTGCAATGGAAGTTCGCGACCGGCGGCGAACGCCGCTTCGAGGCGCGCGGCCTGCACGGCTTCCTGCCCCGGCAGCAGACCTATGCCGACCCGTTCGACGTCTACCTCTCGAGCCCGGTGGTGGAAGGCGGCAGCGTCTTCTTCGGCAGCGGCGACGGCCATGTCTACGCGCTCGATGCGGCCAGCGGCGCCTTGCGCTGGAAGTTCGCCGCCGCCGAGGTCGTGCATGCATCGCCCGCGGTCGCGAACGGCGTCGTCTTCGTCGGCGACTGGGCGAGCCGGCTCTATGCGCTCGACGCCCGGACCGGCGCCGAGCGCTGGCATTTCCAGGCCGGCACCGACGAGCTGATCCACAACCAGGTCGGCTTCCAGTCGTCGCCCGCGGTGGTCAACGGCGTGGTCTACGTCGGCTGCCGCGACTCGAACCTGTACGCGATCGACGCCGCCACCGGTGCCGAGCGCTGGCATTTCTCGAACAACGGCTCGTGGGTCGTCGGCTCGCCGGCCGTGGTGGACGGTAAGGTGATCTTCGCGACCTCGGACTCGAGCCTCGTCCACGCGCTCGACGCCGCCACCGGCAAGCCGCTGTGGCAGCAGCAGACGCAGGCCTACCTGTTCTCGTCGCCGGCGGTCGCCGGCGACACGATGGTCGTCGGCGTATTGAACGGCAGCCTCGAAGCGCGCGAACTCGCGACCGGTGCGCTGCGCTGGGACTATCGCAGCGAAGCCTCGATCGCCAACG
>Ga0335070_10007275_pt1 | contig 12989 bp, 11 predicted proteins | sample Lox_Sample_13_FD_206722 | JGI IMG/M metagenome (GOLD analysis project Ga0335070, IMG submission 206722) | Soil microbial communities from Loxahatchee National Wildlife Refuge, Florida, United States - Lox_Sample_1.3 | ecosystem: Environmental > Terrestrial > Soil > Wetlands | place: USA...
TGATCACCGCCCAGAGCACGGCCAGGAAGACCAGCACGGGGACCATGGGTGCGCCCCGCATCAGCAGGATCAGCGCCACGAGCCACAGGGCCAGGATGGCCACACCGGTGAGGATGTCCATCGTCTCGCCTCCTCCTCCCCCTCCTGGGGCCACTCTCATCCGTCCGCGGCCGGGGGCGGTTATAGGCCGGGCCGGGGCGGTTTGTCAATCCGGAGTTGCCCTCAACTCCGACCAATTCGCTCGCCTTGTGCAATGTTTCCCTTGACACGTTCCTGCTGATGGCGCCATTCTGATTGCGCCGCCCGGTATCGCTCGGCCCGCGCGGCTGTCAATCCTTGGACCCGCAGGCCCGTCCGGTCTACTCTGCTCGCGCGAACCAGTCGCCCTGCGCAAGCCTCTCCTGCGCGAACGCGCGACAGCCTTGGTCTTCGCACAGGGCCTGTGATCGCGTAGCTGTTCCCGTCATTCTACAAGAAGGAGGTGTCCCATGCGGAAACTCATGGTCGTGATGGTGGTGTGTGCCGTCGTGGTCGGCTTCACCACGCTGGCCTCGGCGGGCGAGCTGCGGCTGATCCTGGCGACGGGCGGGACCGCCGGGACCTACTACCCCTTCGGCGGAGCCATTGCCAAGATCTGGAACTCTAAGATCCCGGGCATGAACGTGACCGCCCAGGCCACGGGCGCCTCGGTCGAGAATGTTCGCCTGATGAACAAGGACGAGGTCGAGCTGGCCTTGGTCCAGAGCGATACCATCGACTTCGCCTACAACGCCAAAGAGAACTTCAAAGAGAAGCTCACCAAGATGAGCGTTATCGCCGTGCTCTACCCCGAGGTCATCCAGTTCGCGGTCCGCGGCGACCTCGATGTCAAGAGCTTCAACGACCTGAAGGGCACGCGGGTAGGCGTCGGCGCGCCGGGCAGCGGGACCGAGGCCAACTTCCGGCAGCTCATGGACATCTACGGGCTGAAGAAGGACGACATCAACGCTCAGTACCTGTCCTTCGCCGAGAGCGCCGACCAGTTCAAGGACAAGCACATTGACGCCTTCATCGTAGTGGCCGGCGTCCCCAACTCCGCCCTGATGGATGTCGCCAACACCCGGAGCATCAAGATCATGCCCGTCGAGGGGACGATGGCGTCCATGCTGATGCAGAAGTACCCCTTCCTGGGTGCGGCCAAGATTCCGGCCAACACCTACAAGGGACAGACCGCCGAGGTGACGACCGTCGCCGTGATGGCGGTCCTCATCGCCCACCCGAAGCTGGACAACGACACGGTCTACAAGATGACCAAGGCGCTCTTCGAGAATCAGGCCGAGCTGGCGGCCGGCCACGCCAAGGGGAAGGAGCTGGATCTCAGGACCGCAACCAAGGGCGTGTCCATTCCGTTCCACCCCGGCGCCGTCAAGTTCTACAAGGAAAAGGGCGCGATGTAGGGATTCGGTAACCGGTACGAGCCGGGCGGGGTTATTGCGCCCGGCTCCTTTTTGGTCTGAGTGCAATGCGCTGGTGGATCGGGGCCGGCGCCTTCGCCGGGATGCTGGCCCTCACGCTGGCGCTGGCACCGCTGCGCAGGGTCCTCGAGATTGCGGATGCGGACACCGGGCGCGTGGTGCTGTGCGCCGAGATGGCGGATGGCGAGGAGTTCGTCCTCGCCTTCGTTCACTCCGTCAACAAGCGCCCCGTGTACGAGACGCTGCGGGCTGCCCGGGATCACCTGGTGATCGTCGGCTCTCGCTTCGACTCGTTCGGGGCTGGGATGCCGGAGTCCTCGAGCGGAGAGGGAACCCTGCGGCGAGGTGCGGACGGCTGGCTGGAGTGGACGGTCAATCGTCCGGTCCCCGAGGTCATCGTCCGCGTCGGGCGGGTGGCGAATCACACCCTGACGCTCAAGGGGCGGGACATTCCCCTGGCAGCGCTCGCCCATCCGGGCACGCCCCTCTCCTTGCGGGCTGAGAAACGGTCGATCCTGGCGGTCTGGAAAGGCGGGTGCCTCCGATGAGCGACAAGGACCAACCGAAGGGGCAACCCGACGAGGCTCTCCGGACATCCGAGATGAAGTCGGATGTCAGCGAAGAGGAGTTGACAAAGCTCCTGGCGAAGATCGACAAGGAGTCGACCTTCCGGAAACTCACCGGGATTGACTACCAGATCGTCTACTGGATCGCGGTCGCCTGGTCCTGCTTCCAGCTCTACACGGCCATGTTCGGCTCCTACGCCGCGCAGCTCCAGCGATCCATCCACCTGTCCTTTGCCTTCGTCCTGCTGTTCCTGCTCTATCCGTTCCGGGGCAAGACCGCCTCGAACAAGCTGAGGTGGCGCGACTACCTCTTCGCCGCCTTCGCCGGCTTCATCGGGATGTACCTGGTCTTCAACTACACGCGCCTCATGGAGACCGCCGGGGACTACACCAGGATCGACATGATCGTCGGCATCATCGGGACCCTCCTGACGCTGGAGGCGGCGCGACGGGTGGTGGGCCTCCCCATCCTCTGCATTGCCAGCAGCTTCCTGCTGTACGCGTACTTCGGGCCGTACTTCCCGGGCTTCCTCGCCCACCGGGGGTACTCCGTCGAGCGCATCGTATCCCACATGTACTTCACCACCGAGGGGATCCTCGGCATTCCCCTCGGGGTGTCGGCGACCTTCATCTTCCTGTTCGTCCTGTTCGGGGCCTTCCTGGAGAAGACGGGTATCGGGAAGCTGTTCATCGACATCGCCGACGCCATCGCCGGCTGGGCCGCGGGCGGGCCGGCCAAGGTGGCGGTCATCACCAGCGCCTTGGAGGGCACGGTGTCCGGCAGCTCGGTGGCGAACACCGTGGGCTCCGGCAGCTTCACGATCCCGATGATGAAGAAGCTCGGTTACCGCCCCGAGTTCGCCGGCGCCGTGGAGGCCTCGGCCTCCACCGGCGGACAGATCATGCCCCCGGTGATGGGTGCGGCGGCCTTCCTCATGGCCGAGTTCATCGGCGTGCCATATATCGAGATCGCCAAGGCGGCGGCCATTCCCGCCTGCCTCTACTTCCTCGGCATCTTCATCGAGGTGCACTTCGAGGCCAAGCGGGCGGGTCTCAAGGGACTGCCCTGGAGCCAGATCCCCCGGGTCACCACGGTCATGAAGGAACGGGGACATCTGTTCGTTCCACTGCTCGCCATCATCTATGTCCTGACAGAGGGGTTCACGCCCGCCCTGGCGGCCCTCGTCGGCCTCGGCCTGTCCGTCGCGGCCGGGATGCTGCGGAAGTCCACCCGGATGAGCATCCCGGATATCTTCAACGCGCTGGGGGCCCTGGGCGTGGCGATCGCCTGCGCGACCGCCGGCATCATCGTCGGCGTCGTGACACTCACCGGGCTTGGCCTCAAGATGGCGAACGGGCTCATCGACCTGGCCGGCGGGAACCTCCTGCTCACGCTGTTCTTCACCATGATCACCTCGCTGATCCTGGGCATGGGGGCCCCGACCACCGCCAACTACGTCATCACCTCGACGATTGCGGCGCCCGCCATCGTCATGCTGGGCGTGCCCAAGCTGGCGGCCCACCTGTTCGTGTTCTACTTCGGGATCATCGCCGACCTCACCCCCCCCGTGGCCCTGGCCGCCTACGCCGGCGCCGGCATCGCCAAGGCCGACCCGTTCAAGACGGGGGTCGTCGCCACCAAGCTGGCCATCGGCGCCTTCATCGTTCCCTACATCTTTGTCTACAATCCAGCCATGGTGCTGATCGGGACGACGCCATTCCTGCTCACCCAGAACCTGGTCACCGCCTGCGGCGGGATGTTCGGCCTGGGCGTCGCGATGATCGGATTCTGCCTGGCGCCCATGAACTGGTTCGAGCGGATCTGGTTCGCCGTCGGCGGCCTGATGCTGATCGACCCCGGAGCGCTCACGGACGTCATCGGGGTCGTGATGCTGGCCGTCGGCCTCGCGATCCAGTATCGCAAGGCCAGGATGGTCAAGGCGGTATCGGCTGCGGCCTGATCCCTCGGCGCGGACACCTCATGCCGGGCTCGACGGGAAGATGCCCCGCCGCCGTCCCTGCCTGCGGCCCAACAGGCCCCCCGCCTTCGCGCCCGAGGGCTATGCTTCCCCTTGACAGCCGCGACCTGAAGGGGCATGCTCTGCCGGCTGGCGATTGAACGATGCCCAGTAGCTCGCGGCTCTTCGGCCTCGCGACCACATCCTTTCCGGATTGTTCATAGGCAGTGACTGCCCGAGGGCAGGGTGGGTTTTCACGCACGCTGAAGGGGTGGCGGCCGGGGGCAGGTGCGCCCAGGCCGGCCCTTGGGCGCAGGTGCCAGCCGTCCCAGCAGGAGGCCGCCCGTCGTGATCCAGTTTCGCGGTGTCAACAAGTGGTTCGGCCCGCTCCACGTCCTCAGGGACGTGGACCTCGACGTCCGGGCGGGCGAGGTTCTGGTGGTCTGCGGCCCCAGCGGATCGGGCAAGAGCACGCTGATCCGCTGCATCAACAAGCTGGAGCCGATCCAGCGGGGCGAGATCGTCGTGGACGGGATGGCCCTGACCGATCCGGCGACCGACATCACCAAGCTACGGGCCGAGGTCGGGATGGTGTTCCAGCAGTTCAACCTCTACCCGCACATGACCGTCCTGCAGAACATCACCCTGGCCCCCCTCAAGGTCCGGAAGCAGTCGCGGGCGGAGGCCGAGCGGGTCGCCCGGGACCTGCTCACCAAGGTCGGGATCCCCGAGAAGGCCGCGCAGTACCCGGCGCAGCTCTCGGGCGGCCAGCAGCAGCGGGTGGCGATCGCCCGGGCCCTGGCCATGCAGCCCAAGATCATGCTCTTCGACGAGCCCACCTCGGCCCTCGACCCGGAGATGATCAACGAGGTCCTGGACGTCATGGTCAATCTCGCCAAGGAGGGGATGACCATGATCGTCGTGACGCATGAAATGGGCTTCGCCCGGAAGGTCTCGCACCGGATCATCTTCATGGACGAGGGGCGGATTGTGGAGGAGGGGGACCCGCAGTCCTTCTTTGCCAGCCCCAAGGAGGAGCGCACGCGTGTCTTTCTGAGCAAGATCCTGGTGCACTAGGGCCAAGGAACGATTCCCGGTTTGGACTGGCGAACCCTGGCGAATGGCCAGGCCGCCTCCTATTGGTCGGTTCTGCGCGGAAAGGAGAGTGACAATGCGACGCATCCTGTGCCTGCTGGTGGTTCCTGCGGTACTCCTGGGCCTTGCGGTGAGCGCCTGGGCCGGTGAGAGCACGCTGGAGAAGATCAACCGGACCGGCGTGTTCACGGTCGGGACCCGCACGGCCTCGCCGCCGTTCGGCTTCATCAACAAGCAGAACGAGTGGGTCGGCTTCTCCATCGACCTGGCCCAGCTCGTCCACAAGGCCCTCGAGAAGAAGCTCAACAAGACGATCAAGTTCGAGCTGAAGGAGAGCACGCCGGCCACCCGGATCCCGCTGCTGACCAGCATGGCCGTGGATCTGATCTCCGGCACCATGACCGACACGCGGGCCCGCCGGGACAGCGTGGACTTTAGCCTGACCTTCTTCGTGACCGGGGCGCAGTTCCTGGTCAAGGAGGGGAGCCCGATCACCGGGATCGGGACCATCACGGGCAAACGGATCGGCACGCAGCAGGGCTCCACCAACGAGCGGGCGCTCCGCGAGCGGGGCGTCCAGGCCGATCTGATCGTGTTCCCGGATCAGGCGGCCGGCTTCACCGCCCTCGTTCAGGGGCGGGTGGACGCCTACACCAACGATGGCATCCAGCTCTGGGGGCTGAAGTACAAGGCCCAGAACCCGAACGAGTGGAAGGTGGTGGGCGATTTCTACACCTACGAGCCGTACGGGATGGCCATGCGGAAGAACGACTCCGATTTCCGAGCGGTCGTGAACAACGCGCTGATGGAGGCCATCGAGGGCGGGGAGTACTTCAAGATCTACGACAAGTGGTTCGGCCCGAAGAGCGAGACCCCGTACCCGATGACCGACTCCGTCAAGGCCTTCCTGATGTTGCAGGTGGTTCCCAAGTAGTCGGCCTAGCCCGGATTATTCACAAAAATCTGTGAATAATCGGGCTTGCATGCGAACGGCCAATCCTGCAGCGGGGGGAGGCCGAGTAGGAGCTGCGCCCGATATCAGTCCTGCGTCGCAGGGGATGGGCACGCTGTCGAGATGCCCCAGCGATGCGTGATCCGTCCTGGACCCCCAACACAAGGCCTTCGGTTAAGCCCGCATTATTCGCGAGCCGCGTTCGCGAATAATGCGGGTTAGGCGCTCGCGTCCATGCCTTTCTTCGGCTTTCTCGGCATGCAGTACGATTTTCAGTGGAGCGTCCTCTGGACCGGAGGGCACGGGGAGTGGCTCCTCCAGGGAATCTGGACGACGCTCCGCCTCTCCGCCCTGGGCTGGATCATTGCGTGCGCCCTGGGGATCCTGTCGGGGGCGCTGCGGACCGTCCCGTTCGCCCCGCTCCGACTGCTGGCGACCTGGTACGTGGAGTTCTTCCGGAACGTCCCCTTGCTGGTCTGGCTCTTCTTCTGGTACTTCGGCGTCCCCCAGGTGCTCCCCCGTTCCGCCCAGGACTGGCTGAACCTCCACGGGCCGGAGTTCTGGTCGGCCGTGGCGGGACTGAGCGTCTACCACGGGGCCCGCATGTCCGAAGTGATCCGGGCCGGCATCCAGTCCATCCCGAAGACCCTGCTGGAGGCTTCCGTCGCCACCGGCCTCAGCGTGGGGCAGGCCTACCGGCTGATCATCATCCCCATCGCGCTCCGCCTCATTGTGCCGCCGGCCACCAATGAGTCGCTGAACCTCCTCAAGAACTCCTCCCTCGCCATGACCATCGGCGTGGCCGAGCTGACCTTCATGACCCGCCAGGTCGAGACGTACACCGCCAAGGCATTCGAGGCCCTGACGGCGGGGACCGTCATCTACCTGGCCCTCTGCCTCGTGATCGCATCCGTCATGGCCCAGGTGGAGCGGCGCTTCCGCATCCCGGGGATGATCGCCCGCGCCGGGAGGGCCGAGCATTGAGCTTCGACTGGTCCGTCATCGCCAACAACTGGCAGTTCCTGATCTACCAGGGGCTGCTCGGGTTCGGCAAGTTCGGCGGGGGGACGCTGCGCCTGGCGATCCCGGCCATCGTCCTTGGGTTCATCCTGGGGACGATCATCGGCCTCTGCCGCCTCTCCCGCCGCCCCTGGATCCACTACCCGGCGGTCGTCTACGTGGAGTTCTTCCGCGGCGTCCCCCTGGTGATGGTGGTCTTCTGGTTCTGGTTTCTGATTCCCCAGATCACCGGGCAGCGGCTGCCTGAGTACACCGTGGCGCTCACCGCCTTCGTGGTGTTCGAGGCGGCGTACCTGGGGGAGATCGTGCGGGCCGGGATCCAGTCCGTCTCCCGCGGGCAGAGCGAGGCGGCCACCGCGACAGGGCTGAGCTACGGACAGACGATGCTCCACGTGATCCTCCCGCAGGCCATCCGGAACATGATTCCGTCCCTGGTCACCCAGTTCATCGTCCTTTTCAAGGACACCTCGCTCGCCTCCATCATCGGGATGATGGACCTCACCAAGGCGGCCCAGACCGTCAGCCAGCGCGAGATCCGCCCCTTCGAGATGTACCTCTTCATCGCGGTCGTCTACTGGATCTGCACCTACAGCATGTCCCGCTTCAGCCGCTGGCTCGAGGCGCGGATGTCGCCCGAGAAGGCGCCGACCAAGCGCGCGGCCATGCGCGAGGCGGCCCGGGCGGCGGCCGCCTGACCGGTCGCCCCCGGCACCCCCGGCCGTGCGAGGCGCGAGCCGCTCGAACACCCGTTTCAGGTCTCGGGGTTGCGGGCTTGTCCCTGCTGCTCTAATCTAAGCGGTCTTGGGCGCCGCGGGCCGTCCCGGGACCGGCATTGCCGTACGAGACGACTTCCCCCTTCTCCCAGAGGAGCCTCGTGAGCACCGACGCCTGGGGACTGACGAGCGGGTACCACGATAACCAGGGACGCTGGCACCACACGTCGCCGGAGACTCGGGCCGCGCTGCTGGCTGCCATGGGGGTGGACCCCGAACGGCCCGCGGCCCCGGGTCCGGCGAGAATCCGGGTCCTGCAGGCGGGGCGGGCCGCGACGTGGCCGGAGCCCGCCGACCTTAGGCTCGAGGACGGGACCGGCTTGCGCGTCGAGGGCTCGCTCCCGCCGGATCTCCCCATCGGCTATCACGAGATCCGCCCGCTGCGGGGCGGCGAGGCCACGCGGCTGATCGTCACTCCGGGGCGGTGCGTGCTCCCGGAGGACCTCCGGGCCTGGGGCTGGGCGGTCCAGCTCTACGCGACGCGGTCCCAGGCGAGCTGGGGCATCGGGGACCTAGGGGATCTCCGGGAGCTCGGCCGCTGGTCCGCGCGGGATCTCGGCGCGGCATTCCTCCTGCTCAACCCGCTGTTCGCCGTGGCGCCGGCGCTCCCCCAGCAGTCGAGCCCCTACTCCCCCGGCAGCCGCCGATACCTCAGCCCGCTCTATCTCCGGGTCGAGGAGCTGCCCGGCGCCGCCGATGGCCGCCTCGACCTCGAGGCCCTGGCCGCCGCGGGCCGCGGCCTCAACGCCCGGCGCCTGCTCGACCGGGACGCGGTCTTCCGTCTGAAGATGGAAGCGCTGGAGCGCGTCTGGGCGCGGTTCCGCGGGGACCCCGCCTTCGACCGGTACTGCGCCGCCCAGGGCGCGCCACTCCGCGAGTTCGCCACCTACTGTGCCCTGGCAGAGCGCCACGGGCCCAACTGGCGTCAGTGGCCGGCGGAGTGTCGGCACCCGGCCGGGCCGGCGGTGGCGCGCTTCGCCACCGAGCACGCGCGTCGCGTGCGCTTCCACCAGTGGCTGCAGTGGCAACTCGACGCCCAGCTCGCCGCCGCGGCCTGCGAGATCCGCCTCATGACGGATCTGCCCGTCGGTTTCCACCCCGACGGGGCGGATGCCTGGGCCTGGCAGGACGTGCTTGCCCGGGGGGTGAGCGTCGGGGCCCCGCCGGATGCCTTCAACGTGCTGGGCCAGGACTGGGGCCTGCCCCCCTTCGTGCCGCACGCCCTGCGGGCGGCCGGCTACGAGCCGTTCATCGAGACCATCCGCGGGTCGCTGCGCCACGCAGGGGGGCTCCGCATCGATCACATCATGGGGCTGTTCCGGCTCTTCTGGATCCCGTGGGGCGGCAAGCCGGCGGAGGGGGCCTATGTCCGCTATCCGGCGGAGGAGCTGCTGGCGGTCGTGGCCGTGGAGAGCCATCGCGCGCAGGCCATCATCGCCGGCGAGGACCTCGGGACCGTCGAGGAGGGGGTGCGAGGCACCCTGGCCGCCCAGCGCATCCTGTCCTACCGCGTGCTCTGGTTCGAGAGCGAGACGCCGGCCCGCTATCCCCGGCAGGCGCTGGCGGCGGTCACGACGCACGACCTGCCGACCATCACCGGGCTGTGGACCGGCGCCGACCTGGCGGAGCAGCGCGCCGTGGGCGTGCGCGTGAACGCCGAGGGCACCCAGGGCATCCGGGACCGGCTGGCCGCCATGGCCGGCCTGGCGGAGGGGGCCGAGGCGCGCGAGGTCATCGAGCGCACCCATCGTCTGCTGGCCGAGGCGCCCTCGGTGCTCGTGAGCGCCACGCTCGAGGACGCGCTGGCCGTCGCCGAGCGACCCAACATTCCCGGCACGACCACCGAACGGCCCAACTGGTCCCTCGGGCTGCCGGTGCCGCTCGAGACGATCGAGGCCCATCCCCTGCCGCGCGCCGTGGCTGCCGCCCTGAGGAGGCAGCGGTCGGCCCGCTGAGCACATGCCGTGGCGGGGGGGCGCGGGGGGTGAAAGCGTCCGCCCAGAGGGAGCCGGGCGGGTCGGCCCGCAGGCTCCAGAGCCTGCAGAGGGGAAGCCATCATGACGATCCGGCGGGTGAGCATAGCGGCGGCCATGATCGTGGGGGGGCTGCTGATCGCCGGGGGATGCGCCTCGCCGACCGGCACGGGCTCCGGCTCCGGCCCCGGAGCGCACCCGCTCACCCCGACCGAGGTCCGGGTCTACCGGGATGACGAGTGGCGGCTGACGCGGATGGTGGAGAACGGGACCGAGGTGCCCCTCGTGGCGAAGTCGACGGTGACCCTGATCTTCCAGGGGCTAGATCGCGTCGCCGGGATGGCCTCCATCAACCGCTACTTCGGTGGCTACACCCTCGGACCGTGGGGCCAGATCACCTGGCAGGGCACGTTCGGCACGACCCGCATGGCAGGCCTCCCCGAGCTGATGACCCAGGAGACCCGTTTCCTTCAGGCGCTCAGCAAGACGACCCGGGCCAGGATCGACGGCTCCCGCTTGATCCTCGACGACGGCGGGCTGTCGACCATCCTCGAGTTCTCCCTCGCCAACTGACCCCGCCCCGAGGGTGGCTAGGCCCGAGGGGCGGGGGCGAGCTCGATCTGCACCGGAATCCACCGCCTGAGAATGACCGACAGCTCCCCTCGGTCGGCGAGTCGGGCGAGGTCGGCCTCGACCCCCTGGATCTCGGCGCCCTGCTTGAAGATGATGGGGCGAGCGGCAGGTTGGTTCGAGATTGAGGGCCAGGAAAGGCGGAAATCCCCGCGGGCCGATCCCGCCGCTCAGGATGGGCGGGAGAGGGGGAGCTTCTTCTGCTGCCAGCCGAGGATGCCCTGATTCATGTGGTAGATCGAGCGGAAACCCAGCCGCTCCATGGCCTGCACCGCCCGCGCGGACCGGTTGCCGGTCCGGCAGTAGACGAGATAGCTCTTGCCGCGGTCGAGGGTGCCGAGGCGCTTCTCGAAGTCGGGGGCGGAGACGTCGAGGAGGATCGCCCCCTCGATATGGCCCTCGCGGAATTCCGCAGGCGTTCGGACATCCAGGATGACGAGATTGGCCTTCCCGGACTGTTGCCGGATCAGGTCGTAGGCCTGCTCGACGGTGACATCCGTGACCCGACTGCCCGCGCCGACGGGCGCCACTGCGGCGGCGATCACCAGTGCCAGCCCTGCTGCCATCGCTCTTCTGGTCATGATGCTCCTTCGCCGGGATTCGGCCGGCCGTGCGGTGCCGCTCGCCGACTGGCGGGACCTCGGGGTACGACGCGGGTATGCGGTCAGCGGACCCGATAGCTCTTGGTGAGGCCGGTGGTGAGATTCGAGATGGTCACCTCGATGACCCCTGTGGCGTCGCACTGGTACCGCTCTTCGACCGTGTAGGTCTCGACGGCGGGCGTCCGTTCGACCCGAATCCGGTCCAGACGCGGGCGGCCGACCAGGGCGGCATCAAAGGGGAAGACGGCCTCTTCCCAGGACAGGATATCCCCGGCCGGCTCGCGCCCCTCCCGCAGGAGACTGCACTCTAGGAACCGGAATCGACCCACGTTGTGGACGGGCCGGTACCGACGCCGGGCGGTGAGGGGCGGCTCGCCGGGTCGCGGGAGCGGAGTGTCCTTGGAAAAGATGGGGTCGAAGACGATTGCGGCCCCGGCCTCCCCCTCGCGCCAGACCCCGAAGTGGCGGGTGAACCGCTCCTGCAGGACGTAGCCGCTGCCCTGATCGGCGGCGATGGCCAGGCCGATGGCGGTGGCCGCCGGGGGATACGGCGAGCGCCGCACCCGTCGGCCGAACCGCTCCCGCAGTGCCCGGGCCAGCATGGGCAGCTCGCAGGCCCCGCCCACGAGGTACAGCGAGGCCAGCCCCGGGGCATCCCCCTCGGCCCCCCCCAGGACGGCCCCCATGGCGACCTCGGTCGCCTCGATGGTCCGGGCGATCAGGGGCTGGCACCGGTCGGCGAACAGGGGGACCGGCACCATGATGGGGGAGAGATCCGGGCCGATCTGTCCGAAGTCCAGGACGACCTTGCGGCTGTTGGCCGTGAGCGCCTCCTTGGCTTCCCGGCAGAGGGACAGCAGGCGGGCTCTCGGCACGCCGGCCACCTGGGGGGCGACGGCGCCCTCTGCCAGGGCCAGTTCCAGCAGGATCTCGTCGAAGTCGTCCCCGCCGAGCCGCGCGATCCCCTCGCTCGAGAGCACGTCGTGCCGCGTCCCGGCCATGCAGATCACGGCAACATCGAAGGTCCCGCCCCCGAGGTCGTAGACCACCACGTGCTCCCGCCGCCGGCTCATGTCGGTGTCGCGGTAGCGGTGGGCGTACTCGATGCCGGCCGCCGAGGGCTCGTTCAGCATCCCGATGACCTCGAAGCCGGCGTGTCGAAAGGCGTCGAGCGTCAGGAAGCGCTGGCTGCTGGTGGCGTTGGCCGGCACGCCGACCATGACCTCGAGCCATTCCTTGGGCCGGATATCGAGATTGCTGCGGCGCAGCAGATCCTGCCGCAGGGCGGAGAGAAACCGCGTCAGCAGCTCCAGCAAGGCGACCTCGACCTCCCCCACCTTGACGGTGTGGCCGGGGTGAGGAACCGAGAGCAGGCGCTTGAAGGAGCGCAGCAGATCCCAGGCCCCGTCGAACTGGACGGCCTGGGCCTGCGGGCCGAAGACCAGCCGGTCCCCGCGCCCCGCCACGAGGGACGGATACCAGTCGGTCGCGTTGCCGTCCTCGGCCTGGAATGTGATCAGAGGGTAGTTGCCCTCGACCACCGCGGCCACCCGGGTCCGGGTGGTCCCAAGATCAATTCCGAGTCGCATGGTCCCTTGTCCAATCGAGGTCCTGGCGGCCGGGTCTCAACGGCCTCGTCCCCTCCGGGCGCCGAGCCGGCCGAACGCTGCGCCGCGGCCGCCCCGGCCCCGGGGCGGGAGAGTCACAAGAGGCCGGGGAAAGATACCATGCTGAGGGCGAGCCGGAAAGCCCCGGCGTGATCTGCAGGGGTCTGGGCCGACCACACGAGCGGTCGAGGGGCAGTGGGCGCGGGAAGCACAACGGATCGGGCTCGGGGATCCTGCGGCAGGCGGCGAGGGCCGAGGGAGCGGGGGAGGCCTGTCCTCGATGGCGAGCCTACCCCAGCTGCCCGTCGGTCTCGAGGCACCAGTCCAGGGCCTCTTCCAGGACCGCCGGCGGATCGCAT
>Ga0335070_10007276_pt1 | contig 12988 bp, 10 predicted proteins | sample Lox_Sample_13_FD_206722 | JGI IMG/M metagenome (GOLD analysis project Ga0335070, IMG submission 206722) | Soil microbial communities from Loxahatchee National Wildlife Refuge, Florida, United States - Lox_Sample_1.3 | ecosystem: Environmental > Terrestrial > Soil > Wetlands | place: USA...
CGGCCTCGCCCCTGACCGAAAAACTGGAGAACTTCCAGCGGCTGCGCGATGCCGGCGCCTCGGCGATCGTGATGTACTCGCTGTTTGAGGAGCAGATCGAAGCCGAGAGCGAGAACCTCGACGCGGCCATGGAATACGGCGCGAACAGCTATGCGGAGTCCACCACCTACCTGCCGGACCTGCCCAAGTATCAGATCGGGCCGGACCGCTATCTTGACCTGCTGACCAAGGCCAAGAAGGCGGTGGACGTACCCGTGATTGCCAGCCTGAATGGCAACTCCCGCGGCGGCTGGACGCGCTACGCGCAGTACATCGAAGAGGCGGGCGCCGACGCGCTGGAGCTGAACATATTCAACGTGCCGACCGATCCCTCGATGACGTCGGAGCAACTGGAGCACGGCTACAGTGAGCTGGTACGCGCCGTGCGCAAGTCGGTGAAGATCCCGATTGCGGTGAAGGTTGGCCCGTATTTCACCTCGATGGCAAACTTCGCCAAGCGGCTGTCGGAAGCCGGCGCAGACGGCATCGTGATCTTCAATCGCTTCTATCAACCTGACTTCGATCTGGAGACGATGGAAGTGGTGCCGAACCTGGTGCTGAGCAGCCCGCATGAGCTGCGGCTGCGGCTGCACTGGGCAGCGATCCTGTACCACCAGGTCGAGACCTACATCGCCATCACCGGCGGCGTGCACGACGCGACTGACGTGCTGAAGTCGATGATGGCGGGCGCTCACGTGGCCATGCTGACCTCGGCACTGCTGAAGTACGGCATTGAGCACATCGGCGTGGTGCTGGCCGGCATGGAACGCTGGATGGAGGAGCACGAGTACCAGTCCATCAAGCAGATGCGCGGCAGTATGAGTATGGTGAACATCGAAAACCCGACGGCGTTTTTGCGCGGGAATTACCTGAAGATGCTGGGCTCGTACAAGTTTGGCGACGCGGGCACGGCGTTGCCGACGTTTTAAAGGCAGCTGCCGGTTGTCAGTGGTCCGTTGTCAGAATGAGTTTTCCCTTCGTCTGATGTAGCAATGGCCGGGTTCCGAAGGAATCCGGCCATTTGTTTCACCGGCGGAAAGCTCTCTTGGTTTTTCAGTTGGTTGCAAATCGCCAGTTGCTAACCGCTCACTTCAGCACGATCACCAGCGTGCGGCCGTCGCTTTTGATCTCGCCGCCCGTGGCAGTCTTCGTCTCTTTCACCTGCTTGGGGCGATCGAGGTACGCCGTAGCCTCCACCGCCCCCACCTGTTCCAGCGTCTGCGAGATGAAGTCGCGCTCGCCGTCAACGTTGGCGTCGATCTTGTGGGTGACCGCGTTCTCCTTGCGCTGGTCCTTTTCGATGCCGATGTCGTGCGTGCCCGCACCCGCCCAAATCGTCTCACCATTGGGTCCTTTGAAGGGAGCCTTCCAGATGCGGAAGTGGTCGCGCTCGCCGATGACTTTCACCGCCTCGGCGCGGGCGTAGCCGTAGTCCTGGCCCCGTCCGAAAAGGTAGAGGGTGCTTATAGGCACGGTCACGTAGGCCTGCTTGTTGAGTGTGGCAATGATGGCGCTCACCACGGCCTGCTGGTTGGTCTTGTCGGGAAGGATCCAGCCGGCGGTTTTGAAAGCCTCCTGCACTTTCTCTTCGCTGCCGACGAGCACGAAGTTGACCAAGTCGCCCTCGTTGCCGCCCGGGGTGGGCTGGTCGGTGACGCGGTACGGCAGTCTAGCCTCGAGAATTTTGAACAGCGCCTGGAAGTTGTAATTGGCGGAATTGTTGGCGGCTTTAGGGGCAGCGGTGCGGTCGATATGAACCTCATACGCGCCGCTGGCCGCGAAGTACGAGTCCTGGTTGACGCCGAGGAAGAGGCGTCCGCTGGCCAGGACGGTGACGGTGTTGTCGGCGCCCACGAGGAACGGCGTGGCGGCGCGGTCGTTGCCGACCTGGCCGACCAGCGCACCGCGATTGGCACTCGGAACCATGAAGTCGCGCAGCGTGTCCTTCCAACTGCGCGGCGCGCCGTCCGGGCCGATTCCTTTGGCGTCACTGAAATCGACGGTGCCGCTGGCGGTGATGTGGAGCTTGTCGCCGGCGGTGACCTCCATGCCGGTGTCAACCCAGCGCTTGTCGCCGGGTATGCTGACGTTGAGGCTTTTGGCGGAAGCAGCGTTTTCGACGGCACGAGTCGGTCTCGCGGCGAGCGCGATCGCCAACCCGAGCATTGCGATTGTAACGGCAGCGTAGGTGCGATTGTGCTTCATCGAATTACATCCTCGTGGCGATTGAGCGCGCTCGGTGAACTGCGGGAGTTCGACCGGCTACTGATGCACTGCCTCGTCGAACGCCATTCGGCCAAGATACATCGGATGCGACACCTTGGAGCTGTCTCCCGGCCCGTAGACAGGATAAGGCGTGTTCTGCGACTTCACCGGGAAGCCCCATACATTTCCAGTGCTCATATCGACGGCGATGATTCCCCAGGTGGTGTTGCCGTCTGCTTTTCGTAGCGACACCGTTCCCGGTTGAATGTGGAACGGATACGCCTGCCCATTCTGCGCCAATACCGACGGCGGCTGCGCTACGGGACGAAATGCGATGATGCCCAGCAACACGATCAGCACGGCGAGCGAGCCTCTGACGAACCAGTCCAGCTTCATGGATCCTCCGGCCCGGCGAGCCATCGGCGTGTCACTGGCACCGGGCAGTCCTAGGCTGGAAATCTAGTATGTTTTGCCCGCGAGGTAAACCCTGGATGTCGTTAAGCGCCAGAAAATGCAGGCTACTTTTCGACAAACGAGTTGCTTGCACGAGGGCGAAACTCTCGCCGAATTACCCCCGCCGCGGAAACAGAAACCTCAGCAGCGGCCCCACCCGTTCTGCCCAGGCGTTTTCCGTATGCTGAGCGCCGGCGATCTCGCGATACTCCAGGTCCTTCCCCTGCCTCCAGCCCTTCTTTACCAGTATGCGTTTCAAGGCGCGGGCATCGGGCAGCGCGCGGCGGCCTTCCTCCGTCCCAATGTCGAGCCAGATGCGCTGCCCGGTCTTTTGCTTGAGTTGGTCCACGTAGCGCAGAATGACCCGATCGCGCCACCAGACCGACGGCGAGAGCACCGCTAGCTTCCCGAAGACGTGGGGATAGCGCATGCCGAGATAGATTGTGACCAGCCCTCCCAACGACGAGCCGCCCATACCGCAGTTTTCGGCGCCGGCCAGTGTGCGGTATTCTCGCGCCACGAATGGACGCAGCTCTTCGACCACCATCTGTCCGTAGGCATCGGCCTTGCCGCCGCCGAGGCGGCGGTCTTCGACCGGCGTATATTCGTCGATGCGCTTTTCGCCCTTGTTGTAGATGCCCACGATGACCAGCGGCTCGACCTCGCCCGACGCGATCATGGCGTCCGCGGTTTCGCCCACGCGCCAGTAGTTTCCCTTGATGAACGACGTCTCGGGATCGAACAGGTTCTGGCCGTCGTGCAGAAACAATACGGGGAAGAACTGGTTGGGGTCTTTGTAGAAAATCCGCGGCACATACACGATAAAGTCGTGTTTCTCGTCGATCAGGGCAGACGAGAACTGCTCGTGCTTGTGTAAGCGTGATTGCAGGCGGTTCCTGGCGGCGGTCGTACTCATCAGTGGCGGCCTTACGGGTGCATCAGGGTTCAGCAACGGTTCAGTGGACATTCTTGTAAAATGTAGTTTCCACTCGCCGCCTGACCAAGGCGTTGCAGCTTTCGTCCTGCCAGTGATGCGAAGTGGTTCCTTAGATTAGCAAGCCGGTTTTCGTTCCAGCAAATACTTTCGCTGAGAGGGCACAAAATCGTGCATCGCGAATATCACAAGTGGTGGTCGAAAGACCTGCAACGTGACATGCAACTGCTCGTCTTTGGCTGGGGTGGCCGCAAGATTCTCGTCTTCCCCACCTCGCAAGGACGCTTCTACGAGTACGAGGACAACAAGATGGTTGCCGCCGTCGGCGACAAGCTCGACAGCGGCGAGTTGCAGATCTGCTGCGTTGACGGCGTCGACTCCGAGAGCTGGTACAACCAGTGGGCGCATCCCTATTGGCGGGTGCAACGCCACATGCAGTATGAGCGCTACCTCATCAACGACGTATTTCCCCTCATGTGGCACAAGAACTGGACGCCTTACACCGCCGTTACCGGCTGCAGTTTCGGCGCCTATCACGCGGTCAACTTCGCCTTCCGCCATCCCGACATGGTGAACGCTTGCATCAGCATGGGAGGCGCGTTCGATATCAGGAACTTTTTGGACGGCTGGTACGGCGATGACGCGTACTTCAACAACCCGCCCGATTTTCTCGCCAACTGCACCGACCCCTGGAAGTACAACCACCTGCGCACCGTGCTCGCGACCGGCGAGTGGGACATGTGCTGGGAGCGCAACGAGCAATTTGCCGCCCTGCTGCGTGCCAAAGGCATCCGCCACGAGTTGTATGTCTGGGGCGACCGCAGCTACCACGACTGGCCATGGTGGCGGCCCATGGCGAGGATGTACTTGTAATTCCGCGGCCACGAATGAATCCTGATGCGTGAGCGGCCTGCTTGTGGGCCGCTTTTTAACTGCACATTAAAGCCACAGACGTCTCCCGCTTCTACACTGGAAGTCCTCAATTCTGCTGTTGCTCTGACCTGACTGCTTTTCCCCGAAAGGAGAACGGACGTGGCACATTCCGTCAGCGACCCGCAGAGCAAAGCTGCACCGCAGGAACGTACACCGCAGTCTTACATTGACGAGCGGCCCAACTGGGCTGACGGCACAGCCGTCACCATGACCCCGATGACGGTCATGCAGTGGCGCATCTGGTGGCTGGCCGCCGCAGGAAAGTTTTTCGAGGGCATGGTCGTCTTCATGACCGGTGTCGCCCTGCCTCTTATCGCAGACGAATTTCAGATCACCAAAGCCCAGCACGGGCTGGTGAGTGCCGCCAGCCTGGCCGGAATCCTCGTCGGCGCCATCGGCCTCGGCAGCCTGTCGGATTACTTCGGCCGCAAGCGCATGTTCGTCTTCGAGATCCTCCTGTTCCTCGTGTTTCTCACCTTGGTAGTCTTCAGCCCGAACTTTGTCTGGCTGGTCGTTTGCCTGTTCGGCATTGGCGTGGCCCTCGGATGCGACTATCCCACCGCCCACCTTATGATCTCGGAGAGCATTCCCAGTTCCGTCCGCGGCCGCCTCGTCCTGGCGGCCTTCGGCTTCCAGGCCATTGGCGCCCTTTTCGGAACGATAGTGGGCTACGCGGTGCTCAAAAACAATCCGGAAATCGGCGCCTGGCGCTGGATGTATGCCACGGCGCTCGTACCCGGAATCCTTGTCGCGCTGTGGCGCTTCGGAGTCACCGAGAGCGCGAGCTGGCTGCTGCATCGCGGACACAAAGACCAGGCCGAGCACAATATCAAGCGGCTGTTGCACCGCCAACCGCCGTATCCGCACGCAGTTCGACTCGGCATAAAAGACAAGCAGCATGCTTCCAAGGGGTCGTACGCCGCGCTGTTCAGCGGCAAAATCTTGCGCGCCACCATCTTCGCCTCGGTTCCCTGGTTCCTGCAGGATCTCGGCACTTACGGTATCGGCATCTTTACCCCTACCATCCTGGCATCCACCCTGGGGCACAAGACGGCCCACGTCCGCAGCATCGCCGACCTGGTCAACAACGACGTGCTCGCCGCCAAAGGATCGGCGATGATCGACCTGCTGCTGATCGTCGGCATCATCGCCGCCGTGTTGCTGGCTGACAAAGTCGGACGCATTCGCCTGCAGGTCATCGGCTTCATCGGTTGCGCCGTCGGTCTGTTCATCGCCTCCATGTCGGGAGGCGTCTCCGGCACGATGCAGACCATGTTCCTCTTCGCTGGGTTCATGCTGTTCAACTTCATGACCAATATGGGCCCCAATGCGCAAACCTATCTGCTGGCGGGCGAGGTCTTCCCCACCCAGATTCGCGGCAAGGGTGCCGGCTTCGCGGCCGCCTTCGCCAAGATCGGCGCCGTCACCACGGCGTATCTGTTCCCGGTGTTGTTAGCAGACATCGGCACCCAGAGCCTGCTTTACACTTTGGTTGGAACATCACTGGTGGGAGCCGTTGTGACCTGGGTGTTCCGCATCGAGACCGCAGGCGTGGACCTGGACACGCTCTAGCACCTGGCCGGCGTGGCGCACGGCGCGAGCCACGGCTTCGCCCTGTGCAAGCCCGCTTCTCACCTCACGATGGCCCCGCTTGCAAGCCGCATCCTGTATTGGCGCGGGGTTGCACCGTTTCGTTACAATAGGGTTTCGCCCCATCCTCGGCGGAGCCCTGGCACCTCGATACACAATTAGGAGCACTCGTGAAGAAAATCGGCGTCATTTTCGGCATGGAGACTACCTTTCCACCCGCCCTGGTGGACAAGATCAACTACATGAACGTTCCCGGCGTTGAGGCCGAGCTCGCTACCGTGGGCGAAGTCCGCATGGCCGAGCCCTCACCCTACCATGTCATTGTTGACCGCATCTCCCATGACATCCCGTTCTATCGCGGCTACCTCAAGAACGCCGCCCTCTCCGGCGCTACCATCATCAACAATCCTTTCTGGTGGAGCGCCGACGACAAGTTCTTCAACTTCGCCCTGGGCGCCAAGCTGGGCGTGGCCATTCCGCCCACCGTTCTGCTGCCACACAAACAGCATCCGCCCGGAACTACCGAACGCTCCATGCGCAACCTGCAGTTCCCCATGCCATGGGACAGCATCTTCAGCTACGTCGGCTTCCCAGCCTTTCTCAAGCCCTTCGACGGCGGCGGCTGGAAGGACGTGTACAAGGTCAACAACCCCGAAGAGTTCTTCCACGCCTATGACCAGAGCCGCGATCTCTGCATGACGCTGCAGCGCGGCGTAAAGTTTAAGGAATACTTTAGATGTTACGTGGTAGGTCAGGAAAAGGTGCATATTATGCAGTACGATCCTTCGGCGCCTTTCCACGAGCGTTACGTCCGCAACGGCCCCCCGATCGATCCCGCGCTGCTCGCCCGCGTGGAGCGCGACGCCATCACCTTGTGCCGCGCCCTCGGCTACGACCTCAACACCGTCGAGTTTGCCTGCGAGGACGCCATCCCCTACGCCATCGACTTCATGAACCCCGCTCCCGACGCCGACATCAACTCGGTCGGCGAGGATAACTTCCACTGGATCGTCGATGCCGTCGCCGAGCTCGCGGTTCGCAAAGCGAAGGAGCACACCGGCGAGATCACGGAGTATCGCTGGAACACATTCCTGGCTGGGCCGCAAGCCTCCGCCACTGCCGGAGGGGTTAGCGTTCCCAACAGCGCTACCAGGGGGTAATCCAATGAAGCGGCCGAGCCTGACCATCGGAATCGAAGAGGAATACCAGACCATTGATCCGGAAACTCGCGACCTTCGTTCGCATATCCAGATGGAGATGCTGTCGAAGGCAAAGTTGAAGATCGCCGAGAAGGTGAAGCCGGAGATGCATCAGGCGGTGGTCGAGGTCGGTTCGAAGATCTGCCACAACATCAAGGAAGCCCGCGAGGACATGACGAACCTCCGCCGCGAGATGATCAGCCTCGCCGCCGAGAACGGCCTGCTGCTCGGCTCCGCCAGCACGCATCCGTTTGCCGACTGGAAGGTACAGGAGATCTACCCCGACGAGCGCTACTACCGCGTAGTCGAAGACATGCAGCTGGTCGCGCGCGCCAACCTCGTGTTCGGACTGCACGTCCATGTCGGCATCGAAGACCGCGACACCGCCATCCACATCATGAATTCGCTGCGGTACTTTCTGCCGCACATTCTGGCGCTGTCGTCCAACTCGCCGTTCTGGCTCGGCATGGAAACCGGCTTCAAGTCGTATCGCTCAAAAGTCTTCGAGCGCTTCCCGCGCACCGGCATCCCAGACGTCTTCTCCAACTGGGCCGACTACGAGACGTTTGTCAACTTACTGGTGCGCACCAATTGCATCGACAACGGTAAAAAGATCTGGTGGGACGTCCGGCCCCATCCCTTCTTCGAGACCATTGAGGTGCGTGTGTGCGATATCCCGATGCGCCTCGACGAAACGCTGGCGATCGCTGCCCTGATTCAGGCGACCGCCGCCATGCTCTGGAAGCTGCACTCGTCCAACAAGAGCTACCGCATCTACGGCCGCGCGCTCATCAGCGAAAACAAGTTTCGCGCATCGCGCTACGGCATCCAGGGCAAGCTCATCGATTTTGGCAAGGAAGAAGAAGTTCCGCTGGTGAAACTCATGCACGAGTACCTGCATCTCATCGACGACGTTGTGGACGAACTCGGCTCGCGCGACGACATTGAGTACATCCACGAAATGCTGAAGATGGGTACCGGGGCCGATCGCCAGCTCAAGGTTTTTCGCGAAACCGGCGACCTCAAGAAGGTCGTCGACTACATCGTGGAAGAAACCCGCACGGGCATTTTCGACACCGCCCCGGCGCGGAGGTAAAAGTTCGCACGACCATCTGGCCTGCACATTAGGGGATTTACTTGACGACACCACCACTCTTGACCGACCTGACCGCTACGCCCTTCAACCCTGAGTTTTCGCCGGGCGCCTACAACGCCGTGAATACCTGCCTGCGCATTCAGCCGAGCGAGAAGGTCACGCTCATCACCGACAACGCGAACCGGGAAATCGCCGCAAGCATCGTCAAGGAGTTGCAGAAACTCGGCTCACCCTTCCATACGTTCGTGCTCGAAGAGCTTGCCCACCGCCCGCTCGATCACCTGCCGGGCGAGATCGCCGCCGACATGGAAACCAGCCAGGTCAGCATCTTTGCCGTCAAGGTGCAGACCAACGAGCTGAAGTCGCGTATGGAGATGACCGACATCGTGAACCGCCGCCGCATGCGGCACGCCCACATGGTCAACATCACCCCTGAGATCATGGTCGAGGGCATGCGCGCCGACTTCAATCGCGTTGATGCGCTCAGCAAGAAGGTCATCGACATCGTCACCAGGGCTGAGTACATCACGGCCCAGAATCCTGCCGGCACCGACCTGGTCGCGGAGATGAACCCGAATTATAAGTGGATCAAGACCAGCGGCATCATCAGCCCTGACAAGTGGGGCAACCTCCCCGGCGGCGAAATCTTCACTACGCCCGGCGAAGTCAACGGAACCTATGTCGTCGATGGCGTCGTCGGCGACTATCTCTGCGAAAAGTATCCTGACCTCAAGCACCGGCCGCTCACCATCCGCATAAAGGCCAATCGCATCACCGAAGTCTTCAGTGAAAATAAAACGCTCGAAAAAGAGTTCTGGGACTACACCCACACTGACGAGAACAGCGACCTCGTGGGCGAGTTCGCCATCGGCACCAACATCGAACTGAAGCGCATCTGCGGCAACATCCTGCAGGACGAAAAGTTCCCCGGCCTGCACATCGCCTTCGGCAACCCTTACGGCCACCACACCGGCGCGCCGTGGCATTCGTGTACGCATATCGACGTCGTCGGCACCCAGTTCGACATCTGGGTCGACGGCCGCCAGATCATGCAGAAGGGGCGCTTCCTCATCGAGGTATAGATATGATTCCCGCGCTGCGCGAGAAGTTCAACCGCGACTTCACGGCGGAGAAGTACCAGTCTTTTCTGCAGTCGCTGTCGCGCGCCTGCGGCACGCCCATTGAATTTCGCGTTTCCGAAACACCGTGCTTTGTGCCCAAGGCGCTGCTCGACCGCATGGCGCAGTACGGCATCGAACTGGTGAAGCAGTTACTGTCCAGTCAGCGATACCTGCGCGTTTCTGACAAGACCGTCCCGCCCGAGTACAACGTCGCCAACGAATCCCCCCGGCCGATGTTCGTCTCCGTTGATTTTGGCCTGGTGCGCAACCGCCTCGGCGGACTCGATCCAATGCTGGTCGAGTTGCAGGCCTTCCCGACTCTCTACGGTTATCAGCCGCTCTCCGCGCAGCATTACATCGACCAATATGGACTATCGCAGGACCTCGGTATCTACCTGGGCGGCTTCAACCACGATACGTATCGCAAGCTTCTGCACGACGCAATTGTCGGCAGCCACAATCCCGAAAATGTCATCCTCATGGAGCTCGATCCGCAGCACCAGAAGACGCTACCCGATTTCCTGGTGACGCAGAAAAAACTGGGCATCGCCATCGTCGATGTGTTGTCGCTGAAAAAGCGCGGCCGCAAGCTCTATTACAGGAAGGACGGTCGCGAGATCGAAGTCGAGCGCATTTACAACCGCATGATTGTCGATGAGCTTGAGAAGAAGAAGGTCGCGCTGCCCTTCGACATCACCGAAGCGCTCGACGTTGAGTGGGCCGGGCACCCCAACTGGTATTTCCGCATCAGCAAGTTTTCGATTCCCTATCTCAACCACGCCTGCGTCCCCGACACCTGGTTTCTCGATGAGAACCCTACCATCCCCGAAGACAACGAGAACTACATTCTCAAGCCGCTTTACTCATTCGCGGGAGCGGGCATCAAGTTCGCCCCCACCGAGGCCGACATCAACGCCATTCCCGCGTCCGACCGCCACAACTACATCATCCAGGAGCGCCTGCGCTTCCAGCCCGTCATCGACACACCCTACGGCGCCACCCAGATGGAAACCCGCATCATGTACATCTGGCCCGAAGGCGGCGAACTCACCCCCGTGCTGCCGCTCATGCGCATGGGCCGCGGCATGATGATGGGCGTGGACCACAACCGCAATCTCGAATGGGTCGGCGGCACAGCCGGGTTGTGGGCCTAGTCGCCGTCACAACCCTGCCCTTTCGCCGTTCGGCTCCGCTAGGCAGCGTGTTTCGTCGCGTTGGTTGTATCGCCAGAGATTCTGGGCTTCTTCCCCATCACCTCTGCCTCCGCTTCCAGCCAGTCCTCCATATCACGTCCGTGCTGACAACCGTGCGTCTCAAACAGTTCGTATGCGCGCTTGCGGATGATTTCTTCGGTTAACTCCTGCGAACCGACGTCGGGTGGTTCGGCGAATCTGATTTTGTGTGCCATGTTGCACCTCCCTTGGCGTGTGCTGCGCTCAGCGTTCTGCAAACGCGAGCTGATCGTTTGACGATGTGGAGGACTTGGCGTATTCAGCTTATTCCTACTCTGCTGCCGGACGCACTTGCAAGGGGAATTATCACAGCTCGATGTGAGGCAGTTTTACTATGGCGGTCCACCGTTCGCGGGCAGTTCCTCAGTTTGAAATTCCCACGAGCATTCACTTGAGACAAATAAGGCCTGGTTTTAGTCTCGGTACATGTGGAAATCAAAGCGTGGACAGCCAAAGTGGGTCTGGGTTGCGATAATAGCCGGCCTGATTTTGATTTGGGCCTACTCTCGTGGATTGCTGAACTTCGGAAGGTGAGACATAGCGCTGTATGCCCATGATCCCAGCGTCCCTGGACGCTCAAGCACGACAACAAGATCACGTTTGGAGCATGGATGAACTGGTTGCACTGCTGCCACAGCCGAAACCGGCGAAGCGCGGCCCTTACAAGAAGCGAATTTCAAACTGAGGCACTACCCGTTCGCGACGCGCATTGACACGTCAATTCCATGCCTGCGCTGTAGCGCTGCAAGCTGTGGGAGCCCCCGCTTCCATGTTGAACTTCCGCCAGACTCACTCGTGGATCTCAGCCGAAAAGCAACCAGCCTAGTTCGCCGCCGCCGCAATCGCCTCGCTGGCCGGCATATCCAGGTTCTTCAGGTATTCGTCAATCGACTTCGCCGCCTTGCGCCCCGCTCCCATTGCCAGAATCACCGTCGCTCCGCCCGTCACGATGTCCCCCCCGGCAAACACGCCCGCTTTCGAGGTCTGCAGCGTCTCGTCGTTCACCGCGATGTAGCCGCGCTTCGTGGTATTCAGCCCGGGTGTGGTGGACTGAATCAACGGGTTCGCCGTCGTGCCCGCCGCGATGATAGCTACCGAGCACGGCGTATCGAATTCCGATCCCTTGATCGTCACCGGACTGCGACGGCCCGACTCATCCGGCTCGCCCAGCTCCATGCGCGTGCAGCGCACCGTCGTCAGGTTGCCCTTCTCATCGCCGAGAAATTCCACCGGGTTCACCAGCATTTCGAAGCGGATGCCCTCATCCTTCGCGTGGTGTACTTCTTCCACACGCGCCGGCATCTCGGCCTCGGTGCGCCGGTACAGGATACTGGCTGTCCGAGCACCCAGCCGCAATGCCGACCGTACCGCATCCATCGCCGTGTTGCCGCCGCCGATCACCACCACATCCTTGTCTTTACAGGGATACAGTGGCTCGTCAAACTCAGGGAAGCGATAGGCCCGCATCAGGTTCACGCGCGTCAGGAATTCGTTCGCTGAGTAAATCCCGTTCAAGTGCTCACCCGGAACGCCCAGGAACCGAGGCAGACCCGCGCCCGTGGCAACAAATACCGCGTCGAATCCTTCTTCGTTGAACAACTCGTCGATGGTGACAGTCTTCCCCACGACAACGTTCGTTTCGAACACCACGCCCTGCTGACGCAGCGCGCCCACTTCATGCGCCACGATCTCCTTCGGCAGCCGAAACTCCGGAATGCCATACACCAGCACGCCGCCCAGCTCGTGCAGCGCTTCAAACACGTGCACCTTGTGCCCCATCTGTACCAGGTCGCCCGCGCATGCCAGTGCCGCCGGGCCGCTGCCCACGATCGCGACCCTCTTCCCGCTCCCTGTCGCCTGCTTCGGCAGCCCGAACTTACCACTCTCGCGCTCCCAGTCGGCGACAAAACGCTCCAGATACGCGATGCCCACCGCGTCGCCTTTCTTTCCCAGCACGCAGCCTGCCTCGCATTGGTCTTCCACCGGACACACTCGCCCCGTGATCGCCGGCAGCGCATTGTCCTCGCGCACCTTCGCCGCCGCGCCCATATAGTCACCGGCCACGATCAGGTCCATCACCGCGCGCACGTCCACCGACACCGGACATTTGTCCATGCATCCCGGTTTGCCGCACTCGATGCACCGCATCGACTCCTGCTTCGCCTGCTCCGCCGAAAAGCCGGTAT
>Ga0335070_10007277_pt1 | contig 12988 bp, 20 predicted proteins | sample Lox_Sample_13_FD_206722 | JGI IMG/M metagenome (GOLD analysis project Ga0335070, IMG submission 206722) | Soil microbial communities from Loxahatchee National Wildlife Refuge, Florida, United States - Lox_Sample_1.3 | ecosystem: Environmental > Terrestrial > Soil > Wetlands | place: USA...
GCAGTGCCGGCAGCGCTTGGGCTTAAGCGCCTTCTTTACGGGGAGGGAAGTGCGGATCAAGCTTCCCTCCATACCGCCAAAAGAGCGCACACCAACCAGAAAACGGCGCATACCGAGGCGCCCAGCGTCGACATGCGCGGTGCACACATAATCGTGAGCAGAAGGGCGTAGAACTGGCTGTTTTTCATAGCGTCCTCGCCTCCGCGCGCTTCGTTGCAGAAATGGTGCGCCAGCATTCGATCTTCGCTTCCGCCGCCGTGATCATCCAACGCAGCCGCTCCTCTTCTTCGGTCGCTACCTGGAGAGCCGCAAGGATCTCGATATAGCCGTCGTCCGCGTAGGCCTCTCTTTCCTGAATAGCCGCCGTTTTGTGGCCCCTCATTTCTGCGGCGCGCATGAGCAAGGCTTTCTTTGATTTGCGGTAATTCTCCAAGTAGACGCGATTGGCCTTTGCCTGCGCATAGGCTGGCGCACTATCCCGAATGAAGTCGAGAGCCTTGAACACGTTGATTTCGGCTTCGTCGCTCATGCCACTTCCTTAAAAAATTCCGGCTCGCCGAGCAAGAATGACAAGCGCCGTTGCAGCTTGGAGCGCCACAACTCCGTTTCCGGCTTGACGGAGTTGGTGATTGCGGGATTCGTCCACCAGATAGGCCATCCCATCAGCCAGCATGTGAACGCCGGGTTCAGTCGCCGGCGCAAGATCCGGGCGGTCGGTGACAATTCCTTGCCATCGATAGTCGAGTGGACCGGGTGCAAAGATGTCATCAGTACCTGACGGCCCAGCAATCCGTTCACCTCGACATTCTCCATGCTCGTCCCGCCGTCCTTGTGATCGCGCGCTGTCGGCGTCGCCCACGAACAGGCTTGCCCCGCCAGCACCAGACCGTGGCCGTTGCCATGAGTCGGAGCCATCTTCGTCGTGCGGTTGCTGTTCTCGCTGCTGGTCGGCGTCGCCCAATGCCTCACTTCCGACTCCAGTCCAACTTGGCGTTTGCCGTTCTCCGTCTTGCCGCGGTTCGCAACCACTTCCGCCGATACCGACCGGCCGCCGTTCGGGACATTGGGTGTCGACCATTGCGCCGCGGCAAGCGCCAGCGTCGGACGAACCGCGGCATTCGGCGAATCGCTCCGATTGGTCCGTTCCATTGCATTCGCATCCGGCGTCGCCCATTGCTGCGCCTGGCCGCTGAGAATCGCCAGATTCGAGCCATCCGCTTGCCGCTGATACTCCACGCCCTTGGCCGCCATCGTCGTAGACGTGTGCCACATCTCGCCATGCAAGGCAGAACCATCGCTCCCGCTGGTGACTTGCACCGACGTCGGACGCGCGAATATGCGTCCACTCCGCATTCCACCCGCGGTCGGCCAGTTCTCCCAGGACTCGGGAGGCCGCGCGCTCGTCGAGTTCGCCTTCGGTTTCGTCCACAACGGAGGCGGAGGCAGAAGCGATGCCTGAGACGTTCTCCAGAATGAGGAATCGCGCACTGCAATCGTCGGCGATGCGGCAGACTTCGAAGAAGAGTCCGGAGCGCTTGCCGTCGAGTCCTGCACGCTTTCCCGCGACTGACAGGTCTTGACAAGGGAATCCGGCAATGACGCAATCCACGCGTCCGCGCCAAGCTGCGCCGTCGAACGTGATAAGGTCAGACCAGATAGGCGCTTCATCGAGCGCTCCCGTTTCCATAAGCGCGGCAAGTTGGCCGGCTGCACTGGCTTCCCGCTCCACGTAACAAACGGTTCGATGCTGGAATCCGAGATATTCGAATGCAGCTCGGACGCCTTCGCCGAGCATTCCGATGCCGGCACAAAGCTCAATGGAATGAATAGCCACGTCATTCAAGCCCACCTCCCTGCGGCAAACGCAGCAACAATCGCCACCTGCACAGCCCACCACGTTGCGCTACCCGGGCCAATACGGCGGTTAGCCAGAGCCGTTGTGGCGCCTACTACTGCGGCGGCTAGAAAGAGACCGCTTGCGTTCATGCTTGTGCTCCCTCGAAAAGATCGCCGATCGCCTTTCGTGCTCGGCGCGTTGCCGCGGCGTTGGCTTTGTGATGCTCCGCGTCGTAGGCCAGGTGACAGCGCTGGCACCACGCCCGCAGGTTGTCGTCTCGCACGTCTTCAGGAATGTGGTTAAGGTGAGCGATGGTCAGAACGACCTTTGTCCATTTGCAGCCGCAGTACTCGGATGCCTTGCAGTAACCGAGCAGGCGGCCGTCATCAGCCGCGTAGACTTCGCCTTCGCCCTCGAAGCGCTGGAAGGTGCCGGCGTCTTTGTCGGTTCCACGAACGATCATGTCGCCATTCGAGACGAAGCACTGCTCGCAGCGGTTGCCAGCCCGCGCCAGAATGCGTGCGCGGATCTCAGGCCAGTTGCCCGGGTATCTGCTGCGGTTCTCTGGTTTGATCGGCATTACGCTGCCTCCCGGTTGCTCTCGGCGATCATTCGCGCATCCGTCTCGCGTGCTGCGTGCTCGGTCATGGCGGGGTCGCACAACCATTGCGACGGACGATCATCGCCTTCGGGATAGGTGCGAATGAACGTCAGCAGCATGACGATGTTGCAGAGGAAGTGCCCGCGATGGGGGAGACCGGATTCCGGGTCCAGTTCCTCGCCTTTCATCATCCCGAATAACAGGTGACGTGCGGCGCAGGCGAGGGGAACGCTCCACTGCATTCCCTTGGCCCAGTTCCATTCGGCGTATTTGCGACGCCCATAGTCGAAGACAGCCGCGCATTCTTCCCACGCTGAACCGACCAATTCAATCGACTTGCGGAGATATTCAGCTTCCCCGCCTTCTTGAAACTGCGCGAGATTCCAGAGTGCGCCGATCATTGCGTTGAGCGGATCGTCTTCAGGCGTGACGAGCTCGAATTGCTCCGCGATCAGGCGCAGAGGGATGAGTTCGATTGCCACCTTGCCAGTGTTGTACCGTGCGCCCGAGCCGCGGGCATTCGAGTTGATATCACCAATGCTCACACTGCCTCCGCAATCAGTTCTTCCAGGTTGAACACTTGCATTCCAAGCCGTTGCGCCACCAGATGCTCAATTCGCGCGCCGAACGAGGTTTCCCAGCCAGGGAGCATGCAAATGGCTGTGCATCCCTGCATGGCGCGAATGTCGGCGGTGATGCAGTCGAGCCAATCGGCTTCGGGATCGTTATTGATGGCGACCGGGTTCACGACGTCCCAGCGAAGATTGCGCAGGCGGACGGCAGTGCGGTTGAACAAGGGCCAATTAAGGCGGGGAAGGCCGCTCATTGGACCCGAGATATAGATGCGACCTTTCATGCAACCTCCGGCGTTTCTTTGATCTTTCCTTGCACGAGAATCCAGCCGATGAAGAACGTGATGGCGACGGCAACCATGTTCGTCCAGACCATCAGCCCAATCGTTGCTACCGTGGTCATGTGCGCGTACAGCGTGTAAATTCCAGACTGCTTGCTGCGCCTCACCACGGGGACGAAAAGGCCAGCGAACATCATCAGCACGGCGAATGTCCAAAACACGAAAACGAGGAACGACCGCGCCGCTTCGATGTGTTGGAATTGCCACAGATAGAAGCATCCAAACAACAGGGCGTCGGTGGATAGTGCATAGGCCCATTTCTTCACTCTGCCTTCTCCGGTTCGTCATAAAGTCCAAGCTCTTCCGCGTTCGCCACCATCCTGTCGAGAGCGGCTTCGCGTGCAGCTTGATCGATAGCCCGCGCCTGCAACTCCGACACGCAGCGAATCAAGTCGTCCATGCTCCCCGCGTGCAATTTGTGCTTGATGGACATGAACTCGTAGAGTTCCTGGGTGGTGGAGAAGCCTTTGATATCGCGGATGTTCATGCTGGCTCCTTCAATTCTTCGATTACCTCGTCGTCGATGGGGATGCTGCTGATGGGGCGAAGGTTCTCATCGGCGCATGGGGCCTCGTAATCGTCCGAAAGCCGGAATATCCCTTGGTACGAAACGCGACCAAGGGGCCTTGAGGAGCGAACCATCCACGTGAAGCTGTTGTTGTCCGATAGGTAGTCCATTCCGTGGATCGCGGGACGAACAACCTCGACAATGCGGCCGATGTTTTCCTTTACGTGGAATGCCGATACCACGATTGCCATGTCTCCTTGCTTGACGTTCATGCTGCCGCCCCCAGCTCGTCCGAAGTGTCCATAGTCTGCCGATACACATGCGACGGCAGCACAATCGCCTTGACCGCCTCGCATGCGCCGAACAGGATGGCGATGAAGGGATCGCGGGTGATGGGGCGCGCATGGAGTGCCTTTGCCTGCTTTGCGTGATAGCGATGCATCTGAAAACTCTTTTTGGCTTCCTCACTGAGCACGTGGCCGACACGCCGACCGGACGTGCGCGGCAGCAAACCCAGCTTCTGGGCGCGCTTCTTGACGCCATCCGCCGATCGATTCATGTCCGCGCCGATCATTTCGGGCGTATCTCGCATCCATCGATCACGGAGTACCGCGTCTTCTTCGGGAGTCCAGCGAAGGAGAGTCATACTATCACCTGTTTGATGAGAACGTTGAAAGGGTTTTGCGTCTGTCCGCTACGAATCAGGGCGCGCTTGAACTTCGTGCGCTCGTAAGCCAGATGCTTCCGCTTCGATTCCGTCAGGCGCTTGGCGTCGGGCTTGTTGCCGTATGCGTACACGGCCGGCGCATGCGTTTTCGACGTCCCGTATTCGAAACGAAGGATGTAGACCTCTTTGTTCTGGGCCTTGCGGCAGGTATTGACCGAGGTTCGAACGGTTTCCGTGTGGGCACCGAGTTCGCGCGCCAGCTCGACAACCGTCATCGGGCCGATATCCCGCAGCAGGCGCTTCACTCCTTCCTGAACGTGTGGTTTCGGTGCCATTTACGCCGCCTCCTTCAGTTCGCACTCGCTGGCCGCGTACATGTAGCCAGCGTTAGCGCGTTCCGTGATCGCCTGGAGCGCCTTCTTGATCTCGGCTCGCTTCGCAAGGGCGCACTGCTGGTCATGCAAGGAAAGCGCTATGCGAAGATGCTGGATGCCATCGCCGTCGAACGCCCAGCGCCCGGTACGATCAGCGCGGTACTTGCAAGACATCAGAGACTCCATCGCGCGCTTGATGTCGGGGATGAACTCCTCGCCGTAGCCTTGTTCAGCCAGCACGAGGGCGACGTTCAAACTTCCCGCCAAAACGTACCAATCCTCTTCGCCACCTCGCTTGAGCATGTTCTCGAAGGCGAGGTGGTAGCAGAGACCCAGGTCCCGCTGCTGCGAATCGGTCAGTTCGCGGGCATCGATGCGACGCTCGACGCCTTGGGCGAGACGCTGGACAAACCGTGCCGGGTTGTACTTGCGACGCGATTTTCGATTTTTGCTTACAGGCATTTTCTTCCCCTTTCGATGAGCGACGGCGTAGAAAAGGCGCGCTCGATAGTCCACCCATAATCTCGAATGCGACACCTAAGCGTTGCATAGGCGATCCCGGTTTCCTTGGCCCAGTCTTTCAAACTCAACCTTTTCCTGTTGAACTCAAAAGTTAGGGAATTGCGCTTGTTCTCGTTTTGCTCTTTGGTGGTTGCCCAGCGACAATTCCCGGGCTCATAGTTGCCATCCACATCTGGGAATCGATCAAGAGTTTTCCCAATCGGTCGCTCTCCCATATCCTCTAGAAAAGCCTCAAATGAATCCCATCGCGCACAAATCGTGATGCCGCGGCCACCGTATTGCGCATAATGCGATTCCTTTTCTTGCAGGCAACGGCGGCGCATGGATTGCCATGATTCGTAAGTTCTTGTGTGGGCTCCAATGCGGGCTTGACCGTGTTTTGTAACGGTCTGCACAAATCGTTCAATGCGCAGACACCCACAAGAATTAGTTCGACCGGATCGCAAATGGCGACCTTGGACCACCGCCTCACGCCCGCATTCGCACCGGCAAAGCCAATGCGCCCGACCTTTGTTTTCGTGCTCGCCAGGGGTTGGAGCGCGCTCGATTACGGTCAATCGGCCGAATTTCTGTCCCGAAATATCACGCGCTCGGCCTGCAGGTTTCTGTGAGCGGGCCATTTATGCGACCTCCAGCGAGAAAAGATCGGATTGCTGATCCAGAACGGCGCTTTTGCAGTTTTCGACCGCCAACTTGAAATAGCTGGATTTCAATTCGCTGCCGATACCACGTCGCCCCATCTTCAGAGCACAGTAAACCTCGCTCCCGATTCCAAGGAAAGGGGTATAAATCAAATCGTTCGGATTGCTCCACAATTCGACGGCGCGCTCAATGACTTCGAGCTGGAGGGGCGAAATATGGCGCTCGTCGTCATTTTCGCGGGCGCTCATGTATTGCAGCGTCTTCGACTGGTTGATATCCATCCAGACGGGAGAGGCATAGCGCTGCCACAGATCGACCGGGAAGCTTTCGTGCGTATGCGTGACCGGCTCCGGGTTCTCGCCAGGCTTGCGCATGATGACGAGATAATCCGCGATGCCTTGGCGGCTCATAGCGCTGTCCTTGCGCAGTTGCTTGTACAGCAGGCCGAGGGCCTTCGTGCGCTGCATGGCGACGACCGGATCTTTGAAAATGCACGTTTCCGAGTGGTAAATGAACCCTGTATCGCCCGGATGCGCCGCAAGATCGGCCTCCATGACATCAACAATGTCTTGCAATTTGACGGCGCGACTAATATCGCCTTCTGCGGCTGCGACATTCGCTCGCTTTGCGATTCGGGTCATGGCTGCATGCAGCTCGGCCGCCTCGTCGTTCAGATGGGCGCGGATGATTTCCCCCCGAAAATCTTTGATTCCAATATAGCCATCGCGAGCTTTACTCGTCGGCAAATTCATGCAATGAATAGCCACCAAGCGGCCGGGCTTCATGATTCGAAATTGCTGCTCGATCAAAAATTTGTAGTGCGCCCAAAACGTCTTGGAATCCGCATTGTTCCCCATGTCGCGCTCGGAGTTCGAAAACACAAAAAGCGACTCAAATGGCGGAGAATAAATCGAGAAGTCGATAGAGTTATCAGGCAACGACTTTGCCAAGTCCACGCAGTCCATGTTGTAAATTGAAAAACGATCATGTATTTCTTGAGCGATACAGTTCACAGTGTGTTCCCCTCATGGAGTTTGCGTTTTGCGTCGAGATAGGCGGCATGCGCCTGTTCTGGCGTGTCGAACATGCCAAGGTGGGTGTTTTTCCCATTGGCGCGAATTTGAGCCGTGAATCGGCCGAGTTGCTTATGTAGATAGACGCCAACGAAACCAGTCTTGTTATTCGATGACGGGCGCCGCTTGTTCTGCATGTTCACAACCCGCGTCACGTCGCGCAGGTTCTCGAAGCGGTTGTCGGTCCGAATGGTGTTCCGATGGTCGACGTCGTTTTCCGGCCAAACGCCAGTCATATAGAACACGGCAAGTCGATGCAGTCGATACCGCTTTCCGTCAATGCTGCATTCCAGATACCCGTGAGAGTCCAGAACGCCGGCTGGCGCGTCCATATTTGCGTTGTTGCTCGTCTTAACGAGGCGATGAAACAACCCGGTTTCAGGGTCATAGTGCATTAGCTCTTTCAGTCGTTCTAGCGTCAGCATTACGCGTACTCCACGTTATCGAGAATCCATGCGGGGATAGTGAGCGGTGTCGTGGGTAAATAAGCCTCCGTTCCGCTCTTTGCGCCTTCGATCTGCTTCTTCGTGATCTCCCGCATAAGGCCGATCATTTCGGCCGCCATCGTGTCGCTCTGCGCCTGCTTGCGGGCGATGTTGTCCTTTACTGCGCCTTCGGTATCTGCCGTGATGATGTGGGCGATGACGCGGCGGCCCTGCCCGAAGCGATAGCAGCGACGCACGGCCTGGTAGTAGGACTCGAAGCTGTCATCCATGCTCGCGAACACCATGCGCCGGCAGACGTGTTGCAGGTTCAGCCCATAACCCATGATCGACGGCTTACTGACGATCACGCGGGCCTCGCCATGAGCGAACGCCATGATGTTTGCCTCCTTCTGTTTGGGCTTCATCGAGCCCGTAACCTCGACCGCGCCAGGGATAGCCTTCGTCAATCGCTCACTTTCTTCGTTCAGGTGGCACCAGACAATGACCGGCTCATCGGTTGAATTCGCGATACTGGCTGCGAGTTCGATACGCTGGTCAATCGTGCTTTTCTTGGCCTCACGGCGTTCGGTCAGGCTCTGCGCGATCATCGTGAAAAGCTGACCTTCGGGCGGCGCGTCGCTTTCGACAACGTGCTCAACCAGTTCAAGCGGAGGCAGGAGATAGCGCGAGCCGTCGAAACCAAGGTCTGCGGGGCTGCGGATGCAGATCGCCCACGTCGCCATCCACTCCCAAAACTTGACCTTACCGTGACCCTTCAGGCGCCAGTTGCCCGTATCGCCGCCGTCATGGGTAAAGAACGTCGACAGCATTTCGACCGAAGTCATGACGCCAAGGAATTCAGCCTGGTTACCGAGTTCCATCCAGTCATTCGGGCTAGGCGTCGCCGTGCACGAGAGCTTGTAGGGCGTGCGACGAAAAGCCTCCGTGATGAATGCGCGCGTCTTGCTGTTGTGCGCCTTCAGGATCGAGCTTTCGTCCAGCACCACGCCGACGAACGAATCCAGATCGAAGTGCTCCAGCATTTCGTAATTCGTGATCGTGATGCCGTCTTCGACTTCGGAGTCGTGCCGGCAATACTTGATCTCGATGCCAAACTTCGCCGCTTCCTCGACGGTCTGCTGCGCGACGCACAACGGGGCTGCGATGATGACGTTGCCGCCCGTGTGCTCGCAGACGTATTTCGCCCACGTCGTTTGCTGGAGCGTCTTGCCGAGCCCCGTGTCTTCGAAGAGCGCTGCGCGGCCACGCTTCAGCGCCCACTTCACGCAAGCAGCCTGAAAGTCGAACAGCGGGCCGACCGGAACGTCGCAGTCAAAGCCGGTTGATACGTCTAGAAACCCTTTGCTCGCGATGAATTCCTCGTAGCTAATCTTAGCTGTCCTACCCATTGAATTTGTTTCCTGTCCCATGATTCTAGTTACTCCCTTAATCGTCGACCGTATCTTCCAATTCGCCTACGTATGGGTGAGGTATGCCGTGATTCGCGCAGTACACTGCCAGTCCCTTTCCGCACTCTTCCGAGTACCCCGTCCGATGCGCCTGAGCCAGTGACGACAGGTAATGACTGAATTCCGTTGGCGATTCGCGGATCGCATTCTTGACGTGATCCTTCATGCTCTGCTGCCAGTCGTAGTACCAGGCCAGGTACTTCAGGTCTTGCAGGAGTTCGGGGGAGATTCTCATTTTTGCCACCCCGGGCCAGTGGTGAGCGCGCGTTCAATCGTCCAATGGCCTAACCTATATCGAAGGGTTTCCGGATGGACTCCGATTTCTTCTGCCCAGGCCGACATACACTGACGTTTGCCCATGAATTCAATGAACACAGTATCTCGCCGGTTTCGATTTTGAGATTTCCTATCGAGCCAGATGCAGTTTCCCGGCTCGTAGTCGCCGTTATTCTCTTTGCGCTCTATCGTCATGCCCTTAGCGCCGATCCCCATATCGGATATAAAGGCGTTGAAATCGTGCCAACGCTCACAGACCTTTATGCCCCTCGCGCCGTAATCTTTGAATGCCTTGGACTTCTTAGACTCGCATCGTCTAATCATTCCCCGCCAAACGTGGAACATTCTCGTTTCATCCGCGGATCGCCAAACCACCGAATGGGAGATTCGAAACCTGGATACCTCGCGGCGCAGGCACCCGCACGACTTCGATTTTCCGGAACGCAAATCACGAAAATCAATCGTCACTTCGTTGCCGCAAATGCACGCACAAAGCGCCATCCTTCTGGCCTCCCCGGAAGGAAACACCTTTTTCGGCGCGTCTCCCTTGACGGTTAGCCGACCAAAAATCTGTCCATGCGTCATCATCAGAATTCCTCCAGATCGACAGCGGCGCCATCCACGTGATACTTGCGGGGCAACTGGCCACGATTTTCGACGTACTGCATGGACGGACCATCGAACCAAAGGCCGAACACGCCTTCGTAATCGCCGTTGCGCTGCTTCTCAAGCGACAGGTAGCAATCCGGCTCGCCCATCACCAGATCGGCCTCTTCGCGCTTGAGTTTCAGCTTCTCGCTGCCCACCGCTTCCTTGCGCTTGTTGCGCCAAACGATGAACAGGTTGTCGGCGAGGTCGGTGATAGAACCACTGCCCTTGATATCGAACTTGCCGGGGCGGTCGTATTCGCTGCCAGCCTTCTTGACGTGGGCGATCAGGTGAATATGCGCGCCGGTATCCTGGGCGATGGCGGTGAGCGAGTTCACGAAATCTTTCTGCCCGTTGTAATCGTCATCTCCCGGCACGCATTTCATGAGGTTGTCGATCACAAAATGCTGAATGCGGAAGTTCTCGACTGCGTAGCGGACCACGGCCAGCATCTTCTGGGGCTTGACGCTGCCGGTATGGTCATAGAGCCACAGGCGCTCGTCCGTCCAGCTATGCATGGAGCGGATGAATTCCTTGGACGGTCGACCGTCGCCGGCCGCCTGCTTCGCCATGCGGAGCATGGTCTTCTCTGGTTTCATTTCGAGGGAGGCGATGCAGACACGCTGGTTCTGCACGCAGAGGTCAAGTGCGACTTGGCTCGTCAGCATCGAGTTGTGCGTCGGAATCATTGCGCGCGTCGCGAGATACATATGCGATGGCGAATCAACCTCAATGCAGCGCACCGGCACAGACTCCACTCGATCGCAAGCGACGATAAACCGATGCTTTGCGCGATCCGAGATCGTTTTCTGCACGAATTGAGCCTTTCTCGGTAGGCGAAAGACTTGAATGCTCGGCGTGAAAGTGACCCGATACTTCGCGCCGCAATCCTTGCCGTTCAGCGTCGCCCGCCCGCTAATGACCTTCGCCTGAATCCCCAGCGATTGGACAAGTTCAAGTGTTGCCCATGCCAGATCCTTGTTCGTGCTCGTGAATTCACACCGACCATAGCCAGTCACGTGACCATCGGTATCCATCAAACCCTGAAGGAGGGCCAGCCGCTGGCGTTCCGATGCGCGCAGATATACACCGGGGATATGCTTATTGCGAAGAAGGCCGGCGCTACGCAATTTCCCCTGCAATCCGCCAGTCAGACCATAGTGATAGGGGCCGCCGCGCTTCGTCACGTTAATGCCGTTGGCGACCATCTGTTCCACGATGAAATCGTCTGCACTGGTAAGTCCGGCGCCATAACTATCGCCATCGCCCAGCCATACGCCGAGTACGTACGGATCAATCGGGAGGATTGCATCAAGCGTCTTGAGCGATCCGCACACTGGAATGCTGTGTTCAACCTTTCCTTGCCAGCAACCATCGGAAATGATGACGGTCTTGGCAATCTCGCCGGTCGTGCGAATCGCGGGCATTGCACGCTTGTGCGATTGGTCTGTCCCGTGCTTTTGCACCTCGCGACCATCCAACCGCGCATTCCGCTTCGCGTTCCGGTAGCTCTGACGAGCCTTCATCGTGTGGGTCATCCACTCGTGATTCTCGTCGGCGGTGACTTGTGTGCCGTCCGAGAACGTCAGGCGATAACACGGACGGTCGATCATGACCTCGGTGAGCGCAGTCACCTTGCACATTTCGCCGCGCTCGTCGAATACGATGTCGCCTACCCGGATGTCACCCATCGTCGTCCAGCCGCTGATGGTCGGAATCTCGGTGTCGAGACTCAAGGCTTTCCCATGACCGTTTATTCCGCCCCAGATCGTCAGCTCGCTCGGACGCAGCGCGAAGCGGCCTTCGGTCTTTTCCCAGCCAAGTTGCACGTCAGGCATCGTTGAGCGGGTGTACAGGGCGTCAATGACACCTTGCGCCCATTCGCTGGCCGGGCGGATTTTGTGGACGTCTTCCGGCTCCGACATGTAGTCGGAGAGGTTGATCTTTTCCCCGTCGATGATATGCATTCTCAGAACCCCATCTTTACAAATTCACGCGTTTGCCAGGCGAACCACGGAAGCAGTTCGATATTCAGCGACTTCGAGCGGGTGCGGCGCAGCAGTTCGGCAACGTCCATCGGGTAATCGAAATACACCTGCGCCCCAGTCTTGCGATCCACGTCCCACAGCGACAGCGACTTCGGTTGCTCGTTGCGGATCGCCTTCAGTTGCGAGGCAATGGACTGGCCACGGCGCGCGAAGGCGATCAGATCAAGCCCGATGGTCCAGCGCCAGTCGTATTCGACTTCTGGGCGCGCATAGACCGTGAATCCGTTGTCCTGGTTCTCAATGCGGCCAATGAACGACACCAACACCCAGACGGCAGGCTGCTTGCCTTGCTCGCGGAGCGCGGCGATTTGGGATGCGTTAGCGGCCATCACACGTATTTCTCCCCACCGAACTGTTGCGACTTGGCGCCGGACTGGGCCGCCACCCAAGAAGACTCAAATCCACCCCAGCCACGCGTGCAGCAGAGGATCAGGGCGTCGTTCATCGACAAGCCGACTTTCTTCGCCTCCTTGAGAACGCCAGCGAAAGCAGTTTCGGTTGGCTTGAGCTTTTTCCCGGATCGAAGCGTCAACCAGTCCCGAGCGACATTGGGCTCAACGCCCAACGATTCGAGATGCGCCTGCGCATCGAAGCGCGGAGCGCGTGGCTTTGTATCTTCTTCTCTATTCTTCTCTTCTCTTATCTGGGCCGTTTCTGTAACGTTACATGCCTGTTCCTGTAACTGTTTCTGTGCCTCGCGATGCTTGCGAACCCGCTCTGTGCTTGAGTCCGACGGTTTTTGGCGCTTGTCCCATTGAAGGATCTCCCAGCGCTCGCCGATGAACTTTTTCTGCATGAAGAGGGCCTTCGTTTCCGCTAGCTGTGTTTCATCAATTCGCAGCGCGAAACAGATGTCCTGTTCCTGTAACGTTTCAAGGGTGTTACTGCAACGGAAACACATCAGCATGATCAGCCTGCGTTGCATCGCCTCCGACATGCTCTGCACTTTCGGATCAGTGGCGAATTCGTGATACAGGCGGAACCA
>Ga0335070_10007280_pt1 | contig 12986 bp, 12 predicted proteins | sample Lox_Sample_13_FD_206722 | JGI IMG/M metagenome (GOLD analysis project Ga0335070, IMG submission 206722) | Soil microbial communities from Loxahatchee National Wildlife Refuge, Florida, United States - Lox_Sample_1.3 | ecosystem: Environmental > Terrestrial > Soil > Wetlands | place: USA...
GGGCGTGGCGCTGCCGTGGACGCGCCTGATCACCGCCGCGGGCAGCCTCGCGACCATCGCCGGCGTGTGGGCGTTCCTGACGCGCACGCGGCTCGGCGCCGAGCTGCGCGCCGCCGCCGACAACCGGATCGGCGCCGTCGTCGTCGGCATCTCGATCTCGCGCGTCTTCCTGATGGCCTTCGCGCTCTCGACGGCGATCGCCGCCTTCGCCGGCGCCATGGTCGTGCCGTTCCTTCTGGTCAGCCCGTTCACCGGCTACGACCTGATGCTGAAGGCGTTCATCATCGCGATCATCGGCGGTCTCGGCAGCGTGCCCGGCGCGCTGTTCGGCGGCCTGCTGGTCGGCGTGATCGAGGCGGTTGGCGGCTTCTTCCTCACGGCCTCGGCGAGCACGGCGATGGTGTTCGGCCTCTTGGTCGTGACGCTGCTGCTGCGGCCGGCCGGCCTGTTCGGATCGGCGCGGCTATGATCGGCGCGCGGGACAAGTCCGCGGCGGCCATCGTCGCCGACAAGCCGGGGCCGGCCGGACGCAGTGACCTGCTGCGCCGCATGAGCGCGGCGCCCGTCGCCGGGCGCGCCGGGGCGCTCGGCGGGCGCGGACTGTCGCTGCCGTGGCTCGCCGCGCTCGCCGCCATCGTCGTCGCGGCGCTCATGCCGGCGGCGCTGCCCGAGGGCATCATCGTCGCCTTCACGGTGATCCTGTTCAATTGCTATCTCGCCCAGTGCTGGAACCTGGCCGCCGGCTATGCCGGGCAGTTCTCGCTCGGCCACGGCGTGTTCCTCGCGGTCGGCGCCTACGCCTCGACGGTGCTGTTCGTGAAGTTCGGCATCTCGCCCTGGCTCGGCATGATCGCGGGCGCCGCGATCGCCGCCGTGCTGGGGGCGGCGATCGCCGCGATCAGCTTCCGCTACGGCGTGCGCGGCGTGTTCTTCGCCGTCGTGACCCTGAGCTCGGTCGAGGTGACGCGGGCGCTGGTCGGCGGCTGGGATTTCTTGGGCGGCACCAGCGGCATCTTCATCGTGCTGGCCGACCAGCCCTGGAACATGATGTTCAACTCGCGCACGCCCTATTTCGAGCTGATCCTCACCATGGTCGTGCTGCTCGCCTTCGGCACGCGCGCGCTCGAGCGCTCGCGCTTCGGCCAGTACCTGATGGCGCTGCGCGAGGACGAGGACGCGGCCGAGGCCTCGGGCGTGCCGACCTTCGAATACAAGGTCGGGATCATCGCGCTGAGCGCCGCGGCGACCGCGCTGGCCGGCAGCTTCTACGCCCAGTTCCTGCTGTTCATCGTGCCCGAGGCGATGTTCAGCTTCGACCACATCCTGACCATGATGCTCGGCACGATCGTCGGCGGCTCGGGCACGGTCATGGGACCGATCGTCGGCACGGTGCTGTTCGGCGGCCTGTCCGAGGTGCTGCGCGGGCTGCCGATCGTCGATTCGCGCGAGGTCGCGAGCCTGATCCGGATCGCCTATGGCGTGGCGCTCATGATCATCGTGCTGCGCATGCCGCTCGGCATCGTCGGGCTGATCTCGCATCGGTGGGGGCGGCGATGACGGCGCTGCTCGAGATCGCCGGCATCGACAAGCACTTCAGCGGCCTCCAGGCGCTGCAGGACATCTCCTTCGCGGTCGACGAGGGCGGCGTCTTCGGCATCATGGGCGCCAACGGCGCGGGCAAGACGACGCTGTTCAACATCGTCGCCGGCGCGCTCCAGCCTGATCGCGGCGCGATCCGCTTCCGCGGCGCCGACGTCACCGGCCAGCGCCCGTCGCGCCTGTGCGCCGCTGGTATCGCGCGCACCTTCCAGATCGCCAGGCCGTTCCCCGACCTCACCGTGCTCGAGACCGTGCGCATCGGCGCCTTCGTGCGCGAGAGGAAGCTCGGCCCGGCGACGCGCCTGGCGCGCGCGGTGATCGAGCGCTTCGGCCTCGGCGCCAAGGCCGACGCGCCCGGCCGGCAGCTCACGGTTCTGGAGCGCAAGCGGCTCGAGCTGGCGCGCGCCTATGCGACCGCGCCCAAGGTGCTGCTGCTCGACGAGGTCGCGGCCGGCCTCAGGCCCGCCGAGGTCGAGGATCTCGTGGCGCTGGTGCGCACCATCACCGCCGAGGGCGTCACCGTCCTGATGATCGAGCACGTGCTGCCGGCGATCTTCGCGCTCGCCCGCCACGTCGTCGTGCTCGATCACGGCCGCATGATCGCGGACGGCACGCCGGACGAGATCGCGGCCGATCCCGCGGTCATCGAGGCCTATCTGGGGGCCGGCTATGCCCCTGCTTGAGATCGCCGACCTGCGCTCGGGCTATGGCGACGTGCCGATCCTGCACGGCGTGTCGCTGACGGTCGAGGAGGGCGAGGTGGTGTCGCTGGTCGGCGCCAACGGCGCGGGCAAGACGACGCTGCTGCGCGCCATCTCGCGCATCCTGCCGCTCGACGGCACGATCCGCTTCGTCGGCGAGGACATCGGCGGGCTCGCCTCGGACGCGATCGTCGCGCGCGGCATCGCGCACGTGCCCGAGGGCCGGCAGCTCTTCACCGGGCTCACCGTGCTCGAGAATCTGGAGCTCGGCGCGCCCGCGCGCCTGCCGCGCGGCGAGATCGCCGAACGGCTCGACCGGGTCTACGCGATTTTTCCGCGCTTGGCCGAGCGGCGGCGCCAGCGCTGCGCGACGCTTTCCGGCGGCGAGCAGCAGATGGTCGCGATCGGCCGCGGCCTGATGATGGCGCCGAAGCTCCTGATGCTCGACGAGCCGTCGCTCGGCCTCGCGCCGTCGATGGTCGCGGGCATCTTCGATACGGTCAGCCGGCTGAACGAGGCCGGCATGTCGGTCCTGCTGGTCGAGCAGAACGTCGTCGAGTCGCTGCGCCGCTCGCATCGCGGCTATGTGCTCGAGACCGGGCGCATCGTGCTCGAGGGGCAGGCCGGCGCGCTGCTCCGGGACGAACGGACCAGAACGGCATTTCTTGGTGGATCAGAGCGGACGATGAGACCGCATAGCGACAGAGGAGGGCTATTCCGATGACGACGCAGAAGACCAAATTGGGCAAGCCGGTCGGGCGCCGGCAGGTGCTGATCGGCGGCGCCGCGGGCGCGGCGAGCCTGGCGTTCCCGGCGATCGTGCGCGCCGAGAGCGAGGTGCTGGTGGGCGCGATCCTGCCGCTCACCGGGCCGAGCGGGGCGTTCGGCCAGAACTCATGGACCTCGCTGCAGTGGGCGGCCGAACTGCTGGCCGAGGCGGGCGGCATCAAGTCGATGGGCGGCGCGAAGATCAAGGTCGAGGTCGCGGACACCGAATCCAAGCCGGAGGTCGCCGCGTCGCAGACCTCGCGCATGATCGAGCGGGGCGCCGCGGTGCTGATCGGCTGCAACCAGAGCGCCGCGACCATCGTTGCGAGCCAGGTCGCCGAGCGTTCCAAGGTGCCGTTCCTCACCGCCTACGACATCGATCCGACGATCACCGCGCGCGGCTTCAAGCACATTTTCCGCTGCTCGCCGCTGACCACGACCTATTCGGCCGACCTCTTGACCGCGATCAAGGAGGTCGCCGAGAAGGGCGGCGGCTTCGCCAAGCGGCTCGGCCTGCTCAGCGAGAATTCGATCGCCGGGCAGGGCGTCAACAAGTACCTCGCCGAATCCGCGGCCAAGCTCGGCTACGAGGTCGTCGAGACGCTCAGCTACGACGTCGGCACCACACAGAACTTCGCGCCGTTCATCACCAAGATGAAGGCGTCAAACGTCGAGGTGATGCTCGGCCACAACCGCGTCAGCGACGGCATCCAGATCACGCGCACGGCCAAGGAGCTCGGCTACAACCCGAAGGCCATGGGCGGCGTGCTCGGCGCCTACAACACGCAGGACTATGTCGAGGCGCTGCACGAGACGGCCGAGTACATGTTCGGCACCGACAGCTGGGCATCGACGCTGAACATTCCCAACATGAAGCCGGTGGTCGACAAGTTCGCCGAGCGATTCAAGAAGCCGATGGACATCGGCACGGTCACGATCCTCGCCGACGTCGCGGTGATCTGGGACGCGCTCGAGCGGTCCAAGAGCGGCGAGCGGGCAAAGCTGCGCGACGCCATCGCCGCCACCAACATGAAGCCGGGCGACAAGAACTTCTTCATGCTGCGCGGCGTCAAGTTCGCGCCGACCGGCGACAACGAGATGGCGGGCAGCATGATCACGCAGATCCAGAAGAGCAAGCGCGTGCCGATCTGGCCCCCGGAGATCGCCGAGGCCAAGGCGATCTTCCCGAAGCCGGCCTGGAGCTGAGCCGAGACGGCCGGCGGGACGGGGCGCGCAACCCCGTCCCGGGGCCGCAGTCGCGTAGGAACTGGTTTGGGAGAGTGACATGAGCGCCAAGAGCGGAGCGGCGTCGCCGGCACGCCATCGCGGCCGGATGCCCGAGGGCAGGACGATTCGCGTCGGCGAGATCGAGACGGCCTATTTCGATGCCGGCCAGGGCGAGACCATCGTCTTCATCTACGGCGGCAATTTCGGCTCGTCCGACTCGGCGCCGAGCGCGCCGGCCTGGGACCTCAATTTCGGCCCGCTCTCGAAGCGCTTCCGGGTCGTCGCCTTCGACAAGCTCGGCCAGGGCTACACCGACAACCCGGCGCGCGACGAGGACTATTCGATGGCCGCGGTGGTGCGCCACGCCGCCGACTTCGTCAGGGCGCTCAAGCTGCCGCCGATCCACGTCGTCGGCCATTCGCGCGGCGGCTTCGCCGCGACGCGATTGACGCTCGATCATCCCGAGCTGGTGCGCTCGCTCACCATCGTCAACAGCGGCACGCTCAGCACCTCGGTCAGCACCAACGAGCTGGTGCTGTCGCGCTGCCCGCACAAGCCGTTCACCCGCGAGAGCGCGCGCTGGATCTACGAGGGCTATTGCTTCGATCCCAAGACCGTCACGGACGAGTGGATCGAGGTGGTCTACGAGGTCATGCAGCAGCCGCGATACCGCGAGGGCGTGCGCAAATTCGTCGACGAGCAGCTCGGCTCGCGCGTCTTCCTGCCGCAGCTCGCCCTCCAGAAGCGCGAGACGCTCAACTGGCTGCGCGAGGGCCGGCTGCAGCGCCCGACCCAGATCGTCTGGGGCTACAACGACCGTACGGCGACGGTCGCCGGCGCCTACGAGCTGTTCCGCACGGTCGGCGCGCATCTCCGGCAGACCGAGCTGAACATCATCAACGAGTCCGGTCATTTCCCCTATCGCGAGCACCCCGAGCGGTTCAACGCGCTGCTCGGCCGCTTCGTCGACCTCGCGAGCGCGTGAAGGAGCCGCCCATGACGAGCCTCAAGGCAGAGACGGTACAGGTGCAGGGCCTGCCGACGCGCTTGCTGCGCGGCGGGCGGCGCGGCGCGCCGGTCGCGCTGTTCGTGCACGGCGCGACGCCGGGCGTGACGCCCTATTGCGGCGGCGCGCATCTCTGGGGCGGCGTGCTCGACCGCTTCGCCGAGGAGCGGCAGGTCGTCGTGCCCGACCTGCCGGGCAGCGGCGGCACCGGCCTGCCGTCAGGCGCCTTCGCCTTCGATGCTCTGGTCGCGCACGTCGACGCGCTGATCGGCGCGCTCGAGCTGCGCGACGTGCATCTGGTCGGCCACGATCTCGGCGGCCTCATCGGCCTCGTGCTCGCGATGGACAAGCCCGAGCGCCTGGCCTCGGTGTCGGTGGTGGCGAGCGCCATGTCGGCGCCGCAGGGCGACAGCCTCGACGATCTGGTGTTCCAGAGCCCGCCGCCGCCGCGCTGGAGCCGGGGCTCGCAGGCCTGGGCGCTCGAGCGCGTGTCCTACTCGCATTTCCCGCTCGACGCGGCGCTGCTCGACGCCTGCACCGCCGCGGCCGAGGGACCGGCGCACCGCGCCGCGGTCGAGGCGATGGCCGGCGACGGCTATGGCCGGCGCTTCGTGCCGAGCATGACGCGCGCCAAGATGCGGCTCTGGGAGAAGGCGCGCACCGACGGCATTGCCGTGCCGGTGCAGCTCGTCTGGGGCAGCCACGACCCGACGACGTCGGAGGAGCGCGGGGCGGTGCTGTTCGCCACGCTCGCGGCGCGCCAGACGGCCGTGCACTATCACCTGATCAATCGCGCCGGCAATCTGCCGTTCCGCGACCAGCCAGAGATGTTCCACCACGTCGTCGCCGCCTTCCAGGACGGCGTCATCGAGCATCGGTCGGCCGCCGCCTGAGCGGCCGCGCCCTTTTGGACTTTTGGAGATTGCGATGACCTATCCGCGCACATGGAAACTGCCGAACAACGAGAAGATCGTGCTCTCGGTCGGCCTCGCCTTCGAATCCTTCGAGCGGCAGAGCCAGTATTCGCACTTCCCGGGCGACAAGATCGACCACTTCTCGCTGTCCTATGGCGACTATGGCTGGAAGTCGGGCGCCTGGCGCCTGTTCGACACGCTCGGCGAATTCGGCGTCAAGGGCAGCATGTCGGCCAACGGCCAGGCCGTCGAGCGCCATCCCGAGGTGGTCAGGGCCGCGGCCAAGGCCGGCTACGAGGTCAACGGCCATGGCTGGGCCAACGACGTGATGATGAAGGACGACGACATCGAGCGCGAGCGCCAGGAGATCCGCCGCTGCACGCGCATCATCGAGGAGGTGAGCGGCGTCAGGCCGGTCGGCTGGACCAGCCCGGGCAACACGGGGACGGCCAACACGCTCGATCTGCTGGCCGCCGAGGGTTACATCTGGAACGGCGACGACGCCAGCGAGGACCTGCCGTTCCGCAAGAAGACCAAGGGCGGCGACATCATGATCCTGCCGCGCGCCAATCTGCCGCACAACGACCTGATCATGTGGGTGTTCACCAAGGTGCCGCCCGTCAACATGTGGCTGTCGTTCAAGGAGACCTTCGACCAGCTCTACGCCGAGGGCCTTGCCGGCAGCCCGAAATGGATCGAGATGACCTTGCACTGCCATGTCGCGGGACGGCCGACCTTCATCCCGACCATCAAGCAGTGCCTGCGCTATGCCAGGGAGCGCGGCGACGTCTGGTTCGCCCGCAAGCGCGACATCGCCGAGTGGGCGATGAAGCAGGAGGGCGGGCGGTAGGGCGCGCCGTCGAGGCGGAGACTCGCGGCCCATCCTTCGAGGCTCCGCTGCGCGGAGCACCTCAGGATGAAGCCGAGCATTGCAGGTGGAATTCGTCTTCATGCTGGAGGTGCGAGCGAAGCGAGCCTCGAAGCACGCACGCCGCTTCTGCTAGTCTCATGACAGCGCGACGTCTAGCCGGAGCACCATGACGACAGTCTTCACCATCGGTCATTCGCGCCATCCGGCGGAGCGCTTCGTCGCGCTGCTCAAGTCGCACGGCGTGGCGACGCTGGTCGACGTGCGCCGGCGGCCGGGCTCGCGGCTCAATCCGCAGTTCAACCGCGACCGGCTGGCGGCGTCGCTCGAGGCCGCCGGCATCGACTACGTCCATCTCGAAGACCTCGGCGGGCTGCGCGAGGGCGATGCGGCGGGCGAGACGGCGGACGCCGGCTGGCGCAACCCGTTCCTGCGCAGCTATGCCGGCTATGCGCGGACTCCGGCGTTCGGCGCGGCGCTCGAGACGCTGCTCGGCGAGGCCGGCCGCGCGTCCTCGTGCATCATGTGCGCCGAGGGCGACTGGCGGCAATGCCATCGCCAGATCGTCACGGACTATCTGCTGACGCGCGGCGTCGCGGTGCGCCACATCATGCCGGACGGCGCGGTCGAGGCGGGCGCGCTGACGCCCTTCGCAAGGCCGCGCGACGACGGCACGGTGCTCTATCCCAAGCCCGAGGGACGGCAGCTCGGTCTCGGCCTCACCTGACGTGCCGCGGCCGGCGCAGGAAGACGAGGGCAGGGACGACGCCCAGCGCCACGACGAAGCCAAAGCCCGTCAGATAGCTGCCGCTCGCCGTGGCGAGCGTGCTGAACACCGTCGGCCCGCATACCGCGCCGAAATAGGTGAAGACGAGGGCGCCGCCCGTCACCTGGGCGATGCGGTCGGCGGGCGCGCGCTCGGCGACCTCGGCCAGGAACACGCCGTTCCAGCTGATCGCCGTGGTGCCGAAGCCGATGCCGACGGCGAGGACGGCGGCATAGGGCCAGTCCGGCTGCATGGCGATGACCAGCAGCGCCGCGACGGCGACGCCGAGGGCGAGCGTCAGGAGGACGTGGCGCGGCGCCATGCGGTCGGCGACCCAGCCCCAGACGAGCCGGCCGGCGACGCTCGCGAACAGCGAGACGGTGAACACCGAGCCGGCCCTGATCAGCGTCATGCCCTGGTGCTGCGCGAGATAGGGCACGAAGAACGAGGTGAAGCAGGACTGCGCGGCGCTGAAGCACGCCGAGCCGAGCGCCAGCTCGCGCAGCGCGCCATGGCTCCAGACCAGGCGGATGGTCGGGATGGCATGGGCGAGGCTGCCGCGCGCGTGGGGCTGGCGGCCGGCGTCGAGACCGCGGCGCCAGGGCTGCAGCGCGACGGCGACAGCGAACAGGAACAGCGCCGCGGCGAGCACGGCGCCGCGCCAGCCGAGCGAGGCGACGAGAACCGGCAGCACGACGCCGGCCATGGCGGCGCCGAGCGGCACGCTCGATTGCTTGAACGAGAACACGAGATTGCGCCGCGCCGGCGTCGCCGCGCGCGCCAGGAGCTCGGAGGCTGCCGGGTTGGCCGAGCCGAAGCCCATGCCGATGGCGAGCGCGCCGAGGGCGAGGAGCGGCGCGACCGCGGTCGCCGTCGCGGCCGTGCCGAGCGCCGCGAGCATCAGCGTCGTCTGGCTGAAGCGGATGGCGCCGAGCCGCTGGACATAGGGACCGGAGAGCAGCGCCCCCGCCATCGCCGAGACGAACACCAGCGTCGTGTAATAGCCGACATATTTGGCGTCGAGACCGATATCGGCGGCGGCGACGCTGGCGACGATCGGCATGACCAGCGAGGCGGCGACGATCGAGGTCTGCGCGGCCATCGTCGACGCCAGCGCCTGGAACAGATTGGGCATGGATGGGCGTGATGGAGGAGAAGGATGCGACCCCTACCATGCCCGTTCCGGGCGGCGCTGCCAACGCCCAGGTCCGTCGCGATAGCCGATCAGCGCGCGCGCTCGAGGGCCGCGCGGTCCCAGCGCGCGAGCGTCGCGGCGCCGTCATAGGTGCTCTCGAGGAAGGCGAGCAGGGCATCGTCGGGCGACGGCGCCTGCCGCATCGCGTCGTAGGGCAGCAGGAATTCGCCGAAGTCCTTGCTGTAGAACGCGGCCGCCGGCTTGGCCGTCCAGTCGCCATAGCCGGCCGGCTGCGGATAGGCATAGGCGTAGAACACCGGCTTCGCCATGCCCGTTCCGCCCGGCCAGAAGCCGCAGCTGCTGACCTCGTGCGAATAGGCCTCGCGCGTCACGCTGTCGGCGACGTTGGGCGCGCCGGGGTGCACAGGCGCGAGTCGTCCGGAAAAGCGCGTGACCGCCAGGTCGAAGCTGCCCCAGAAGAAATGCACCGGACTCGCCTTGCCGAGGAAGCCGCCGCGAAAGGCGGTGAACAGGCGATGCGCCTGGAGCAGGACCCGCCAGAAGCGGTTGGCATGGTCGGCATCGTAGCTGCGATGGGCGCGGTCGCGCTCGAAGGGGATCGGGTCGGCGATCTCGACCGGCGTCGTCCAGATGCGCGTCTCGAGGCCGAGCGCGCGCAGCCGGCCCATCAGCTCGGCATAGAAATCGGCGACCGCGATCGGCTCGAGGGCGAAGGAGTCGACGGCCGCGTCGCTGGTCTCGATTTTCAGCCGATGATCCACGAAGTCGAACGCGATCTCGAACAGCCGGTCGCCGGCCGGCATCGGCGAGGTCGAGAGGCCGCGCGCCGTGACGTAGAGCGGCACGTGCCACCAATGATTGACCGCGGGCGCGCGGGCGAGGCGGATCTTGCCGACGACCTGCGTCCACAGGTGCAGCGTCGCCGCGGTGTCGCGCCAGGCCTCGAAGGGGAGGCTCGGCCAGGCGTCGGGAGACTTGGCCGGCGGGTCGGATGCGCTGATTTCGGTCATCGTCTCTCTCCAGCTCCCGTGGCTCCATCATAGCCGCGGGCGCCCGGCGAATCTTGCTTCATCCTGTTACGGATTGCCGGATCTTGCGGCGCGCGATTCGGCGTCCGATGCCGCCGATTTGAGTTGCCGGCACCTGCCGGTCTACCATGGCGGCCGGGGAAGCCGGGAAACGGCAGAATCGGGCGATGGCCAAGGGGATGTCTCAACAACGGCCCGCGACGGGCGGCATCGCGTCCGGCGAGCGTTGGCGGATGGCCGACGCGACCGCCTGGATCGACGCGCAGGCGCGGGCGCTCGAGCCAGAGGACACGCCGCTCGCCGAGGCGCGCGACCGGGTGCTGGCCGAGACGGTCGCGGCGCCGCACGACCTGCCGCCCGCGCATCGCGCGGCGCTCGACGGCATCGCCGTGCGTGCCGACGACACCGCCGGGGCCAGCGCCTACAACCCGCTCGTCTTCCGGCTGATCGCGCCCGGGGCGGCGCTCGCGCCCGGCACGGGCGCCAGCCTCTGCGCCGGCGATCCGCTGCCCGCGGGCGCCGACGCGATCGTGCCGATCGAGCTCGCCGCGCCGGCGGGTCACGACGGCTGCGAGATCGTCGAGCCGGTGGCGCCGGGCCAGGGCGTCGAGCGGGCGGGCGGCCATGCCCGGCGGGGCGCGGCGCTGGTCGAGGCGGGACAGCGGCTCCGGGCGCACCATCTCGGCCTGCTGGCCGAGGCCGGCTGCGCGCGCCTGCCTGTCGTGCGCCGGCCGCGCGTCGCACTTCTGCTGGCGCGCACGCCCGGCGCCGAGGATATCGACGGGCCGATGCTGCGCGCGCTGATCGAGCGCGACGGCGGGCTGGCGGACAGGCCCCGCGCGGTCGGCCGCGAGCGCGCGGCGATCGCCGAGGCTCTGCGGACGGCGCGGGCCGACATCGTCCTGGTCGCGGGCGGGACGGGACCCGGTACGGACGACCATGCCGCGGCGGCGCTGGCGGAGGCCGGTATGCTCGCGGCCCACTGCATGGCGCTCGCGCCCGGCGACAGCGCCGGCTTCGGGCACAGCGCGGCCGGCGTGCCCGCCTTTCTGCTGCCGGGTGCGCCGGCCGCCTGTCTCTGGGCCTACGAGATGCTGGCCGGCCGCGCCGTGCGGCGGCTCGGCGGGCGCGATCCGGCGCTGCCCTTTCCGACGCGCCGGCTGACCGCCGCGCGCAAGCTGGTCTCGGCCATCGGCCGCACCGAGATCGTCGCCGTCCGCCATGCCGGCGATGGGGCGGTCGAGCCGGCCGCGAGCTTCGCCGAGGCTGGCCTCGCGGCCCTGGCCCGGGCCGACGGCTTCACCGTGGTCGCCGAGGCCAGCGAGGGCGTCGCGGCCGGCGCCACGCTGACCGTCTACCTATATAACGACAGCGAGGGCGGCGACGCCGCCCCGCCAAGCCGCTAGCGTCCGCCCATGAACGAGATCGACGCCGCTCTCAAGCGCCTGGCCCGCCAGGAGCAGTTCCTCGAGGTCATCGGCCGCGAGGAGGCGAGCGCGCGCTTCCACCGCCATCTCAAGCTGCGGCCGCTCGCCACCGAGCACGTCTCGCTGTCGCACGCGCTCAACCGCGTGCTCGCCCGGCCGGTCGTCGCCGAGGTCGACGTGCCGGCCTTCGACCGGGCGAGCGTCGACGGCTTCGCCGTGCGCGCGGTCGACACCGCCGGCGCCTCCGAGCAGAGCCCGGTCGTGCTCCGGCTCAACGGCGAGATCCTGACGCCCGGCGTCGAGCCGCGCCTGCCGGTCGACCCGGGCAGCGCGACGCTGATCGCGACCGGCGGCATGGTGCCGCGCGGCGCCGATGCGGTCGTCATGGTCGAGCACAGCGAGACGGTCGAGGGCGACACGGCGCCGGCGATCGAGGTGCGGCGCGCCGCCGCGGCCGGCCAGTTCATCGCATTCGCCGGCAGCGACCTGGCGCGCGGCGAAACCGTGCTGCGGGCGGGCCAGCTGCTCACCTCGCGCGAGATCGGCATGATCGCCGCGGTCGGCTGCGCCGCGGTCGAGGTCTACCGCCGGCCGCGCGTCGCCATCATCTCGACCGGCGACGAGGTGACGCCGCCGGGCGCGCCGCTCCGGCCGGGCGCGGTCTACGACTCGAATGCGGCGATCCTGGCGGCGGCAGTCGAGGAGGCCGGCGGCATCGCCCAGCCGCTCGGCATCGGCCCCGACGACGAAGTCGTGCTGTCGCGCCTGATCGACCAGGGCCTGGCGTCGTCGGACATGGTCATCCTCTCGGGCGGCACGTCGAAGGGCGCGGGCGATCTCTGCTATCGGGCCGTGGCCCTCTTCAAGGACCCCGGCATCGTCGTGCACGGCGTCGCGCTCAAGCCGGGCAAGCCGGTCTGTCTCGCCGTGACCCACGGCAAGCCGCTGGTCGTGCTGCCGGGCTTCCCGACCTCCGCGATCTTCACCTTCCACGAGTTCGTGGCACCGGTCATCCGCGCCTATGCCGGCCTGGCGCAGGAACAGGCCAAGCGGGTCGAGGCGACCCTGCCGCTGCGCGTCGCCTCCGAGCGCGGCCGCACCGAGTACATGATGGTGTCGCTGGTGCGCGGCGCCGACGGCCGGCTCGCCGCCTATCCGACCGCCAAGGGCTCGGGCGCGGTCTCGTCGTTCAGCCAGGCCGACGGGTTCATCGCGGTCGGCCAGCATACCGAGAGCGTCGCGGCCGGTGCGCCGGTCGAGGTGCAACTCATCGGCCGGGCGCTGCGTCTGGCCGATCTGGTCATCGTCGGCAGCCATTGCATCGGCCTCGACGTGCTGATCGGGCGGCTGTCCGAGGCGGGATTGATCGTCAAGGCGCTCAATGTCGGCAGCATGGGCGGCCTCGCCGCCGCCAAGCGGGGCGAGTGCGACATCGCGCCCATCCACCTGATGGATGCGGCGACCGGCTCCTACAATCGCCCGTTCATGACCCCCGAGCTGACGCTCGTGCTGGGCTATCGCCGCCT
>Ga0335070_10007281_pt1 | contig 12986 bp, 11 predicted proteins | sample Lox_Sample_13_FD_206722 | JGI IMG/M metagenome (GOLD analysis project Ga0335070, IMG submission 206722) | Soil microbial communities from Loxahatchee National Wildlife Refuge, Florida, United States - Lox_Sample_1.3 | ecosystem: Environmental > Terrestrial > Soil > Wetlands | place: USA...
CATCTTGCGCTTGTCGGTGAGTCGGGTGAGGCCGCCCGTACCGGGAAGCACGCCGAGCAGCGGGACTTCGGGCAGGCTGACCGTCGTCGAGCGGTCGTCGACCATGACGATCTCGTCGCAGGCGAGTGCGATCTCGTAGCCGCCGCCGGCGCAGGCGCCGTTCACCGCACACAGGAACTTGAGGCCCGAATGCGCGCTCGAATCCTCGAGCCCGTTGCGCGTCTCGTTGGTGAATTTGCAGAAGTTCACCTTCCAGCCGTGGCTGGAGGTGCCGAGCATGTAGATGTTGGCGCCGGCGCAGAACATGCGGTCCTTGGCGCTGGTGATGACGACCGTGCGCACTTGCGGATGTTCGAAGCGGATGCGCTGCACGGCGTCGTGGAACTCGATGTCGACGCCGAGGTCGTACGAGTTGAGCTTGAGCTTGTAGCCCTCGCGAATCCCTGCGTCCTCCGCGACGTCGAGGGCGAGGGTCGCCACCGCGCCGTCGAAGGCGAGCTTCCAGTGTTTGTAGCGGGCCGGCTCGGTCTCGAACTCGACCGCCGGCGGGCGTCCTCCGTCGCTCATGCGCGAACCCACTCGTTGTCTTTGGTGACGTGTCCGGCTGTTCTTGCCGCCACCTTAGGCGATGAGGCCCCGACATGCAAGATAATGCATGTCAGGTCCGGGCCAAAGCCCCCGCCATAAGCCGGCGGACCACCGCGGCCAGCTCCTCGAAGCTGTCGTCGATCGCCTTGCCGGTCGTGTCGATGACCGCGTCGGCCTTGCCGTAAAGCGAGCGGCGGTTCTCGAGGATGCGCTTCAAATCGGCCATCGCCTCACGGCTGGCCTGCATCGGCCGCAGATCGCCTTGCGCCATCACGCGGCTCATGTGTTCGGCCGGGCTTGCGGCCACCCAGACGGTATGACAGGAGCGCAGGAGGAGTTCGAACGTTCCGGCCTCGGAGACGATACTGCCGCCCGTCGCGATGACCGCCCGCTCGTGCGCGCCGATCGCCCGCTCCAGCGCGCGCCGCTCGTAGCGGCGGTACGCGGCCTGACCGTACAGCGAGAATATCTCGCTCAGGCTCGTCCCGGATTCCTTCGCGATCGCGGTGGCCATCTCGACGAACGGGATGCCAAGACCTTCGGCCAGGCGCCGTCCGAGCGTGGTTTTGCCGGCGCCCCGCAGGCCGATCAGCGCGACCCGGCCGGCTTTGGCCGAGTCCCCGTCGCGGCCGAGGCTGTGGGCCAACGTGCGATAGGCGTCGGCGACTTCCGCCGCACTCAAGCCCTCGAGCAGCTGGCGCGCCAGCGTGTATTCGACCGGCTTCTCGGGGCCTTCGTGGATCAGGTCGATCAGCGGCAGGCCCATCGCGGCGGCGATGCGCCGCAACAGCAGGATGGAGATGTTGCCGTCGCCGCCCTCGAGCTGGGCCAGATACCGTTCGGAGACGCCCGAATCGCGCGCGAGGATCTTGCGGGTCATGCCGCGCCGGGCGCGCACCTGGCGGACGCGCTCGCCAAGCGCCGCGAGATAGGCGCGCTCGGGAAGCGCGCTGCCGTTGCGCGGTTTGGCCGCCACCGTCTTTTGGAGTGGTTTGCGCTTCATCCGACCGCCGGAATTATATTTCCCGACCTTAAGACAAGCCGCCGCGGGATGCAATATTGTGCCGATTGGGCTTGACTGCGGATGGCACGCAGTCACAATGGCCGCTGACAAGCCGCCCAATGCGATAGAGGCGGCAGGAGGGGAGAGTTTCCGTGGCTCGCCGCACGTCGCGCGTCCGCAAAGCCGTCGCCAAGAGCACCCGCAAGAAAAAAGCGGCGGCCGGACTGCGTGCTCCGGTCACGGTCATCCGCAGCGGCAAGCCCGCCCAGCCGGGTTTCTCCACCGTCGACCGTTCGGTTTCGCCGCCGCGTATCGAGTTCCCGCGCGTCTACAACGCCGCCGCCGACCTGATCGACCCCCATCTTGCCGCCGGGCGCGGCAAGCGCGTCGCCGTCGTCGACGACAAGGGCTCCACCACCTATGCGGCGCTCGCCCGCCATGTGAACCGGTGCGGCAACGCGTTGCGGTCGCTTGGCCTCGGGATGGAGCAGCGGGCGATGCTCATCCTGCTCGACACCGTCGATTTCCCCGCGCTGTTCCTCGGCGCGATCAAGATCGGCGCCGTGCCGGTGCCGGTCAACACGCTGCTGACCGCCGACGACTACGCGTTCATGCTGCGCGATTCGCGCGCCCGCGTGCTGGTCGTCTCCGCACCGCTTTTCGAAAAAGTGAAGCCGGCGCTCAAGGACCAGCCGTGGCTCGAGACGGTCGTCATCCAAGGCGGCGACGTGCCGGGCTGCAAATCGTTGGACAAGCTGCTGGCGAAGGCGTCCGACAAGCTCGACGCGGCAGCGACGACCTGCGACGATCCGGCGTTCTGGCTTTACTCCTCTGGCTCGACCGGCATGCCGAAAGGGGCGGTGCATCTGCAGTCGAGCCTGGTCACCACGGCCGAGCTCTATGCGCAGCCGACCTTGGCACTCACCGAGAACGACGTGGTTTTCTCCGCCGCCAAGCTGTTCTTCGCCTACGGTCTCGGCAACGCGCTGACCTTCCCCTTCCGCGCCGGGGCCACGGCGATCCTCATGGCCGAGCGGCCGACGCCGCAGTCGGTCTGCCGGATTCTCAAGGAACATCGCCCGACCGTGTTCTACGGCGTTCCGACCCTCTATGCCGCGTTGCTGGCCTCGAACGAGTTGCCCGCCGCCGGCGAGCATCGCCTGCGCGCCTGCGTCTCCGCCGGCGAGGCGCTGCCGGAGGAGCTCGGCCAGCGCTGGGCCAATCGCACCGGCGTCGATATCTACGACGGCATCGGTTCGACCGAGATGCTGCACATCTTCCTGTCGAACGGGCCCCGGGCGCTGCGCTACGGCACCACCGGCAAGGCCATCCCCGGCTATCAGCTGAGACTGGTCGATGACCACGGCCAGCCGGTGAAGCCGGGCGAGGTCGGCGAGCTCCTGGTCAGCGGCGCGTCGAGTGCGGCCTTCTACTGGAACAATCGCGCCCGCACGCGCAGCACCTTCCAGGGCGAATGGACACGTACCGGCGACAAGTACATCGTCAGCGACGACGGCTTCTACACCTATTGCGGCCGGACCGACGACATGCTGAAGGTCGGCGGCATCTATGTCTCGCCGTTCGAAGTCGAAGCGGCGCTCGTGACGCATCCTGCCGTGCTCGAAGCCGCGGTGATCGGCGTCGAGGATGAGAACCGGCTGGTCAAGCCCAAGGCCTATATCGTGCTGAAAGGCGGGCAAGCGCCGGCGAGCGGGCTCGGCGACGAGCTGCAGCAGCATGTCCGCGACCGGCTCGCGCCTTACAAATACCCGCGCTGGGTCGAATTCGTTCCCGATCTGCCGAAGACCGCGACCGGCAAGATCCAACGGTTCAAGCTGCGCCAACGCGAGGCGCAACGTCATACGGCGGCGTGACCGCCAGACCAGGAGGGAGATCACGATGACACGTCAGATCAAGGATAAGAATTTGCGGCTGACCCGCCGCGCCGTTCTCGGCGGCGCCGCAGCCGCGGCCGCCGCCAGCACGTTTCCGGCACCGTTCGTGCTCGCACAAAGCGCGAAGCTGAAGGTCGGCCTGATGCTGCCCTACAGCGGCACCTACGCCGCGCTCGGCAACAACATCGCCGACGCGCTCATCCTCGCGGTGAACGAAAAAGGCGGCAAGCTCGGCGGCCGCGAGGTCGAATACGTCAGGCTCGACGACGAAAGCGAGCCGGCGAAGGGCGCTCAGAACGCCAACAAGCTGGTGGTCGGCGAGAAGGTCGACATCCTCGTCGGCACCGTGCACTCGGGCGTCGCCGCCGCGATGGTGCAGGTCGTGCGCGAGGAAGGCACGACCTTGCTGATCCCGAACGCGGGCGTCGGCGACGCCACCGGCAAACTGTGCGCGCCGAACATCTTCCGGACCTCGTTCAGCAACTGGCAGCCCGGCTACCCGATGGGCAAGGTTGCGGCGGAGATGGGCCACAAGAACGCGGTGAGCATCACCTGGAAATACGCGGCCGGCGAAGAATCGGTCCAGGGCTTCAAGGACGGCTTCGCCACCGGCGGCGGCAAGGTCACGCACGACCTGCGCGTCCCGTTCCCGGACGTCGAGTTCCAGGCGCTGCTGACCGAGATCGCCAGCATCAAGCCGGACTGCGTCTACACCTTCTTCGCCGGCGGCGGTGCCGTGAAGTTCGTGAAGGATTACGACGCGGCCGGCCTCAAGAAGAGCATCCCGCTCTACGGGCCGGGCTTCCTGACCGACGGCACGCTCAAGGCGCAGGGCGCCTCGGCCGAAGGCCTGCTGACGACCTTGCACTACGTCGAGGATCTGAAGAACCCGATCAATGACAAGTTCAAGGCGGACTTCCAGAAGGCGACCGGCCGGCCCGTCGACGTCTATGCCGTGCAGGGCTACGACACCGGCCAGGTGCTCGTGCACGGCCTCGCCGCGGTGAAGGGCGACGCGAAGGCGAAGAAGGAGTTCTACGCCGCGATGAAGAGCTTCAAGGTTTCGAGCCCGCGCGGCGAGTGGACCTTCTCGAAGTCGCAGAACCCGGTGCAGGATTTCTACCTGCGCAAGGTGGAGAACGGCGAGAACCGCTACCAGAAAGTAGCCGTGAAGGCCCTGGCCGAACCGACCGAAGCCTGCAAGATGGCGTGACACCGGCCGCTGTTCTAATACTCTGTTGATTGCATTGCCGCGCCGTCCCTAGCGGACGGCGCGGTCCTGTTTTTAGCCTCCGCATGGATCCCGTTTTCTTCCTCATTCAGGTGCTGAACGGCGTGCAGTACGGGCTGCTGCTGTTCCTGATCGCCAGCGGCCTGACCTTGGTGTTCGGGATCCTGCAGGTGATCAACCTGGCGCACGGGTCCTTCTACATGGTCGGCGCCTATCTCGCCTTCTGGTTCACGGCGCGATCGGGGAGCCTGTGGATCGCGATCCTCGGCGGCCTGCCGCTGGCCCTGGCCCTCGGCTTCGTCATCGAGCGGCTGATGATCCGTTTCCTCTATCGGCGCGATCATCTGACGCAAGTGCTGCTGACCTACGGGCTGATCCTCATCTTCAACGAAGCGCAGCGGATCATCTTCGGCAGCGACCCGCATAGCGTGACGGTGCCGCAGATCTTCGAGGGTTCGATCCGCCTGACCGACACGCTCTCCTATCCCATCTATCGGCTGGCGGTTTCCGGCGTCTGCCTGATCCTCGTGATGGCGATGATCTTCGTGATCCAGAAGACCCGCCTGGGGATGTATGTGCGCGCCGGCTCGGTCAATCGCGAGATGGTCCAGCTCCTCGGCGTCGACGTCGGCCAGCTCAGCACGCTCGTGTTCGCAACCGGCGCGGGGCTGGCCGCGCTCGCCGGCATGGTCGCGGCGCCGCTGTCCTCCGTCTATCCCGGGATCGGCGAGCACATCCTCATCATCTGCTTCGTCATCGTCGTGATCGGCGGCATCGGCTCCATCAAGGGGGCGTTCATCGCCGCCCTGCTGGTCGGCCTCGCCGACACGTTCGGCAAGGTCGTGGTGCCGGAATTCGCCAGCATGTCCGTCTATGCCGTGATGGCGGCGATCCTGCTGTGGCGGCCGCAAGGCCTGTTCGGTCGCGCCGGATGAGCCGGACACCCCGCATCCTCGCATGGACGGCGCTGGCGGCCGTAATCCTGCTGGCCTTCCTGCCGCAGTTCGCCGACCGCTATTACATCCAGCTCTTCACGCGCATCATGAGCTCGGCGATCTTTGCGATGAGTCTCGGCCTCCTCGTCAGCGGTGCCGGACTGGTCAGCCTCGGCCATGCCATGTTCTTCGGGCTCGGTGCGTACCTGCTGGTGTTCTTCTCACCTGGCGACGAAGGCGCCGCGATCTGGTGGGCGCTGCCGGCGACGATGGCCGCGGCCGCCATCGCCGCCCTCATCATCGGCGCGCTGGCCGTGCGCACATCCGGCATCTACTTCATCATGCTGACGCTCGCCTTCGGCGAGATGCTGTTTTATCTCTTCCACGATTCGAAGCTGCTCGGCGGCTCCGACGGGCTCTATGTGAACTTCCGGCCGACGGTAGCGGCGTTCGGCCGCGACCTGCTTTCGCTGGATGACCGGCCGACGCTCTTCTACGTGGCGCTCGTCCTGATGGTCGCGACATATCTCGGCATCGGCATGCTGCTCAAGGCGCCGTTCGGGCGCGCCATCCTCGGCATCCGCGTCAACGAGCAGCGCATGAAGGCGCTCGGCTACAACGTCTATGCCTACAAGCTGGTCGTCTTCGCGATCGCCGGCGCGCTGGCAGCCCTCGCCGGCTTTCTCTACGCCACGCAATACCGGTCGGTGAACCCGGTGCTGTTCAGCTGGCGCGAATCCGGGCTGGTCCTGATGATGGTGATCCTCGGAGGCTTGCGGTCGCGCCTGGGCCCGGCGATCGGCGCCTTTGCGCTCGTGCTGGTGCAGGAAGCCCTGCAGGCCGTCACCGATGACTGGCTCATCGCCTTCGGCGTGTTCGTCATCGTCGTCGTCTTGCTGCTGCCGAACGGCCTCGCCGAGCTCGCCGGCAAGCTGACGCCCGACCGATTGGCGAAGGCGGCCAACGATGGCTGATTTCGTCCTCGAAACCGAGGCGCTGTCGAAGCGGTTCGGCGGTCTCGTCGCCGTGGACGCCGTCGGTCTGCGCGTGCCGGCGGGCGAAGTGCACGCGATCATCGGCCCGAACGGCGCCGGCAAGACCACGCTGCTGAACCTCTTGTCCGGCGACATTCCGCCGACCAGCGGGCGTGTCCGCTTCCGCGGACAGGACGTCACCGGTGCTTCGGCGCACAAGCTGTCGCAGCTCGGCATGGGCCGCAGTTATCAGCGCACCAACATCTTTGCCGAATTCACCGTGCGCGAGAATTGCTGGCTCGGCGCCCAATCGCGGCTGCCGAGCTCGATGCGCTTCTTCCGCCCGGCAGAAAAGATCGCGTCAGTGGCCAAGCGCACCGAAGCGGCGATGGCGCTGGCCGGCATTGCCGATCGCGCCGGCGTGATCGCTGCCGAGCTCAGCCACGGCGAGCAACGCCAACTCGAGCTCGGCGTGATGCTGGCGACGGAGCCCTCTCTTTTGCTGCTCGACGAGCCGATGGCCGGGATGAGCGCGGACGAGAGCGCACGGATGGTCGACCTCCTGCGCCGGCTCAAGCGCCATCACACGCTGGTCCTGATCGAGCACGACATGGACGCCGTCTTCGCGGTCGCCGACACGCTGACCGTGATGGTGAACGGCGCGGTGCTGGCCAGCGGACCGCCGGACGATATTCGTGCGAGCCGGGCCGTTCAGGACGCTTATCTCGGCGAAGGGAGCACGGCGTGAGCGCGGCTCCCCTCATCGACGCAACCGGCCTCCATACCTATTACGGCCACAGCCACATTCTGCGCGGCGTCGATTTCCGGGTGAACGCCGGCGCGACCGTAGCCCTGCTCGGCCGCAACGGCATGGGCAAGACCACGACATTGCGCTCGATCATGGGACTGACGCCGCCCCGGCGCGGCGAAGTCCGGATCGCCGGCACCGCGATGACGGGGGCGCCGCCGCATGCGGTCGCCCGCGCCGGCATTGCCCTGGTCCCGGAAGGCCGCGGCATCTTCGCCAACCTCACCGTGCGCGAGCATCTGCTGATGGCGGCGGCGCCCGGGGCGGCGGCTCGGCGCTGGACCTTTGCCCGCGTCGTCGAGCTGTTCCCCCGGCTGGCCGAACGGCTGCAGCATTTCGGCAACCGCCTCTCCGGCGGCGAGCAGCAGATGCTGACGATCGGCCGGGCGCTGATGACCAATCCGCGCGTGCTGATCCTCGACGAGGCGACCGAAGGCCTGGCGCCGCTGATGCGCCAGGAGATCTGGCGGGTGATCCGGGAGTTGAAACGCGAGGGCCTGGCCACGGTGATCGTCGACAAGAACGTCACGACCCTGCTTGACCTCGCCGACCACGCGGTGATCCTGGTGAAAGGACAGGTTGTCTTCTCCGGCACGGCCGCCGACCTGAAGGCGCAGCCGGCTTTGATGAGTACGCATCTTGGCGTCTGAATTCACCGACATCGCGGGTGGCTCGATCGAGTATGTGCGCATTCCGGCATCGGCCGGGGGCGTTCCGCCGCTCGTCTTCCTGCACGAAGGCCTCGGCAGCGTCGCGATGTGGCGGGATTTTCCGGCACATGTCGCCGCGGCCACGGGAGCGGAGACGATCGTCTACAGCCGCCACGGCTACGGCCGCTCCGCCAGGCTCAGCGGCAAGCGGCGCATCGGCTACATGCATGACGAAGCGCGCGTCGTCCTGCCGGCACTTCTGGCGACGCTCGGCCTCGAGCGGCCGGTCCTGATCGGGCACAGCGACGGCGCGTCGATTGCGCTGATCTACGGCGGCAGCAATCTTCCCGCCACAGGGCTTGTCCTCATGGCGCCGCACGTCTTCGTCGAGGACGTCACCGTGAAATCGATCGCCGCGGCCGGCGAAGCTTATCGCACGACCGACCTTAAAAAGCGGCTCGGGCGCTACCACGACGACCCTGACGGCGCCTTTTGGGGCTGGAACGATATCTGGCTCGATCCGGCGTTCCGGTCGTGGAACATCGAAGCGCTCGTCCCGGCGATCCGGGCGCCCCTGCTGCTGATCCAAGGCGCCGACGACGAATACGGCACCGCCGCGCAAGTGGAGAGCATTCGCACGGCGGCCCGCGCCGCGTGCGAACTGGCTCTGCTGGCGGCGTGCGGCCACTCGCCGCAACGCGACCAGCCGGACCGGACGCTGCAACTGATCGCCGATTTCATCGCGAGGATAAAGACATGAACACGCCCCGCACGCTGCTCCAGATGGCCGGAGCCCCGCTCACGCCGTCGCCGTGGGACAAGGCCGCCCTCGTCATCATCGATGCCCAGCTCGAATACGTCACCGGCGCCCTTGCGTTGCCGGACGTGCGGCCGGCGCTGGCGGAAGCGGCGCGCGTGCTCGAGCTTGCCCGCCGAGCTGGCGCGCCCGTGATCCACATCGTCCATCATGGCCGTCCCGGCGGACCGCTGTTCAATCCCGAAGGACCGTTGAGCGGCATCGCACCCGAGGTTGCCCCGAGCGCGGGCGAGCCCGTGATCGCGAAATCGCTGCCGAACGCCTTCGCCAAGACGACATTGGCCGCGACATTGGACGCGACCGGGCGCAAAGAGCTCGTGGTGACCGGCTTCATGACCCATATGTGCGTCAGCGCCACCGTCCGGGCGGCGCTCGACCTCGGCTATCGCACGACGGTGGTCGCCGACGCGACGGCGACCCGCGACCTTCCGGATCCGCTCGGCGGGCTCATGCCCGCCGCAACGGTCCACCGTGCCACCCTCGCCGCCCTCGCCGATCGCTTCGCGGTCGTGGTGCGCGACGCCGACGCGTGGAAACGCGCGTAATAATCGGATTTCCTGGCCGAAAGTCGGGTTCGGCGCGGCTTGACCGGCCTTCGAATCTCGGGCTACCTACCGCAAGCGACCTCGGCGCGTTCGGTCGATTAACGATGCCGCTGTAACAATAAATTGCGCCGGGACGAAGAGGCTGACCGGAACTGGGAGTGGGAGCGTTGAAGACCGTTCCTTCATGGACACGTGAGCGCCGCCGCCGTTGAGATGACGCGGGGCGGCGCGGCGGCGCCGGCGGCGAACGCGTGGACCGCGAGCGGCCACGGCCTGCCCGACACGTTCCCGAAGCTCCTCGCGCGCAACGCGCGCGAGTTCGCCACACGCACGGCCTTTCGCGAGAAAGATTACGGCATCTGGCAGAGCTGGAGCTGGGCCGATGTCCACGCACAGACCCGCGGCATCGCCTGCGGCCTCGCGGCGGTCGGGCTCAAACGCGACGCGAAGATCGCCCTGGTCGGCGACAACCGGCCGCAGCTCTATTGGGCTGTGTGCGCGGCCCAGATGCTCGGGGCTATCCCGGTGCCGGTCTATCAGGACTCGGTCGCCGAAGAGATGGGCTTCGTCATCGATCATGCCGGCGCCGACATCGCCATCGCCGAGGATCAGGAGCAGGTCGACAAGCTCCTGGTCATCCGCGAGAGGCACGGCAAGCCCGCCACGATCATCTACAAGGACCCGCGCGGCCTGCGGAACTATACCGCCCCCGGGCTGATCTCGCTCGAGGGGCTGCAGGCGAAGGGCGCCGAGTTCGCCAAAGCCAATCCGGCTTTCCTCGACGCCGAGATCGCGAAAGGCAAAGGCGCCGACGTGTCGGTCATGCTCTACACCTCGGGCACGACCGGTCGCCCGAAGGGCGTCATGCTGACCTATGACAACACGATCGTCTCCGCGCATAACGCGATCCAGTTCGACAAGGTCACCGCCGCGGACGAGGTGATGGCCTATCTGCCGATGGCCTGGGTCGGCGACCACATCTACTCGTACGCCGAATCCTTCGTGAGCGGCTTCTGCCTCTCGTGTCCCGAGAGCGGCGCCACGGTGCTGACGGATCTGCGCGAGATCGGGCCGACGTTCTTCTTCGCGCCGCCGCGCATCTTCGAGAACATCCTGACCACCGTCTCGATCCGCATGGAAGACGCGGGCTGGCTCAAGCGCGCGATGTACCGCTACTTCATGCGCCTCGCCCGCCGGGTCGGCAGCGCCATCCTCGACCGCCGCCGGGTCGGCTTGGCCGACCGTGCACTCTACGCGATCGGCGAACTGCTCGTTTATGGGCCGCTGAAGAACACGCTCGGTTTTTCGCGCATGCGCCTCGGCTACACGGCCGGCGAGGCGATCGGGCCGGACATCTTCGAGTTCTACCGGTCGCTGGGGCTGAACCTGAAGCAGCTCTACGGCATGACCGAAACCAGTGTGTTCATCTGCCTGCAGCCCGACGGCGCGGTGAAGCCCGACACCGTCGGCGTGCCGGCGCCGCAGGTCGAGATCAAGATCGCCGACTCGGGCGAGGTGCTGGTGAAGAGCCCGGGCGTGTTCGCAACATATTACAAGAACCCGGAGGCGACCGCCGAGACCAAGACCGCCGACGGCTGGGTGCACACGGGCGACGCCGGATTTTTCGACGCCGACGGGCAGCTCAAGATCATCGACCGCGCCAAAGACGTGGGCAAGCTCGACGACGGCACGATCTTCGCGCCGAAATACATCGAGAACAAACTCAAGTTCTTCCCCTACATCAAGGAAGCGGTGGCGTTCGGCGACCGGCGCGCCTACGTCGCCGCGTTCATCAATATCGACCTCGAGGCGGTCGGCAACTGGGCCGAGCGCCATGGCCTGCCTTATGCGAGCTATCAGGAGCTCGCGGGCAAGGCGGAGGTCTACGACCTCGTGCAAGGCTGCGTCGAGCAGGTGAACCGCGACCTCGCCGCCGATGCCAAGCTCGCCGGCTCGCAGATCAAGCGGTTCCTGATCCTGCACAAGGAGCTCGACGCCGACGATGGCGAGCTCACCCGCACGCGCAAGGTGCGGCGCGGCTTCATCGGCGAGCGTTATGACGCGCTGATCCAGGGCCTGTATTCGACCGCCGACCGCGCCCACATCAAGACCACCGTCACGTTCGAGGACGGCCGCCAGGGAACGCTCGAGGCTGATCTCGCCATCCGCGAGGCGGCGCGGCTGGCGGCGCGGCAACCGCAACGGAACCTGGCCGCGGCATGAGCTCTGCCGGCCGCGCCATCGGCGACGTTCTGCTCGCCGTCGAGGACATCACGCTGTCGTTCGGCGGCGTGCGGGCGCTGAGCAACGTCTCGTTCGACATCCGCAAAGGCGAAATCCGCGCCATCATCGGCCCGAACGGTGCCGGAAAATCGTCGATGCTCAACTGCATCAACGGCTTTTATCATCCGCAGCAGGGCCGGATCACGTACAAGGGCCGCGCGCGCAAGCAGATGAAGCCCCACGACGCCGCCGCCCAGGGCATCGCGCGGACGTTCCAGAACATCGCGCTGTTTCGCGGCATGACGACGCTCGACAACATCATGACCGGGCGGCTCCTGCGCATGAAACGCGGGTTCTTCTGGCAAGCCTTGCATTGGGGACCCGCCCTGCAAGAGGACATCGCGCATCGCGAGTTCGTGGAGCGGATCATCGACTTCCTCGAGATCCAGGCGATCCGCAAGACGCCGGTCGGACGGCTGCCTTACGGCCTGCAGAAGCGCGTCGAGCTCGGCCGCGCCCTGGCTGCAGAGCCCGATCTCCTGCTGCTCGACGAGCCGATGGCCGGCATGAACGTCGAGGAGAAAGAGGACATGTGCCGCTTCATCCTCGACGTCAACGAGCAGTTCGGCACCACGATCGCGCTGATCGAGCACGACATGGGCGTGGTGATGGACATCTCCGATCGCGTCGTCGTCCTCGAATACGGACGCAAGATCGCCGACGGCGCGCCCGATGCGGTCCGCACCGATCAGAGCGTCATCGACGCGTACTTGGGCGTGCAGCACTGACCATGGGTTTCTTCCTCGAAGTCACGATCGGCGGTCTCCTCGCGGGCGTCCTGTATTCGCTCGTCGCCCTCGGCTTCGTCCTCATCTTCAAGGCCTCGGGCGTATTCAACTTCGCCCAAGGCACGATGGTGCTGTTCGCGGCGCTGTCGCTGGTGCGGATGATGGAGGTGATGCCGTTCTGGGCGGCCTTCCCGCTCGCCTGTGCCATCATGGTCGCGCTGGCCTTCGTGATCGAGCGCGTGGTCCTGCGACCGCTGGTCAACCAGGAAGCCATCATCCTGTTCATGGCGACCCTCGGCATCTCGTTCTTCCTCGAAGGGTTCGGCCAGGCGGTGTGGGGCAGCGACATCTACACCCTGAATCTCGGCGTGCCCTCGGGGCCGACCTTCATCCTCGAATCGATCTTCGACGGCGGCCTTCTCGTCGAGAAGCTCGACATCTTCGCCGCCGTCGTCGCCGGCGCGCTGGTCACGGCCTTGGCGGTATTCTTCCAGAAGACGAAGGTGGGGCTGGCGTTGCGCGCCGTCGC
>Ga0335070_10007282_pt1 | contig 12986 bp, 14 predicted proteins | sample Lox_Sample_13_FD_206722 | JGI IMG/M metagenome (GOLD analysis project Ga0335070, IMG submission 206722) | Soil microbial communities from Loxahatchee National Wildlife Refuge, Florida, United States - Lox_Sample_1.3 | ecosystem: Environmental > Terrestrial > Soil > Wetlands | place: USA...
ACGAAGCCGAGATCGAATATTTTCCGATACCGTCCACTTCGAAGAGTGGCGGCGGAGGCATGGTCAACGCCGTGGTTTGTCACAAAACGCTCCTTCAAAGCCATTCCGCACTGTGCGAGACCGCGGGTATTGAACTCGAAGCGATCGATATTGCCGAGCTAGCTTTACGCAATCTTGCCGTGCGGCTGCCTGAAAGCGAACAGGGGGTGGCCTTGCTTCACCTGGAAGAGACGCGGGGCATTGTGCAGTTGCAGAAGGGAGGAGTGGTTTACATTTCCAGAAACCTGGATTTTGGTGCGCGCCAGATGGATGCCACTTTCAGCCTTGAGGACAATAGCCCAGGCGGCGGAGTGATAGACCGTCTGGCCCTGGAGATTCAGCGTTCCCTCGACTATTACGAGAGTCATTTCGGGATGTCTCCTATCGCTAGGCTCGTTGTGGCGCCCATTGCCGGCAATACCCAGGACTTGGTGGATCGACTGAATCAAGCGCTTGGCATGATAACCCGAGCGATGGATGTCTCCGCGCTCATTCCGTGCAGCGAACGTTTGGACGATGCCACGCAACAGCGCTGCCTGCCAGCAATAGGCGTAGCATTAGGACGTATGGCCCGGTATGAACCAGGAAATTAACTTTTATAGGGGTAGGACACGTCTACACAGGCTACCGCTGGGCGCTGGATGGATGGCACGGGCATCCTCGGCGACGTTGTTGTTCTTAGTCGTCGTTAGTTCGATTCAACTCTTAATGAATCAGAACCTACGGGCTCGGGTCACCGCGGTGCAGCAGCAAACGACAGTCCTAGAGTCGCGCCTGAATGAATTGCAACTTTTACACCCGGAACCGAAGCCGAATCCGGCCTTGGTGGCTGAGGTTGAGCGCACGCAGCGGCTCGTCGGCGGCTTGAATCGTTTGATGCAAAGCGTCAATCGCGGCGACTTGCTGCAGCGCGGCGGTTTCGCGCCCTTTTTCGAGAGCTTGGCTCGTCAAACTCAGCCGGATGTGTGGCTCACCGCTATCGAGTTCAAAGCGGGCGGGAAAGAAATCGAGCTTGCCGGCGTCGCTCAGGTTTCGGAGCGTATTCCCACATGGGTGCAAAGCCTAGGGGTTGAAGCGACCTTTCGGGCGAAAACTTTCTCGAATTTTGCGATCAAGCGGCCCGAGCAGCAACATGGGCAAGTCGATTTCGTGCTGAGTACGCGTATACCGGAGGCCGAGATCAATGCAAAGCGTTAAGCTGCAACTCGCAGTTCTGGTTAAACGCATCGACGCCCTGAATCTCAGGGAACGGACACTTATTTTCATCGCAATCGTGGCTGTACTCCTTGCCGGCTGGAATGCTTTTGTGAACAGCTATTTCCAGAAAGAACGGAACCAGCTCCTAAAAAGGTTTACCGAGATTGATGCTCGACGCGATGCGCTCAATTGGGCGACCGAGAGTGTTCTCGCGCGCGATCGGATCGACCCTGATCGCGAGCTAAAAAGCCAGCTTGCGAGCTTGAACGCCGAATGGGGCGCATTAAAGACGCGCAAAGAGGCGTTAGCCGAGTCCTTCATGCCGCCCCGGCAGATGGCGGAATTGCTTCAAAGCCTACTCAAAAACGCGGGATCATTGCAGCTTGTTTCACTGGAAACCGCGCCTGCACAGCCCTTGTTTTGGGGTGGCGGCAAGGAAAACGACGTGGCAAAGGCGATGCCCGAGGTCTATCGGCACGACCTGACGATCGAGTTCGAGGGGGGCTATTTCGATACGTTAAGCTACCTTCGGGAATTGGAACGGCAACCAGTGTTCTGGGATTCCATTGACTATCGCGTGAAGAGCCACCCTAAGGCGAGCGTGCGCCTTAAGGTTTACACCCTCAGTTTCGAACCGGACTGGCTCGGTGTGTAAACAAGCGGCTTGGCTCCTTCTGTTGTCGTTCAATCCGCAGTGTCCGGCGACAGAACAACTCGCCGATCCCACCCGGCCTCAGCTCGCTACATCGCTCGTACAGGAAGCCGGAGAATCCTTGCCGCGACTTTCCGCGATCATTATTGGACCCAATACGCCCCATGCCGTTCTCGACGGCCTGGTGGTCAAGGTCGGAGACAAGTTCGGGGACTTTGAGGTCATGGCAATTGATCCCAGCGTGGTGAAACTGAGACGAAACGGATATGTGGTCAACTTGGAATTGCTTCCGGGCGTCAAGAAAAAAGAGCATAAAGTTCGATGAGCATACTCGCTCGTGAATTTGGTCGGTTTATCGTGGGCGTATTGGTTCTGCCGATTGCGGGTTGTGCATTCCTCGATTTGCGCCCGGATCGCAGCTCACCAAAGGAGTTTCGCGGCGCCCTGGCGCAGAAAAAGGAAGCGATTGCTCCAGCTGTGGATAGGCGTTTTGAACCACCGCCGCCCGCCGTTGCTGATGCCCTGTTACCCGATCTCGAGGTTTCCCCATCCCAAGGCGCCAGTGTCGCGCGCTTGCCGCGCTTCGATATTTCCGTGGTGCAGGCGAATGCGCGCGAATTCTTCATGGGGCTAGTGGCGGACAGCGATTACAACGTAATCGTGCATCCGGACGTGAAGGGGACTATTACCATCGATCTTAAGGGAGTGACCCTGCCCGAAGTCCTGGATGCCGTACGCGAGGTCTACGGCTATGACTACAAAAAGACTGCCGCCGGCTACGTCATCTATCCCGCCGAGCTTATGTCCCGCCTTTACCACGTCGATTATCTTAATTTCGTCCGAAACGGCCGCTCTGAAACGCGAGTCAGCGCGGGTGCCAACGCGCAGTCGCCGGTGTATCCGGGCAATATATCTGGAGTGGGGCAGGGCTACATAACGGGCGCCGGCATGATGGGAGGACAAGGGTATGGCGCCAGTCCCGGATTCAACTACAGCGGCGTCTCCGGCGGCGAAAGTGAGGAGTCCTTCGATTGTCGCAGTTTCAATTCGCCCGGTGAACAACAGAGTACCAATCGGGCTGCGGGGCAGTCGTCGGCTAGTTCTTCCGGTAGGTTGCCGAATCTTCCGGGCAGCGTGATTGCCACGACATCCACATCGCATTTCTGGAAAGAAATGAAGCAAGCGCTGGCTGTCATCATCTGTAGTGCAGAGGGATCGAATTTCGTAGTCAACCAGCAAAGCGGGGTGATCGTCGTACGTGCATTTGCCAAACAATTGCGCGAGGTGGAGCAATTCCTCGATGCCATTCGCCGCGAGGTACAGCGTCAGGTGGTGTTGGAGGCGAAAATTCTGGAAGTCGAGTTGAATGACGGTTATCAGGCTGGCATCGACTGGGCCAGCGTGATCCGGGTCGGCCAGAAGACCCTGCTCACGAGCCTTGGCGGCCCCCTCACTCTGCCGTTGGCTGCTGCCACTCCCGGTTCCTTGGGTCAGGCTTTCACCATCGGCATTAACATGGGGGATTTTAGTGCCTTCGTGGAACTGCTGGAAACCCAGGGCAATGTGAACACACTGTCAAGCCCCCGCATATCCACTCTCAACAACCAAAAGGCCGTGATCAAGGTGGGCACGGATGAATTGCATGTGTCGAATATCAACCCCGGCTCGTTTGCTAATACCGTCAGTGGGGGCGGATTTTCTCCCTCGCCGATACTGAGTCCTTACTTTTCAGGCATATCTCTTGATGTGACACCAGAGATCGACGATACGGGAAACGTGACGTTGCACGTGCACCCGTCCGTTACTCAAGTTGACGATCGCGATACCAGGTTGGACTTGGGCACAGGCATACAGACGATTCCTCTGGCCATTAGTACGGTACGCGAATCGGATAGCGTGGTGCACGCCCGCAACGGCCAGATCGTGGTCATCGGCGGCCTCATGCAGAATCGCGAGAAAAACGATCGACAGGGCGTCGCCTGGTTGAGCCGCATCCCGGGATTGGGCAGTCTGTTCCGGCGCGGTACCGGTGCATTCCGCAAAAGCGAGCTGGTTATCTTGCTGAAGCCGACAATCATCCAAGGACAGAACGATTGGAACCGCGTAAAGGCAGAAATGAAAGACCGCTATGAGCGCTTGGATGGCGAGTCACGGCAAGAAGTACTCCCGTGAGGGTGTCGTCATGTATTTAGAACATTTCGGTTTGACGGAATACCCCTTCGGCTTAACGCCCAACACCCAATTCTTTTGTGCACTCCCTGTGCATCGAGAGGCCCTGAATGTGCTTCTGGTGGCATTACACAGTGGTGAGGGGTTCATCAAGATCACCGGCGAGGTCGGCACCGGCAAGACCATGCTTTGCCGCAAGCTGCTCAACGAACTCGATACGTCATTTGTTACAGCCTATATCCCCAACCCGGCGCTGTCGCAGGCTGAACTGCTGGCGGTCATTGCCGAGGAACTCGGTATCCACTCCAAAAAGATCGTCAGGCACGGCTTGCTTTTGCAACTCATCAACCGACATTTACTCGATGTAGCTGCCCAGGGAAAGCGCTTGGTGCTGTTACTCGACGAAGCGCAGGCGATACCGCCGGACAGTCTGGAGCTGTTGCGGCTCTTGACCAATCTTGAGACGGAGAGCCGCAAGCTTCTACAAATCGTGCTGTTCGGTCAGCCCGAGCTAGACACGCTGCTGGCGCGTCCGGACTTTCGCCAGCTCCGCCAGCGCATCACTTTTTCCTATCGGTTAAACATGCTAAGTGCAAGGGAAACCCAGCGCTATCTTTTCAAGCGCCTGCAGGTGGCTGGGTACGCCGAGCGCGACCTGTTCACCGGCCTTGCCTATTGGCTTATTCGCAATTACAGCCGGGGTACGCCGCGCCTGATCAACATTCTGGCCCACAAAGCCATGATGGCGGCCTACGGAAAGGGTGCGATTCGGGTAGGCGCGAGCCATGTGCGGGCAGCGGCGGTAGACACCGAAGGCGCTTGGAGCTTTGGCAGAAAAGCTTTCCGCTTCGGATTAATCGGATTGGTGCTCGCGGCAAGTGCAGGCTGGGTGGCATTCGCGTGGTCTGGGGGTGGTCTGCCGTGAGCTTGATCAACCAGATGCTGAAAGATCTTGAAAGCAGCCGGCGCGGCGAAACCGCCAGGGCAGAGCTGCCTAGCACGATCTGGCTTATGGATGGAATTCCCACCGAATCACGTTCGCGGCTGCTTCATGTCAGCGCTTTCGCAGGCATCGCGGTTATCGCGTTCGGGGGCTGGCTTTATTTGCGCCACGAACTAAGCCAGGGTGCCGATTCAGTACAAGAAGTAGCGGTCGTACCTTCAAATCCGTTAACGGCGGCACCCATTGCGGCGGTTGCGACGCCTGTGCGCGAGCCCGGCGCCGGGGCGGCTCCGGTTCCAATGGCCGGTGCATCGACTCACCCGATCGTGATCCCGGAGAGACCGCCTCAACCGGAGCCGGTTGCCATCGCACCCAAGACAGTGATTAACGAAACCAGTCTGGCGCCGGAGCAACCCCAACGTAAGCCGGCTTCACTCGTCTCCACCAAAATCATGGCGAAAGCACCATCCAGGCGTCCGAGATGGGCTTGGGGCGCCATGGAGCCAGTCGAATCAGAGGAAACCTCCGAGCAGATCTACCGCAAAGGCGCGCGGCATTACGCTTCAGGCCAGATCGCCCGTGCCCAGGACGAGCTGGAGAGAAGCATTCGTCTCGATTCGACCAACCGTGACGCGCGTCTGTTGCTGGCCAAGAGTTACGCTGCTTCGGGGGACTTGGAGCGAGCCGCGGATTTACTGGCTGAAGATCCGAAGGCCGAAGCGGATGTTGAAGCCGCTAAGCTCCGCGCCCAGTTCCTACTGAAAAAGGGCCACATGACGCAGGCCGAAAAGGTCTTGGAGAGCTCGCTTACAGACGTCGGCGACGATCCTGAAGTGTTGGGCCTTTTAGGTGCGCTCCGTCAGCGGCAGGGGCGGCACGCCGAAGCGGTCGATCTTTACGAAAAGGCGGTACACGATGAGCCGGACCAGTCGAAATGGTCCCTGGGGCTGGCGATTTCCTTGGAAGCCGGCAAGCGTTACGAGGAGGCGCTCGGCGCTTATCGACGCGTGATGGCTGTCGGCGGGCTATCACCGGAGGTTCGATCTTATGTCGAGGCACGGATCATCGCTTTGGGCGACAATCGCTGAACGGAGAGCTTGCGGGTGTCCCCCATGAAAAAAATCCGCCTCGGCGATCTCCTGGTGCAGAACGGCATCATAACGCAGGCAAAACTGGAAAAGGCCCTGGCGGATCAAAAGCAGTCGGGGCGAAAGCTCGGGCGTACTTTGGTCGATCTGGGATTCGTTGAAGAGGCGAGCCTGCTCGAGTTTCTTTCTCGCCAGCTCCAGATTCCTCTGCTCAATCTCAAGCATTACAAGGTCGATGCCGAAGCCGCGCGGCTCTTGCCTGAGGCCCAGGCGCGCCGTTTCCGTGCGTTGGTCTTGAGCAAAACAGGCGATACGGCGGTCGTGGGCATGGCCGACCCCACCGATCTGGTGGCTTTCGACGAGATCGGCCGGACCTTGAAGATGCCGATGCAGTCCGCCTTGGTGCGGGAAGCAGACCTTCTACAGATGATCGACCAGCTTTATCGCCGCACCGAGGAAATTACCAGTCTGGCTGGGCAGATCGGCGAGGAGTTGGGGCAGAACGATTTCGATCTCGCCGCTTTGGCGGGTAGCGCCGATATCACCGACGCGCCGGTGGTCAAGCTGCTGCAGTCCTTGTTCGAGGATGCAGTGCAGGTGCGCGCCTCCGACATACACATCGAGCCGGACGAAAGCGTGTTGCGTATCCGCCAGCGTGTCGATGGCATGCTGCAGGAGCATATCATCAACGAAAGGCGCGCAGCAGGGGCGCTGGTCTCCCGGCTGAAGCTTATGTCCGGCCTGAATATTGCCGAGCGGCGTCTGCCTCAGGACGGGCGCTTTTCGATACGCGTACGCGAAAAGAACATCGACGTCCGCGTCTCGACGTTGCCAGTTCAGCACGGGGAATCTGTGGTGATGCGCCTGCTGGATCGCTCCGCTGGCGTGCTTGACCTGAGACAGTTAGGCATGCCCCCAGCTCTGCTGGAACGGTTGCGCAGAACAATTCACCTACCTCACGGCATGGTACTGGTGACGGGGCCCACCGGCAGTGGCAAGACGACCACCTTATACGCCGCGCTGAACGAGCTGAACTCCGCCGAGAAAAAGATCATCACCGCTGAGGATCCCGTGGAATATACCTTGCCGCGCATCAATCAAGTGCAAGTCCATCCCACAATTGGACTGACCTTTGCCAGCGTGCTGCGGTCCGCTTTGCGGCAAGATCCGGACATCGTGCTGGTGGGCGAGATGCGCGATCGGGAGACCGCGGAGATTGCTTTGCGGGCGGCGCTGACTGGCCACCTGGTGATGTCCACCCTGCACACCAACGGCGCGATTGCCACGGCGAGTCGGCTGCTCGACATGGGGGCGGAAGGTTTTCTGGTTGCGGCGGCACTTCGTGCCATCGTCGCGCAGCGCCTAGTGCGGCGGATCTGTGATGGTTGTTCTGTGGTCTATGAACTAAATGGACAGCAACTCGCGGCGCTGGAATCGGCTGTTGGTTTCGTCATGCAAGAGCCAGTTTTTCGGCGCGGTGTTGGATGCCAGCAGTGCAACAATACCGGATATCGAGGCCGCATCGGCGTTTACGAATTGCTGGAAACCAATCATGAGATGTCGGACGCACTGCGCCGCAGCGATACCTCTGCCTTCAACCAGATCGCCCGGCAGGCTGAAAATTTCTGCCCCTTCACGCTTTGCGCACTGGAGTACGCCCGGGAAGGGGTTACGACCCCGAGCGAGGTAATTCGCATCGCCGGGGAAACCGCGTAGGGGGTCGGCTTTGACGAAGTTTTCCTACAAGAGCCGGGATAGCAAAGGGGGCTTGGTATCGGGGCTGCTGGATGCCGATTCAACCGCGAGTTGCGCCCGTATCCTGCAGGGAAGAGGATTAATACCGGTTTCCATTGTTGCGGCGATGCCCGCGGCAAAATTCGCGAATCCGGGAGGGGGAACCCAGCGAAGAGGCCGAAAACGGCCCGAACCGGACGATTTGATGTTCTTCTGCCGGCAAATGTACACGCTAGTACGGTCCGGTGTCCCGCTGATCCGCGGCATCTCAGGGCTGGGCGAGACCACACGCAACGCCGTGCTTTCCAATGCATTGCGCGAAGTCATTCGCGACCTTGAAGGCGGTTACGGTCTCAGCCAAGCATTCAACCAGCAGAGCGAAATCTTTTCCCCCATGATCATCGGCATCCTGCAAGTGGGGGAGAACAGCGGCCGAGTGGACGAGGCCTTCCTGCAATTGGCACGGTACCTTGAACGCGAGCGGGATACCCGCGCTCGAGTAAAAGCGGCAATGCGCTATCCAGTGATGGTGCTGGCGGCGATTGCGATGGCCATGGCGGTGATCAATCTGTTCGTCATTCCGGCTTTCGCCAAGGTGTTTGCCGGCTTCAACGCCGAATTGCCCTGGGCGACCCGTATTCTCCTCGGCACTTCCAATTTCACCATGAATTACTGGCCGTTGCTGATGGGCGTGGTTGCTTTGTCGGTTTGGCTTTGGGTTCGATTCATCCGCACCGCGAAAGGACGGCGGTGGTGGGACCGCAGGAAATTGCAGCTGCCGGTACTCGGCCCGGTCATCACCAAAGCCACTCTGGCGCGCTTCGCCCGCTCGTTCGCGATGACGATGAAATCGGGCGTGCCGTTGATTCAGGGGCTGACGCTGGTGGCGGGCGCCGTGGACAACGCCTATATGGCGGAGCTGTTCGCCGACCTGCGCCGTTCCATCGAGCGAGGCGAATCCATCAGTCGCACTGCCGCAGGACTGGGGCTTTTCCCGCCGCTGGTGTTGCAGATGATCGAAGTGGGCGAGGAGTCCGGCCGGCTGGACGAAATGTTGGAAGAGGTGGCAGATTTTTACGATGGGGAAGTGGATACCGACCTGAAAAACCTCGGCAGTGCCATTGAGCCGATATTACTGTTAGTCGTGGGCTGCATGGTGCTGATCCTGGCTCTGGGCGTATTCCTGCCCATGTGGGATTTGGGCAAGGCCGCCATCAGGCACTGAAAATAAGGATATTCAATGCACATTTTTGCGAAGAATGGGACAGTCCAATGAAACGCAAACAAAAGGGTTTTACCCTCATTGAATTGGTGGTCGTTATTGTCGTATTGGCCATTCTGGCGGCGGTGGCCCTGCCCAAGTTCGTCGCCCTTCAGGCGGATGCGCGGCTCGCCAAGATGAATGGTGCGCTCGCGTCGCTCAAGGCGGCGGCGGCCATGGCGCATGCGCAGCTCATCGCGCGCGGTTTCAGCGCCAACCAGAATATCCCTGTGGCCGATAGCAGTATCGTGGTCGAAGGGACGGTGGTGGGCTTCATCAATGGGTATCCGTCTGCCAGCCAGATTGCCGAGATTGCCGGTATCACGACGCCCGATTATGTTGTCGCGATTTCGGGTTCGAGCCGGATTATTGCGCCGGATGGCAATCATGACGGCACCGGAACAAACCCGATTTGTACGGTTGTCTATACTGAAGCACAAGCAAACCAGCAGCCGAGCTATGTAAACAATGCTACGCTGGATACCTGCCGATAGGTTTAATTTTGAAGACTCGACGGAGTATTGCAATGAAAAAGCAAAGTGGTTTTACCTTGATCGAACTGGTGGTCGTGATCGTAATTCTCGGTATTCTGGCGGCAGTAGCATTGCCGAAATTTGTTGACCTGAGTACGGAAGCTAACGCTGCGGCTCTGCAGGGCGTCATGGGGGGTATGTCTTCGGCTATGGCGACTAATTATGCCGGTTGCGCTGCAGTTAATAATGTTCCAGCCGCCAACAAATGTATTGCAGTAGATAATTGTGATGATACCAATTCAGTGCTGCAAGGGGGAATGCCGACGGGGTATACAGTGGCGGCTGCAGCAATTGGTGCTGCTACTGCCAATGGCGCGACTGCAAGTTGCACGGTTACCCAGACGTCTACGAGCAATACCGCTTCTTTTACCGGTATTCATGCCGGCACCTAGATCCGGTTTGGTTAAGTGATTCAATACAAACCCGCCAAAGTGCGGGTTTGTGCTTCCTGCGTAGTTCTGTTGTTGAACCTGTAATGAACCTGGCTCTCCGTATGTTGCAGGATCGCTATAAACAGCGGGGATTTACCCTGATCGAGTTGGTGATGACGATGGTGTTGATCGGCATTCTGGCGGTTGTCGCTTTGCCGAGAATGTCTGATCAGGGTGCTTTCGACGCGCTCGGCTTTCAGGACGAAACCCTGTCCTTACTTCGTTACGCCCAAAAGTCCGCCATCGCGCAGCGCCGCAAGGTTTGCGTGGCGTTCACATCGAGCAGTGCTACGCTCACGATCACCTCCGTCGCCACTTCGTCAACTTGTGACACCAACCTGACTGGCCCCAAGGGCGATACTCCGGCAACGGTTACGGCGAAATCCGGCGTCAGTTACGCCAGCACGCCTAGCGATTTCAATTTTAACGGCCTCGGGCGGGCGAGCGGGACACAAACCATTCAGGTTTTGGGCCTTGCCAATACCATTACCGTCGAGGCGGAAACCGGCTATGTGCACGAGTAGTCGGCGTCAATCCGGTCTGACGCTGATCGAGTTGATCGTTTTCATCGTGGTGATCGGAATCGGCGTGACGGGCATCCTCGCGGTGATGAACTTGACCGTCAAATCCAGTGCAGATCCGATGGTGCGCAAGCAGGCGCTGGCGCTGGCCGATTCCATCATGGAAGAGATACTGCTGAAGGCCTATGACGATCCGGATGGCGTATCTGGGGAAACCACACGCGACACCTTCGACGACGTCTACGACTACAACGGCAAGAGCAATGCGGTATTCACCGATCTGCCGGGCGACTTGTCCGCTTATACGATCGGCATTGCGGTTGTATCGGACACCTTGGGGAGCGTTGCGGCCAAAAAAGTGACGGTCACCGTGACCAACGGCACCGAAAGCATCGGCTTGACGGCTTACCGGACCAGCTATTAGGCGCTTACATGGGGCTCCCTTCGATTCGTGCAAGAGGTTTCACCCTGATCGAAGTCCTCATGGTGATCGTCATCACCGGCATCATCGCCGCCATGGCGGCCGTTTTCATCCGGCAACCCGTGGATGCCTATTTCGATGCCGGCCGCCGTGCGGCGCTGACCGACACGGCGGATACTGCCTTGCGGCGCATGGCGCGCGACGTTCGCAAGGCCCTGCCTAACAGCGTGCGCAGCCCAAATGACCAATGTGTCGAGTTCATTCCCACCAAGACTGGGGGGCGGTACCGTGCAGATACCGATGGTTCCGGTAATGGCGACCCTCTGAACTTTGCCGCGGCAGATACCCAGTTCGACGTGTTCGGTCTCAATGCTGATTTGCCGAGTGACCAACAGATCCAGCCGAATGACCTGATCGCGGTCTACAACCTTGGCGTTAGCGGGGCGAATGCCTATAACGGAGACAATACCTCTGTAGTATCTGCGGTAGGTGCGGGCAGCGTTGCCTATGAAACCAGAATCACCATCGCTGGCAAGCGGTTCCCGTTGGAGTCCGCGAGCAACCGCTTCTATGTCATCCCGGCCGATGAAAAAGTGGTTTCCTTCGTTTGCAGCGGCGGCAAGCTCTACCGCAACAGCAACTATGCCTATGCCACATCTTGCCCCACGGCAGGCGGCGTCGTACTGGCTCAAGATGTGATTTACTGTACGTTTGTCTACAGCGGTTCGGATCCGCGCAATGCCTTGGTGCAAATGACGCTCAAGCTGAGCAATAACGGTGAAACAGTGGCGCTTTATCACGAAGCGCATGTAAACAATACGCCATGAAAGACACCAAGACGTCGCCTGCATTAGGCGTCCGTGGACGGACCCAGCGGGGGTTCGCGATCGTGACGGCGCTATTTCTATTGGTGCTGCTGGCTGCGCTGGGCACATTCATGCTGAGCTTTTCCAACACCCAGCAGCTCACTTCGGCGCAGGATGTCCAAGGCTCTCGTGGCTATTGGGCGGCCCGTGCGGGAATCGAGTGCGCGTTGGGCGAAATCAAGGTGCATTCGGCTTGCGCTGTCCCACCGCCGGCGTTCAGCGTGGATGGCTTCACTGTCTCAGTGACCTACGGCAACCCCGAAAGTCATGGCGAGGGGACCACGACGAAAACGGTTTGCAGGGTAACATCCACCGCTACATCAAGCGGTAGCGTGGGAACCATTGATTACGTCGAGAGAAGTTTAACGGCGTCGCTCGAATTTTGATTTGTGGAGCATTCGTCTCGAATACATTGGGCGCAGACTGCCGCTGAGGGTCAAGAGCGAAATTCATGACGAAAAGCCAACCTATTTCAATATGCTTGCTCGGCTTACTGCTGTTGACTCTCGGGCTTGATGTCAGTGCGGCGATCTGCACCAGCAACTCCGGGTCCAGGAACTGGAATACAGCAGGTTCATGGAACTGTGGGCGGGTACCCGTCGATGGCGATGCGGTTGTCATTCCAAATGGCAGTACGGTGACGCTCGACGTACACACTAATCAACTTGCGTCACTCACAATCAATGCGGGGGGCAAGCTGACGATAGCCTCGGGAAAGGCTTACGACATTTTTCTCGGCGGCAACCTAGTTAATAACGGCATCATCGATTTTTTGGTGTCTAGCTCCGCGAACACGATTTTCCTGCAGGGAAACAATGTCATCTCGACGTTCTCCGGCACGGGAACCTGGCTCTTGGACAACCTGGACCTCAATGGCAGCTCCGCAAACAAGTGCACAGGGTCGTGCTATGTGGAACTGTCCGGCTCACCGAACCTGCAGTTCAATAATAACGCATTGTTCGCTGCACTCTCGGGGACGCGAGGCTTCAACAGCCTTGGAAACGCGACGGCGACCGTGACATTCATCAGAGCTGGTGCCCAGACGATCGCAACGAACAATGTGACCTATCCGAATCTTGTGTTAGCGGGAAGCGGGACGAAAACAGCAAAGAATGGCAATCTTAATATACT
>Ga0335070_10007284_pt1 | contig 12983 bp, 6 predicted proteins | sample Lox_Sample_13_FD_206722 | JGI IMG/M metagenome (GOLD analysis project Ga0335070, IMG submission 206722) | Soil microbial communities from Loxahatchee National Wildlife Refuge, Florida, United States - Lox_Sample_1.3 | ecosystem: Environmental > Terrestrial > Soil > Wetlands | place: USA: Florida...
AGAAGCCAAAAAGAGGTACGGTTGCCGCGTGCCTTTTTTCGTACAATTCTCCCCTTCCCGATACGTAGAGGAGCCGGGTGTGGGGCGATATGTACGCGTGCTGCTATACCCTATTGACATTTATCGCAGGGTAATTACAATGTCATGTAGCTTCATCGTCGATTGGGGCGGGGTTTTTACCAACGGAGGGAACCTATGCAACCGAAAAACTGGCCGGGGATCAAGGGAATGCGCTTCTTTTTATCCGTGCTACTGATCGTTGGGCTGGGATGGAGCTCCCTGCCGCCGCAGGCCGCCGCGGCACAGGGACCGGCGCGGGCGCTGGCCGCCAGCCGCACGCCCACCCGCACGGCCACGCCGGACTGCAGCCAGTTCGTCTTCACCTCCGGCCCGCTCCAGACGACCCAGTACGGACTGCCGCGCCTCAATTACACCCTGAGGAATAAAACCAGCCGGGACACCTATCTCCAGGGCGTCACCTTCTGGTGGGACGCCTACCGGCGCGCCGACCCGACGCAGAAGATCGCCGACTTCCACTACAACGGGACCCGGCTGGCAGCCTGGAACAGCCCGGCCTCCCCGGTCAGCTGGACGCTCTCGGGGCCGCCCAACTTCAGTCACAGGCTGGGTGCGTACGGCTCCGGGGCGTTCAACTTCGACTTTTCCAGCCCCGACGCCGCCTGGCCCGGGAGCGTCCCCGCCGATTCCTTCGGCCTGACGGTCCGCCTGGGCAATGGATGCACCATCACACTCGCCGCCGCGCCGACCGCCACCCCGACCCCGACCGCCTCCTGGACGCCCTCACCAACCGCCACGCCGAGCAGCACGCCGACCGATACCGCAACAGAGACGCCCTCTGCCACACCCACCGATACGCCGACCTCTACCCCTTCGGACACCTCGACGGTCACTCCCTCGAACACGCCCTCTCAAACCTTCACGAAAACCCCCACACCGACCTGGACCCCCTCGCCAACCCGGCCCTCGCCGAGCTCGACAAGAACCTGGACTCTGTCGCCGACCCGGCCCTCGCCGACCTTGACGAGCAGCTGGACTTTCACGCCTTCGAGCACCGACACGCCCACGGATACCCCGACGCCAACGGATACGAACACATCTACCGATACGCCGACGGCGACATACACTCCGACCAATACGCCAACTGAAACGCCTAGTCTCTCACCGACTGCCACCTCAACCCCGACCAAAACCACCACATCAGCCTCGCTACCTTATGTGGTCGTCGTCAACACTGCGGACAGCGGTCCCGGTTCCCTGCGGCAGGCCCTTTTTGACGTGGTATCGGGCGGGACGATCGCTTTCGATCCATCGCTAGCCGGGCACACGATCACCCTGACCTCGACCCTCTTGAGCACGAAAAGCTTGACAATTGACGGAACAGGCCTGAGCCCGCGCGTCGAGATCAGCGGTAATTCGAGCGTCAGCATCTTCAGCCTGGGCTTATATAGCACAAGAATAACCCTCAGGTCACTGGTCCTGAAAAACGGTTACGCAGCATCCAACTCAAGCGGGGCGGCACTCTATTTGAGCGGTGGGCCTGTCACGATCGATCAAGTCTCCTTCATCGGTAATACAGCCTATGACGGTGGGGCGATCTACCTGGCCCTGTACAACGCACCGCTGACCATCACGAACAGCGAATTCATTGCGAACTCAGCGCAGGGTCACGGGGGGGCGATCTTCGTGCAATACAGCAGCCTGACGTTGAAAAACAGTGCATTTACAAACAACACTGCGGTCTCCACCGGAGGTGCCATCGACTCGCCTCAAGGGGGGCCGCACACGATCGAGAACAACACGTTTTCCGGCAACCATGCCTTGAGTGGAGGCGCAATCTATTTCCCGTTCCTGGACAACTCTGCCGTCATCCGGGGCAACCTGTTCATTGGCAACGTCGCCACCACGATGGGCGGAGCCGCGATGTCCGACACCTATTCATCGTATACAGCAAGATACGAAAATAACACCTTCATCTCCAACCAGGCGGATACCGGCGGGGCAGTCAGTGTGACCTACAATGCCATTTTCCAGAATAACACCTTCTCCGGCAACCAAGCCACAAGTACTGGAGGGAATGGAGGCGGCAGCCTCATCTTATGGGCTCCGGTCAACGTTACGCTGAACAACAACATCCTCGCCAACAATACGGGCGGAGGGGAATGCAGCGCAGGCGGTTCCGGAGTGAAGGCTTACGCGGGCAGGAACAACCTCGTCGAGGACGGTTCCGGCCCGTGTAGGACGCTGTCCGGCACGCTCCTCGGCGATCCACTGCTTGACTCGCTGGCCGATAACGGCGGTCCCACCCTGACCATGGCGCTGCTATCCGGTTCTCCGGCCATCGACGCCGGCGACGATGCCAGCTGTCCCCTGACCGACCAGCGCGGTTACGTGCGTCCCGCCGGGGCTTACTGCGACCTGGGTGCTTACGAATACAACAGCATCCCGGCCTCGCCGACGCCCACAGCGACCAGTTCGCCCACCCTGAGCCCGACACCCACAAGGACACCATCCTTCACACCGACTGCATCGCTGTCTCCGACCATCACCCCAACTCCGACCACCAGCTCAACCCCGACGCTCACCCGGTCCCCAACGCTCAGCTCGACACCAACCGTCTACCTATCACCCACGTCCTCACCTACGACTGTAAGCGTGGCAATCGTCACCACCAGCGATGACGGTGGTCCGGGCTCGCTGCGCCAGGCGCTGCTCGACGTGGCACGAGGCGGTACGGTCGTGTTCGACCCGTCGCTGTCCGGGCAGACGATCCTGGTGGGTGCTCCTCTCCTGATCACCAAGGACATGACGATCGACGGGTCGGGCCTCGGGTCGCACGTGGCGGTCAGCGGCGGCGGATTCACGCGCGTGTTCAAGGTCAGCTACGGCACCACGGTGACGATCCAATCCATCGACGTCGTCGACGGTTTTTCCGCCGACCCGGACCGCGGCGGCGGTGGCATCGACAATGCCGGCGACCTGACCCTCTCGGATATCCAGTTTATGGGGAACAGCGCCCCGTACCTCGGCGCGCCCACAGGATCGTCCGGGGCGCGCGGCGGCGCCATCTACAGCACGGGCCGCCTGTGGATCAGCAACGCGTCCTTCCACGGCAACTCCGCCGATTCGGGCGGGGCCATCTACATCGGCGGTGACCTTTCCTGGTTGGTGGTAGATCACGTTGTCTTCTCAGAAAATCAGGGGACATATTCCTTCGAAGACATCCAACCAGCCGACCTGCCTGCCAGGGGCAACGGCGGCGCCATCTATGCTGAGGGCGTCAACGAAGTCCGGATCAATGCCAGCCAGTTCAACGGAAACCAGGCATTGAAAGGCGGAGCGGTTGCCTGCCAGGGGCCGAATTACGGATATTCCGCCCTCGAGATCTTTGAATCCAGCCTCGATTCCAACTTAGCGGCTGAATACGGCGGCGCGGTATACAATGCCAACAATGACCTGATCATTGCCGACAGCACATTCAGCTCCAACCATGCCCCGGGCATCTCGATCGGTGGTGCCATCTATCATCAGGACGGCAACCTGCAAATCACGCGGGCGACGTTCACCGGAAACTCCTCCGACACCCTGGCCGGCGCCCTCTCGGTGGAGGATGACGTCCCGCTCAGCGATCGGATCATGACTGTCGAGGCAAGCACTTTCAGCGGCAACCAGGCCGTCGACGCCGGCGCGATCGCCCTGGCCTCCGGGCATTTGTCCGTCCGGCGCAGTACTTTCGCCACCAACATCGCCTCAGGCGGTGGCGCCATCCGGGTCTTTGCCGGCAGCGATACCTCCGGACACCTCGAGGTGGTCAACAGCACCTTCTACAACAACCAGGCTGGCCTGACCGAATCCGGCGGGGCCGTGTCCATCGATGCCAACGCCATCGCCGACGTCACCAACAGCACCTTCTACGCCAACAAGTCCTGGGACGGGGAAAATCCAGGCTCCCAGGGCGGCACGTTCGAGAACAACGGCCCGCTGCATCTCACCAATTCGATCCTGGCCGGCGGGACCGGCGGATATTGCAAACCGGGTGGGACGATCAACACGAACCTGTCGAACCTGGTCGAGGACGGCAGCTGCGGGGCAGCCCTGAGCGGCGACCCGCTGCTCGGAGCGCTGGCCGACAACGGCGGCCCGACCTTGACCATGGCGCTGCTGTCCGGCTCCCCGGCCATCGACGCCGCGAACGACGCCGTCTGCCCAGCCATGGACCAGCGCAACGCCTCCCGATCCCAGGGGCTGCACTGCGACCTGGGCGCATACGAGGCCGAAGGCATCCCCCTGACGGACACGCCCACGCCGACGCCCCAGTTTGCCATTTTCATTGCACCGACCGAGATGCCATGGCCAACTGACACACTCACGCCCACGCCGACGCCTTCCGCCACACCACCGCCGTTGGCCACGGCCACGCCAACCATGACCCCGTCGACCACCGCCATCCCAACCAATTCTGCCACGTTTACTTCAACAGCGACCCCTCTCCCTCCTCCGACTGACACGGCCACGGCGACTTACACTTTCACAGCAACCGCCACACTCGATTGTTCAATCTACAGCATTGTCCCAAATTCACCGTCCGAGACGGTTGTTAATGGGAAGCCGCGGGTTGCATTCAAAGTCGTCAACAATTCGAGCAGCGGATATACATATTTCTATAGCCTCACCTTCGACTGGGACTTTTACCACGCAACCAACCCAAGCCAGGTCCTGTCCGCTTTTTACTACGGGACCGCTATCCATCCAACTCTGAATTCTGCCTCCTCCCCTGCGAGTTGGACACGCTCAGAATCTCCAAACAGTAATTACGCCCTGACCCCCTCCAGTTCGCAGACCTTGTTCTTTGACTTTGCTAATGCAGATCCCGGCTTCTCGGGCAGTCCGATCTTCCCTCCCAGCTACACCTTCGGCGTGACCGTGACCCTGGATAACGGCTGCACCGCGAGCTTGCCTGCCTCCGGGACGCCCACCCCAACCAGCACGCGGACGCCATCCAAGACGCCTTCGAATACGTTCACCTTGACCTCCACCCGGACGGCGAGTCCGACGCCGGTCCCCTCCGATACCCTCACCCCATCCGATACACCCTAAATGGGAAGCTGATATCTCTCAAAAAAATCACTCGAGCAGGAGGCGTATCCACTGCTCGAGTGATTTTTATTCATTCCCCAAGATCTTCGGAAAAAGCTGTCGGTGGGAAGGGCCGCGAAACCCGGTTGCCAGGCGGAAAGCCGTATGCTACACTACCTTCATCCCCTCGCGCCGGAGACGCAATGCCCGCATCCCAGGAACTCCCCGCCAGCCAGCGCCTCTCCTTCTGGACCAAGCTGGTCTACGGCAGCGGCGACTGGTCCTTCGCCAGCTACGGCACGCTGCGCCAGATCTTCTACGCCATCTTCCTGACCGACGTGGTCGGGCTGGAACCGCGCCTGGCCTCCGTCGCCGCGCTGACCGGGATCGTCTGGGACGCAGTCAACGACCCGCTGGTGGGCATCCTGACCGACCGGACGCGCACACGCCTGGGCCGCCGGCGCCCGTTCCTGCTCTTCTTCGCCATCCCCTTCGGCCTGAGCTTCCTGCTCCTGTGGTGGGCGCCGCCCTGGCACTCGCAGCTCGCCCTGGCAGCCACGGTCACCCTGGCCTTCATGCTCAGCGACACGTTCGAGACGCTGTGCGAGGTGCCTTTCTCGGCGCTGCTGCCCGAGCTGGCTCCGGATTACAACGGGCGCACCGACCTGACCAGCTTCCGCATCTTCTTCAACCTGCTGGCCTCGCTGGTCACTGCAGTGGCTGCGCCGGCGATCATCGACGCGGCCCTGTCCGCCGGGCTGACCCAGCAGCAGGGCTACCTGCTGGTGGCAGTCCTGTTCGGCGGGATCGCCGCCCTGCCCATCCTGCTGATTGTCGCCGTGGTGCGCGAGCGCTACGGCTCCATCGGCCGCCCGCAGGAGACGGCCTCCTTCCGCCAGACGCTGCGCACCGCCTGGGCCAATATCCCCTTCCGCTTCGCCGCCGCCATCTACATGCTCAACTGGATCACCTTCGACCTGGTGGCGCTGCTCCTGCCCTTCTACCTGCTTTACTGGATCGCCGGAGGGAACCTGCTGGCTACGGCCAGCGTTCTGGGAATCTCCATGCCGCTCGAGTCGGCCGTCTTCGCCCTGCTGCTGATCACGGCGGTGCTGGCCCTGCCCTTCTGGCTGTGGCTCTCCAACCGACTGGGCAAGCACATCGCCTATATCCTGGGGATGGTCTTCTGGGCGGGCGTGCAGATCGGCATCTTCATGGTCCGGCCCGGGAACATCCTGCTGGTTTTATGGATGGCTTTCCTGGCCGGGCTCTCGGTCTCGGCGGCGCACATCCTGCCCGACGCCATGTTCCCCGACGTGATCGAGTGGGACGAGCTGCGCACCAGCCGCCGCCAGGAGGGGATCTATTACGGGGTTAAAAACTTCGTGCGCAAGCTGACCGGCGCGCTGGCGATCTTCATTGCCCTGCAGGTGCTGGGCTGGTTCGGCTACCGCACCCCGCCCAAGACAGCCGCGACCTTCCTCCAATCCCCGCCCACGCTGACTGCCATCCGCGTGCTGATCGGGCCCTTCGGCGCGCTGCTGCTCTTCTCTGCGGTGGCGACGGCCTGGTTCTACCCGCTGACCAAGCGGCGCCACGACCGCATCCGCCGGATGCTGGAGAAGCGCAGAAAATGAAATTGGAATTATTAATAATCCCGAGGAGCAGGGAAATGAAAATTCGAATGACCGTAAAAAGCATAATCCTCATACTCGTTTTCCTTTGCGGCTGTATCTCCAATCAAAAACTCCGGCAAACACCCTCATCACCTCATGTGACAAGTACCTCACAAAATGCAACATTTCTGAGATTTCTGTCAACGACCTCAACGCCCTCGCCTATCTATACACCAACTCTTGCCCAAACGCTTACTCCTACTATCATCTATCCTACACTCGCAGTAACGAATACAATCGAGTCGGTGCCGCTTGCAGCCGGGGATAACTTCACATGCGCGCTGACCAACAAAGGTGGTGTGAAATGTTGGGGAGACAATAGAAGCACTGGTGCTTTGGGTAACGGGAGCGGCAAAGACAGTTCAACTCCGGTGGATGTCTTTGGATTGTCCAGCGGTGTAGCCGGACTGGCTGCTGGTGATGTCCAGGCTTGTGCCCTGACAGTCAAAGGAGGCGTAAAGTGTTGGGGTTGGTATTTGTTGGGCATGCCTCATGCCCTTGGAGGCAGGATTCCGAATTATGTGCCCGGGTTGACGAGTGGAGCGATCGCAATAACAGCGGGAGGGGGGCACAATTGCGTGTTGCTGATAGGTGGTGCTGTTAAATGTTGGGGAAATAACGAATTTGGTCAATTGGGTAATGGTACGATTAAGGACAGCGCCGTTCCAACGGAGGTCATCGGCTTGACAAGTGGCGTTGTGGCAATTGCTGCAGGAAGCACCCACACTTGTGCATTAATGAATACCGGAAAAGTGATGTGTTGGGGATCGGAAGGCGATAACATTCCAGTGGAGATCAGCGGGTTGCCAGATGGGATCGTAGCGATTGCCGCCGGAGGTTATCATACTTGTGCCTTGACAAGCAACGGTGGAGTTCTGTGCTGGGGTTCGAATTACTTTGGTGAATTAGGGGACGCAGAAGCGAATATACTTACTCCAAAGTACCTGGACCACTTGACGAGCGGGATCGCGAAGATCGCCCTGGGGGGTGGTCATACATGTGTGCTAACTACAAGCGGAGCAGTAAAATGCCTTGGTCACGGCGCTGCAGGTGGATTGGGAAATGGTACGAACGATAGCAGCTCGATCCCGGTGGATGTGACCGGGTTATCGAGTGGGGTCGTCGCAATCGCAGCAAGCGGGCATACCTGCGCGATGATCAACACCGGCAAAATAATGTGTTGGGGTCCCAACTATTGTGGTGAATTAGGGGATGGTTCGGAAAAGAATAGCGCTATCCCGGTTGAGGTTATTGGCTTCCCTGCGCCATAATTAATACCGCTCAATTTCCGAAAATACGATCCTCGCTGACGGTCGTTGATTGCCAACCCACCCACACCGCAATCGGCAACTGACCGCAAGCGACCCCATTTCTCAACCAAATAAACTATTTTCCGATCAGCAGGCGCAGGATCGCCAGCGTCTCCTGCTTGCCCCCGGCACCGTTCTCCCCCGCCGGCCCCACGCAGGACGGGCAACCCTCCTCGCAGGGGCACTCCTCCACCAGCTCCAGGGCGCGCTTCAACAGCTCGGTATGCATCTCGTACAGCCGCTGGCTGAAGCCGATCCCCGCCGGCACCTCGTCGTAGAGCACCACCGTCGGCCGGCCCTCGGCGAACGGCGCCTGCGGGTCGTAGTGCACGCCCAGGTCGGCGGTGTCGCACATCAGGAAGAGCGGGGCCAGCTGGCCCAGGACGGTGGCCAGGCCGGCCAGCCCGCTGCGCATGCGCACGTTGGTCTCGGCCTTTTTGTGGCACTCCGGGCACAGCGCGACCAGGTTATCGAGCTGGTTGGCGCGCTCCCGCAGGACCCGCCCGGCCTCGTCCCGGAAGGAGCGGAACGGGACCTTGTGGTGAACGTCGTGCTGGCGCCCGGCTTCTTCCCGCCCGCACACCTGGCAGCGGAAACCGTCCCGGGCGCGCACCCGCTCGCGGATCTTCTCCCAGTCCGGGCCGTAATCGTTGGCAGCGTTGGTCCACAGCCCCTCCTGGCTCAGGGCCTCCACGGTCTTCTCGGAAATGGTCAGCCAGTAACCGGTAGTCTGCAGGGTGGATGGGGGCAGCTCGAGCGGCTCCTCACCGACGTTCTCGCCGCCCAACCAGGTGCGCTTGCGAAAACCGGTCACCTGGGTGGTGACCTGCAGCTCGCCGTAGGCCTTCGTGCCATTCTCTCCAGCCCCCTTGGGAACGCCGGCAGACTGCCCAGACAAAGGAATGGGGCTGGTCTCGGTCGTGGAAATCAGGCTGACCTCGGTCTGGCGCTGCGGCTCGGTGTAATAGTCCAATGAAACCGGGATGAGCGAGGCGGTATTGCGTTCCAAGTCCAGCTCCTGAACGTAGTACTGCTGGCCCTCGTGCAGGTAGACGGCGCGTGGGTGCACCATCCAGGCGGCGGAGGCCAGGTCGACCTCGCCCAGGGTGCGCGGCTGCACGCCGCTGCCCGCCTGATCGTCCTCCACCTGCAGCACCACGTTGTCCGGCGAGGCCGAGCGCAGCGAGATGGCCGCAGCCGGGTAGGCATCCGCCATCCAGAAATATCTTTCCTCGGAAAGGTGCAGCTCGCGGTTGCCAACCAGGAAATCGAGGAACTCCTTGACCTTCCCGGCCGGCAGACGTCCAAAATCCTCGCCCGGCTGGAAGGGCAGCTCGAAGGCCGCGCAGCGCAGGTGATTGAGCAGGATGAGCAGGTGGTCCGGGTCGACCAGCGCCTGCTCGGGGGAGCGGGCAAAGAAGTATTCGGGGTGGTGGGCCAGGAACTGGTCGAGGGGCGAAGCCGTGGCGACCAGGACGGCCGCAGCCGGCTCGTCCCCGCGTCCCGCCCGGCCTGCCTGCTGGCGCGTGCTGGCGATCGTCCCCGGGTAACCGACCAACAACGCCGCCCCCAGCCCGCCGATGTCGATGCCCAGCTCGAGGGCGTTGGTGGCCACCACCAACCGGACGGAACCGTCGCGCAGACCTTTCTCGATGGCGCGGCGCTGCGAGGGGAGGTAGCCGGAGCGGTAGCCTTTAATTCCTTCACCCCCCTCCCTTGTCTCATTGGGAGAGGAGTTCAAGGGTGAGGGAGGGGATTCTTGGAGATATTTCAACAGGATCTCCACCGACCGCCTGGACCGCGCAAACACCACGCCCTGGACGCCTTCGGCCAGCAAGTCCTGCGCCAGACGCACACTCTCCTGGACCGAACTCTTGCGCAGCCCCAGCGCCGGATCGACGACCGGCGGGTTGTAGATCAGGAAGTGACGCTCGCCGCGGCCCGAGCCGTCCTCATCCACCAGTGCCACGGGTGCCTCGGTCAGCCGCTCGGCCAGCCCGGCCGGGTTGCCGATGGTGGCGGAGGTCAGGATGAACTGGGGCGAGGCGCCGTAGAAACGGGCGACGCGCTTGAGCCGCCGCAGCACGTTGGCGACGTGCGAGCCGAACACCCCGCGGTAGGTATGCATCTCGTCGATGACCACGAAGCGCAAGCCCCGGAAGAACTCCTCCCAGTTGGTATGATGAGGCAGGATGCCGGTATGGAGCATGTCGGGATTGGAAAGCACGATGCGGGCTTTCCCCCGGATCGACGGGCGATGTGCGGCGGGCGTGTCGCCGTCATAAATCGCAGATTGCAGATTGATGGTTGAGGATTTTTGATGAAGCCTGGAGGTAAGCTGATTGAGGCCCGCCAGCTGGTCCTGCGACAAGGCCTTGGTGGGGAAAAGGTAGAGCGCCCGAACCTCGGGATCCTCCATCAGCGCCGCCACGACTGGCAGGTTGTAGCCCAGCGTCTTACCGCTGGCCGTCCCGGTGGCCAGGACGACGTTCTCCCCGCGGCGGGCATGAGTCCAGGCCTCAACTTGGTGGCTGTACAACGAGGTAATACCGCGGCCTGCAAGCGTCTCGGCCAGGGCCGGAGGCAGGTCGGCCGGGAAAGGGCACAGGCGCGAAGGACGTGCTGGCGTCGTCCGCCAGGTCGGAATGTTCAGGGCGGTCTCGGGGTCATTGCGCCAGCGGGAGAGCAGGGTCGGCAGGGACATGCGCGAGGATTATACCCGCACCAGGTTAAGAATTGGGGAAGGATCGACCCCGGCACAGAAAGACTGCTGATCGAGCTTTCACTCAACCTTGGCCGATGCGGTCGCGCTCGGGCTCGCCTCACCAAACTCGCGGTAAAAAGCGCCAGCGCACGCGGCGGGCGTAGTCTGCGTAGCCCGGCAGCTCGCTGGCCAGCACTTTTTCTTCCTGAACAGCGCGGTACATCCGCAACGCCATGTGCAGGAACATTGGCACGATGGAGACCCATGAGCCAAAGACAAATCCGCTCGAGAAGCTGTCGAGGAATGCCCCGGCGTAGTTGGGATGGCGGATGAGCGCGTACGGTCCGGTCTCGATGACATGCTAGTTGTGATCCCCCTGGATGCGGATGCGCGCCGACATGTACTCATTGTGGACCAGCGACCAGATAACCAGTGAAAAGCCGGACAGCATGACAATCCCCCCATTCCTTGAAGCCAGATGGGGAATCCGCGGCTCCAGCCGAAGCGCCCCAGGTCCAGCGGGACGAGGATGATATGCGCCGCCCAGGCAATCGCCGTCCCGGTGATGTAGAGCGCTTCCGGCTTTGCCCCGGCTCCGGGTTTCAACCGCGCACGCGCCACCTCGTCCGACATCGCCACCACACTGGCGGCCGTGAACAACAGGCGCAGAACAAGGTAGACCCAGATCGACGGAAGGGCAAGCGTCCCGGCGACGAGGAACAGGATCGCACCCCTCAAAACAAGGAACGCAGTGGCAGAAAGAAAGGTTATCCGGCGATATTTCATGGCTCCAATATTCTGCAAAAATATGCGTTGGTATGACTTGGATTGCGCTCTCCTGGCGCTGTTCCATCCTCTTGACAAAAAATAGTAACTGGTTTATTATTTTGCGCTGAAATAAATACTAACTCGTATACTATATTATGTCTGTCCGCTTTGCCATTCTCGGGTTGCTCGCCCAACGTCCCCGCCACGGCTATGAACTGCGCTCCGCCTTCGAAGCCGTCATCGGTGGGGATGAGAATTGGGACGTCAAGCCGGCCCAGATCTACACCACCCTCGACCGGCTGGAGGATGCCGGCCTGGTCCGGCGCAGCTCCGACCTGGGCGAAGGGGACGAACCGGCCCGGCGCATCTACGCCATCACCGCCGAGGGTGATCGGGCTTTGCGGGCCTGGTTCGACAGCGGCGTCACCCCCGAGCACCAGCGCGACGAGTTCTTCGTCAAGCTGATGACCGGGCTGGTCTCCGGCAAAGCAGACCCGGGTCAACTCGTCCAGACCCAGCGGGCGCACCTGTTCCAGGAACTGCACGCCGCCACCGGCCAGCGGGACAGCTACGATCCCCGCTCCGAGATGGCTCAGATCCTGTTGCTGGACAAGGCCATCATGCACCTGGAAGCGGACCTGCGCTGGCTGGACATGATCGAATCCCGGCTGGAGGAAGTCAAGCGCCAGCCGCTGCCGGAGCCGGAGATCCGCCCGCGTGGGCGACCAAAAAAAACGGAGTAACAAATATGGATCTTGCGATTGAAACCGACGGTCTGTCCAAATCCTATGGCCAGGTGCGCGCCGTGGACTCTGTCCATTTGCGGGTGAAGCCAGGGGAGATCTACGGCTTCCTTGGTCTGAACGGGGCCGGGAAGACTACCACGATCCGCCTCCTACTGGGCATAATCCGCCCAAACGCGGGATCGGTGAGAGTATTGGGGCATGCCGTCGGTCCAAACGGGCGCGGGCCATGGCGGCAGGTCGGCCACTTGGTTGAGAGGCCATCCGCCTATCCGGAGTTGAGCGTCCGGGAGAACCTGGAGATTGCCCGCCGGCTGCAGGGGATTTCCGATCCAGCTGCCACGTCCCGTGTCATCGAACACTTGGGGCTGGCCTCTTACGCCGACCGGAAAGCCGGTACGCTTTCGACAGGCAACTTCCAACGCCTGGGGCTGGCGCGCGCCCTGCTGCACGAGCCGTTGCTGCTGCTCCTCGACGAACCGGCCAACGGCCTTGATCCCGCCGGGGTGGTGGAAATCCGTGAACTCCTGGCAGGACTCGCCCGCGAGAAAGGCGTGACCGTCTTCATGTCCAGCCACATCCTGCCGGAGGTGGACCGCCTGGCGACGCGCATTGGCATCATCCACAAAGGGAAGCTGATCGAGGAGCTCGAAGCCGCGCAGATGGAGACGATCCGGGCGCAGCGCCT
>Ga0335070_10007285_pt1 | contig 12982 bp, 12 predicted proteins | sample Lox_Sample_13_FD_206722 | JGI IMG/M metagenome (GOLD analysis project Ga0335070, IMG submission 206722) | Soil microbial communities from Loxahatchee National Wildlife Refuge, Florida, United States - Lox_Sample_1.3 | ecosystem: Environmental > Terrestrial > Soil > Wetlands | place: USA...
TGCTGACCGGCGTTCACCTGGGCTCGTGGGGCCGGGATTTTGATCCTCCCCGGCAACTCTCGGACCTGGTGGCGGTGCTGCTCGCCCGCACGGCCGTGCCGCGCCTGCGCCTGTCCTCGCTCGAGCTCTGGGACCTGAAGGGAAATTTCTTCGCCCTGTGGTCCGACCCGCGCCTGTGCCGGCATCTGCACCTTCCGCTGCAGTCGGGCAGCCCCACGGTGCTGCGCCGCATGGCCCGCAAGACCACGCCCCAAAAATTCGCCGCCCTGGCCGCGGCCGCCCGGGCAGCCATCCCCGACGTGGCCGTCACCACCGATGTCATCGTCGGTTTTCCCGGGGAGACCGAGGCGGAATTTGCCGAGACGCTCGAATTCGTGAGGCGGATGGATTTTGCCGGCGGGCACGTGTTCACCTACTCCGAGCGCCCGGGGACGGCTGCGGCCCGCATGCCTGACCGGGTGCCTCACGAGCTGCGCAAGCAGCGCAACGCGGTCCTGCGGCGCGCTTTTGCCGGAGCTGCGGAGGCCTACCGGCGCCGCTTCCTCGGGCGGAGGCTGCCCGTGCTGTGGGAGGCAACCGACGAGTACAGCGAAGCCGGATGGCGGCTGGAGGGCCTGACCGACAATTACATCCGGGTCATGGCCCTGGCGGCCCAACCAAGGTGGAATCGGATCGATTTAGCGACCCTGACGGGGTTGACCCGAGAAGGCATGCAGGGAAAAATCGAGGAGCAAGTCTAGCCCGTTTTTGTGACCAGTGTCACTTTCGGTCTTTGGCTGGGGCGGGTAGAATGATGGTGAAACCGGAGGTCAAAATGAGTGCTCAAATCATCGACGGAAAAGCAATCGCCCAGAAGATTCGCGAGGAGGTCGCCGCGGAGGTCGCCAAACGCACGGCAGCCGGAAAACCCCAACCGGTGCTTGCCACCGTGCTGGTCGGGGACCGCCCGGACTCGGCGGCCTACGTGGCTTCCAAAGGGAAAGCCTGCCAGGAGCTGGGCATGGGTTCCATCAGCGAGCACCTGCCGGCCGATGCCACCCAGGAACAGGTCGAGACGCTGGTCAAGAAGCTCCAGGCTGACAAAAAGGTCAACGGCATCCTGGTCCAGCTGCCCATGCCTGCGCATCTGGACGAGGAGCGCGTGCTGAGCCTGATTGGCATTGAGAAGGATGTGGACGGGTTCTCGCCGGTCAACATCGGTCGGCTGGCCCAGAAGGGACGCAATCCGCTCTTCGTGCCGTGCACGCCGGCCGGATGCATCTACCTGCTGGAGCAGGTCGGGGTCAAGATCGAAGGTGCCAATGCGGTGGTGCTGGGGCGCTCGAACATCGTCGGCATGCCGGTGGCGCTGCTGCTGGTCAGCAAGAATGCCACCGTGACCATCTGCCACTCGCGCACGCGCGACCTGCCCGGCACCGTCCGCCAGGCCGACATCCTGATCGCCGCCATCGGCAAGACCGAGATGGTGCGCGGCGACTGGATCAGGCCCGGCGCGGCGGTGATCGACGTGGGCATCAACTCGGTGCCGGACGACACCAAGAAGAGCGGCCATCGCCTGGTCGGCGACGTGAAGTACGACGAGGCCGTGGAGGCGGCTGGTTTCATCACCCCCGTACCCGGCGGCGTGGGCCCGATGACCATCGCCATGTTGATGAAGGCCACCTTGCACGCCTCCGAGATCCAGAATCCGTAACTCGAAAACAGAAAATGGAACAATCAACCCCGCCCGGTGGGTATATCCGGGCGGGGCTACTTTAACCCATTCTTTCTCTGCGCCTCGCGACTGCCAGGCGGGCCAGCCGGCGGGCGATGCTTTCCACGAACGCGTCCGGGACCCCGTCGGCAGCCCTGGATTGCAGGCGCAGGTCGACCGGGTCGTTGACGTAGTCCACGACCAGGAAACGGCCGTCCTGCGTCAGGGCGATCTCGGTGGAGAAGAGGTGCAGTTGGCAGATCTGGGTGATGCGGGCCGGGATCTGGTACAGGCTGCGCAGGCCGAAGCGCGCCTTTTCCCCTGCCGTGACGCGCGTGTAGACATGACTGTGCGGATCCCACCAGCACGGATAGTAGGCGCCGTCGCACACCAGGATGCGGAACCAGGACGGGCGTCCATCCAGGGAGCGCGGCGTGACATGTGCCTGGAGCAGGTATTTTTCATCCGGATACTGCTGGCGGGTTGCCAGAACCTGGTCCAGCGATCCCGCCTCCAGTACTACACCTTCCCCGCCGCCGCGGCGTGCCGGTTTGATCGCAAACGGACCTCCCAGCAGGCCCAGGTCCGGCGGGGGGAGGTTCGGCTGCTCGGCGTACGGTGGCAGGAGCAGGGTCGGGGGGGTGAGAATGCCGTGAGCGGTCAATTCCAGATGCATGCCGGCCTTGTCGATCGACCGCTGGGAACATTCGCGCGGGTTAATGCGCAAAACGGCGTGTGAAACCGCCCAGGTTTCGAGCGGCAGGAAACGCTCGTCGGCTTCCGAGGCACGGTCGAGGTAGGCGCTGAAAACGGTTTCCCCGCTTTCCAACCCGGAAATGATCCCGGCCAGGTTTTCATCGCTGGCCTGCAGGAACGACAGTCCACATGAAGCACACGCGGCTTCGAGCAAGCGCACGAAGTCGCGGTCGTATTCCCAATTCCAAGCCAGACACAGATCGTAGCTCCTCATCCATCCCATTATAGGTTCGAGGGCGAGGGGAGTCAACGAACAAAAAGCCCCGCCGGGCAGGCAGCTGCCAGGCGGGTTGATTCCAGGAACGTGGGATCAGGCCGCGGGTGCGGCCTCGGCGAGTTTCTCCTCCGGCTCGGACGCAAAGCGGCTCTGTTTTCCCAGCCGGAGATGCAGGGCGTAATACCCCAGCGCGGCGACGGCGCACAGGATGCCGCCGACGTACCAGAGCAGGTTCGGGTTGAAATGGTCCAGGATGTATCCGGCTGCGCCGGGGCCGAACGTCGCGGGGAGAGCCCAGGACAGGCCGAAGACGGCCATGTAGCGACCGCGCATCTCCGCCGGGGCGAAGTTGGCCACCAGCGTCTGGCTGGTCGGCACGACAATCATCTCACCCACAGTGACCACTACAATCGCCAAGACGAACAGGGCGTAGGCGGAGATGAAACCGATCATGCTGAATCCAAGGGTGTAGAAGAGCGTGCCCACGGCCATCATCAGGAAGGGGGCGCGTCCCTTGATCACGCGCATCAGCCAGAACTGGAAGAGCACCACGGTGATGGCACTGCTGGTCAGCAGGAAACCATAGCCTTGCGGATTGATGTTGTGATGGTCGCGCAGGTAAACGGGCATGGAATTGTACATCTGCAGATAGACGATCATCATGAGTATGGAAGCCAGCAGGAAGCCCACGAAGGCCAGGTCGCGCAGCACCAGGCGGTAACCGCCGATGGTTTGCCAGACGGATTCGGGCTTCTTTTCGGCGGGCACTTCGGGCTTGGTTTCGGGGACCATCTTGAAGAATATCCCCGCCACGACGCAGCTCAGAACGGCGTCGATGATAAAGAGCAGGAGGAAGGAACGGTTCGCCACGAGGCCGCCGATGGTCGGGCCGACGATCCAGGCCAGGTTGCCGGCCACGCGCATCACCCCGAACCCTTCCGGGCGCTGCTTCTCCGGCAGCAGGTCGGCGATGATGGCGTTCTGCGCCGGGCCGCTGAGGTTGCCGAGCAGGCCGATCACCATCACCAGCGGGTAGAGCATCGCCAGCCGGTTCACCAGGCCCAGCGTCACGTCGCTCAGCGCGCCGAACACCAAGCCGATGATGACCAGCCGCCGCCGGCCGAACTTGTCGGTCAGCGCCCCGCCGACCATCCCGCCCAGCAGACCGAAAAACGAGGAGATGCCCAGCAGGATGCCCGCCGTGGTCATGCCGACGTGGAACTTCTGCGTGATGTAAAGCGAGAAGAAAGGAAACAGCAGGGTGGAGCCGATGCCGCTGATAAAAGACGCCAGCACCACCACCCAGAATTTGGGGGGGAATTCGTGGTAGATTTTGTTGAGTCGATTCAACATAGGACTATTATATCCAAGGAGGAGGCCGGATTGGAAGATAAAGATACGCCCAAACTCAGATCCTTCATAGCAGGAGACAAAATAAACCCCGCCGGGAGGCGGGGTAATCTCAAATAATCTTATTCAACTATACTAAGAAGATATATAGATGTTTGAATAGTGACGAGAAGGTTCTTCCTTTTTTAAATGCCTTTCGATATTATCATTGCTGGAAATAAATGTTGTACTAATTGACGAACTTGTCGTCCCGATTAAATCAGCTGGAGAAGGAACAGACAACCCATCTTCCAGTAAACTTTCAATATAATCGACCATTGCCTCACGTAAATTTACTACTGCTTGTTCAAGGGTTTCTCCTTGCCCGAAACATCCTTCTAACTCGATAACATGCGCAAGGTACACCGGCTTTTCTTCAGTTGTGCTTTCCAGACCAACTTTAATAAAGTATGGCCTGCTAGCTAGTTTTATTGCTTGGTCTCTTTCATACGTACTCATTTTTTGCCTTCTTTCTTGCGCGCCAATAACCTGTCAATTAATTTTACCGCAAATTCGACATAACCCTTGGCTAGAAAGTTATGTCTCGGAAGAGTGGTACGAAGATCTGGAAAATCGGGATGCCTCACAATATCATGACTTCCGCCATGAGTAATAATAAACCCAAAACCCTCATAAAGTTTACTGAGGTCCTCCCTAGTCCAATTGGATTTCGACCTCCGCATTTTATCCAATAGGTTTTCCCCTTTGGAGGTCATAGAAACTATTCCTTCGCAGGGGTTGGAGTATCAAGTTTATTTACGTAAAGGGTTAGATCGTCTTTTTGATCCCTATCAAGTAAAAAGACGAACTGGTAAGGACCTGGAGTCGGAAAAATTATATCCTTTAGCTCTAAGATCACATTTACTTCCGGCTTCTTCCCTCCTTCCCCTTTTGGTATATCGAATTGACCTGATAATTCCATGTTTTGTCTACCATCTGCGTCTAAGAGCTTGACCGTAAAAGTACGGGTTTGACCATACTCGCCCAATTCAGCAGCCAATTTTGCGATCAGATGCATTGTTGCATGTCTGGCGGGAAAGTTATAAGAGTTTATCTCGTTGAATATCCCCATCACATTTAACTTTCCATCGCCGGTCACGTTTGCATAATCCGCTGCCAAGAACAAAAGTACGCGCATTATATTTCTCCCTTTAGAATTTGCTAAAATCATTTTAGCACAAATGTAGGTGACCAACCCTTGAAAATCGAGATCTGACTTCAAGTTTGGTCTTAAAGATTTGTCCGATAATTGACATTTGTGAATTTTTTTGCTACACTAGGGGTGCAGTTGTCAGACAACTCATTCCCGATTTTTCCATTACATGGCTACTCTTCTCATCCGGAATGCCACGATCCTGGTCACCATGGACGACCACCAGCGGGAGATTCCCGAGGGTGGTCTTTTTATTCGTGACGGCTTCGTCGAGCAGGTCGGGGCGACTGGCGATCTGCCGCAGACGGCCGACGAGGTGCTCGACTTGCGCGGCCACCTGGTCCTGCCCGGGCTGGTCAACACCCACCACCACTTCTACCAGACCCTGACGCGCGCCATCCCGGCCGCCCAGGATGCCAACCTGTTCAACTGGCTCAAGACGCTCTACCCGATCTGGGCGCGCCTGACCCCCGACGACATCTTCGTCTCAACCCAGACCGCCCTGGCGGAGCTGGCCCTCTCGGGCTGCACCACCGCCTCCGACCACCTGTACCTGTTCCCCAACGGCTCGCGCCTGGATGACGAGATCGCCGCGGCGAAGGAGATCGGCGTGCGCCTCCAGGCTTCGCGCGGCTCGATGTCGCTGGGCGAGTCGCAGGGCGGCCTGCCGCCCGACTCCGTGGTCGACACGGAGGAGAACATCCTCAAGGACAGCCAGCGCCTGATCCAGCAGCATCACGACCCGAAGCCGGGTGCCTTCGTCCAAGTCGTCTTGGCGCCCTGCTCGCCGTTTTCGGTGACCGGCGAGCTGATGAAACAGTCCGCCGCCCTGGCGCGCCAGTACGGCGTCCACCTGCACACCCACCTGGCCGAGACCGAGGACGAGCAGGCCTTCTGCCTGCAGAAATTCGGCTACCGGCCGGTGCCCTACATGCAGTCCGTGGACTGGGTCGGGCAGGACGTCTGGTTCGCCCATGCCGTCTATGTCGACAACGAGGAGGTCAAGACCTTTGCCAGGCACGGCTGTGGGGTGGCACACTGCCCGACCTCCAATATGCGCCTGGCCTCCGGCATCGCCCCGGTGCGCGAGTACCTGGCTGCCGGCGTGAAGGTCGGTCTGGGCGTGGACGGCTCGGCCAGCAACGACGGCTCATCCCTGCTGGCCGAGGTGCGCCAGGCGGTGCTGGTGGCACGCGTGCGCGAAGGCCTGACAGGATTTTCCCTCTCCAACGATCCCGGTCGTAAGCTGATGACCGCCCGCGACGCCCTGCGCTTGGCGACGCGCGGCGGGGCGGCTGTGCTTGGCCGGAGCGACATCGGCTCGCTCGAACCGGGCAAGTGTGCCGATTTCTTTGCCATCAAGCTCGCGCGTCTGGACTACGCCGGCGCGCTGCACGACCCGGTTTCGGCGGCGGTCCTCTGCCAGCCCGTGCGCGTCGACTACAATTTCGTAGGCGGGCGCTGCGTGGTCCGGGTAGGGCAGCTGGTCACCGTCGACGAAGGCCGGCTGGTCGAGCAGCACAACCGGGCTGCAAAACGATTATTGGGAGCCGCGTGACCAGGTCACACGATGTCCTCTTGAAGAGATACCTGCAGCTGCCCGAGCGGCTGGAAGCCGCCATTGCCGGGCTGGACGAGGCCGGCTTGGATCGGCGAGGCGAGGGCTGGTCCATCCGCCAGTACGTTCACCATACCGTCGAAGGCGAGCTGATGTGGCAGCTCTTCCTGCGGGCGATCCTCGGCAACGACGGCATGGAGATCCCCATCCAGTGGTATTTCTGCCAGAGCCAGGAAAAATGGTCGGACAGCTGGGCCTCCGACCGGCGCGCCCTCCAGCCGACCCTGGAGCTTTTCCACGGCAGCACGCGCAGCCTGGCCGAGCTGCTGCGCCACGTCCCTCCCCAGGCCTGGGAGCATTTCGGCCGCGTCACCTGGCCGGGCGCTAAAGAGGAGAGCCGCTACAGCGTGCGCGACATCCTGCTGATGCACATCGGTCACATGGACCAGCACGTCGACGACATCCGGGCAATTCGTGCCTTGCATCAATGCTAAAAGGGAGTGGTATGCCGTCCTCCGAAAAACTGATCCCCAGCCTGATCGAGGTTGCCATGGGCCGCACGCCCGCCGACTTGGTATTGCGCAAGGGCACCTGGGTCTGCGTGCAGTCCGGCGAGTTCATCCCCGACAGCGACGTCGCCGTCAAGGACGGGCACATCGCCTACGTCGGGCCTGACGCAGCCTACACCGTCGGCAGGAAGACGCGTCTGATCGAAGCGGGCGGCAGATATCTGGTCCCCGGCCTGCTGGACGGGCACATGCACGTCGAATCGGGCATGCTTACCGTCACCGAGTTCGTGCGCGCCGTCATTCCGCACGGCACGACCGGCATGTTCATCGACCCGCACGAGATCGCCAACATCTTCGGCTTGAAGGGCGTCCGGCTGATGGCGGACGAAGCCCGGCAGCAGCCGATCCACGTCTGGGTGCAGATGCCCTCCTGCGTCCCCTCCGCCCCCGGCTTCGAGACGCCCGGCGCGGAGCTGGGGCCCGAGGACGTGGCCGAGGCCATGACCTGGGAGAACATCATCGGCCTGGGTGAGATGATGAACTACCCGGGTGTGGCCGCCGGGGATGCCAAGATGCTGGCAGAGATGGACGCCACGCGGCGGGCGGGGAAGGTCATCGGCGGGCACTACGCCTCGCCGGACCTGGGCCGGCCGTTTGCCGCCTACGTCGCCGGCGGGGCGGAGGACGACCACGAAGGTACGACCGTGGAGGACGCCGTCGCTCGCGTGCGCCAGGGCATGAAACCCATGCTGCGCTACGGCTCGGCCTGGCAGGATGTGGCCAGGCAGGTCGCCGCCTTGACCAAGCTGGGCCTGGACTCGCGCCGCTTCATCCTGTGCACCGACGACTCCCACGCCGTCACCCTGGTGACCGAGGGCCACATGGACCGCGTCCTGCGCCACGCCATCGGCCAGGGCCTGGACCCGATGACCGCCATCCAAATGGCCACCCTGAACACCGCCGAGCATTTTGGCGTCAGCCGCCAGGTCGGGATGATCGCTCCGGGCCGCTCGGCCGACATCCTGCTTGTCGATGACCTGAAGGATTTTCATCCCCGCCTGGTTCTCGCCGCCGGCGTGGTCGTGGCCGAAGACGGCAAACTGCTGGTGAGGCTGCCCCGGCCGACCTACCCGGAGTGGGCCGTCCAGTCCGTTCACCTGAAGCACCCCCTGAATGCGGATGAATTCCGCCTGTCCGTCAACGATCAGCTGGCCGAGGCTCGCAAAGTCACCGTCAACGTCATCGGGATCATCGAGAACCAGGCTCCGACCAAACATCTCCAGGTAACCCTGCCGGTCAAGGACGGCGAGGTCCAGCTGGCTGGCGATGTGGCCAAGGTCGCCCACATCGAGCGCCACCGCGCCACCGGCATGGTGCAGGTCGGGCTGGTCAGCGGGTTCGGTTTCTCCGGTCCGTGCGCCACCGCCTCCACGGTGGTGCATGACAGCCATCATATGATCGTTGTCGGCACAGACGATGTGGATATGGCCATTGCGGCGAACAAGCTGGCGCAGGTCGGCGGGGGGCAGGTGGTGGTCAAGAATGGCAAGGTCATCGGCCTGGTCGAGTTGAAGATCGCCGGGGTGATGTCGGCGGAGAATGTGCAAACCGTGGCGAAGAAGGCCTCGACCATCCTCGAAGGCTTCCGTCGTTGTGGTTGTACCCTTAACAATCCGAACATGCAGCTGAGCCTGCTGGCATTGGTTGTCATCCCGGAGCTGCGCATCTCGGACAAGGGGCTGGTGGATGTGAACAAGTTTACGTTACTGCCGGTTATCCAGGGGCCGGCAGATTAGGAGGAGAGGGCATGGGACAGTATCCATTCCGACGTCTGCAAACTGAGCTGGCAAGCCTGATCGAATCGCTCCCCGCGGAGAGCCGCCTGCCCTCCGAGCCGGAGTTGGCGCGCCGCATGGGGGTGTCACGCGCCACGCTGCGCGAGGCGATGCGTTCCTTCGAAGGCCAGGGGCTGATCCGCCGCCGGCAAGGGGTGGGGACCTTCGTCATTGGAAAGGTGCCGATCATCGACTCGGGCCTGGAGGTCCTGGAGAGTATCGAAACGCTGGCCCAGCGCATCGGCCTGGAGGTCAAGATGGGCGCCCTGCTGGTGGAGCAGCTTCCGGCGGATAAGGACTACGCCGCGGCCTTGAACCTCCCACCGGGCACGAACCTCACCCGCGTGACGCGCGTGATCTACGCCGACAGCCGCCCGATCGCCTACCTGGTGGATACCCTGCCGGAGGACGTGCTTTCCGCCGCAGACCTTGAAAAGGGCTTTACCGGTTCGGTCCTGGACCTGTTGCTGCAGCGCGGCAACCCGAAGCTGACCCAATCCCGCACGGACATCAGGGCCATCGTGGCCACGTCCGAGGTGGCGCGCGCCTTGCAGATCCAGCGCGACGACGTGCTGCTGCACTTTGTCGCTCATCTGTATACGGACAGCGGACGCGTGGTGGATTATTCTTTCAGTTATTTCCTGCCCGGTTATTTCCGTTTCCACGTGGTGAGACGGGTGGGTTGAAGCGATCACTGATTACAGATTCCTGCTCACTGATCACTGACGACCATCTTTTTTCTCGGAGGTAAAAATGCGTAGTTTTGCTGGTCGGGACATCCTGTCCCTCAAAGAGTTTGAACGCCAGGAATTTTTCCATGTCTTCGACGTGGCGGCGGAGCTGGAGCCGATCGCGGTCAGCCGCCGGAACAGCGACCTGCTCAAGGAAAAGACCCTGGTGACGGCGTTCTACCAGCCGTCGACCCGCACGCGCCTGGCGCACGAGGCCGCCATGCACCGCCTGGGCGGTCACGTGACCGGTTTTGCGGACGCCAAGATGACGCGCGCCGGCGATTTCTATCAGGAGTCCATCAAGGACACGGTCAAGATGCTGGAGTTCTACGGTGATGTGATCGTCATGCGCCACTTCCAGCAGGGCGCACCGCACGAGGCTGCCAAGTGGGCCTCCATCCCGATCATCAATGGCGGCGACGGCTGGGGTGAGCATCCCACCCAGATCCTGACCGACCTGTACACCGTTTTGAAGGAAAAGGGCACCATCGACGGGCTGAAATGGCTGGCGGTGGGTGACATGCGCATGCGCACCATGCACTCGCTGGGTTACGCCCTCAGCCAGTTCGACTGCCCGATCACCTTCGTCGCCCCGCCGGACATGTCCCTGACTCCGGAGTTCAAGAAGGAGCTGAAGGAGTACTCGGTGAATTTCAAGGAAGCCGAGCATGTCGAGCAGGCCATCGCCGATGCCGACGTGATCCTGGTCGAGCCGGTCGTCCAGCCCGATTACACCAAGAGCCGCGACGAGCGCAAGGGCGACGTCAACCTGACCCCCGACAACTACAAGATCACCCGCAAGCTGCTCGAGAAGAAGGCCAAGTCGGACGCCATCCTGCTGCACTCGCTGCCGCGCATGGACGAGGTCCCGACCGATGTGGACATCACCCGCTGGTCACGCTACTGGCAGGAGGCCTTCAACGGCGTGGTCATGCGCATGGCGCTGCTGGCCTTGGTCCTGGGTGCGATGGAATGATCTAAACACGACGGACACAAAGGTCACGACGATCCTTACGCACTCACAAAGAAGCGTCGTGTACGTTGTGTCCTTTGTGGTAAATCTTTTAGGAGATTGAGTTATGCAAACGTTTCTTCACGGCCGTGATCTGATCGGCGACCTGGATTTCACCAAGGAAGAAGTCGAGACCGTCCTGGACGTGGCCTTCGACCTGAAGCGCAAGCGCGCCCTCAACGAGCCGCACCCTTACCTGCGTGACAAGGTGCTGGCGATGCTGTTCTTCTTCTCCTCCACGCGCACGCGCGGCTCGTTCGAAGCCGGCATGGCGCAGCTGGGCGGGCACGGGGCATTCATCGAGAGCAAGACCACCCAGATCGCCCACGGCGATACGCCCAAGGAGATCGGCGAGATCTTCGGCCGCTACTTCGACGGCATTGCCATCCGCCATGTGGATTGGGGCATCGGCAACGGCTACCTGAACGAGGTGGCCAGGCACTCGCGCGTCCCGGTGCTCAACATGCAGTGCGACATCTACCATCCCTTCCAGTGCCTGGCCGACCTGATGACCATCATGGAAAAGAAAGGCCGCGACCTGCGCCGCAAGAAGATGGTCGTCTCCTGGGCCTACGCGGCTTCCTACCAGAAGCCCATGTCGGTCCCGCAGTCGCTGATCCTGCAGATGCCGCGCTTCGGCATGGATGTCGTCCTGGCGCACCCGCCGGAGTTCCGCCTGATGCCCGAGGTCATGGAGCAGGCCGAGGCCCAGGCCAAGAAGTTCGGCGCCGGCTTCGAGGTCATCTCCGACAAGGACGGCATGGAGAAGGCCTTCAAGGATGCCGACATCATCTATGCCAAGTCCTGGGGCGCCATGGTGCACACCCCCGACCCGGAAGAGGGCGCCAAGATCATCAAGAAGTACTCGCACTGGATCACCGACGAGAAGAAGATGGCCTTGGCCAAGGCGGATGCCATTTACATGCACCCGCTGCCCGCCGACCGCAATGTCGAGGTGACCGACGGCGTGATGGACGGCTCGCAGTCCGTCGTTTATGACGAGGCCGAGAATCGCCTGCACGCGCAGAAGGCCGTGATGGCCTTAACCATGGGTTAGGAGGAACAGTTCATGAGCAAGAAAGTCGCTGTCGTCGCCATCGGCGGCAACTCCCTGATCAAGGACGAGAAACACAAGACGGTCGAAGACCAGTACCAGGCCGCCAAGGAGACCACCCTGCACATCGCCGACATGATCGAGGCCGGCTGGGACGTGGCCATCGGCCATGGGAACGGTCCCCAGGTCGGGTTCATCCTGCGCCGCTCGGAAATCGCCGCCAAGGTGGAGGGCATGCACGAGGTCCCGCTGGACGTCTGCGGGGCGGACAGCCAGGGTGCCATCGGTTACGCCCTGCAGCAGACCCTGCAGAACGAGCTTTACCGCCGCAAGATCAAGAAAGCTGTCGCCACCGTGGTGACCCAGGTCCTCGTCGACAGGAATGATCCCGCCTTCAAGAACCCGTCCAAGCCGATCGGCAGCTTCATGGACGAGGCCGAGGCGAAGCGTCGCCACAAGGAGCTCGACTGGAGCGTGGTCGAAGACGCCGGGCGCGGCTGGCGGCGCGTGGTTGCCTCCCCGATCCCGAAGGAAGTCGTCGAGCTCGAGTCGGTGCAAACCCTGATCAACGCCGGGACGGTGGTCATCACCGTCGGCGGAGGTGGAATCCCCGTGATCGACGCCGGGGAGGGCCAGTACCAGGGCGTGGCAGCCGTGATCGACAAGGACTACGCCTCCAGCCTGCTGGCCCGTCTCATCAAGGCGGACCTGTTCCTGATCTCCACCGCGGTCGAGAAGGTGGCGATCAACTTCGGGAAGCCGGAGCAAAAATGGCTGGACCGCATGACCATGGCGGAGGCCAAGAAGTATCTGGCCGAAGGCACGCACTTTGCCAAGGGCTCGATGGCCCCGAAGATCCAGGCGATCCTCTGGTATCTGGAGGCCGGCGGCAAGCAGGCCCTGATCACCAACCCGGAAAACATCGGCCGGGCGTTGAAAGGCGAGACCGGGACCTGGATCGTGCCGTAGCCTTTAAGATTTTCCCGCGTGTTAGAATAGAAGATGTTCAGACAACTGTTTTTTAAAGTAAATTCAGGAAGGAGGTGACGGGAGGGGCTAGGTGTTGTTGAAGTCC
>Ga0335070_10007286_pt1 | contig 12980 bp, 12 predicted proteins | sample Lox_Sample_13_FD_206722 | JGI IMG/M metagenome (GOLD analysis project Ga0335070, IMG submission 206722) | Soil microbial communities from Loxahatchee National Wildlife Refuge, Florida, United States - Lox_Sample_1.3 | ecosystem: Environmental > Terrestrial > Soil > Wetlands | place: USA...
TCTTGCCGCTGCCGGTGGGACCGGTCACGAGTAGGATGCCGTGACTCTGCTTGATGAGCTTGTGCACCAAATCGAGCTTCATGCCGGCAAGCCCGAGTTCCTCGAGCTGCAAGACGGTGGTGGCTTTGTCGAGCAAGCGCATGACCACGCGCTCCCCAAACGACGTGGGAACGATCGAGACACGGATATCGATGTCCTTGCCGGCCAGGCGGATGCGGATGCGCCCATCTTGTGGCAGGCGCTTTTCAGCGATGTTCAGGCCGGCCATGATCTTGACGCGCGAGATGATGACCGGCTGGAAACGCTTCGGTGGCGAGATGATGTCGTAGAGGATGCCGTCGATGCGAAAGCGGACGGTGAGATCGCGCTCGAACGGCTCGATGTGAATGTCGCTGGCGCGGTCCTTGGCCGCCTGAAAGAGCAATGAGTTGACGAGCCGGATGATCGGTGCCTCATCATCGGACTCGAGCAAATCGCGCGGTTCTTCCAAGTCGGTCGCCATGAGATCGAGGCGCTCCTCATCGAGGCCGTCCATGAGTTCGGACGCCGAGCCGGACGCCATGTCGTAGACGCGATTGATGGCATCGACGATGACCGGTCCGGGCGCAACCATCACCCGGATCGGCATGCGCAGCAACAAGCGCACGTCATCGAGCGGGCCCAAGCTCGCGGGATCAGCCGTGGCCACGAGTACCGTGTTCCCGTCACGCGCCACCGGCAGCAGCAGGCAGCGTTTCGCGAAGTTGATCGGCAATTGATTGATCAACTCCAGTACGTCACCGTCCTCGGGCAAACGCTCGCTGAACGGCAGTCCGAAGTGCTTGGCGAGCGCCTCAGCCCACCGCTTGGGATCAATGGCGCCCATCTCCTGCAAGACATCACCAAGTGCCTTGCCGTCACGCTGGCGCTCGCGTGCCTTCTCCAAGGTCTCTTCGGAGACGCCACCTTCTTCGACGAGGAAGGCTTCCAACGATCGCGCTGCAACCGCCATGTACCGCTCAGTTGAGAGCTTCCCAGCTCGCGGTCATCAATGTTCCCGGTTCCGTCGGTTCTCGCCAATGCAAGAACGTGCGCGGCTCCTCGCTCACTTTAATTCCCTCGGGGTACGAGGCAAAAGCCTCATCGGGCGTCGCAAAGACATCTAAGCATTCATAGTTAGCAGTGTAGCCGTCGCTTCGAAAGCGATACGTCCCGCCCATGTGGAAGAAGTCCGCTAGGGACGAGCCCACCGGCACAGCCAACGCCAGCAGACCGTTGCTGGTGACCAGGCTGTCCGGTGGCGTGCCGAACTCCCAGAGGGTCGCCATCAAGACGTAGCGGTTCGCCCCGGATGCCCGGGCGGCGGCCGGCGGTGGCCGTTCTGTCGTCGGCGCCTGGGCAAGTGGTTCCTCCCTGAGCGGCTTCGGCTCTTCCTTGGGCGCCCCCGCGGGGGCGCCGGCCTCGGGTTGGGTCGGCTCGACCGACGGCCGCACTTCCCACGACGGACGATACAGCTGCTCCCAGTGCGGGGCGCGCAAGCCGCGCTCCTCAAAATGCTTGCGCATCTTGTCGTCGCGTTCCTCGACCGAGAGGTTCCGCTGTTCGCGCTCGTTGCGGATGATGTGCGGCGTCAGGAAGATCAGCAGGTTTGTTTTGCGGTTGCGGTCGCTGCTGAAGCGGAAGAAGTTGCCGATCACCGGGATGTCGGAAATGTAGGGGACTTTCGTCTGGTCCTTGTTCTTCACGTCGAAGATCAGACCACCGATGACCACGGTCTGGGCGTCCTTGGCGACCACGGTGGTTGTAGCCGAGCGGATGGTCGTCGTCGGTCCGAGCTGCGGGTCGTTGGAGATCACGTCGGACACCTCCTCGAAGATGTCGAGCCGCAGGCTGCCGCCTTCGGAGATCTGGGGCGTGACGCGCAGCGTGATACCCACGTCGCGACGCTCGATGGTGGCAAACGTGTTCGACAGGTTGACCTCGCTGGTCGACCGGCTGGCAATGAAGGGCACGTTTTGCCCGGAGACGATTTCCGCCTCCTGGTTGTCGCTGGTCAAGATGGTTGGCGCGGAGAGAATGTTGGTGTCGCTCTGCCTTTCGAGGGCGCGCAGCAACGCCTGTTGTGCGGGCACGGTCACGCCGTTGACCGTGACGGTCTGGCTACTGGCGGCGGCGAGGATCAGGCCTTGGAGGCTGGCAGGACTCAGGAGGTTGTTGATGTCGCCGCTGAGATTGGTGCGCCCGAAGCCCACGCCGTTGCCCAGGGACGTGGCGGCCTGGAACTCGATGCCCAGTTCACGCGTCTTGTCGAGGGAGACTTCGGCGATGATGGCTTCCAAATAGACTTGTCGCCGACGCACATCGAGCTTTTCAATCACCTCCTTGAGAGTTTCAAAGTCCTGTGGCGAAGCGTTGATGATCAGCGCATTAGTGGCCGGATCGGCAGTGAGGCGAACCTGACCTTCGAACTCGCTCTGTTGTTGCCCGGGGATGCCGCCGGTGCCGGTGCCACCGATGCCACCACCCGGAGTCAAACCGCCGCCGATACCGCCGATGCCGCCGAAGCCGGTACGACCGGCGCTTCCGAACCCCGTCTGACCGATGCCGCCCAGGCTGCCACTGACCCCACCGCCTAGACCGAGTCCGCCGCCAAAACCCGTGGAGCCGGCGAGCGCGCTCCCGAAGCCGCCCTGGCCGGCGGTGCCGCCGAATCCGCCGGTGCCGAGTCGGGCATTGCGCAAGCCGCGGCCACCAGCCAGACCAACACCCCCGAACCCAGGGATCCCGCCAAACCCGCCGCCCCCTCCGATCAACGATCCGAGCACACCGACCATCTCGAAGGCATTGGCGTATTTCAGGTAATAGACGTGGATGCGTCCCGTGCCGAGTGGCAGGGGCACGTCCAGACGTCCGATGAGATCCTTGATGCGGCGCATCTCCGGCGGGCCAGCGAGGATGATCAGCGAATTGGTGCGCTGATCAGGAATGATCTTGAAGGCCTTCTCCGGCGTGGTACCGCCGGAAACCGGCGCCGCCGCACCGGGCGCCCCGGGGGCCGCCGGCCGTGCACCGCGGCGCAGGCGCGCATCCGGTGCCGCACCAGGCTGTGTCGCCGGCCCTCCCCCTGCCCCACCGCCTTGATCCTCCAGCACTTGCTGCAAGAGCGAGGCAACATCAGCGGCCAGCGCATAGTTCAGCCGCACGACTTCAATCCCCTGCTCGAAACCCTCGACATCGAGCTGGCTCAGGATCTTCGCGAGTCGATCGGTTTGTGCCGCAGTGTCGATGAGGATCAGCGTATTGGTGGCCGCGTACGCTGCCAGCAGGCCATCGGGCGACACCAGCGGTTGCAGCACGGCGACCATGTTGTTGGCGTCGACGTACTTCAGGGGAATCAACCGTGTGATGTACTCGTCGGACGGGGCCGGCACTTGCTTCGGAAGGATGGTGTCCAGCGTCGACGTCCTCGCCTCCTTGGTCGCCACGATCTTGATGACCGCGCCGGACGGTACCGTCGTGAATCCCTTGACTTGAAGCACCGACTGGAAGACGAGGTACGCCTCATCCACCGAGATTTTCGATGGCGAGATGATCGTGATCTTCCCACGCACCTTTTCGTCGACGATGAAGTTTTTACCCGTGATCTCGCTGATGAACTTGACCAGGACACTGATATCCACATCCTGGAAGTCCATGGTGATCAGCCGTTCGGTGCCTTCCTTTTCGCCCCCACCCGCGGCGGGTGCCTGTTGCGCCGACACCGCGTCCTGCGTGCCACCCCAGGAGGCAAAGATCACCCATCCCAGGACCAGCAGGCGTATCATCACTTGCCGCATACCACCCTCGGTCGATCTATTGGAATTGGTAGTTCAGGGTCATGTTCTCTTTGTTGCGAAGGACGTTCACGCTGATGTTTTGCTCGTTGCGGAGCTGCTGGAACAGCGCGAGCGCCTTCGCCGGATCGGACAGGTCGGACCCATTGACCTGTTGGATGACATCGCCGTTCTTGAGCCCAATCTCGTCAAAGATACTGCCCTGTCGAATCGCGAACAGACGGAAGCCAACAGACTTCCCACCCTCGAAGTGCGGCACGGCGCGCACCTGGGTGAAGAGCTGGTTCATGTTATCGAGCGCGGCGTCCACCTCGCTCTTGTCGATCTGGTATTGATTTTCGCCCACCTGCCGGATGTGTGGGTTCTGACCCGACTGCGCGGATTGACCCGGCTGCCCAGGCTGACCCGGCACCCCCGGCGGCGCGACCGCGGCACCCGGTGCAGCCCCAGGGGGCAGCGCACGCGCTGGTGCGACACCAGCCGGTGCGGGGCCCCCACCCTGCGGTGGCGACAACTCGAGGATTTCATCCTTGCCGTCGCGGTCGAGAATCACTCGATCCCATTCAATCTGCTTGACCACGGCACTACCGGCAACGCTGTCACTGATGCGATAGAGATCCTGCTTGCGCGTCGTCAGGTCTTCGATCACGCAGTACGACGAGCCGTCGGCGTGCACCACCACGCCCCACAACTTCAGCTTGAGTTCTGTGGGCTTGGGCGGCTCCTTCGGCTTCTCCGGCTCCGGTTTCGCCGAGTTGAAAATGTCGCGGGACTGAATCGCTGCGTAATAGGAGGCGGGCCTCTTGGGTTCCCGCGCCAAGGGGGGCGGAGGGGGACTCAGATGCACCTCAGGGGAGGGCGTCAGGCGGGCAGCAATCGCCGTGCTCACCGTCGAAGCCCCCCAATAGGCCACCATTGCCAGCAGGGCCAGGTTGACCCAGACGAGGTGTCGAGGGGAAATCTTCATTGCGAACCGCGGACTCTATAAGACAGAACGTCCTAGCAAATTCAAGCAAATGATCCCGAGCTTGACACCACAGAGGCACCTCAGTAGCGTAGAAGACGAACGACATTCGAGAACCTTCAAGTTCTACGCCGATTCCGGAATTATCGAGGAGATCCCCCTATGGACGAGCCGACCACCGCAGCCGATTTGGACGTGCAAGCAGTCGACCATCCGGAACCGATCCTCTCGCTGACGCCGCTCGCTAGTGAGATGGCCAAGTCGGCCATGGAGCGTGAGGGCCTCACGGATGCCGGCTTACGGGTGGCGGTCGTGGGTGGGGGTTGCTCGGGTTTTCAGTACAGTCTGAGCTTCGAAACCGCCGCTCGCGCTGACGATACCGTTCTCGAGCAGCATGGCGTACGCCTGTTCGTGGATTCCACCAGCCTCCCCTACCTGCGCGGGATGACGATCGACTATGTCACCGGCCTGCACGGTGCAGGGTTCAAGTTTGTGAATCCGAACGCCACCCGTACTTGTGGATGTGGATCGTCGTTTGCCGTGTAGGCACCGACACGGTTTCCCTCGACCCGACGTCTGGCCGCCATCATCCGCAGCACCGGCGCTTCATTCCCGCCGCAGTGCGACTGTGCTAGCATTCCGCCAATGAATTACTACCCGATCTTTCTGCGGGTAGCGGGACGTTCGTGCCTAGTAGTTGGTGGAGGAAGAGTAGCCGAACAGAAGGTTGAGTCGCTGCTCTCAGCCGGCGCCCGTGTAACCGTGCTTAGTCCCCGGCTCACACCGCGCTTGCAGGCGCTCGCCGTCGCCAATCGCATCACGCATGTCGAGCGCACGTACACCGAAGGGGATCTGGCCGGATACCTGCTCGCCTGCGCGGCCACCGATGACAACGGCTTGCACGCGCGCATCGCGGCCGAGGCAGAAACGGCGGGTGTGCTCCTCAACGTCGTCGACCGTCCGCAACTGTGCCACTTCATCACACCATCCGTCGTGGAACGCGGCGACCTGATGATTGCAACCTCGACCAACGGCGCGAGCCCGGCGATGGCCAAGCGCATTCGGCGCGAGTTGGAGGAGAGCTTTGGACCTGAATATGAACTGGCGCTGACACTGCTGCGCCGCGTACGCGAGTCGCTGCACCCCGGCGCCTGCAGCCGCACGGAGCGCTTGCGGATTTTCAATGCACTCGTCGATTCACCCCTGCTGGACTATCTGCGACACGGTCGCCAGCATGATATTGACGCCCTGCTGGCGTCGACCATCGGTGCGGGCGTGTCGCTCGCCAGCTTGGGCATCGAACTCCCACCTGCCCGCCGCAAGGCCATCGGTGACACTCTCGACCCGGGCTATGGCGGGGACTGAGTGATGCATCGCGAGATCGTGATCGTCGGCGTCAATCACCGCCGGGCCCCCGTCGAGGTGCGCGAGAAGGTCAACTTCAACGACGACGGGCGGCTGGACGATGCCCTCCGACAACTGATCGCGCTTGAACCGATCGAAGAGGGCGTCATCTTGTCGACCTGCAATCGCGTCGAAGTCGTGGCGACCACCACCGATGGGGACCTGGCTGTGGAGGCGTTGTCGTCGTTCCTGGCCAATCGAGAAGATGCCGCGCCGCAACTCCTCGCCGAACATCTGTCGGTGTACCGGGGCCGCGAGGCAGTGCGCCATCTCTTCCGGGTGGCGGCGAGCCTCGACTCCATGGTGGTCGGCGAGCCCCAGATTCTAGGGCAGCTCAAGGAGTTCTACGGCCGCTCCGCGGTCGTCGGCAGCGCCGGCACGGTGCTGCACCGCTGCTTTCACAAGTCCTTCAGCGTGGCGAAGCGGGTGCGTACGGAAACCGGCGTCGCCACCAAGGCGGTGTCCGTGAGCTCGGCAGCGGTCGAGCTCGCTTCTAAGATCTTCGATCGGCTCGAGGATAAGACGGCGATGCTCATTGGCGCCGGCACCATGAGCGAACTGGCAGCACGCCACCTCATGGCGCACGGCGTCGCCAATATGATCGTCACCAACCGCACCTTCGATCGAGCGGTCGAGCTGGCGCGCGACTTTCGCGGCACCCCGGTCCCATTCAGTGATTTCCGGCGCTACCTGCCCATGGCCGACGTCGTCATCGGCTCGACCGGCGCCGACCATTTCGTGCTCACCCCGCCGCTGGTCGAGGAAGCGTTGCGCGAGCGCAAGTACCGTCCAATGTTCCTCATCGACATGAGCGTGCCACGCACCTTCGATCCCGGGATCAACGAACTCGAAAACGTCTACCTCTACGACATCGACGACCTGGGTGGCGTGGCAGAGTTGAATCGTGACGAGCGCGGGCGCGAGGCCGAAAAGGCCGAGGCGATCGTTGAGGAAGAGGTCGAGACGTTCGGCAAGTGGCTCGCGGGCCTCGATGCCGTGCCGACGATCGTTGCGCTGCGCCAAAAAATCGAAGCGATTCGCAAGTCCGAGCTGGAAAGGACACTCGCGACGCTCCACGAGTTGACACCGCGCGAGCGCGACAGCCTCGAAGCCATGACATCGGCGATCGTCAACAAGATCCTCCACAGTCCCATCACGCATCTCAAACAGCACGACCGCCGACGCGAGACATTCTACTTGGCTGCAGCGCGGCAGCTCTTCGACATCGAGGAGCCAGAAGACCGTTGAGACAGACGCTCCGCATCGGCACCCGGGGCAGTCAACTTGCCCTCACACAATCGCGCTGGGTGCAGGCTGCCTTGCAACAGCAGCATCCCGGCCTCACCGTCGAGCTGGTGACGATCAAGACCACCGGGGACCGCTTTCTGGACGTACCGCTCAGTACGATCGGCGGCAAAGGTGTCTTCGTGAAGGAGATCGAAGACGCGCTCACGGCCGGCCGCATCGACTGCGCCGTGCACTCCATGAAAGATGTGCCCAGCGAGCTCGCCTACGGACTGGTGATCGCCGCGATTCCGGCACGCGCAGCCGCCCACGACGTCCTGATCAGCCGCGCACACGTCCCACTTGGCCACTTGCCACCTGGCGCGCGCGTGGGAACCAGCAGCCTGCGGCGTATGGCGCTGGTGCGTGCGCAACGACGTGATGTCGAGGTCCAAGCGTTGCGCGGGAACGTTGACACGCGCCTCCGTAAGCTGGATACCGGCGAACTAGATGCGGTCGTCCTAGCCGCTGCAGGCCTACACCGGCTGGGCATCATGCGTCCAGAAGCCGAGGCCCTGGATCCGGAGGACTTCATTCCCGCAATCGGCCAGGGAGCCTTGGCCATTGAGACGCGTGACGATGCCACACGCAGCCTGCTGCTGGCGCTCGACGACGCCGAGACGCGGATCGCGGTGAGCACCGAACGCGCCTTCTTGGCACGCGTCGGCGGTTCGTGTCGCACGCCGCTGGCGGCATACGCGACGGTAAAGGGGGGCCATGTCGACCTGCGCGCCCTCATCGCCAATCCTGACGGCACCGAGGTGCTGCGCGGTCGGCGCAGCGGCACTGCCGACAGTGCAACCGATCTCGGACAAGAGCTGGCCGATGAGCTACTCGACTGCGGTGGGCGGCGTATCTTGAAGGGCCTGGAAGAAACCGGACATGGCCGGTAGGCTGTATCTCGTCGGCGCCGGCCCCGGCGACCCGGGCTTGCTGACCCTCAAAGGAAAGCGCTGCCTCGAACAGGCCGACGTCGTCATCTACGACTACCTCGCGAATCCACGGCTGCTGGACTATGCTCGCCCGGACGCGCAGCGCTGCCTCGTTGGAAAGCATGGCGGCGGGGCGCGCGTTGAGCAAGCAACGATCAATGCACTCATCGTGGAGCACGCACAGCAAGGGAAGATCGTCGTGCGCCTGAAAGGCGGTGACCCATTGATCTTCGGCCGTGGCGCTGAGGAAGCCGCAGCCGCAAGCGCTGCCGGCATCGAGTTCGAGATCGTCCCGGGAGTGTCGTCCGCGATCGCCGTCCCCGCGTACGCAGGGATTCCGCTCACCCACCGGCGGCTGGCGTCCAACGTGATCTTCACCACCGGCTACGAATATCCCACCAAGACCGAACCCGCGGTGCATTGGAGCGAGCTTGCCCGCAGCGGCAGCACGCTGGTCATCCTCATGACCCAGCGGCAGCTCGACACGAACATGAACAAGCTCATCGGCGGCGGCCTCGACCCGGAAACGCCGGTAGCCGTGATCGAGTGGGGCACACGTGCTGCCCAGCGCACGGTGACCGGGAGTGCCGCGACGATCGCGCTGCTGGCGCGCCAGCGTGACATCAAGCCGCCGGCGTTGGCGGTCGTCGGCGCAGTGGTGCAGCTACGCGAGCAGCTGAACTGGTTCGAACGCAAGCCGCTGTTCGGACGGCGTATCATGATCACTCGCCCGCGTACCCAAGCGTCCGAGTTTGCCGACTTGCTCGAAGCCGCGGGTGCCGAGGTCGTGCCGTTTCCAACCATCGAGACGGTGGCGCCGCCGTCGCTCGCCGCGCTCGACGACGCGATTGGACGGGCTCGCGAGTTCGACTGGGTGGTGTTCACCAGCGCAAACGGTGTGCGCGTGTTCTGCGAACGCCTGCAGATGCTCGGCGCCGACCTGCGAGACTGGCACCACGCGCGCTTCGCGGCGATCGGCCCGCAAACCGCAAAGGCGCTGCAAGCCTACTGCGTCCGCGTCGACGCCGTTCCCGGGGAATATCGCGCCGAGGCGGTCGCAGCAGCGTTGGCGCAAATCGGCGTTGCAGGCAAACGGATCTTGTTGCCGCGCGCCGCTGGTGCCCGTGCGGTGCTGCCACAGCAACTGCGTGAACACGGGGCGACGGTGGAAGACGTCCCGACCTACACGACGGTCGCGCCTCGGGAGCACACACAGGACCTGCGCGATTTGCTGCTGCGCGGTGCAATCGACCTGGTGACCTTCACGAGTTCCAGCACCGTGCACAACTTCGTCACGCTGCTCGATGGGGGTCGTCGGGACGCGTTGCGCAACCTGACGGTCGGCTGCATCGGACCGGTGACGGCAGAGACCGCCCGCGGCTATGGAATGCGCGTCGCCATTCAGCCAGAGACGTACACGGTTGCCGCCTTCGCAGCAGCAATCGTGGACTTCTACGCCGCAACCCGCTGAGAGATCACCGACAGGAGATGCAGAATGGGATTCCCCGAATATCGACCCCGGCGCCTGCGCAAGAGCGACCGCTTGCGCCGCATGGTGCGCGAAACGCGCTTGAGCGTGGACAACCTCATCATGCCACTGTTCGTCGTTCCCGGGTCACAGGTCCGCAACCCCGTCGCCAGCATGCCCGGAGTTGCGCAGCTATCGGTGGACCGTGCGCTTGAGGAATGCAAGCAGATCCGCGACCTCGGCATCCCCGGTGTGATCTTGTTCGGCATTCCGGAGAAGAAGGACCGCGAGGGCTCGGGGGCATATAGCGACAACGGTATCATCCAGCGTGCCTTGCGGGCCCTCAAGAAGGAGGTCCCCGATCTCGTTCTCATTACGGACGTCTGCCTCTGTGAATACACCGACCACGGCCATTGTGGCGTCGTGATCGACGGTGACGTCGACAACGACTCGACGGTCGATCTGCTGGCCAAGGAAGCGGTGTCGCACGCCAAGGCTGGGGCGGACATGGTAGCGCCCTCCGACATGATGGACGGTCGCGTCGGCACCATCCGCGAAGCGCTGGATGAAGAGGGTTTCGACCACATTCCCATTATGGCGTACGCGGCGAAGTTTGCGTCGGGATTCTATGGACCGTTCCGCGACGCCGCCGAGTCGACGCCGCAGTTCGGAGACCGTCGCTCGTACCAAATGGATCCGCCGAATGGCGACGAAGCCTTGCGTGAAGTGCAACTCGATATTGAGGAAGGCGCAGATATCGTGATGGTGAAGCCGGCGCTCGCCTATCTCGATCTCATCTGGCGGGTCAAGGAGGCGTTCGGCTACCCCGTTGCTGCCTACAACGTGAGCGGAGAATACGCGATGATCAAGGCCGCCGCACAGAACGGCTGGCTCGACGAAGAGCGTGTCATGCTGGAGAGCCTCATCGCCATGCGCCGGGCAGGCGCCGACATGATTCTCACGTACTTCGCCACGGCCGCGGCGGCAGCGTTGCAGCGCAGGATCTAAACCAGCCAGCAGTTCGTGACGCGGCTTGCTATAATGGCTGCATTCGGTAGATTTCGACGATGGTTGCAGCGACAGGGAAATGGCGCGCGGCAACCGCTGGGCCGAAGGAGGAACATGCGTGAGTCGTGAAGACTTGATTCAGATCGAAGGCACAGTGAAAGAGGTCATGGCCGGTGGCCAGTTTCGCGTCGAGTCGGACAAGGGACAGCAGTTCCTGGCCAAGATCAGCGGTCGGATGCGACGCTTCCATATCAAGGTCATCCCCGGAGACCGCGTGACGGTCGCCGTCTCGCCCTATGACCCGAGTCACGGCCTGATCGTCTATCGCAGCACGTAACGCTGACTACTTACCTCGCCGCCGCGGCGAGGAGTTCAACATTGGCGCTCGTCGCGCGCCAGCGTCGAGTCGAGGTCGCGTCCCACCGCATCGAGGGCACGGGAACGGGCAACCGCGTTCAAGTGTGTGCGCACGCAACTCAGCAACTTCTCCCGCACCACGGGACGCGGGAGGAAATCGACCGCCCCTTCCTTCATGGCGCGTTGCCGATTGACGAAACGGTCGTCGCACGTGAACATGATCACCGGAATATGTCGCGTCGCCGGGTCCTGACGCAGCGCTGCCAGCGTCGTCCAACCGTCCATGCGCGGCATGATGATGTCCAGCAGAATCAGATCAACTGGCTGATTGCGGGCCACCTCCAAGCACTGCCAGCCACGCATGGCCGTCAGACAGCGGATGCCGGAATCGGTGAGCAAGCGCACAGTGATGAGCAGGTTGTCCTCGGTATCGTCGACCACGAGGACGGTTCCGGGTGCGTCGCTTGGCATTGGCTGTCCTATCGATTGCGATTGCAGGTCAAGGCGTGCGCTTCCGTCAAATACTCCTTGTAGTGGCATAGGCAAGCGTCGTTCCACAAGCGCCGCCATCGCTCATCGGACGCAATCGTGCGGGAGCCTCGAATCCCCACCCGTTTCGCCGTCAGCTTCTTGTCAATGAAACCCAAAAGTTAACAGAATGTCACGACGCGCGCTTGGCGTCACTGCGACGGCACCTCCTGCGCCCGCCACTTCTCGTACTTTCGCTGTATACGGTCACGCTCCTGCGGTGACAAGTGCTGTAGCCGTTGGTAGTTCTGACGGATGCGCTCGCGTTCGTCGGGCGACATCTGCTGCCAGCGTTCGTAGCGCTTTTCGATAGCGCGCCGGCTATCTTCCGGGAGGCGTTCGTGTTGTTGATAGTTCTGCAGGGTCTCGTACCGCTCCCCCGGGCTCAGCTCACGCCAATTCTGCGCCAGGAGTGGGAATGCCGCCGCTCGGCATGGGCCCGCACAGCAGGTCGCAACAACGAGCACCACCAAAGGTCTCCCCTGCATACGGCCACTCATCCGTGCTGCGATGCGCTGCCGTCATCATCGAGGGGCACCGACTCGACCGTATCGAAGTGCTCGAGTACATCCAGCCGCTCGATCAACGGGTAATCTTTGAAGAAGTCCGTCTGCTGCACCACTGCTGGCGGCGGTGCTTCCAATCCAAGTGGCATCAGCACCATTTCTGGCCCGACCCCCAACAGGAGGACAGTCGCGGCAACCGATACAGCAGCGCCCGCCAGTGCGAACCGTCCGAATGTCGTCGCCCACACGGTGCGCAAATCCCACGCGGGCGCCTTGTCATCGGCTGCCGCCCGCAACTCGCGTCGCAGCCTCGCCTTCAGAGCCAGCGGGTCGACCCCGTCCAACGCCGCAACTGCTTGCAGCGCGCGTTGCTGCCAAACAATAGCCGCACGCAGGCTATGCGCTTCCGCTGCGCACCGCGGGCAATGCGTGACATGCTCGCTGAGCTGTTCCCACCGCTGTGCGGGCAGTTGTTCCTCGACCCACGCGGTCAGATCCTCGCTAAAGTCCTGGCAAGCCGACATGGCTAGTACTCCTCGTGCATTCGGTCGCGCAGCGTCACCGTGGCCCGGTGGATCAGGCTCTTGACCGCCGCGACCGAGCAGGCCAGCGTCGTCGCTACCTCCTCATACGACAGGCCCTCCAGCCGGGCCAGCAGCAAGGCGGCCCGCTGTTGCGGCGGCAGTGCCGCCAACACTGCACGCAGGCGACCGAGGG